>Ga0247608_10001552_pt1 | contig 31392 bp, 32 predicted proteins | sample 176DNAGHGlowgp2_FD_193490 | JGI IMG/M metagenome (GOLD analysis project Ga0247608, IMG submission 193490) | Sheep rumen microbial communities from Palmerston North, Manawatu-Wanganui, New Zealand - 1766 DNA GHGlow gp2 | ecosystem: Host-associated > Mammals > Digestive system > Stomach > Rumen ...
GTCCAAAGTCATAGAGACACTCTGTTTTTTTGAATCATTTGAAGTCTGATATTTGAGTCCATTAAGTTTTATGGATGTTGCGTTCATTTTAGATAGATATTTCAAAGGACGGGAAAATGTGTCGATTGATGTGTTTGATGCACAGACTCTGAATACTGTGTATCGGGATGTCGTGAATGCGATGACCTCGCACTTCGAGATAGAGGTCAGTGTGCTTCAGGCTTTGAGCTACTGCCTATACGAGATGATGGATAATGTGCATATTCATTCTGGAAAACCTCTGGGGACGGCCATGACGCATTTTGATGAGGCACAGAAGGTCTTACGCATCTTGATAGCAGATGACGGAATAGGTATCAGAGCATCATTGGCTGAGAATGAGAAATATAAAGATATCACGGAGCCAGAAGCACTTAGACTATGCTTGGAGGATACGATAACCGATGGTAAAGGAATGGGGTTTGGACTTTATACCACTTCAAGGTTGGTGAATAGTATAGGTAAGGAGTTCATTTTGCATTCTGGGAGTCATAAACTGATGATTAAAGATGGACAGACATCTGTTATCGAAAATGGTTTCTGGCAAGGTACGCTTATCTATATGGAAATAGGTACAGGTGAGGAGATAGATCCTAATCAGATTGTAGATCACCGTTCCGATGTTGCAGAGGAATATAACGAGACATTCGTGGAAACAGGAGAATTGGAATCACTATGGTAGTATTTAAGTTTATTGACTACGGGACGGACTTTGGTACTCGCGACATGGGGCAGAAACTCCGTGCGAAGCTCTTGCCGCTGATCAACGGTGAAGAGAAGGTAGTTCTTGACTTTACTGGGGTTAATGTAGTATCCAACTCCTTTGCTGATGAATGTATAGCGAAACTACTGATGGAAATGCCTTTAGCAGAGTTGAAGAAACGTACTACATTCCGCGGTCTGAATCCTTTGGCAGAGCGTAGTGTATTGGTGGCTCTCCAGCGAAGATATAAAGTGTTGTCGGGAAAGTGATATCAGCAAAAGTGCCTCGCATTTAGCGACCGCATTATCAAGTTGAACGACTATCTGCTAAAGGAGGCTGCAAAAAGATAGACTTGCTTCACCGAAATGGATATTTAGACGATATGCAGCATAATAGTATTTATGCTGACTGTGAGGAGTTGGTGAAGGTGTTAACGCACCGATGTAAGAAACTTGACGGCGTGGAATAACATCTTCCATCATCCATCATCCATCAAACATCTCCTGCTGTGAAGCAGTATTTATAAAAAATCGTTATTTAGTCGGAGGGGAGGATAGCAAGTAACTCTCATAAAGATATAGGTTCATGAGTACGAGCCTTCCCTCCTTTTTAAAGAGTTGCATAGTAAACATAAGTCTTTTTTATGTTATCAAACATATCAGATATTAAAGACGTACTTCGGAATAATATTAGGATTGTTCAGAATACAGGATACCTCACAATCATTGAGTGCGTTCACCTCATTCTGCCATTCGTGGCTCTTCCTTATATTATTCATACGGTAGGTATGGATCGATATGGGATGGTGGTTTTTGCGCAAACGATAATTTTGTATTTTAATATTTTTATTAACTTTGGTTTTAATATATCCTCTGTAAAGGATGTGGCGTTATTAAGAGATAATAAAAAAGAACTCAATTATCTTGTCTCATCTGTTCTTACAATCAAGGCAATTCTTTTTCTTATTTCTTTCGTAGTATTACTTCTGTGTATTGCAGTTGTTCCAAAATTGAGTGAGTATAAGACGCTTTTACTGTATTCCTTTATATTTTGTCTATCAGAAGTACTCTTTCCTGTATGGTATTTCCAGGGAGTAGAGAAAATGAAATATATAACATTTGTTAAATCGTCATCAATCCTGTTATATACAATATCTGTTTTCCTTTTTGTTCGTACGAAGTCAGATTATGAATACGTTCCTTTATTACAGTCTTTGAGTTTCGCCTTTACAGGATTAATAGCGTTTATTTGTTTAACAAAAGTAGAAGGTGTCAAGTTATGCATTCCTCCCTTGAAACAATTAGTATCGGTTTTTAAGAATGCTATACCCTTCTTCTTTTCTAGAGTATCTGTAGTGTTTAACGCAAATTTGGCAAAATTGGTTACAGGCATATTCTTGTCAATGGAGAGCGTCGCGGCTTTTGATATCGCTCAAAAACTTTGTCAGTTTGTAATGATTCCTGTAGAAATGCTGAACCAGGCTGTTTATCCTCATATTGCACGGACCAGAAACAGGCTGTTTATTACTAAATATTTGTGTTTTAGTGCTTTATTAGGGCTCTTATTAAGTGTCGTCTTATTCTTTGTTGCTCCATTGCTGATTAGTTTCTTTACAAACGAAAATGTTGCCGAGGCAACTACAATTCTTAGGGTGCTATGCCTTTTTACATTCTCGGATACGATTACTATTGGCTTAGGTGCTTGTACATTAATTGCATTTGGTTTTCCCAAACCATTTAATGAAAGTGTGATTTGTTCTACTTTCTTCCTTTCCTTTTTATATTTACTTATATATTTCTTTGAATTATTCAGTACTACAAGTTTTGCGTTCGCGTTATTTTTGACAAGTTTGTTTGTCCTGTTATATCGTTTGTATTTCTGCATTAAGAATGATATCCTTCAATTTCGGATGATTGCCACTCAATGATATACTTTGCAGTACTTTTTTTGCTTTTGATATTAACAGTCCGTTATGACATTAATGGAAAAACAGAATATCGTGATCAGTGGTATAATACTGTGCTTATCATACTCATATTGATTGCAGGATTTCGTTTTCGATTAGGAGAAGATACAATATATTATATAACTTTCTTTTATCATGATTTTCCTGAACTTAATGATATTACTATAGATACATTCTTATCGAGTGATCAGCCTCCATTATGGATATTGTTGAACTCTATTGTAAAAACCTTTGGAGGTAGATTCTTTGTTGTTCAATTAATACAGGCTGCAATATTAAATACTTTGATGCTAAAGTATTTTAGAAAGCATAGTCCATATCCATTTGCGTGTGTAGCATTGTATTTATTATGGAGATACCAATGGTTTAGTATGGTAGTAATGAAAGCGGCAATAGCTCTTGCTATTATTTTGTATGCTAATGACTATTTTTTGGATAAGAAATATATAAAAGGTCTTATATTGATGGTAATTGCAATATGTTTTCATCAGTCATCAATTGTGCTGATTGTAATACCTTTCCTATTATTTCTTAGATTTAATGTGTTGGGAATTGCTTTCTTGGTGGGCGCATTTCTCTTCGGAGCATTTTTGCAGAGTCAGTTAGGTGATGTGTTTGCATTATTTGAGGCATCCGAAGGTTTATCGGATAAACTGGATGATTATATGAATAATAGTGACTTTACGGAACAAACTCATAACTTGAATTTTTTTATTGTTAATATTACTCCTCAAATAGTATATCCTATATTGTCGATAGTATACTTGAAACGTAATTGCAGGGATTCAAAAATTCTTAGGTTTGAACCAATTCTTGTAATAGCCTTGATGTTCCAAATGATGCAGTTTAGTATAGATTTGATGTATAGATTTTTATATGCTTTATCACCATATTATATATTGTTTTTTATTCATTTCTTTTTTGATTTTTCACAGAATTCATTGCCCCTTAAGAAATCTTTAGCATTTGCTAGAAGTTTTATTGTCCTTTTTCCTCTTATTGTTTCAATAACTTATTGTTGGAGACCTTTTACGCATGAAGATTTTAATCCATATTCATCTATTTTTGAAAGAAGTATTGATAAAGAAAGAGAAAATCATTATAAAGAAATAAAATTGAATTATCGTTTAAACAGGAACGAATATTAGTTATGTATAATGTGGAAGAGTGAAATAAAATGGACTTTTTAAATTGTATATTAATATGAACATAGCATTACTTACAGCAGGAGGAACTGGTAACAGAATGGGACAAGACATTCCCAAGCAATTTATGACAATTGATAATAAGCCTGTTATAATTTACACGATGGAATCTTTTCAGAGGCATCATGAGATAGACGGAATATGTGTGATATGCCTGAAAGGGTGGGAGGTAGTTTTGCAGTCATATGCTAACCAGTATAATATCACCAAATTGAAGTGGATTTTTGAAGGTGGCAATAGCAATCAAGAGTCAATTCATAATGGACTGGTTGGCTTAAAAGAGGCTGGTTGTTCTGATAATGACATCATTTTAGTACAAGATGGTGTTAGACCGTTGGTTTCTGAAAGGATTATTTCTGAAAATATTGCTACATGCAAGAAATTTGGCTATGCAGTAACAGGGTTGATTTGTAAAGAGGCTATCATGGAACAGGTGGATGATACGGTTCGCGAAATAGATATCCCTCGTGAACGGCTTGTGCGTACACAGACTCCTCATACATACAGATTAGGAACTCTGCTGGACGGGCATAAAAAAGCTAAAGAGAAAGGCATAGAGAATACTGTCGCTTCCTGTACATTGTTTTCTGCTTTAGGGATTACATTTCAGCATTTGGTTAGGGGCTCAGAACAGAACGGTCTGAAATTAACAAGTCCAGAAGATATAGAACTCTTCAAAGCTTTGTTGCATTCATCTAAAGAATTGTGGTTGAAATGAGTTCGTATAAAAAAGATATACTGCTGATTTTTGAACAGAATTTGCCTTGGGAGAGACTTTCAGAGGCCAATATCTTGGTGACTGGGGCAACGGGATTAATAGGTGGCTGTCTTGTAGAGACATTGATGATTAATCCTCATCTGGATTATCAGGTGTATGCCTCTGGACGTAACGATGAACGGGCAAAGGCGCGTTTTAAGGACTTTGCTGATAATCCAGCGTTTCACTTTGTGAAGTATGATGTGATGCAACCTATGCAGAGTGACGTTCGATTCGATTATATCATTCATGCAGCCAGTGATGCCAATCCAAAATTTTATGCCACCCAACCTGTCGAGGTGATGAAAGCCAATATCTGTGGCGCAGATCATCTAATATCTTATGGGATAAATCATGGCATGAAGCGTTTTCTTTATGTGTCTTCTGGCGAAGTCTATGGCGAAGGTGATGGCCGAGTGTTTAAAGAAGACTATAGCGGATATGTGGATTGTGCGAAGCCACGTTCTTGCTATCCCTCTTCTAAGCGTGCGGCAGAGACCCTGTGTGTATCATACGCAGCTGAATACGGGGCTGATGTGGTCATTGCTCGCCCTTGCCATACATACGGCCCGCATTTTACGGAACAGGATAATCGGGTGTATGCCCAGTTTATCCGCAATGTGCTTCGTGGTGAGGATATTGTGATGAAAAGTACGGGAGAGCAATTCCGTAGTTGGTGCTACGTCGTTGATTGTGTTTCTGCATTGCTACATATTCTATTAAAGGGGGAAAGTGGAGAGGCTTATAATATTGCAGATACTTATTCAAACATCTGTATTCGAGAATTGGCTGAGACCATTGCTGCTATTGGAGGGCGGAAGGTTGTCATAGACCTTCCGGATGCCGATGAGAAGCGGGGCTTTAATCCTGTCACAAAATCTGTGTTTTCGACAGGTAAACTTGAATCATTAGGTTGGAACCCTCAGAATCATATATCAACAGGATTGAAAAATACTATTGAAGAAATAGAATATACGAAATGAGACCAATGACATTAGAAGATGTGCACAAGGTGTTGTATGATATCTTAGTTGACATCCACGAGTTCTGTGTAAAAAACGATATCAAATATTCATTAAGTGGAGGGTCCTTATTAGGTGCTATTCGACATAATGGTTTTATTCCCTGGGATGATGATATCGATATACAGTTTTCACGTCCAGAATATGAACGTTTTATTCATACTTATAAATCAAAACGAGGCTATCAACTGTTCTCGCGGGAATTACAAGGTTGTGAAGATGTTGAAATTGCTTTTGCAAGAGTTTGTGAAATGGAAAAAACTATAGTTGACCCTGGACTTGGACCATGGAAAAAAGAACCGACAGGGTTATGGGTTGACATCCTTCCCATGGATGGTGCACCTGAGGATGAGGATAAGGCTAGGAAAAAAATAAGTAAAATGTACTTTTTTTGGCGGCTAACAGTGATGTCTCGTGCAAAATTGAAAATAAGTTTTAGTAGTGTTCCAACAATAAAGTTGAAGCTAAGGCTTATAGCAAAAAAAATATTATCTCAATTAATTCCAGAAGATATAGTCCCTCATTATATCAAGATGTGTAAAGAGTACGACTTTGAAAAAAGTACATATTTAGCTAACTATTCAACAATGCAAAACAAATTTCGGGAATGGCAGCCTAAATTTCCTATGGAGAAATTTGTTCTCCATCAATTTGAGCAGGGAGAGTTCTATATTATGGAGGATTATAACACCAGCTTGTCTCATTTGTATGGAAATTATATGGAGTTGCCCCCTGTAGAAAAGCGGGTTGCTCATGAAATTAATTCGTTTTATTGGAAATAATAATTGTAATATGAGTAAAATAGTATATCTTGGCATGATTGGTGATATCATGCATCCTGGTTTGATTAACATTATCAATGAAGGTTCCAAATATGGCGATGTGATGATCGGACTTTATACGGATAAGGCGATTGCTACGCATAAGCGTCTGCCGTATCTGACTTATGATCAGCGAAAGCAAGTGATTGAGAACATTAAGGGTGTGGCTTCCATCGTGCCGCAGGATGACTGGAGTTATGTTCCCAATCTGTTGAAGTATAAGCCTGACTATATCATCCATGGGGATGACTGGCAGTATGGGCCTGACAAGTATATCCGTGATGAAGTCTTTAAGACCATGGAGAAGATAGGCGGAGAGGTGATAGAGATTCCTTATACAAAGGGTATTTCCGCTTCAGGGCTTAAAGAGGAGATAGATTCTTTGGGAGTGACACCACAAGCCCGTTTGGCATCGCTACGTCGCTTGATATCTGCCAAGCCTGTAGTCCGTATTCTGGAGTCTCATAATGGCTTGACAGGGTTGATCGCTGAGCATACCAGTGTGGATGTCAATGGGCAGCATCGAGAGTTCGATGGAATGTGGGCATCTTCGCTGACCGACTCCACATCGAAAGGTAAACCTGACATTGAGGCCGTGGATTTGACTACACGTCTGCATGATTTGAATGATACGCTGGAGGTGACCACGAAGCCTGTTATCTATGACGGTGATACGGGTGGTAAGTTGGAGCATTTCGTGTTTACTGTCCGTACATTGGAGCGATTGGGCATTTCCGCTGTTATCATCGAGGATAAGGTGGGACTGAAACAGAATTCGCTCTTTGGTACGGATGCCGTTCAGACGCAGGATACCATCGAAGGGTTCTGCAACAAAATCAAGGCGGGAAAAAATGCACAGATTACGCGCGACTTCATGATCATCTCCCGATGTGAGTCTTTGATAGCCGGCAAGCCCGTTGAAGATGCTCTGGAGCGTTGTCATGCATACGTTGCTGCCGGCGCTGACGGTGTGATGATCCACTCTAAGAACAAGAGCGGAGAGGACATCAAGGAGTTCTGTCTGCGTTTCCGTGAAAAAGATCCTCATACACCTATTGTGGCTGTTCCTACCACCTATAATCAGTTTACTGAGGAAGAACTGGCAGAATGGGGAATCAATGTTGTTATCTATGCCAACCACATGCTTCGTGCCGCTTACCCTGCTATGGTGAAGTGCGCTGAGCGGATTCTTGAGACGTCACGTAGTTTGGAAGCGTCTGACGAGTATTGTATGCCGATTAAGCAGATTCTGAATCTAATTCCTGGTACAAAGAAAAAGTAGTATTTCTCTTTGGTAGTGACATCATCACGTGATGAAAAGAATTCTTCTATTTTTTTTGCCTCTATTTCTTTGTTTAATTGGGCAGAGTAAGAATCGTAAGGACAACCCTTTTCCTGATGATGTCCGTATCATACTAATCGGTTTTGACGGGTGGGGAAGTCACAGCATGGAGAAGGCGGACATGCCTGTTTTAAGAAATATGATGCAACAAGGAAGTTGGACTTTCAAGAAACGTTCTGTTTTTCCTTCATCAAGTGCTGCCAATTGGGCTTCTATGTTTATGGGAGCAAGCCCAGAAATTCATGGTTATACGCAGTGGAATTCTCAAAAGCCTGAGATTCCTTCAAGGATTTTGGGCGAAAACAAAATCTTTCCCACCATCTTTCAACTCCTTCATTACCAAAAAAGTAATGCAGAGATAGGCTTGTTTTATCAGTGGAGTGGGGTGAAGTATGTTGTAGATACGCTGTCGATCAATCATGTGGAGCAATTGCCAAAACCTGGTCGAGATAAAAAGTTTGCTAAGATATCAAAAATTATTGCTGATTACATAGTAGACAAGAAACCAAACCTCTGTACTGTTATTTATGATTTTCCTGATCATTATGGACATGCCTCTGGATTCGAGTCTGAAGCATATTATCAGTCTCTAAAGGAAGTCGATGTGTCATTGGGTGATATCATTCAGGCAACGAAGGACTCAGGTATCTTTGAAAAGACTATTTTTATAGTTTCTAGTGATCATGGTGGTATAGAAAAAAGTCATGGTGGTAAGTCATTGGCAGAGATGGAGACTCCATTTGTCATCTTTGGTAATAATGTAAAAAAGGGCTTTGAAATAACAGATTCTATGATGCAGTTTGATATTGCTGCAACAATTGCATATATTTTTGGTTTGGAAGTACCCCAAGTCTGGATAGGCAGACCTGTTCTGCCTGTATTTGAAAAAGTAAGGAAAAAATAGTGTTATTATGATTAGACCACAATTCTTTTATGACACGCTTGCAAGCTATGGAATCAATTTCTATGCGGGCGTACCTGATTCATTATTGAAAAATCTATGTGCTTATATAACCGACCATGCTGATGCTGCTCATAATATCATAGCGGCCAACGAAGGTGGTGCTATGGGGTTGGCAGCAGGCCATTATTTGGCAACTAGTCAGATTCCTGTAGTCTATATGCAGAACTCTGGTGAGGGAAATATCATCAACCCTCTAGCATCGTTAACTGATCCTGATGTCTATAACATTCCTGTCTTGTTGGTAATAGGTTGGCGAGGTAAGCCTGGCGCGCATGATGAGCCCCAGCACGTTAAGCAAGGAAAGGTGACAACAGGCTTGCTTAATGTGATGGGCATTGACTATACTGTTCTCTCTAAGGAAGAAGACAAGGCTGAAGCTCAAATCAAGAAGGCTGTAGCTTATATGAAGGCTACCAAGCAGTGTTATGCTTTGGTTATTGAGAAAGATACTTTCGATGCCTATACCCTCCAGAACGTTGAGAAGAATGATCTTACCATGTCTCGTGAAGAGGCTATCCAGACGGTTGCAGCAGCTCTTGGAGATAAGGATTGTATTGTCTCCACGACAGGTATGATTTCACGTGAACTCTTTGAATATCGCACAGCGATGAATCAGGGCCATGATCGTGACTTCTTGACTGTCGGGTCAATGGGGCATGCTTCCCAGATAGCACTTGGCATTGCCTTGGCAAAGCAAGACCGTCGGGTTTGGTGCTTTGACGGTGATGGCGCTTCAATTATGCACATGGGCAGCATGGCTATTGTGGCTAATAAAGCCCCGAAGGACTACATCCATGTAGTATTTAATAATGGTGCCCATGATTCTGTAGGAGGTCAGCCGACAGTTGGCTTGAAAATTGATCTGCCAGCCATCGCTAAGGCGGTAGGGTATAAGCAGGTTTTTTCTGTAGATAGTCTGGAGAATCTGAAGGAAGTTCTAATATCTTCCATCTCTGTACTTCCATCTTCAGGTCCTGTGTTTTTGGAGGTTAAGGTTAGAAAAGGTAATCGTAAGGATCTTGGCCGCCCAACAACAACACCTATCCAAAATAAGGAGGCGTTGATGGATTTCCTCAAAAAGTAGTATTATGCGGCTTGTTCTTCTCTCTGACATACATGCTAATGTAACAGCATTGAGGGCAGTGCTCGATGATGTTAAGCGCATAGGCGATTATGATGCTTTCGCGTTGTTAGGGGATTTGGTCAATTATGGTCCAAGGCCTAATGAGGTGATAGGCATCGTTCGCCAAGAAGTAAAGCCCTTAGTCGTTAATCTTTGGGGCAATCATGAGTATTCTATCTTTGGCGGGAGTTTGGAACGGTTTGCAACTGATCGTGGTCGAAGTGTGCTCACTTATACTAATTCAATATTATCTGAAGAATCGAAATCTTATTTGAAGCAGGCATTGGTCAATGAGGGATATCATCAATCAACAATGGATGGGCTTCGCATCTTGTTTATGCATGGAAATTTGGACGATCCCTACTGGGGAAAGTTTGGTATTGACAAGATGAGTGATGAGCGGTATTCAGAATATGACTACGTGATAAGCGGTCATTCTCATGTTCCTCATTATGTAGAGCATTTCTTCCCTTCAGAGAACAAAGAATATCGGAACAAAAAACGTACAATATTCATCAATCCAGGTTCTGTGGGACAGCCACGAAATCATAATCCTTATGCGCAATATGGCATCTTGGATACGAAATCTGGTTGCTATGCACATAGGTGCGTTGTTTATGATATAGAAAAAGAACAGGAATTGTTTAGTGAGAAAGTAGATAAGTTTTATAAAGAAAGAATAAAATTAGGAGTATGAAATCATTATATGTTTTAAGTGGTGCTTCCGGTATGACGGGCAGTGAACTGGTTCATCAGATTTTAGAATCGGAACCGGAGTGTAGGATAATAGGCTTTGATAATTTCTTTGCCAGTAGTATAGATACCATCAAGGAGTATCTTGATGATTCTCGTTTCTTTTTTAATGAGTACGACATTAATAATCTGGCTCAGATGAATGTCGTCGAGGAGGAGGTGGCAAGAGAAAAGGCCGCTTTCGACCGAACTGTCTACATTAACTGTGCAGCGGTAGTTCATACAGAGCATTTCTATGAGGTGGAGCATACCTGGGAGACCAATGTCGTGTCAATGAAATCATTCCTGGAACAGGCCATCCGTGTTGATGCCGATGTCTATATCAACTGTTCCACGTCAGAAGTCTATTCCATGCAGTCATGGAATGAGAATGGTGGCGTGCGTGAAAGCGACTACCTGCTGATGTCTACAGCCGAGCATAGTCAGCGCACCAGTTATGCCTGTGGCAAACTGATGACGGAGTTCTTCATGAAAGATGCTGTTGACAAGGGGAGGATCAAGGGGTGCTCCATTCGGTTTGCCAATGTCTACAGCAAGCACGAGCGTTTTGCAAAGCACATCATACCTCACATCATCAATGAACTGCTGGAGAAGAAATCTGTAACGCTCCTTGAGAACTCCAAGAAGAATCGCCGCGCCTTCCTGCATAACATTGACAGTTGCCGTTCGGTGATGGCGTTGGTCAACTCAGAGAAGGCATTGGACGGAACGGTCTATAATGTGGCTACTGATGAGGAAATCACAATTATTGACCTGACTTATAAGATTGCTGAGAAGATGGGCTTGCCCAAACCGGAGATCAGGTTTGAGGGCTATCGTAGTTCTGACCCTGAGCGCAGGATTCTCAATACTGAGAAGATCCGTACCCGCACCGATTGGACGCCTATCATTACGCTTGATAAGGGACTTGAAATGTGTGTGGCATCAATAGAACGATGATGAGAAGCCTGATAATCACTGTGGCTGGTATGTCTAGCCGGTTTAATAAAGACACGAAGGAGGATGTGCTGAAGTGTCTTTACTATGAGGATAAGCCGGAGAACGCCCTCTTAAGTCTGCAAGTCCATAAGACGATAGGACTTGTGGATGAGATTATCGTTGTTGGCGGATACAAGTATGAGAATCTGGAGCGTTTCATCCGTCAGGAGATGAAAGACGTTAACCAGAAGATGAAACTGGTCTATAATGAGCATTATTCTGACTATGGCTCTGGTTATAGTCTGTTGAAGGGTATAGAGGTGGTGTCCGACAAGGCTGATGAGGTGGCCTTTGTCGAAGGCGACTTGTTCTTTGATACGGAGAGCGTGGAGAAGATCGTCACTTCGGGGAGAGATGTGATTTCTGTGAATAATGAACCCATTCTTTCCAACAAGGCTGTTGCCCTGTATTTCGATGCAGCCGACTATCCGCATTATATATACGACACAAGCCATTCCTGTCTGGAGATTCATGAGCCATTTACCGCCATCTACAATTCCGGACAGATGTGGAAGTTTAAGAATCCCAAAAGGCTGAAGGAGATTTGCCAGTTTCTGACGCCGGAACAGGAGCAAGGCACGAATCTTGAAATCATCCAAAAATATTTTGGAGCATATAGGAGTTCACTGTTGGATATAATAAGAGTCAACCTCTGGTACAATTGCAATACCGTGGCTGATTACCGTGAGGCTATAAAAGTATTAGGGAAATGAAAACATTAAACGAGAAATTGAATCTCCTCAAGCAGAAACTGGATGGAGGAGAAAAGATAACGATTGCCATCTTTGGTTTGGGTAGCGTAGGCTGTTATTTGTTGGACTATCTTGTGTCACTGGCTGATCCGCAGTTACGCCTGGTCGTTGTAGGCCGCAATGCGGAAAAGATGACCCAAGATGTCAACATCATCAGGACAGCGGCCTGTATCCGCCGCCAGTTGCGTAGCGAGATCGTAATCGAGGGCGGCTGCGATTTCAAGGATGTTGATTCCATTGAAAAGGCATTGAGAAAAGTGCAGCCGGACTTTATCGTGAACAGCAGTCGCCTGTTTGCTGGCTTGAAATACGGAACGATTTCCTGGTCCAATCTCCGTGCATACGGCATCTGGAGTCCAATGTCTGTTCTCTTGGGAAAGAATATCATGGAGGCCTACGACAAGGCTGGGTGCGATGCGATAAGTATCAACACCTCTTATTCCGATGCGGTGATACCTTGGCTGAAGAGTGCAGGCATGGCCTATTTCGATTTTGGCAGTGGCAATCTGAATCACCTGATACCACGTATGAAGTTCTATATTGCGGAGAAGTATGGTATAGAGAACCCGAATGATATTGATATCACCCTTGTGGCAAGCCATTTCCATGATGTGGTGATTAGTAAGGAAGGCCATACCGAAGGCGTGAAACTGCTGCTGAGCATCAAATATCAGGGCCGGGAATTGGATGCCAGTCATGAAGATGTCTATAAGGCCTGCGGTATTCCTATGCCGACCGACCAGAAGCGGAATATGATGAATGCCTCCAGTAATTTCGACATCATCAATAGCATCATTACGGCCATCCGTACAAAGTCTGCCATAAAGATTCACACGCCTGGCGTAGACGGTAATATAGGCGGTTATCCTTTTGTAATAGACGCAACGGGAGAGGATGCCAAAGGCTACTTTGCACCTCAATTTGACATGGAGCAGATGCATCAGGTGAACCGTAACTCCATCTATTGCGATGGTATTGAGAATGTTGCTGATGGCTGTCTCATTTATACAGATGAACTTGTCAAGAAAGTTAAGGATCGTTTCAATGTTGATATTCCAAAGAAAGTGCATCTGTCGGAAGCAGAGAAAGTGGCAAATTTGTTAATTGAAGGTATTATTAAGCCAAGCATTTAGGATGGATGTCAATAACGAGTATGGTGTTTTGCAAGTGCAGAAAGACCTTTTGGAACTCTTAAAAGAATTTGATCAGTTTTGCTTGGCCAATGATATAAAGTATAGTGTAATTGGCGGTACTCTACTGGGTGCCATTCGTCATAAAGGGTTTATTCCTTGGGATGATGATTTGGACATTGTTGTTGATCGAAATAATTACAAAAAATTAAAAGCAGGCCTTCCTCATGGGAATTTGGAGGTCGATAGGGGTACTACAAGTTCACTATGGGTTGATCGGATAAAACTAAAATCTAATAAATCGAATATGGATTATCCTCCAATGATTGATTTATTTATATTGGACAATTACCCAGTTAACCCTTTTGTTGCAGGTTTGAAATTCTTAATAATTGCGATATTGCAAGGAATGATTAAAATTAAGCCAAAGTTTTCGGCGTATTCCTTTGGCGCTAAAGTTATATCTTTCATTTTGTGGGGATTAGGTTCTCCATTCTCCATTAAGTTCAAATTGCAGTTATACCATTTGGCTTCTACATGGGGAAATAAGGATCGATCTAAATATAAATGCATTTATAACGACCAGTTTTATTTGCTTAGGCAAAAATATCCAGTATCTATTATGGATTCATTGTTAAGACTTCCGTTTGAAAATATTGAAGTTTATTCAATTAAGAACTATAATGAATATTTGACCCAAATATTTGGAGATTATATGAGATTACCTAACGAAGAGGATAGAAAGCCTATACACCAGGATTTAAAGGACTAATTTTGTTATATTTATGCAGAAAAGTGTTATAGAATATCTCGTGGCTACCGCTGCGAAATATCCGCATAAAAGTGCGGTTCAGGATTCAACAGGCTGTGTTACTTTCTCAGAGTTGCTTTGCTCTGCATTTGTTATTGCTGATGAAATAAAGGCAAAGAATATATGGAAACAGCCAATAGGAGTGTATATTCCAAAAGGCTGTAAGATGGTACAGGCTTTTGCTGGTATCAACATGAGTGGCAATTTTTATGTGCCACTGGACACAAAGTCACCAGACACACGTATTCTTTCGATTTTGAATGTGTTGGAGTCAGATGTGATCATTACGGATATGGCACATGAAAAGCAGGTGAAGGCAATGTGTGATAAGCAGGTGATTGTGATAGAAGAGGTATTGAAGAATTCGCCTAAGGCAGATTCTGATGCCGAGGTCTATTTGGCTAATCAGATTGATACAGATCCTGTCTATTCTATTTTCACTTCAGGTTCTACGGGAACGCCTAAAGGTGTGGTCGTGTCTCATCGTGGTGTTATAGATTACATCGACTGGGCAAATGAAACTTTCAAATTTGAAGGTGAAAACATGGTGATTGGCAATCAGGCTCCTTTCTACTTCGATAACTCCACATTGGATATTTATCTGATGTATAGCACTGGTGCAACACTGGACATTATCCCGGAAATGAATTTCTCCTTTCCTGCGAAGTTGGTGGATTATATGAATGACCATAAGATTTCGTTTGTGTTCTGGGTGCCTTTTGCTTTGATCAATGTGGCAAACTTTGACATTTTTAAAGATAAAAAACCACAGTATCTGAAGGATGTCATATTTGCAGGCGAAGTGATGCCCAATAAGCATTTGAATTATTGGCGCAGGTACTTGCCAGAATGCCGGTATGCTAACCTGTATGGACCGACGGAGATAACTGTCGATTGTACTTATTATATTGTTGACCGTGAGTTCTCTGATGATGAATCCTTGCCAATAGGCTTCCCTTGTCGGAATAGTGATGTTTTGATTCTTGTTGACCAACAGCGTGAAGCGTCAGTAAAGGAAGAGGGAGAACTTTGTGTGCGTGGGTCATCTTTAGCATTGGGCTATTATAATGACTGGGAGAAGACCCAAAAGGCCTTTATTCAAAATCCTCTCAATAAGCATTACCCGGAAACCATCTATTGTACGGGCGATATTGTATATAAGAATGAACGGGGGGAGATTATTTATGTCGGTCGTAAGGATTCACAGATCAAGCATAATGGATATCGGATAGAGTTAGGTGAAATAGAAAATGCTGTATTAGCCAGTAAGATGGTTGACAATTGCTGCGCTATTTATGACTTCACGAACAAGCAGATCGTGTTATACTATCAGGCTCAAGAAGAACTGAATCTTAGTGCTTTTAGAAAAATTGTCTCGTCAAAGATTCCACGTTATATGATACCTACAGTATATCATCGTGAGGATATCCTGAAGCAAAATGGTAGTGGTAAGATCGACCGTTCATATTATAAGAAACTGATTAATGGATAAAGTCCTGTCATACGAACAAATCCAGGGCTTTGTGAGTGAAATACGCTCACTTAACAAAGGATTTGTCTCTAATTTCTTCTGGGATTCAAACAAGCATCCATATTGGCTTGCGGAAGAGAGCCTTACCTTTGTCAGGAAAGAAGCATGTATCTTGATGCTTCATCAACAGGAAAGTTTTTGTAATCTGTTTTATATCTCAACAGACATGGAGACTGCCTGTCTAGCGATTTCATCCATGTCTTTTGAAACAGTCTGTGTCGTAGATGTCGTCTGTAAAGGTGAAGGTGAAGAAGAAAGAAAACGATTACAAAGTGTTGGCTTTTTACCCTATCGGCATCTTTTTCGAATGAGTCATGTCGGTCTATTGGCTGATGATACTTGGGAGCAGAGCCAGGAAGTTGAATACGGTGTTGAGGAAGACATAAACGCATTAAATAATGCATTGAAAGATAACTTTGATCCGTTGAGTGAACAACTACCGTCTGTAAAAGAGTTGAGCGATTATATTAAGCGGAAACAGGTACTTGTCATCAAGGATGGCAATATTCTTTGTGGGTTTATTATTTTTGAATTGATAGGTATGACCTGGTATCTACGTTATTGGTTTACATCTCCTTTGTATAGGAATAAGGGGATAGGAGCAAAATTGTTGAAATCTTCTTTGTCCCTTGCAAAGAGTACCAAACGACAGATATTATGGGTGATATCGGATAATGAGAATGCTATTAAACGCTATGAGCATTATGGGTTCAAGCGTGAAATGATGAATGATTATGTTTTTATAAAGAAATGAATATGAAAGAAAAAATTGTTGGAATTCTGACAGAGTTACGCCCGGAATTCGATTTTTCCGAAGATGTGAATTTTATTGAAGAAGGTATGTTGGACTCCTTCGACATTGTTAGTCTGGTAGATGAACTGGAGACAAATTTCAATGTTAAGATAGATGGTGTGGATATTATTCCTGAGAATTTCTCGTCTGTCAACAGCATTGAGGCATTGTTGAAGAAAAATGGTGTGGCATAATGGATTTAAAGTTTAAAAATAAGAAAATATCGGGAATACTGACCATTCTCCCCAAGAGGGTTGTCACCTTTGAGGAGGAAATGGGCAATTATAACTTCCCGGAAAAGAAGTCTTTGAGGCTGAAGAAGGTGATGGGCTATAATACGCATCGTATAGCCGCTGAGGGGCAGTGCTCTTCTGACTTTTGTATCTTTGGACTTCAATATCTCTTTGATAGCGGTCAGCTGAATAAGGATGACATAGACGCCTTGCTCTTTGTTTCCCAGTCACCAGATTACTATATGCCTCCTACAAGCAATCTTATACAAGGTCATTTCGCTCTTAAGCACGACATGATTTGTATGGATATTAATCAGGGGTGCGCAGGCTTCGAAATAGGTCTGATTCAGGCATTTATGTTGTTGGAGCAGGAGTCAATAAGAAAAGTCGTGCTGATGAATGCTGATGTCTTGAGTCCAAAAGTCTCTATTCACGATAGAAATAGTAAGCCTTTGATAGGAGATGCTGCCGCTATCACCATTGTCGAGAAAAGTGAAGATGACAATGAAATCCTGTGTTCGGTGAATATGGACGGGACTGGCGCAAAGGCTCTTATCATTCCTGCTGGTGGCTTTAGAATGCCAAGTACAGAGGAAACTGCTGTAGAGCATGAGGATGAAGCAGGGAATCTTCGTTCCTTGAATCATTTGGTGATGCAAGGGGACGATGTTTTTAATTTTGTGCAGCGTGAAGTTCCTCCTATGATTCATCACTTGTTGGATAGGGCGAATCTGAGTGTAGATGCTGTGGATTGGTATATGTTCCACCAACCAAACAAATTTATGCTGAACAAATTGGCAGATGCTATAGGTGTCTCATACGATAAAATGCCCAGCAATATCGTGGAAAACTTTGGTAATGCAAGCGGGGTGACTGTTCCAACATGCATTTCGTTTAATCTTGGTGAAAAATTGGAAAATGAATCCTATAAGATTTGCATGGCTGGGTTTGGTATCGGTCTGACATGGTCGTCTGTATTAATGCAAGTAGGACATTTGAGTTTTAATAAAATAATAGAATTTTGAAAAGATGGATAAAGTTTTGTTTTTGAATGATCTTGCAGAGATCCTGGAAGAAGATAGTGTGAATGAAACGGATGTACTTGCAGATTTTGATGCATGGGATTCCCTTTCCGTACTTTCAATAATTGCGTATGCTTCAGAGCATTATAAGATGCAACTGAAAAAAGAGGATATCCGGTCGATGAAAACAGTAGGAGATCTAATGACCCTTTTTGAGAGCAAATGAACTACACTTTAGTGACTGGTGCAACATCTGACATTGGTAGGCAGATATGCTATACACTTGAGCAAAGTGGGCATAGTCTCCTACTTACAGATGTAAATATGGAGGCTCTGGAAGAAATCCTCCATAATCTGAAAACCCCAGAGAGGCATAAGATCCTTCCCTTAGACTTTGCTGATGTGGATGCTGCAAAGGCGAGTCTTCAAGGTTTCTTGGCATCAAATGACATGAAAGTTTCTCATGCTGTTTTTGCTGCGGGTGTTTTTTCCGTAAAGCCTTTAAGGCTGGTAGATTACCAATTTGTGAAGAAATGTTTTGATGTCTCGCTGTTTTCAATAATCAGTTTGATGCAAGTTCTTACCTCAAAAAAGGTCAATGCAAATAGCTTGAATAGCGTGGTAATGGTTTCCAGCGTTTCAGCGATGATGGGGACGAAGGGCTATAGCATTTATAGTGCTGTTAAAGCCGCTATGTTAGGGTTGATGAAGTCGCTGGCTGCTGAACTGGCACCAAAAACGAGAATGAATGCTGTCCTTCCTGGCGGTATTAAGACGAGGACGACTAGTTTTCTTTTTGAAGGCCAGGAGGAGCCCGATTCGCGCTATCTGTTGGGGGATGGTAATGCTATGGATATTGCTAATATCATAGATTTCCTTCTGTCGGAAAAGTCTAGGTGGGTTACAGGACAGGCTTTTATTGTTGATGGTGGATTGACGAGTAATTGATCGTATTTATGAAGAATCTTATTTTTGTAGGAACAGGTGCTGTAGCGGCAGAAAACACTTGCTATATTTCTACGGCAAAATATAAAATTGAGGGTGACGATGTCGTGATCAAGGGCTATATTGGCAATGGTGATGACTTGGTGAAAAATCATATTCATTACGGCTTTAGTGCTCCTATACTTGGTGGGGTGGAGGATTATGAAATTGAAGAAGATGATCGTTTTATCATTGCCATTAATAATCCCGCAACTCGCCATAAGATAGCAGAAATCTTGAGAGAAAGAGGGGCTAAGTTTGCTAATCTGATTCATCCTTCATGCGTTATTGCTAAGGATGCGTTAATTGGTGAAGGTAATATTATAGCACCATTCGGGGTGATAGGCCCAAAGGCAGTTCTGGGCAATTTCAACATCCTTACATCTTACTCGGCGATTAGCCACGATTGTGTTGTGGGCAACTATAATTCATTTTCTTCTGTTATTGTCTGTGGATATTGTCATATTGGCGATAATAATAGTTTCTGGATTCAGTCCACTGTTGTTTCCTCTATAAAAGTCGGTAGTAACTGTGTCATTCAGGCCGGGATGGTTGTGGATAAGGATGTTCCTGATGGAACAACTGTATTCTATAAGTACAAAGAGCGAATAATGGCTATACCCAAGATAATAGAAGAGTAATATTATGGCTGGACTCAGGTCCAAATTGTGGGGGCTTTATAGTGGCCTTTGAAGGACGTGCCGTCTCATAGTTTAGTGGCAGGAAACCCCGCAAAAATACTAAAAACAGGTATAGAAGTGAGTGATTTAGGACAAATTGTCAATTACGGCGAAAGTTGTGAATAATCTATGTGTTTTTGCATACATTGCCTACATTTATGTGTAACTTTTTGACGTTGAATCGTTTAGGATATGTAAGCATCAGTGTAAGCAATGTATGCAACAGTCCTTCAGGGAACTTTTCCTCTGGCTTTCGAGCCTGTTTTGATTTGTTCCAAGGCTTGGAACATTTGCCAGAAGGCTTTTGTTCAGCAATAAGCGGTACTTTAGGATCGTAAATGGCATAGTATTCTTGTATTTGTTGCTTACATTGCATGCATCTTGCCTACATTGTGCTTCTGCCTGTCTTTCAGATGGTTATGATAAAATGTAAGCAATGTTAGGAAAAAATCAAATAGTATGTATAAACACTTTTTTAAGCGTTTCTTTGATTTCTGGATATCGCTGATTGCGCTGATTTGCATTAGTCCTATCCTGTTGGTGGTGACGATATGGCTGCACTTTGCGAATAAAGGTGCAGGGGCCCTTTTCTTTCAGGAGAGACCGGGCAAGGATGGGAAGATATTCAAGGTCATGAAGTTCAAGACGATGACTGACGAACGGGATGCCAATGGCGAACTCTTGCCGGATGCTGACCGCTTGACGAGGGTTGGCAGGCTTGTCCGTTCGACATCCATTGATGAACTGCCGCAACTTTTCAACGTACTGAAGGGCGACATGTCCCTGATCGGCCCAAGGCCTCTGCTGGTGCAGTATCTGCCTCTCTATTCCAAAGAGCAGGCGCGCCGGCATGAAGTGCGTCCGGGCATCTCCGGTTGGGCGCAGTGTCATGGCCGGAACAATATCAGTTGGACGGAGAAATTCAAACTGGATGTGTGGTATGTGGATCACGTGTCGCTAATGACAGACCTTAAGGTGATATGGATCACGGTCATGAAAGTGCTGAAGCGGGCAGATATCTCTCAGGAGGGACAGGCCACCATGGAGGCATTCAATGGACATAATTAATATGTAAATGAAAAGGCAAAAGGAACTAATACAGATAATCGTTGAAATTTGTGGTCAGGTGCTGTTTATAGACAAAAGGCAGGCTTCGGACTATCAAGTTCCGGCATTGACGGCAAAGGAATGGGATACTCTCTTTTCCTTGGCATCTTTGCATGGGGCTCTTCCCACAGTTATGCAACTGGTTGAGGGCTTAAAGATAGAGGAAAAAGACGTCAAGAAAGTTGTGTTGAAATGGTATGCGGCAGCACAAGGTAATAAGAAGCGTTACCAGGTTAGGGTGAACACCATTCGCGAGTTGGCTATGATGTTCGCAGAGGATAATCTGGATATGATGGTCTTCAAGGGCGCAGCCTTGGCTCAATTGTATCCGAATCCAGACTGGCGTGTCTTTAGTGATATAGACTTCTTTTTATACGGGAAGTATATGGAAGGCATCAAAGTGATGGATCGGCATGGCATCAAGAACAGCCCGTTCTACCATCACAATACGGAAGCCACGCTGAATGGGGTCTTGCTCGAAAATCACTATGACTTTGTTGAGAGACTGAACCATAAGCATAATCTGGTGCTTGATGAAGAACTGAAGAAAATGGCGACAGAGGAAGGACATAACTTTAAGGCGTCTTTTCTCGGAGATGACATAGATAATGTATATGTGATGACACCAACAATGAATGCTCTTTTCTTGCCTCGTCACATGTCCGCCCACTTTGTCAGCGAGTCCATCGCTCTGAGGATGCTCTATGACTGGATACTGTTCCTAAGGGCTCATGCATCTGAAGTGGATTGGAACCGCGTAACTGCCTTATATGATGCTGCAGGAATGACGAAGTTCGTTGGAATCGTACAAGGGATATTGAAGTCGCATTTCGGTGTAGTCGTGAATGAATGCCCTGTGAAGCCCTCAGATGGTGAACTTGTGGAAAAGGTATGGGAGAGCGTCGTCTATCCACCTCAATCCAATCCACACAAGATGTACACGTGGGGCTTCTTTGTTTACGAAACGAAGACGTTCCTGGGAAATCGGTGGAAGCACCAGATTGTCTATCCTGGCGAATCTTACTTCCTCCTCTCGTTCCGTTATGCATGGTCAGTCATTAAGAAGAAACTCGGACTGCTGTCCATTCCTGAGGGACGATGAAATGGATGTGCATAACCTTTTCTTGATGAGAAATTTGGATGTTTGGGGAATTAGTTGTATTTTTGCAGCTCCAAATCATGAGGAACTTTAAATAATTAAGAGGAAAATGTTTATATTAAGGAGATTGAATCCGTTGAAAAGACTGATGAACTGGTATTTCAGTAAGAGGGCGCTGCCGTATTGGTGCATCCTCGTTCTGGATTTCATGCTTCTGATGGTGGGGGGTATTCTGACGTATTGGATATTTATCTATCGCCGAAAGATCGGCTTTGACCAGTCGATGTTGCTGCAGACGCTCTTTATGTATGCGCTGCCGAGTGTCGTCGGTGCCCGGATGTTCCATACGTACGCTGGTATCATCCGTTATTCATCGTTTGTGGATCTGACCCGCGTGGCGTATGCTAACCTGGTGTCACTTTGTATCGCCTATCCGATGCACTATTTCGTGCATTCGGTACCAGGTGAGCTGTTCTATCATCTGCATTTCAGGCATATCATCTTGATGTATCTGATTGCGACGGCCCTGATGTGGGGAATGCGCGTCATAGTAAAGACACTGTATGAAATGACGATGACGGATGCCAGGGCTCTGAGGGTTTTGATCTATGGGGCTATGGAGGATGGCATCGGTATGGCAAAGAGCATCCGTTCGCAGAATCCAAGGCGCTTCATCGTCAAGGGCTTTATTGCGAGTGAGGCAACTTACAGCCATAAGCAGGTGATGGGTGAGAAGGTATTCGGCGAAGCTGACGATCTGGGCAAGGTCATAGAGAACTACGAAATAGAGGCTATCCTGATTTCTCCTCAGAGAGTAGGTGAGTTCCGTAATTCGCCAGAACTTCAGGACCTGATTCTCAGTAAGGGCGTGAAGATCTTCATGGTCCAGCAGGCCAGGGAGATGAGCGTCAAGAACGGTGAACTGGAGGAGAACGCTGAAGTGGATTACCACCTGAAGGAGGTCAGCGTGGAGGATTTGCTGCCGCGTGACGAGATCAAGGTGGACATGAAGTCGATGGAGGAGCTGCTGAAGGGTACGAAGGTGCTGATTACGGGTTCTGCGGGTAGCATCGGCTCGGAGATCGTGCGTCAGGTGGCGGCTTTCAACCCGGCAAAGATGATGCTGATCGACCAGGCAGAGACGCCGCAACACGATATCCGCCTGATGATGGCAAGGGACTTCCCGAACATCGAGGCGGAGGTGGTGGTGACAAGCATCAGCCGTCAGCGACGTATGGAGGAGATCTTCAGTACGTTCAGACCTGACTACGTGTTCCATGCTGCTGCCTACAAGCATGTGCCGATGATGGAGGATAATCCATCGGAGGCGGTGCTGAACAATATATGGGGTACGAAGATTATCGCTGACTATGCCGTGAAATACGGGGTGAAGAAGTTCGTGATGATCTCAACGGACAAGGCCGTGAACCCGACGAACGTGATGGGATGCTCGAAGCGTATCTGTGAGATCTATGTGCAGAGTCTCGACCAGGCCATCAAGAACAAGAAGACACCGGAATACTTGCACCTGCTGAACAACAAGCAGAGTGCGGAGGCTGAGAAGCAGACATACAGGACGCAGTTCGTGACGACACGCTTCGGTAATGTGCTGGGGTCGAACGGCTCGGTCATTCCTCTGTTCAAGGAGCAGATCAGACGTGGCGGGCCTGTGACGGTGACTGACAAGCGTATCGTGCGATTCTTCATGTTGATCCCGGAGGCTTGTAAGCTGGTGCTGGAGGCTGGTACCAAGGGGAACGGCGGTGAGATATTCGTCTTCGACATGGGTAAGCCGGTGAAGATTGCAAATCTGGCCCAGCGTATGATCAACCTCTCGGGGGCAAAGAACGTGAAGATCGTCTATACGGGACTTCGTCCGGGGGAGAAACTCTATGAGGAGGTGCTGAACGAACTGGAGGGTACGAAACCGACGTTCCACGAGAAAATCCGTATCGCTGAGGTGCGTGAGTATGACTTTGCGGACATCAGCCGGCAGGTGGATGAGCTGGTGGAGATCTCGAAGCGCTATGACGACATGGAAACGGTGAAGAAGATGAAGGAGATTGTGCCGGAATATAAGAGCAATAACTCTAAATACGAGGAACTGGATAAATAATCATTAAAAGCTAATATGGCTGAAAGAAAAAGGATATATCTCTGTCTGGCCCACATGAGCGAGGACGGAATGGAACAGAAGTACGTCAAAGAAGCGTTTGATACAAACTGGGTGGTTCCACTCGGACCGAATGTCAATGGGTTCGAAAAAGATCTCGAAGATTTTGTTAATGGTTCAGGGATTAATCATAAACCATTAACCATGAACCATGAACCAATATCTAAGAGGGTGGTGGCGTTGTCGAGTGGTACGGCGGCGGTGCACCTGGGACTGTTGAACTGCGGCGTAGGGCCGGGCGATGAGGTGATTGTGCAGAGTTTTACGTTCTGTGCTTCTACACACCCTGTGACGTACCTGGGGGCTACGCCCGTGCTGGTGGACTCGGAACCGGATACTTGGAACATGGACCCGGAGTTGCTGGAGGAGGCTATTAAGGATCGTATCGCCAAGACGGGAAAGGCACCTAAGGCGATTGTGCCGGTGGCGCTCTATGGCATGCCTTATCAGGCTGATAGGATTATGGAGATTGCCAATAAGTATGGGATCCCTGTGGTGGAGGATGCTGCCGAGGGTTTCGGTAGTCGCTATAAAGGGCAGGTGCTGGGTACCTTTGGTAAGTATGGCGTACTGTCGTTCAATGGTAATAAGATGATTACGACGTCGGGTGGCGGTGCGCTGATTACTGAGGATGAAGATCATTGGCGCGAGATCATGATGTATGCTACGCAGTATCGCGAGAGCTATCCGTACTATCAGCATGAGAAGATTGGGTATAACTACCGTATGAGTAATGTCTGTGCCGGTATCGGTCGTGGGCAGATGACGGTTTTGGCTGATCATCTGGCCCATCATAAGCATGTGCAGAAGATGTACGAGGAACTGCTGAACGATGTGCCGGGCATTCATGTCCATAGCCAGCCGACTGGCACACTGGGGTCTGACACAAATGCAGACGTCTTTGACTCTGCAGAGGGGTCTGACCCTAGTGTACCAGTCTACGACTCGAACTATTGGCTGTGTACGATTACGATTGATCCTGAGGTGAAGGTGAAGGGGCAGGAGAATGCCTATAAGACCATCGTAACAGGGGCTGTCGGTGGTGCAGCAGGTGTCATTCATGCTGCTTCATCAGCCATAACCGATTGTCAGCCGAATGATAATGTGGAGGCGTTGCGCGTGGCGCTCGATAAGGCCCAGATTGAGGCAAGACCTCTGTGGAAACCGATGCATTGTCAGCCTGTCTATCGACGGGGCGAGGCTCATGGTGAATGGTTAATGGTGAATGGCGAAAGGTTAATGGTTAATGGTTATGAAGTGGAATGTCTTACCTATGGTAGCTCTGTGGCCTATGTTAATGGCGTGAGTGAGGCGCTGTTTAAAGTCGGTATGTGTCTGCCTGCAGGGCCGTATGTGAGCGATGATGATGTAAGGTATATCGTAGAAACGATAAAGGAGAACATGAATCAATTGTAAGGTGTGATACCCGTGCCGCTTACCAATGAAAGCCAGCCGTAAGGCTGGCTTTCGTGTTTAGTTACCGTTGGGGTCGTAGTCGTCGCCGCCACCCTCGTTGCCTGTGTTAGAACCAGAGTTGGAACCGGTGTCTGAGCCATTGCCCGTGTTGGAACCAGTGCTAGTACCCGTGTCGGAACCAGTGCTAGTACCTGTGTCAGGACCGGGGCCTGTGCCTGTGCCAGTTCCGGCGTCATCGGCGGAAGTGAGCTTGCCGTTGACGTAGGATGCTTTCTTCAGTGTGGCATCGAGGTTGAGCGACTTGCTCATGAGCTCACCGGTGGCGCGAGCCTTCAGCTTGACACCGGAGATGTTCTTCGAGACGGTGAAGTCCTCCTCCGTGTCGGCCATGGCCTTGTTCTTGATACCCAGGCTGAAGATGACCAGGTCGTCGATCTTGACATTCTTCCCTTCGAGCAGGAGCTCCTTGATACAGGAGATCATGTCGGTCAGAAGACCTTTGATGACGCCCTTGGAATAAGGACTGTTGTGGTTACTCATGTGCTCGGCGAGGGCATCGAGGTCGATGGTCTCTTCGACGACGTTTTTGGCGAACCACTTACCATAGCACTTGTGGCTGGTGATTTTGATCTGTTGCAGAATGTAACGTACCATAGATAGTTGTGATTTTAAAGTTGAGAGTTGAGAGATTGCTACCGCGCGACTTGCATTCTCGTTTACTCTGTCGAGGGACTTTCCCTCTGACGATGCAAAGTTACGACATCGCCGAAGCCTATTGGCGGGTTATGACGCGTTAACCTGGGAAAACTTAAAAATCGTAAGGAATTTCGGTGATCCTTTTCCATTCTCCTTCAAAGAAGGTGGTCATCTGTAACTCGCGGACCAGATTCCGGTACTGCGGAGAACTGTCGATGACCCGCTGATCCTGGAGGTTTCGTGGCAAGTCGATGCAGTAGTCCTCGCAGATGTACTTCACTGCCTGCGGCGGCAGCAGTCGGGCATGGGGAAGCACCCCCATCGCATCAAGGACTGCTCGCCTCGACTGGAGATATCGGGTAAAGGTGCGTGGTGATACACCGGCAAGTTCTGCCAGCTTCTTCTTGCTGATGAAGCGATGCTTATCGTAGTAGTTTATCATTTCTAACTTGGTTTTGAGTCAAAAGTAAGTTGAATCGTATCAGGAATCAAGTGGATTCGAAGAGGAAATCAACAAGGTCGATGCTACGGCACTTCTGGTCTGTGGTAGCGGCCTTTTCAAGTGTGTCGGAGATGGTGAGGTCGAGATGGTAGGTCTGACGGACCATGTCACTGAGTTCAAGCCAGGCGACGTAGTTGGAGAGGGTATCGTCGGTGTGGGGGAAGACGGTGACCCTGTGACCTCGGAGAGGCTCGAACAGATCGAGCGTACAGTGCGCGATAGGACTGGTGGCGAGCCAAAGAAGCGCTGGCTGGAGTTCGCTTAGGAGTACTGCAGAACGCTCGGACTCCACAATGCCGATGGGTGTCGGATCTCTACTGTTACCCGCCTTGCCTTGCCTGAGATGGGGACCTTGGGAGATCTGGTGAAGGCCAAACAGACAGTGCTGTGGGCGTACGTATTGGGCCAGGTCGGGATAGCGGGCTTGGAGCATCGTGGATACCCAGGCATCACCGATGCGGCCGTCGCGACAGATGCTGAGCTCGTCGATCTGCCAATAGATGGTCTTGCCTGACTTGGAACGGCCAAGGTGAAAGCGTTCCGCTGCACGGTGCATCTGCTTTTGGGTGAAACCGAAGGTGGTGAGCATGTCGTGACAGAGGTCGTTGTCGTCGGAACGGGCTTCTTCAATCATGGACTTGTGGCTTTCGCGCCTCAGTGAAGGGCGCTTCAAACTGCCCCACATACTACCTTCTCTCTCGAAGAGAGAAGTAAGTATGGGGCTTGAAGACTTCACTTCGGCGACGTCATGGTTCGGCTGACTCATCATCCGTCGTGAAGTTTAGAGACTGTTGGGCTGGAGCGGACTTCGCCTGTTGATGTAGCATATAGATCTTCTTGCCGTTGAGGGCTGATCGCGACTCAAGGAGGAGACCGGCGTTGAGGGCACGGGATATCTGCTCGTCGAGGATATGGTCGGTCAGGATGTTCGATTCCATGCTCAGCTTGTTCTTGAGATCATCGTGATAATAGGTCACTCCATCGTCCATGACGGCCTCGAACAAGGCTGGCAGGTCGAAGACGGTCTTGTGGCCTTCCTTGCCGCGCACATACCTCGGGTTGAAAGGTGCCAGGGTCTTACTACCTGTCTGACGGTCTTCTGCGACCTTCTTCTGAGCCTGGAACAGGGCTTCCTTCAACTGCTCCTCAGAACACAGGTAGGGGATGCCGTCGTCATTGACGGCAAACTTCAGGGTGTCGAGGATGTCGTATTTGCGGGTGTCGGTCTGACCCCACGAGAAAATACGCTCTGAACTCTTGGAACACTCATAGACCTCGAATGCCTTGTTCTTCAGCTCGGTACCTATCCAACCGCGCAGGTTACGGTCCTCTACCGACTTGTTCTGGTGAAGGATGCAGACGATGCAGCAGCGCACATCAGAGGCCAGGTGCATCAGGCGCTCCAGGCAGGACTGCGCCACCACGCCGTCGTTGATGTCGGCCACAAGGTCGCGGATACCATCGAGGATGACGAGATCGGGACGGTAATGACGTACGGATGCCTCCAGCATTGGCAGACGCTGGTCGTAGCCCTCGGACCGGACGTTGAAGATGTCGAAACTTTCCATCATTCTATTCAGCGTTGAAGACGCTAATTCTGTGAGATCAGTGAGATCTGTTTGACCTTTCTGGTCTGTGTGCCCCAAGACCATCGGGATGATACGGTTGCGCAGGATGTCTTGCGTCGACTCTTCGCTTTGTTCGGTGTCATACCAGAGGACATGCAGCTGTTTAGGCTCGATCCGCTCCACGGAGAGCACCTGACTGCGGTAGCTGAGGGCCATCAGGATGGAGGAGACAAACGTCTTGCCGCTCTTGGCCTTACCAGACAAGGCAACGAGTTCGCCTCGCGGGAAACAGGGTTTGTGGAACAGCCGGAAGAGGAATTCCATCCTGGGTAACTCCTTGTCGGGCGTGATGCGATGGCTCTCCAGTCGGGTGAGCATCTGCTCCTCCTCGAGGGCCCGCTGCTCAGATGCCTTGGCTGCCTGAAGGTCGGCCTGGGTCATCGCTGCGCGCTGCACTTCCTGAGTGACAAGCGATGCCGCTTGGGGGTTCATGTTCATACGCGGGGGGCTTTTTTACGTTTAAACTGCTCGCGGAACGCTTTACCATGTTCGAGATGGAATCGGTAGAGTTCGCGAAGACATTCTGATCCAAAATCGACGAATTCTTCTTTGTCTTCATAGGCGCACATCACTTCAAGAATGCGGACGAGCTTCTCGAAATCGAGTTTGGCTGGATTGGGTGGGGGATCGACATTGGTGTAGCGCGCACTCAATCCTCCAGTGGTGTGGAGAAAGGTAAGCGACCCGTGTAACTGCCTGAGGTGCATGAGCCAATGCTGAAGCCACTGACGAGCGAAGGATCTGACGTGTTCTGGTTCTTGATTATTCATAACGGGAGCAAAGGTAATAGATGTCGACGAAACCATCGTGACAACATATTGTCGCAACCGTTAATGCCATTAAGGCTTATTGCATTTTTTTAGTGCTGGGGTCAGGCCCCGAGTTAAAGTATCTTTTGGAAACTTAGTATTGGGGCCTGACCCCAGCACATAAAAAAGGAGCGGCCTTCACAGGTGGCTCCTTTGTTGGTTTCATAGTATGGTTAACATGAATCTCATAGTATGGTTAACTTGAATTTCATAGTATGGTTAACAAAGCTGCGTTTTTCTTCGATTCCAAAATGTGTATAATATGTAAATATCATTCAAAACTATATGATTAATTGTATTTGAGATATTGTCATATTAAATATGTTCGAAATATTCATATACTATTTATATAGTATATGGTATTTCTCAAGCCATCGCTACGGCTATTCGGTCGAAATCGAAGATCCTAGATAATGTTTGGTGGTTGTGTTCTTAGTATTTGCATATAAGGTAGATCCGGTTTTTCGTTCGGTTTTGAATTCGACTTGCAGCCGAATCTGTTTTCTGTTGCTGAACAGATGAATTTTCTTTGTTTGGTCAAATAGTTGTTTGTCATATTTATTAGTTAGTTTTATTTGTTTTTGCAAAAGTAGTCAATTTTTAGATTACTTCCAAATATTTCATAAAATAATTTATTGTAATTTGCAATTATTAACAGTTATGAATGTCTGTTGTCGCACACAGCGGTATTTTCCTCTTTAATTATTCATATTTTAGGATCGGGGCCTGACCCCAGCACTAAGTTTTGGGGGCGACGCCGGCATGGGATATGATGTATTCGCTGATGGAGGTCAGACGGGAGAGTTGGCGTATGCTGGCTCCGAAATCCTTGGTGGCTTTCAGTATTTTATCGCGTTGGACTTTGGTGTATTGTTGGATGTCTTTCGGGTGTTTTAAGTGATAGGTAGATTTAAGGAAGTCGATCACAGCTTCATCGGTTGCGAATCCTCGGTATCTATCAAAATCGAGGAACTGTTGGACTTTCGGCAAAGGGGCATGAACTCGTTCTTTAAGGTCGTCGAGGGTAATCCTGCTTAAAATGATGGGGACGGAGCATATTGCGGACTTTCTGTTGGGGGCATTGGTGAATTCACGCCAACTGCTCCAGTCGTAATCATCGACGTTTTTGCAAATCTGGCCTGCGACGGGGTTCTGGTGGATGTATCTGATGAGCGTCAGGAAATAAGCATAGTCGTTGACGGGCTCGCTCTTGAACCGGTCTTGGAAGAGATGACCGAAATGATCGTACTTATTGTTGTAGTACATCGCATAACGTGAGGCAATCTGTTTGACGGTCCTCGAGAGTTTTACTTCCTTTTCTTGGAGGAGTAGATGGACGTGGTTGGGCATGAGGCAATAGGAGTAGATCGCACAAAGCGGGGGTAAAGGGTGCTTTAACTCGTCTTTGGGCGAGACCATGTCGTGAAGGATGAGGATGAACTTGCGATAGTCATCTTCATTTTCGAAAATCTGCTGGCGGTTTACGCCTCTAAGCATCACATGGTAGATGCCGTTCTGACTTTGGAGTCTAGGTCGTCTGGACATTTTTCATAATGTATTAAGTGTTAACTTCGGGGCAAAGATAAGAAGTTTTTGTGGAACTTCCAAATGTTTTTGAGTATTTTTTTTGTTCTGGGGTCAGGCCCTGAGTTGAAGTATCTATTAGATACTTAATTTCGGGGCCTGACCCCAGTGGAAGGTGAGACCTGTCCCTTGTGAAGAAAAACTTAGTACTGGGGCCTGACCCCAGAATTAAATTGCTGTGGTTTGAGGCTCCAAAATTTGGTGAAGTGGAAAGAAATGATTAACTTTGCACCCGGTTACTTTAAAATTACTTTAATACATTATTATAATATGAGTACAGGAAATGTGAGGCCGGCTGAGATGGAGCGTATTACGACTCCGGAACTGGCGAAGAAGTTTATTGAGGAACAGGTGAAGGAGCTGAGGGCTCAGATTGGTGACAAGAAGGTGCTGCTGGCACTGTCGGGAGGCGTGGACTCCTCGGTAGTGGCTGCGCTGCTGATCAAGGCGGTCGGACGTCAGCTGGTGTCGGTCCATGTGAACCACGGTCTGCTGCGTAAGGGAGAGCCCGAGCAGGTGGTGAAGGTGTTCCGCGATGAGTTGAATGCGAACCTGGTGTATGTCGATGCCACCGACCGTTTCCTCGATAAGTTGGCTGGGGTGGCCGACCCCGAGCAAAAGCGTAAGATCATCGGCGCCGAGTTTATCCGCGTGTTTGAGGAAGAGGCCCGTAAACTGGAGGGTATCAGTTTCCTGGCTCAGGGTACCATCTATCCCGATATCGTGGAGTCGGGTCCTGTGAAGTCGCACCACAACGTAGGCGGTCTGC
>Ga0247608_10001553_pt1 | contig 31384 bp, 27 predicted proteins | sample 176DNAGHGlowgp2_FD_193490 | JGI IMG/M metagenome (GOLD analysis project Ga0247608, IMG submission 193490) | Sheep rumen microbial communities from Palmerston North, Manawatu-Wanganui, New Zealand - 1766 DNA GHGlow gp2 | ecosystem: Host-associated > Mammals > Digestive system > Stomach > Rumen ...
AATGTCACGACTAACAAGACCATTCCTGCTGCTGTCTTTGCTGTGCGTTAGCCTATGCACAGCGGCACAACTGCCACGCGAGGACGGCGAGCGCATGCGCTACGGCATCGAAATCGACATGCGTGGCGCATACCTCAGCGGCATCTGCTCCATGCTTTACGAAGACGGTATGCTGAAGGCTGCCATCGTCAATGAGTTTGGCGTGTCTGCCATAGCCTTCACCTACGACCCACGCAAGGACAAGGTACGCATAGTTAGTGCCACAGACAAACTCGACAAGTGGTACATACGCCGCATGTTGCGCCACGACATGCGCGAGTGCCTGCACTGTCTGCAACAGGGTGTCTTTACATACGAGAACAAGAAAAGGGGCATGACATATATTTTCAGTCCCCAAGATAACCCGTTGACTTCCCTGCAATGAACTACGAACAGATTTTCGCTGCGCACTTTCCCGGCCACCCTATACTGCCGGGTGTCTGCATCATGCAGATGGTGGTGGAGCATGCCGAGCGCACTATGGGCTGCCAACTGGTGCCCACCGCTGCGAAAGACGTTAAGTTCCTTGTGCCCGTGACTCCCGAGGTGTTAGATAACATACAATGCGACATCTCCGCCACTGACGACGGCAAAGGCATGGTGACACTGCGCGCCAAGGTGAAAGATGCAGCGACTACATACGCAAAGATGACACTGAAATGCAAGAAATAACTTCACTGAACACTGACTGCAGGCAGAGGCTGCGCTCGCGTGGCATCTGCGTGATAGTGCCGACATTCAACAATGCCGGCACTATACTCGATGTGGTGACTCGTACGCATGCCATGTGTCACGACGTCATTGTGGTCAACGACGGTTGCATCGACTCTACTCCGCAGATTCTATCTGCCGTTGAGGGCATCACCGTGGTCACCCTGCCACGCAACAGCGGCAAGGGTTGCGCACTGAAGGCAGGATTCCGCAAGGCCATCGAGATGGGGTTCGCATACGCCATAACGCTTGATGCCGACGGACAGCATTTCCCTGAGGACATTCCGTTGCTGCTGGAGGCAAACATAAAGCATCCTGACGCCCTGATAGTAGGTGAGCGCAAGGACCTGGAGAAGCAGTCGCGCTCAGGCGGAAGCAAGTTTGCCAACAAGTTTGCCAACTTCTGGTTCTGCATACAGACGCTTCAACATCTGCGCGACACCCAGACGGGCTACCGCCTTTACCCCCTACGCAAGCTTCATGGCCTGTGCCTGCTCACATCCCGCTATGAGGCAGAACTTGAGCTATTGGTATTCTCTGCATGGCACGGCGTGAGGATTGTCTCCACGCCAGTGCGCGTATTCTATCCATCAAAGGAGGAGAGGGTGAGCCATTTCCGTCCGGCATACGACTTCACACGTATCTTTATCCTCAACACCTGCCTGTGCTTCCTCGCCTTGTGCTACGGACTGCCACTGGCACTGCTGCGCCTCATCCGCACCATCATATATACGGTGTACTCGCTGCTGTTCTTCGTAGCATGGTGCCTGTTCTACCTGTTGCCGGTATCATTATACTACGTGCTGTTCGTAAAGGACCAGGAGAGGCGCACCATGGGACTGCACAAGACGCTGTGCTTCCTTGGCAAACTCGTAATGCTGTGGCACGGCATACCTGGCGTAAGGCGCAGCATGGCAAACAAATACGGTGAAGACTACTCGCGCCCTGCCATGGTGATATGCAATCACCAGTCGTCACTCGACCTCATGGCTATGCTGGCGCAGTCGCCACGCCTCACCATACTCACTAACGACTGGGTGTACCATAATCCTTTCTTCGGTTTTGCACTGCGCCATGCAGAGTATTACCCCGTAACCGAGGGCTTCGACACCCTGCTGCCAAAGCTCCGTTCGCTCGTGGAGCGTGGCTACAGCATAGCAGTATATCCAGAGGGCACACGCTCTGCCGACTGCGAGATAATGCGCTTCCGCAAGGGGGCTTTCCGCATTGCCCGCGAACTGCAGCTCGACATACTGCCGCTGGTGGAGTATGCACCCGGCAAGTGCCTGCCAAAGGGAGGCAAGTTCCTGCGCAAGGGACTTTTCCATGTTGAGACCTACGAGCGCATTCCTTATTCTGAATATTCGCAGCATGGCGAGGATAAGGACATCGCATCATGGTTCCGCAGATACTATGTCAAGAGATATGACGAACTGAGGGACAGACTTGACCAGACACTGTAAAGGCTGCGGGGGCATCTAAGCTGCCACCGCAATGTTAGATTTCAAGCATGTTGATACGCAGATTACTATATAGCATATTCGTACTGATCGCTACGATATCAGTAACGGCGCAGCAGAAAGTGAGACTTTCTGCAAAGAGCGTCACGCTGGAGATATACAAGGCCGACAACGTCAATAGCACAACCGTTCCACATGGTGTGTCGGTGATAGTATGCCCCGGCGGCAGCTACTGCTGGCACGACTATGACACCGAGGGCACCATGGTGGCAGAGTGGTTGCAGCATAACGGCATAACGGCTTTCGTACTGAACTACCGCGTGCAGGGTGTGTTCGACTATATAATGCACACTCGCTACATCATACGTGGCAATCGTCATCCCGACCCTCTCAACGATGCAGAGGAGGCACTGCAGTGGGTGCGCAGCCATGCCGACTCGCTCTGCATAGACCCTGCCAAGGTGGGCATCATGGGGTTTTCGGCTGGCGGGCACCTTGCCATGTCGGCAGCTGAGTTCCTTACCCCGAAGCCTGCCTTTGCGGCTCCCATATACCCCGTTGTGACCATGACGGAGAGCGTTACACACAAGCGCTCACGCCGCGCCCTGCTCGGCGAGTATGGCAAGCGACGCAAGGTCATGCGCGATTCGCTGTCGCTGGAGCGTCACGTGCCTAACGACTGTCCGCCCGTATTCCTCGTAAACTGCAAGGATGACCCCGTAGTGAAGTATCAGAACTCAGAATTGCTCGACTCTGCCCTTACCACAAAGGGCATCGCACATAGATACATACAATACCAGACTGGCGGGCATGGTTTCGGTGCATCTGACGTCAAGGGCACCGCAGAGTGCAGGCAGTGGCGCAGCGAGTTCCTCAGCTGGCTGTCTGCGTTATGGCAGGAATGAAATCTTATCAAAGTCTTTTAGGGATTCACAACTTGTAACTATTCAGCGAATGGTTACCACAACTTCCGTTTTTCTTAAAAAACCATAAATAAAATGTCGTTTTGATTACTCTTACAATAAAAAATGGTAACTTTACAACCGCGAATTTATTATCTTATCATTAACCCTAAAAAAACATTTTGAACACTATGAGGAAGTATGTATGCGACGTATGTGGTTATGAGTATGACCCTACCGTTGGTGACCCAGAGAACAACATCCCTGCAGGAACCGCTTTTGAGGATCTTCCAGAAGACTGGGTATGTCCACTATGCAGCGTTGGCAAAGACCAGTTTAGTGCTGCTGAATAATGAAATGAAGGGGGGAAAAGGGGTACTTCTCTTTTCACCCCTTCACTGTTTTTACAACCCCAAAAATCGTATTTAACTTGCATTTCCTTGCCGTCAAAATCACGAAAGTCATTTTTGCTCCGAAAAACGGGCAAAATGGCGATTTTATATAAAGCTCTGTAATACAGAGCTATACACAACATTACCCTTTTACAGTTACTCCCTCCGATTGTAATTTGATAGCTTTTACAATGTAATTTGATAGCTTTTACCGTCTGAAAGCTATCTGATTACGACACAAAAAAGCACAAATAGGAACCTAAAATCTGCAATATCAGAAACTATCTCGTCTGTTTTTATCCTTCCACTCATGCTTTTGATGCCAAAAACAGCTCTGTTTTGTATTTTCAGGCATGGTTTCATTTGTACGCAAAACCGCCCTCTCTTTTACTCGTTTCAGATACCTTTTTTTCGAATTAAGTGATGATGAAAAAAATAAAATAGCCATTAACCCACCCTCCCGGGACATATCATCCGGAACAGGGATTCAGTTATGCGCAATGAGCGCACAGCCCAGCATGATGAACAATACACCTACCCACTTCACTACATCCACCGTCTCATGGAAGAACACTATGGCTGCCACCATGCCCAGCACGTAGCTCAACGACACCATGGGATATGCCTGACTCAACGGATAATGCTTCAGCATATACACCCACAGCAGACTGGCACCAGCGAAACACAGTCCGCTGGCTGCAAACTGCCAGTTGAGCAACACTGAGCGCATGAACGCACGGTTGAATCCAAACGGTGCCATGCGCAGCAAGGCAAACTTCAGGGCTACCTGCGCCAAAGCCAGCAACGTGCTTTGCAGCAGTGCAAGTGATAGGAGTCTTATGTTCATTGTCTGTTACTTTTTCTTCTTCAATACTATAGAGCGCGAGAAAATAGCCGGCGGCACCGATGCACCCATGCGCTGCATTATAGAACGGAACGTAGGGGTTGCCTCATCGTGACATCCCACGAGCACGGTCTCTGCCTTGCCCGTTGCAATGAGTCGGCGCGCATCACGCAGTGCCCACTCCAACGATTGCGCTCCCTGCGAATAGGTGATGTTATACCCATGACACTTGGTGTGTATGGCTATCTGACTGCCAATGGTGTTGTGCGTGGACTGCATAAACAACGTAGGACTGAGCCCTTGCTCACTGTTCTCTACCATGTCGCGCAGAAAGTGCTCACTCGTCTCCAACATACCGTAGGCCGTGGCTGTTATTATGGCATCAGGACAGTCTGTGCCTGCCTCGCGCAGTGCCTTGAGCGACGTCAGCGTAGCCGCCTTCAAGAGCTTGCCCATTCGGCGTGCCTGCATAGGCGGTATATACTCTTTTGCCTCTGCCAACTGCGACTCGTCGTCTATTGTGATATCAGAAACCACCTGGCATGAAGCCTGTACCTCTCCGGCGTTTACCAAAACGGAAGATGATGAGGACGGTTGCCTCGATATCACCATGCTACTGTCGTTACCACCGAAGCCGAATGAATTGCACAGCACATGGTACAATGCCTTTTCTTTCCCTTCCATGCCTGAGGCATACGGAGCTATGCAGTCTTCGTCCTGACAAGCCCACCCTATGTTGGCAGGAAGGAAGTTCTCCATCATGGCTATTATGCTTATAACGCTCTCTATTGCCCCCGATGCCGATGTAGTATGGCCCGTATATGCCTTGGTGCTCGACACTGGCGGCATACATTCCGCAAACACCCTGCGCAGGGCGGCACTCTCGCTTGCGTCGTTGTTTGGCGTACCTGTGCCGTGGGCATTGATATAATCTATGTCACATGGCTGCAGTCCTGCCATACGCAATGCCTCCGTCATAGCGAGGAAGGCTCCTTCGCCATTGTCTGACGATGCCGTCTGGTGGAACGCATCGCATTTATTGCCATAGCCCGTTATGTATGCCTTTGCCTCTGTGGCATCCACGTCGTCTGTCCTTTGCAGCACCAGATATGCCGCCCCCTCACCGAGGTTCAGTCCGGCACGCATCTTGTCAAACGGTCGGCACCGCTCATGATCGAGTATCATTAGCGAGTTGAAGCCGTTCAGGTGGAACAGGCTCAGGGCCTCAGTGCCACCGGCTATCACCACGTCAGCCTCACCATTGCAAAGCATCTCGCAGCCAAGCATTATGGCATTGAGTGCCGATGAGCACGCAGTGCTTACGGTGCAAGCCTCACAGTCAAGTCCGGCAAGTTGCGCCATCTCCTGTGTATTGCTTCCGCAGTCGTGCTTGCTGATGTAGCGCAGCATATCGTCGCTATCGTCTATATGCTTGAATATTCGCTCTGTGACATCCATGCCGCCCACCGTAGTGCCCGACACGACGTAGCATCTGCCTGCAAGCTGTCTGCCTGCCACAGCTTCCTTTATCGCCATGGCACCAAGCAAGGCGGTGCGGCTCACCAGTCTTTCACTTGCTATACCCAGTCTCTGCCTTATGTCATCGTTCGACATCTTCACCTCGCCCACAGGGAGTTCCGTATGCGTAGATGCAAGATGGCGCATCGTGCCTATGCCGCTGCTGCCACTGCGCAGGGCAGCGAGAGTCTCACTCACCCCCACCCCTATGGCTGACACTATGCCTATGCCTGTAACTGCTATGCTCATATATATATTATACTTTCGTTTCTGCTTTTCTGCAAAGTTACATCTTTTTTCTCAATCCACCAAATTCCTTCGCTTACAAGTGCAATATACCCTGATGAAAGACTGAAGACAGGTTAGATGGTGGTGATGGGTAATTGTCTTTACAGTTTTATCTTCATCTGAAGGTCGATGTCTGTCTGCCTGTTCGAGAATATCTGACGCTCTGCCGTGCCTATCGTGTTGCGATCGAAATAGCGTGTATGGGATGCCTTCAGCGTAAGCGTGAGCCATGACAAGAGGGGTGCCCTAAGCATAAGTGCGGCATGACAGCCATTGCCATAATAGGAGGTGTAGCCGAAGGTGTTGGTAGTGCCGCGCTCATAGGCGTAAAGGCGCGAATTGTAGTCTTCGGTATTGAAGTATGCCGCCATGGCATAGACGGAGAGCAGGCGATGCACGCAGAAACTCGCCGATTGGCTTATGATGGCTCCCTTCGATGATTCTTCTGATGATTGCAGGCATGCCTCTACCTGGGTACGCAGGTCGCAGAGTGGTGACTTACGCTGAAGGATAAGGCGCAATCGGTGGTTGGTTCGCCATGCAAGCATACGACTGCCGGTGGCGGCTACGGTGGCGTCCTGCTGACGGCTGTGCGCCCTGTAGCGTAGCGACAGGGTCCAAAATCCGCGTGTATATGCAGCAGTGACGCTGTTGTCCCACGAATACGACGATTGCGAAGTCCTGTAGCGTAGCCACGGATAGTATGCCACGTCGCTATATGCATCGACGGTGACGCGCGGCAAGACTTCCCACCGTATGGTGAAAAGCAGTCCACTTTCATTCTGCACGTTGCCACCGTCAGAAAGAGCTTTGCCATACAAGGCATAATAGCGGTAGGAATAGTATCGCTGCGCCATGCTGGCGGTAAACCTGTTCGTGGCGCGCCACTGCAGGGTGTTGAGTGTGGCGATAGCCCCACAGTCGTTGATGGCACACTCGCCTGCGAACGTCAGGTTACGGCGATGCAAGGTATAGTCCACCGCACCATTGCAGAAGGTGCTGCCGTGCGGACTGTATAGTCGGTACAAACGCGAAGCACTGATAGTGTCTGAAGTGGTGAAGGTAGGATCAAGTCTGCTACTGAGATGGGTAAGAACGAACGATGCTCCCACGGAGTAGCGCACCGAATATGGTAATGTGCCGCTATATCGCAGATGTGCACCGCAGGCAGTCTGCGAAGCATTGTTCTTCTTTGCCATCTCGGCTACTGTTCGATGATAGCCCGAGGTCAGTATGGTAGAGATGGTACCGTCATTGTTCAGCGTGGCATCTATATAACGCCATGATGCGAAAGCTGACAGCTGCAGTTTGCCGACATCCATTGTGATACATGCTCCCTGCATGTGGCGCGCATCGCTCGCCGAACTGTGCGGAGTGAATACGTTGGCCACCCTGTTCGTAGCTGCCAGTGACGCCTGCTTGCCTAAGGAGAAACTGTTGTTGAAGGTGAGCCCCATCCCAAACTGCCCTCTGAACTTTCCTAATATAAGTCGGCGCACCATGCCTACATTGTTTAATATAACATTGAAGGCATAGGCATCGTAGCCGTAACCGTTACCATGAGCGGCAAAAGGTTCTGCGGCATCGTTTGCACCGGTGACATTAAACGCAAGGTGACTGCCTACCTTCGCATTGTAGCGCAGGGAATGTTTTATAGGATAGCCTAAGTATGCTCCCGCATACCTATTGCCACCCGACGCACTGCTGCCATAGCGATCGCCGGCACGATAGTATGTAGGTATGCTTGCCGTAGCTGTCACGGTATGGCGTATGTCACCACGCTTCAGCCTATGAATGAGGTCTGCATGCCATGATGCCGGAACGGTATCTTCTACACAGAGGAACGATGACAAGAACTCTCTCTGCCTATTGTCAATAGACTGTATCATGGCAAGTTCGCTGATGGAGCGCATCCTGCCGTATTTCTCCCTATACTCTATTATATCGTTCACCTGACCAAGGTCGAGTCCTGGTATCATAAGCAGTTCCTCTGTCTCAGCCGTATTAACGTCAAGAGGCTGCCGAGCCAGTTCGGTGAGGTGTTCATACGCCTCCTCCACTGACACGGCAGCCTCTTCGCTGTTTTCGTATAATGATATAAGGTATTCCTCCCATCCTTCCCTGTCGTCACTGAAGGCGACTGCCGGCACAATAGCCAACAATGCCACCAATGCAATGCACAGGAAACGACAATTCATCTGGAGGAACCTATTCGCTTATGGCTGTGGTGCAATACTTCTTCAATGCCCTTGCCACGCCGTTAGCCCATGTATCAATGCCTCCGTCCATATCAAGCGACGATACGAGTTTCACTACATGCTCTATAGGCATGCCATAGCGCAACACGCCTGATATCAACTTGGCATAGTTCCAATACTCTTTCTTGAACTTGCCGGAGAGTCCTTCCATCGTGGTTTTGTAGCCACGCTTGTTGACAAACTGGAAGTCGTAGCGCTTGGTGCCGTCAGGCAACACACACTTTATTATCTTGCCGGTATTGACGCTCTTAGGAAGTATCATGCCTTCCTCATCGTCCTGCAGTCCGGTAAATATCTCGTATGGTCTGCCATCAAGCAGTCCTACGAATGCCAGCCACTTCTCCTTTTCGTTCTGAAAGCGTACCACGTCGCACTCCAATACGTCAGGACGTTTCTCTACAGGGGTTGTTGTCTGTTCGATGTCGCTCATTTACTTACTGATAAATATATCTGATATCTATATAATAAGTGATGTCTATATAATAAGTGATATCTATATAATAAGCTTACTTATAATATATAATAAGGATTACTTTTCTACCTTAGGCAGCTTTGCCAGAGCCTCAGCAATGCTGTCATCGCTTGGGATGACGTCGGTCATGGTCTTGTTGTTAAACTGCTCATAAGCGTAGAGGTCAAAGTAACCAGTGCCTGTAAGACCGAACATGATGGTCTTCTCCTCACCAGTCTCCTTACACTTCAGGGCCTCATCGATAGCTACGCGGATAGCATGGCTTGATTCTGGTGCCGGCAGTATGCCCTCAACACGTGCAAACTGCTCTGCAGCAGCAAACACCTCTGTCTGCTCTACCGAGCGTGCCTCGAAGAGACCGTCGTGATACAGCTGTGACAAGATAGGACTCATGCCATGGAAACGCAGTCCGCCAGCATGGTTGGCACTTGGCATGAACTGGCTGCCCAGAGTGTACATCTTAGCCAATGGGCATATCATGCCGGTGTCGCAGAAGTCGTATGCAAACTTACCACGTGTGAAGCTTGGGCATGAAGCTGGCTCAACGGCAATAATCTGATACTGGTTTTCGCCACGCAACATCTCACCTACGAACGGACTTATCAGTCCACCGAGGTTTGAACCGCCACCGGCACAACCGATGATGATATCAGGCTTGATGCCATACTTCTGCATGGCCTTCTGTGCCTCAAGACCGATGATGGTCTGATGAAGCAGCACCTGATTGAGCACCGAACCTAATACATAGCGATAGCCCTCCTGCTTGGTGGCAGCCTCAACGGCTTCAGATATTGCGCAGCCCAATGAGCCTGTGGTATCAGGATGCTCAGAGAGAATCTTGCGTCCCACCTCGGTAGTCATTGATGGCGAAGGCGTAACGTTGGCACCGTATGTGCGCATCACCTCACGACGGAAAGGCTTCTGCTCGTATGAGCACTTTACCATATACACCTGGCAGTCAAGTCCGAAGTATGAGCAAGCCATTGACAAAGCAGTGCCCCACTGTCCGGCGCCAGTCTCTGTGGTAACGCCTTTCAGTCCCTGCTGCTTTGCATAGTAAGCCTGTGCAATGGAAGAGTTGAGCTTATGTGAGCCTGAAGTATTGTTACCCTCAAACTTATAATATATCTTAGCCGGAGTGCCCAGCGCCTTCTCAAGGAAGTAAGCCCTGACGAGTGGTGAAGGGCGATACATGCGGTAGAAATTCTGTATCTCCTCTGGTATGTCGAAATATTGCGTGTCGTTGTCAAGCTCCTGCTTGTTCAGTTCGTCGCAAAAGATAGGCGCAAGGTCAGCAGCAGTAAGTGGCTGCAGCGTAGCAGGGTTGAGCAAAGGTGCCGGCTTATTCTTCATGTCAGCACGTACGTTATACCATTGGGTTGGTATCTCATCCTCGGAGAGATAGATTTTGTAAGGTATCTTATTGTCCATTTATATGTTTGGTTTTTATTATTCCTTTGTGTTTTTGATTCTTTAATCTGCAAAATTACGAAATTTTCTTCTTATATGAAAGAAAAAACGCATTTATTTTTTCACTTTCCTCATTACCAATGCACTATTCGTTCCGCCGAAACCGAACGAGTTGCTTAAAACGGTATCTACATTCGTATCTATCGTCTGCGTGGCTATATGCAGTTTTGAGGAGTATTCATCAGGGGTCTCGAGGTTTATGTTCGGTGCTACGAATCCTCCCTGCATCATAAGTATGCTATACACCGCCTCACTGGCTCCTGCCATCCAGCACTCATGACCTGTCATCGACTTCGTGCTGCTTATCCATGCCCTACGTCCCTCAAAAAGCTTTGCCAGTGCCTGTGCCTCCAGTGCATCGCCCTGCGGCGTACCTGTAGCATGCGCATTAACGTAGTCTATGTCGTCAGCCGTAAGTCCGGCTTCACTAAGTGCCCTTTTCATAGCCGTCAGCGATCCCTCGTCGCTCGGAGTACTCAGTTTTCCCTCACCATTGCATGAAAACCCGTAGCCTGCTATCTCAGCAAGAATCTCTGCGCCTCTCGCCACGGCATGGTCGTAATCCTCAAGCACGAGAGCCGCCGCACCACCACTTGGCACCAGACCTTGGCGGTCTTTGTCAAAAGGCCTGCTTGCCTTATGCGGCTCATCCATCTGACGAGAGAACACCGCCAATGCATCGAACGACGACATGGCATACTGATTCACCTCCTGTGCACCGCCACAAAGCACTACGTCCTGTTGCCCGCTGCGTATCATCATTGCTCCGAGTCCAATGGCATGACTGCCGCTGGCACACGCTGCACTCACCGTCAGGCTCACTCCGCGCAGATTGAATATACTGCTGAGGTTCATCGATACGGTGGAATTCATAGCCTGGAATATATTGCCAGCCCCTATCAGTTCAGAGTCAGCATACTGCCGCATCACCTCATGCGCCTCTATTATTGGCATTGCCGATGTGTCGTTACCGAATATTATGCCTACCTCCTGGCTGTCAGTATCTATGCCTGCCATGCCGAGTGCCTCACGCGATGCCATATAGGCATACTCTGCTTGCTCTGACATACCGACGCGTGTCCTACGATCGAGCACTCCCTTTAACTGTGGGCGCTCCACATTGCCGGTAAGTCCTGAATGGTAGCCATATTCCAGCCTGGCATTATCGACGATAATACCAGACCGTCCTAAACGTAACGATTCACTCGCCTCACACGTATTCTTACCTATGCACGACCATACGCCGATGCCTGTCACTACTACTTTCCTCATTATAATTCATAATGCATAATGCATAATCTCTCCCTCCCTCACAGGGAGGGTTGGGGTGGGTCTATAATTCATAATGCGCAATTCCTCCCTCACAGGGAGGGCTGGGGTGGGTCTCCGATGCATGAACTGCAAACAGTAAACCCCAGATACAACTCACAGCGTCTTTCTGAAACGCTGTGGCGACGTACCCGTATATCTTCTGAAGAATGCTCCGAAATGGCTCTGGTTTACGAAGCCAAGGTCATCCGCCACCTGCTTTACGCTCTTGCTGCTATCGTGCAGCAGAATCTTTGCCGTACGTATCACCTCCTCGTTTATTATAGCACTGGCGCTCTTACCCGTGATACTCTTGCAGATGGCAGAAAAATACTTTGGCGTAATACTCAGTCGTTCCGCATACTCTCCTACTGTCAGGAATGGCGTGCCGGGCTCACTGAGCATCTTCACGAATCGTTGGAACAGATGTTCTGCCGAACTGAATTTTCTCGTAGGCAATTCTTTAGCCTCTCCGTTTTTCTGTCGTATCTCAAACATCACGTATGCCATAGATACGAGCAGTGTATCCTGCGTCTTACGCTTATATTCCGACGCCGGGCGCTCCATCAGTTGCTTCAGCAGTTCAACGTAGCCTATCAGCATGTTCATCTCGTCTTCGTCGCAGTGTATCACCTCCTGTGTCTGTGCCATGGCACGGAGTGTCCAGTCCATATTAAGTTCCGTAGCCATTTGCTCTGCATAGTCAGGAGCCATGAACAAACCTACTATCTCAAAGTCAATGCTCAGCATTGAGCGTTCCAGCATATTGCGGGGATTGCATACAAATATATCGCCACGCTTCATGCTAAACTCCTGTGCCTCCACGATTATCTGCGCCTGACCGCTGAGTACTATTCCAAGCAAGTACCCCTCCACCACGACTCCTGCCGCAGGCATGTTGCGCAGGTCGTTAACCGATGTTATCAGGGCCAAGCCCTCATCTTGACATGCAGCCAACTTCTTTTCTGCCAGCGACTGCATATTCAATCTGTTTATCTCCATTGTCTATCGAGAAATAATAGTTCATACATAATAAAAGTAACGCAGATACCACGCACCTTCATTCTTACTTAATGCAAAATTAATAAAAATATCTTATTTTACATATTATTTTATACTATTTTTCCACTTTACGTATCTTTTTTAAGACATTTAGAACAATGCAACACCATAATCGAACTTTTTTCTTATGCTTTTGTTTTGTTCTTCCCTCAACTTTTCGTAACTTTGCACCCTGAAACATAACATACCATTGTTTTTCGCATGAAAGAACGCATTAGACAAATACTTGAAGAAAACCTGCCACTGGCTGACATTGACTCACAATTCCTGTTTGCCGAGCTTAGTTCGCTCGACATTACCACCATCATGATGATGCTCTCCGAGGAGTACAACATATCTTTGGACTCTAAGGATGTAACGCCAAAGAACTTCATGAACGTGGACAGCATCACGGCTCTCGTGGAGAGGAAGTTGAAAGGTTGAAATTCTATAGACGTGACTGTACTTGACTATATCGACATACATGCCAAGGCTATGCCCGGCAAGATAGCGCTGACCACCAAGGATGGCGACATATCATATCGCGAACTGGCCATGCGCATGAGGGACAATGACCGCTCACTGCCCATACCATTGCTCGGCGATGCGTGGGATGGTGACTTCGTGCTCTACACTACCGGCTCCACGGGCAAGCCCAAGGGAGTGATTATCAGCCAGAGGGCAGTGATAGCAAACTCTGAGAACCTCATCGAGGGACATGGATATTCCGCCGACACATTCTTCATCATTGCCGGCGCCATGGACCATCTGGGATGCTGGTCTAAGATTTTCCCTACGCTGATGGCTGGCGGCACGCTATGCGTACTGCGCGACGGTATGAAGAGCATAAGCGACTTCTTCACTGCGGCTGACTCCGCCGTACGATACGGCTCGCCTAAGGTTGCCACGTTTCTCGTACCGTCAAACGTAAGGATACTGATGAGCCAGGCTGCCGACCTTCTGCGCAGCCATGCCGACAGCATCGACTTCATAGAGTCTGGCGGCGCACCTTTGGCGCAGTCTGACATGCAGCGCATGTGCAACCTGCTGCCCCACACACGTCTATACAACACATACGCCTCTACCGAGACCGGCGTCATGACCACCTACAACTACAACGACGGTCGCTGCATCAGCGGATGTCTGGGCAAACCACTGAAACACTCACACGTATTCATCACCGAGCGCGGCACCATTGCCTGCAAGGGCGACACGCTGATGAGCGGTTACAAGGATAATCCGGAACTGACTGCCGAGATAATGTCTGACGATACCATCTTCACCGCCGACAATGGTTTCATCGATTCTGAAGGCATGCTGCACATAGAGGGCAGGACTGACGACATAATCAACACCGGAGGCTTCAAGGTAGCACCGCCGGAGGTGGAGGAGGCGGCACTGTGCCATGAGTCAGTGGGCGACTGCATCTGCATCTCCCGCCCCCACCCCATACTTGGCGAGGCATTGGAACTACTCGTCATCGTCAAGGAGGGGCATACGCTCGACAAGCGGCAGCTGGCTCAGCACCTGGCAAACAGGCTTGAGAAATACAAGGTGCCTATATACTATAAAGAGGTCCTCTCTATCGAGAGAACCTCTAATGGGAAACTTAATCGTAAAACCTATAGGAGTTAAAGGTGGGTTCTAATAATTCCCACCTAAAGCCTATCAAGGATGCGGAGCCACCTCTGGCTTCTCCTCCTCCAAATATATGCCATAAATGTTTATCGGGCCTTCTGGGTACATAATCTGATACTCGCCTATCTTCTCAATGTCCACGATGATAGGCATCTTATTATAGTTTTCGATCACGTCGGAAACCATAACGGTAGTACCTTTCATCACCGTAATAGGACGGTTCTCCTCTGAAGAAGAAGAAGCTGCATAGATATGGAGCTTACCCTTAGCCTTTACGCTGAGGAATATCTGATTACCACGCGCGCTCCTACCGCCTGTCTTCAGACGTGTAGTGAATCGCTTGCCATCGCGGAAGGTGCGTATGCCTTCGTCACACTCCATCTTGTTCTTGTTGTCCACGATATACATAAACAAGTTGTCGGTATGGTAAACGAGCGGATTATTACCTGGAGCAAACTGATTGAACGTCATTATTTTCTGTGCATTTGCTGCAAGTGCCATCAATGCTACTACGAATGTGAATATTAGCTTTTTCATAATATGGCCTTTCTTTTAGTTGTAGTTGATATAATTTGATTATAATAGATTTCTACGGCAAAGTTACGCTTTTTTTCTGAATAGCCAAAAAAAAATGAAAAAAAATGAATTATTTTTTGTAATTTTGCACCAAAACCACCGTTCAGGGGCTTTTTCGCTGCTTTACATGGCAATTTTCACACTCTAAAACTATATAAGATATGGTAAAACACATTATTCTATGGACTCTCAACCCTGAGCTCTCTGATGCAGAGAAGGCTGAGGTCAAGAAGGGCATCAAGGCAGGACTGGAGGGACTGCAGGGCAAAATCAACGGTCTTACCGACATCAAGGTGATTATCGACGGCAGACTTGATTCTTCCAACGCCGACGTGATGCTCGACAGCACCTTTACAGATTTTGAGTCGCTGAAGGGCTATGCCGTTCACCCTGACCACGTGGCCGTGGCTGACAGCAAGGTGCGCCCATACACCGTGCAGAGGTCTTGCCTGGACTTTGAGCAGGATTAAAGGCTGGCGGACGACTACGAAGGCTTACTACCTGACTGCTGAACATTTGACCAATGAGTGTTCGGTAGTCAGGTAGTATTCGTTTTAGGTGGGTTCAGCCCTGCGGCAAAGATTTCTCATGGCAATCCCCTTCGCCAGACTTGCTGCTTTCGTGCCCTGAGAGCTACTTTCAATCTACTCAGACGGAAATGCTAAAAAATGTTTCATTATGTTAAAGCGAGAATCACGAAACCTACTGCGCGAGTCTTCAAAACAGAACTTCCCCAGCATGGTTTACATGCCATAAAACGGGGAATACTACCCTAAAAAGTGCAAAAGCATAGCTTTAATGTTGTAAAAGCTATCGTTTTACAAAGTAAAAGGTATCGTTTTACAGCGTAATATATATACTTTTACAGCCTAAAACGTATGCTTTTACAAGCCTCAGTATACTATTTTGCCGCATTGCGGCAAGCACTCCCTTTTCTTTTCCTTGACTATCAACAGTTTATAAAAAATCGCATTTCCGGCTTATCTGAGCACGTTTTTCCGCATCGGTGATTTCCGCAGCACTCTCAATGTTAAATGCTTTTCCGCAACTGTAAACAAAAGTTAACGTACAGATGGTACAAAGGAGCTATGTGGCATTTTTTTTGTACTTTTGCACAATAAAAACAACACACACATTCCAAATGACAGAAAGACTTATAATTGCAGATAACCAACCTCTGACGGCACTGGCAGTGGAGACCATTTGCAGGCAACAGCAGGAGGTGTTCGGAAACGGTGCACAGATGGAGATAGTTTATGCGACAAACAAGACCGAACTGGGTGCATTGCTGAAGGAGGGCAAGCGCTCTGCCATCGTGATAGACTACACCCTGTATGACTTCGTAAACCAGGAGAACCTGACCATGATGTGTGACCTGTATCGTAACACATCCACATGGCTGCTGCTGTCTGACGAACTGACACCCGACTTCCTCAGGTACGTGCTCTACCAAACCTCTAACGTGGGCGTGGCATACAAGGATGCTCCGCTGAGCATACTGAGGGAATCGCTGACATACGTCATGAGGGGCGAGCGCTACGTGGCGCAGCACGCTACCGACATACTGCTGCAGCAGGCGGCAGAGGCTGAGCACCCGAAGGCCGAGCTGACACAGACAGAGCGAGAGGTGCTGAAACTGATAGCGCAGGGCAAGACGACGAAGGAGATTGCCGCTGAGCGATTCTCAAGTTTCCACACCATAAACTCACACAGGAAGAACATTTTCAGGAAACTGAACGTGAACTGTGCACACGATGCCATGAAGTATGCCATCAGGGCTGGCCTCGTGGATGAATCGGAGTTCTATATCTAAGCCCAATCCCTCCTTTATATATTATGGTGGGGGACCATTAATCACCACCTTAAGGCTGAACCTTAGAAATGAAGTTCCTTATCTTCGACGACGACATACAGAGCTATCACCAGATATGCAACATACTGGAGGACTACGACAGCCAGCATGATGTGATAGGCCCCTTCACCACCGTGGAGCAGGCAAGGGACTACCTGTCGCAACATAAGGACATTGACATTATAATAACTGAGGTGGTGCTGGGCGAATCTGCCGTGTTCGAAGCCATGGACTACGCCCCTGACTATGTGCCGGTGATATTCGTCAGCGCACATACGGAGTATGCGCTGCAGGCATTCTCGTATTACAGTCTGTCGTACTTACAGAAGCCTATCGACGAGGTGGAACTGACCAAGGCGGTTGCCAAGGCCATGAGACTGCGTAAGGTTTCGCCGTTGCTCACCCCGCAGGGCGGATGGGCAAGGCAAGACGACGAACAGTCGCGCTTCGTCGTAAAGACTTTCAAGGGAGAGAGGATTATACACATCTCCACCATACGCTACATAGTGTCAGAACAGAAAAACACATACGTAAAGCTGCTCGACGGCAGCTCCTACCGCATAGACATGCCACTGGAGGTCTTCGCCACACAACTTGACAGCAGTCTCTTCATGCGCGTAAACAGAAAATACATAGTTCCGCTGGAGCAGGTCATCGGCACCGAACGCATAGAGAACGGCAAGATGCAGATACTGCTGAAAGGCGAAAATGCACCCGACATCATAGTCAGTCGCACACGTAAAAGCGAAGTGTGCGAATGGCTACATCATGAATGACGTTTCATCCTTCAAAAAATACGTTTCGGTATTTTTTTCTTTCTTATTCTCACTAAATTTTGCTTATTTTTCTAATTTTGCAAGTGCAATTTCGAAGGATTACGCACAACATGCACACCATGTGCAAAAATGTGCAATCTCCGCCATCTAACTTGCACATTACTTGACTGTTTGTGCAATCTCTACATTCAGGTGAAGGAGATGAATCCTACCGCCTATGAATACCACAGAAGGGTTCTACGGAACATGCTAAATAACTAAATAAGAAGAATAAGCACAATGGATAATCACGAGCACACATTTCACCACATAATGCCAGCGCAACTGAGATTTTCTGACGTTGACCGCTTCGGACACGTAAACAACTCGGTTTACTTTTCGCTGTTCGATATGTGCAAGACGCATTATTTCAACGACGTGGTGGGCACCGACATATTTGACCGAATGGCACCCGTGGTGGTGCATATCGAGGCAAACTTCATTTCGCCTGTGTTTTTCCCTGACGAGATAGTGATAGAGACTGCCGTGACTCACCTTGGCAACAAGAGTTTCACGTTGTTGCAGCGTGCTCTCAATGAGCGCACTCGCGAGGTGAAGTGCTATTCAGAGACTGTCATGGTGATGATTGACACCGTGCGTAACGAGTCTGTAGAGATAAGTAATGACTTCAGACACAGGATAATGGAGTACGAGGGGGAGAGCGTATGTTAGAGAAATATCTCAGCCAGCAGGAATTCGCCTCATACGGTGATTTTATGGAGCATTTCATGGTAAATGTGCCTGAAGACTTCAACTTCGGCTACGACGTCATAGACGCATGGGCGGAGCTGATGCCAGAGAAAGAGGCCTTGTTGTGGACTAACGACCAGGGCGAGGTAAAGCATATAACATACGGTGCGTTCAAGAACATCACAGACCAGTGTGCCGCCTTCTTCCAAGGCATAGGCATAGAGAAGGGCGACCGTGTGATGCTGATACTGAAGAGAAGGGTGGAATGGTGGTATGCCATGGTAGCCCTGCACAAGATAGGTGCGGTGGCGATACCTGCCACCCACATGCTTACGGAGAAAGACATCATGTACCGCTGCCACATGGCTGGCATCAGCGGTATAATATCATGTGGTGACCCCGAGGTGCTGCAGCACGTGCAGAAGGCAAGACGCTTCTCACCTATGCTGCGCCACTGCATATCAATAGGTCCGGCTGTGCCTAACGGTTTCTACGACTTCTGGCGCGGACTGCAGGAGGCGGCGCCGTTCGTCAGACCGGCACGCAACAAGGTGACCGACAATTTCCTGCTCTACTTCACAAGTGGAACGACGGGCGAGCCAAAGATGGTGATGCACGATTTCTCCTACCCCTTGGCACACATAGTGACAGCCAAGTGCTGGCACAACCTCAACGACAGGTCGCTGCACCTTACGCTTGCCGACACTGGTTGGGGCAAGGCTGTATGGGGCAAGTTCTACGGTCAGATGCTCTGCGGTGCTACGGTCTTCATATATGACTATGAGGGACGCTTCTACCCCGAGGTGTTGCTGCGCGTAATGCAAGACTACCATATCACGTCTTTCTGCGCACCGCCTACCATATACCGCTTCCTCATTCGTGAGGATATCAGCGCCTACAACCTGTCATCGCTCAGGTGGTGCACCACGGCAGGCGAGGCACTCAACCCCAGCGTGTTTGACGAGTGGAAGGCCAAGACGGGTATAACGATATACGAGTCTTACGGACAGACGGAGACCACCATGGTGGTGGGCACATACCCCTGGGTGGAACCTAAACCGGGCGCAATGGGAGTGCCTAATCCTCAGTATGACATCGACATCGTTGACGAGGACGGCAACAGCGTGCCTGAGATGGTGCACGGCGAACTCGTGATTAAGGTAAAGGATGGCAAGAAGCCTCTCGGACTGTTCAAGTGTTACTACCGCAACGAGGAGATGACCGAGAAGCGCATAGTCAACAATCTGTATCACACGGGCGACGTGGTATATCGCGACCATGACGGATACCTGTGGTTCGTATCGCGCATAGACGATGTGATAAAGACATCGGGCTACCGCGTAGGACCATTTGAGGTAGAGTCGGCGCTGATGACTCATCCCGCAGTGGTGGAGTGCGCCATAACTGCCGCGCCCGACGAGATACGCGGACAGATAGTAAAGGCAACCATAGTGCTGACCGACGAATACAAGCAGAAAGCATCTGACGCTCTGAAGAAAGAACTGCAGGAGCACGTGAAGCACGAGACCGCGCCATACAAATATCCGCGCATAGTGGAGTTTGTGGATGAGTTGCCCAAGACTATCAGCGGCAAGATACGCCGTGTGGAGATAAGGCAGAACAGTAAATAAGTATTGTATATATAAATATAAGTATAGAACATAATAAAATAAAAATGTCAAATTTCAAACAGATTTTCGAAAGCCGCTATACATGGATAGAGGGCTTCATGCGAAACGTAAGGCGATATGCCAACCGCATTGCCATGATAGAGTCAGAGACTGACCAGTCATGGACCTACAAAGAACTAAACAATGACACCAACCGCCTGTGCAATGCCCTGAAGGCCGACGGTTTCAAGAAGGGCGACGTGATAATGCTGCAGATGGTAAACCGTCCTGAGTTTGCCTTTGCATACGTTGCCGCCCACAAGATTCAAGGTGTATGCTGCCCGGTAAGCTATCGCATCAGCTCTGGCGAGATGGCATACAACATAGACGACTCAAAGCCTTTCGCCATCATAGTGTGCGAGTCTAAGCTTGAAAGCACCCTGGAGGCGGTAAGCCATGCACAGCACAAGCCTAAGCGCATCATCGTGGCAAGCGAGCAGTCCATGTACGGCGCCGTTTGCTATGGCGAGTATGTGAAGAACGCAAGCATTGACGAGCCTGTCCTCGACACAGAATATAACATCTACGATGAGACCTGCCGCCTCTATACCAGCGGCACCACGGGACGTCCGAAGGGCGTGGCAATGACAAGCATCAATGAGGTGTTGTCTGCTCACGACGTGATGATTCACTTCCCTATGAGCTATAAGGACGTGACGATGAACACCACACCGTGGTTCCACCGCGGCGGACTGCACTGTGCCGGTCCATGCCCTACTTTCTATGCAGGTGCAACACTCGTAATACTGGGTAAGTTTGAATCACGCACAGCTCTAAAACTCGTACAGAAATACAAGATTTCTTTCGTAGTCGGTGTACCTACCGTACTCGAAGAACTGGCTGACGAACAGACACGCCAGGGCTACGACATCAGCACTCTCAAGGGCATCGTCACCATGGGCAGCCCGTTGGAGCGCTCTGCCTGCATACGCTACCAGAAAGTGCTCACGCCAAACATCTTCAACGGCTACGGCACTACCGAGACGTTCTGGAACACCTTCCTGCGTCCGTTCGACCTGCCTGAGAACGCCGGCACTGCCGGTGCATCATGCGTTGACGATGACGTACGCGTAGTAAAGGTTTATGAGGACCGCAAGGCTGACCCAGACGATCTTGCTGCCACAGACGGCACGGAGGTTGGCGAGGTTATCATCTGCTCACCTGCCAAGTCGCCTTACATGTACCACAACAAGCCTGAGGAGACTGAAAAGAAATACTATAAGGGCTTCATCTACACTAACGACCTGGGCACGTGGGACGAGAACCAGTTCGTCACCATCGTTGGCCGCAAGGATGACATGATCATCTCATCAGGCGAGAACATCTACCCTACCGAGGTGGAGGCAGTGCTCAACACTCACCCTAAGGTGAAGGACTGCATCGTCACGAGTGTGCCCGACAAGGTGCGCGGCCAGATGGTCACAGCCTACGTCGTGCGCGCCGACCTCTCGCTTACTCCTGAGGAGCTCGACGAGTTCTGCAAGCAGAGCCCTGACATAGCAAACTTCAAGCGTCCTCGCTACTACCGCTTCACCGAGCAGATTCCTTTCAATGCCACCGGCAAGAAACTGCATGTGAAGATTAAGGAAACAGCCGAGGCTGACCTGAAGAACGGACTTCTTTACAGACTATAAGAACGATGCCCTGTGTAATACGCCAATATACAACGTGCTACACAGGGCATTGCAAAAGTTGTAATATTACAAGGTAACTGCCATCAGATTACCATGTAAGAGCTATCAAATTGCACATAAATAACGGGATTTGCTCTTTAGGCAAAGAAAAAAGTATGGCTATCTCCATTGCGGACATAGCCATACTTTTTCAGTCTCTAATATAATTCCCTGCCCCACTGTGTATGTTGGAGCATGCACACGGCATTAATACGTCACCACAGGTGGCAGTTCCTTTGCCTGGTCAATCATGCGCTGCACCTCACTGAGTGCCGGCACGCGCCCAACGAGCTTCTTCTGCTCGTTAATCTCCTCAAGCTTAGGCTGCAGGTTCTCCGCCTTACGGTTACGCAGCTCCTTGACGGTGTCAACGCCGGCAGCCTCCAGCAGCTCGGCAAACTGTCCTGCTATGCCGTTTATGCGCATCAGGTCGGCATGGTTCGTCCATTTCAGTATGTAGCCATGCACTATGCCCGTAGCCTCTTCCAGCTCCTTGCGTCCCTTCGGGGTGGCACACTTCTCCAGCAGGTCGTCTGTGGTATTGATGCCTGCGGCAGTCAGTTTCTCGGCATAGACTTCTCCTACGCCCTCAATGTCAATTACTTTGTAAGCCATAGTCTTTCGTTTTTTAATTGTTTAGTATAGTAATAGGTGTTACGCTTGCAAAGATAGCACTTTTTTCTTTACCAAACAATTTTTTTCCGTCTTTTTTTCCTTGCCTGCATAAAAAAGCGGGGGCTGCAGCAGTGTCACTCCATCGTCATAACCTTCACCGGGCACGCCTTCACGCACTTGCCACACTTTATGCAGTCTGGGTGCAGATAGCCATTCTCCTCGCCGCGACTCTCATACGGAGTGAGCTGCATAGGGCAGACGCGGGCACAGCTCTTACACTTCATCTGGCATGCCTCACCTACCCTCACCGCCTTGTATGGCTTCGGCAGCACCTTCCTGCGTGGCGCCACAAGGGCTGAGAGCGAGCCCATAGGGCAGAAGCTGCACCATGTGCGAGGGGCATAGACGAATGCCAGCACCACTGCCACCACCGATGTCGCCACTATTATGTTCCAGAACACGCGTCCCATGGCGTTCCAGTCGCCCCAGGCAAAGTACATCTGTATGCCGAACATTGCAAAGATGAAGCATACCATGAAGGTCCTGAATCCCACGGTGCGCACGAACCGCGGTATAGGTCTGTGCGGCGAATAGCGCGACAATACCCTGTCGAAGAAGTTACCGCGCGGACAGACATTGCCACACCAGTACCTACCCTTCCACACCGACGTCGCAACCGGTCCTACCATACACACCAGGGCTATGAGTCCCACAACGGGGAAAAACCAGCCTACCACAATGTAGGCAATGATAATCCAGTAAAGTGGATATCCCTTTACCGGGAAATGACGATGAAATCTGTTTTTCTCCATAACGTTCAATCTGTTTTTTCCTTTTCTCTTTCTCTCTCTCTCCCTCCCTTACAACAAAATAGATGCCAACATCTTCACGGTTGTTGGTGAAGAAGTATCGTAAAGGGACTCTGAACATATAGCGCAGCATCTCTCTCTTTATTCACATTGACTTTAAAAAAAACGTTCCGTCATGGACTGACTCATCTTTTCCATGACAGAACGCTTTTATTATCGTTTTTCCTATTTACACTAAAAATCTATTTTTGCCCTGATGTCTCGGCTACTGCTGCCTATGTAGGCTTTGAAGTGACCGGTGAGGTCGGTCCACTGCTGGCGGTTCTCGTCATAATAGCGCAGAGACTCTCGCGGTACAGGGATGGTGACAGTCTGGCTCTCGCCTGGCTGCAGGCTGACCTTGCAGAAACCTTTGAGCTCTTTCTGCGGACATACCACCTGGGCGCCTTCGCATCCTACATACAGCTGCACGGTCTCCTTGCCCGCTACCTTGCCGGTATTGGTGACGGTAACGGTAGCAGCATAGCCGTCGGCGGTAGGTGCTATGGTCGCACCGGAATACTTGAAGGTGGTGTATGAGAGTCCGTAGCCGAATGGGAATACCACAGCCTCGTTCATGGTGTCGAAATAGCGATAGCCCACCATGATATCTTCTGCATATACCTCTACCTCGTCGCCGTTGCCCTCATGGGTCTTGGGATCGGTGGAGGTATTGATGGCTGGCGCCGCTGCCTTCTTGTATTTAGGCAGCGCGGCAAGGAGGTCGGCAGACTTAGGCTGCTGGAGGTCCTTATACCTGTGCTCCGCGGGAAGGTCGGCAGGGCGCACACCAGGATAGCCTACGAGTCCAAAGCGGTGGGCTGGATAGTCCTCCAGACGCTTGGCATAGGTAAAGATGGTCTTACCGCTCGGTGTGACATCACCGGAGAGGACGTCAGCAAGGGCATGGCCTGCCTCGCTGCCAAGGTACCAAGACTGTACCAAGGTAGAAACCTTAGGGAGCCATGGCATTGCCACGGCGTTGCCGGAGATGATGACGGTGACCATAGGCTTGCCGGTATTTGCGAGCGAGGTGATGAGCTCGTCTTGCTGGAAGGACATGTTGTAGGACAGGCGGTCGCCGCCCTCGCAGTCTTCAAAATGATTCTTGTTGAGTCCACCTATATATATAATAAGGTCAGCATCCTTTGCAGCTGCCAAAGCCTCACTGCGCAGGTCGGCCTGTACTGACGGCGGTATGCTGTCGATGCCGTCGTAGCTGCACTTGCCAGAGGTGTAGCCCTGGCAGTATATGAACTCTGTCTCGGGGAAACGCTCACGCAGTCCGCGCAGAGGAGACACCTCATCCCTTGCCTTCAGTTCTGACGAACCGCCGCCGGGGCACAGCTGGCGCGTGGCATTCTCGCCCACCACAAGTACACGGCGGTACTTTTTGATATTGAGAGGCAGCAACTGCCTATCGTTCTTGAGCAATACTATGGCCTCGTCAGCAATCTGGCGCGCCGCCGCTACGTGCTCTGGAGAATTGAGGCTGCCGTATGGCTTACGCGAGTTCATGGCAGTGAGGAATATGAGCCTGAGCATACGCGCCGCCTTGTCCTCTACCACCTCCATCGGTATCTTACCTGCAGCCGCCATGTTGTAGTATTCGTTGCCAAGGTAATAGTCGTCGTATGAATATCCCGTAGCCTCGGTAGTGAGTCCGTTGGTGTATGAGCCCATCTCGAGGTCGAGTCCGTAAAGTGCTGCCTCACGGGTATCGTGCGCCCCGCCCCAGTCGCTGATGACGACACCCTTGAAACCGAGTTCGCCTTTTAGGATTTTGTTTATGGTGTATTGGTTATGGCAGCAATGCTGGTCGCAGTACTGATTGTAGCTGCCCATGACGCTCCATGCGTCGGCCTTCTGCACTGCAGCCTTGAATGGCGGCAGGTATATCTCGTGGAGAGCACGGTCAGAGATTCTGACATCTACATGTCCGCGGAACTCCTCCTGGTCGTTGAGAATATAATGCTTTACGCAGCATGCCACGCCGTTTTTCTGCAGGTTCTGTATATATGGCACCACCAAAGTAGAAGAGAGGAATGGATCTTCTCCCATGTACTCGAAGTTGCGTCCGCCGAGCGGCGTGCGATAGATATTGACGCCAGGTCCCAACAGTACGTCCTTCTCACGATAGCGAGCCTCCTCGCCCACAGACTTGCCATAGAGCGCAGCAAGCTGTGGGTTCCATGTGGCAGCAAGCGCCGTAAGCGCTGGGAAGGCTGTGACAGAGTCGTTGTTCCAGTTAGCCCATCCCCAATTGTTCCAGTTTATCTCTACCCTGACACCGTGAGGGCCGTCGGACATCCACAGTTCTGGTATTCCCAGACGTGGGCAGCCTGGCGAACTGAACTTACTCTGTGCGTATGAGAGGCGGCACTTCTCCTTGAGCGTCATGCGTGACATGGCATCCTTCACCCTAACCTCAACGGGCAGGGTATCGTCCAGATAAGGCAATGGTACCGCCGTAGCCTGAGTGGCAAACGGTGCGGTCAGCAGTGTGAGGGCCGTGAGCAGCCCCGTAAATTTCTTGTGTGTAGTCATATCGGTTTTGTTTTGTTATTTTCCTATATAGTCTCTATTGTCACTATCATTTAATCCTGACAACCTTCTTCCTGCCGTTGTATCTCACCTTGATGCCATCGGCATCAGGATTGTATGCCGCAGGCTTGGAAGCGCTGCACGGCACTATCACGAAGGTGCGCTCGCTAAGCATACCTGGGAAGCTTCCACTACGGTCGCCGATGATGAGGGTCTTGGCATCGTCGTCATAGCACAGTTGTATGGTGGCATACCTACCTGCTTCGTAACCATAGTTTACGCCCTCGTCCTCATACAGCGTGAACTCGCCATCGGCTCCCTCATATACATATATGCGCAGTGTGTCTGCCTTGCGCTGACGTGTATATTCCATGGCTGGACCCAGCGGCAGAATGCTGCCGGCACGCACCAACAGCGGTATGCGCTCGTATGGTGCACTGAGCGTAATGGTCTCGCCACCATGGCTGAGCAGGCTGCCAGTGTGCAGGTCGTACCACTTGGTGCCTGCTGGCATATACACTTCCCGCGAACGTGCACCGTACTGATATACGGGATTCACCATGATGGAAGGTCCGAACATGAACTGGTAAGGCACGTTGAGCGCCGTCTTGTCCTTGGGGAAGTCCATCACCAACGGGCGCATCATGGTGTAGTCCTTGAAATGGACATCGGCAGCAAGCGAATAGATGTAAGGCAACAGACGGTAGCGCATGTCAAGGCATGCCACGATGGCACGGTATGCAGGATGTCCCTCAGGAGCTATGTTCCATGGCTCACGGAACGGATACTGGCCGTGCACCCTGTACATAGGTGCGAACATGCCCATCTGGTGCCAGCGCACGTTGAGCTCGCGCCACTCCTTCATATCCTCGTTCTCCACTCCCGTCTTGTCGAAGTCGCCCTGCGCCTTGGCGTAGCGGTTTTCCACAGAGAATCCGCCTATGTCCTGACTCCAGTATGGCACTCCTGATATGGAGAAGTTCAAACCTGCCGTTATCTGTGCCTTCATATCTTCCCAACGAGTGCCGATGTCGCCCGACCATGTTGCGGTTGAATAGCGCTGTTCAGAAGCGAAGCCGTTGCGTGTAAGCAGGAAGACACGCTTATTCTCAGGAGAGAAGTGATTGCCATAGCCATACTCGTCCCAATGGGTAGATTGCTGTAGTCGATGACTGTCGTCGGCACTGATGCCCTGACGCTCGACAGCGGTCTCATAGGCTCGCTGTCCGTCGTATATGGCTTCGGCATTGACTATGGAGTAGGCATTGAAATACTCATCGCTTGAGCCATAGGCGGTAGGTCCGCACAACAGCTTGCGGTACTGCATGTCGGTGCAGTCGCGCACATTAGGCTCTGAGGCATCCATCCACCATGCGTCCATTCCTATAGTGCCGAGTTTCTCGTAGAGCTGACGCCAGAATATCCTGCGTGCCTCCTTGTCGTAGGCATCGTAGAATGCATACTTGAACCCCAGCCAGTCATACAGACTGTCCTTAACGCTTTGCTGGTATATGAATCCCTTATCGTTGAGTTCCTTGTAGTTATCTACCGTAAGGTAATACTTCGGCCAGCACGATATCATGATCTGCGCATTCATGGAGTGTATGCTGTCTATCATGGCCTTAGGGTTACTGAAGCGAGTAGGATCGAACTCGAATGCTCCCCATGAGTCAGGCGTCCAGTAGTTCCAGTCCATCACGATATTATCTATCGGCAGATGGCGCAGACGGAATCCACGCAGTGCATCGAGAATCTCGTCCTGCGTCTTGTATCTCTCACGACTCTGCCAATAGCCCAGCAGCCATTCAGGCATTATCTGCGCCTTACCCGTAAGCTGGCGATAGCCTGCTATGACGTCATCGACCACGGTATGGTTGGCGTCTGCAGGATGCTGTCCTAATATAAAATAGTAGTCGAGCTGCTGCGCCATCTCGCTATACATGGAGAGTCGCTGCTGCTCAGCATCGTCAACGGGCTCCAATGCACGCAGTCCGCAGTATGCCTCGCCGCCATCGGGTTTCCACTCTATGCGTATAGGGTAGCTCTTGCCTGCCTCAAGGTACACGCTGAACTTACGTGCATTAGGATTCCATGCCGTGCGCCATATCTCCTGCGCATCGGTGCCTTTGCCCTGAAGGTCTTCCGTATATACCGACTTGCCATCAATGAATATCTTCTGATATCCACTGTAGTAGTGCGAGAAACGGTATTCGCCGCTCTTCAGCGGTGTTATGGTACCTTCATATACCACTGATGCCCTGGCGAGGTCATACTTAGGCAGATTCCTTGCCGACTTTAGGTTTTCGAAGTATATGCTGTCTTCACGCCTTACCAGTGTCTCGGCACCCGGTGAGGTGTAAGTTCCTGTCAGCGCCCCAGGTTTGCCGTCCTTGTCGCAAAGGGTGAAGAGGCGGTGCAACTGGCTGTAGTCTTCTGGATTACCGAAGCGTGAGAGGGAATAGTTGTCGAACAGCACTCCGTAGCCGTCGGAACTGACCACGAAAGGTATGCTCACCTTTGTGTTATACTGGAAGAGCTCTTCATTCTTTCCCTTATAGTTCCACTCGTCAGCCTGATGCTGACCAAGTCCGTACAATGCTTCTGACGGATTAAGGTTCTCAAATACGGTGCGCGTGCTCCAGCCATGATATGTCTCCGGTGTGCCGTCGGCATGCGTCTGCACGCATTCGTATGGACGGAACGCTTTGCCGCCACCTGCCACCTCGCGGAGTATCACCTTACCCCCCAGGTCGGTAAACCATACCTCACCGGTAGTGGTGCTGACGTATGCACGGAGCTTAGAGGTAGTGACCACCACCGTTCCGTTTTCTTCTGACACTTTGTAAGGGCACTGGCTGACAGGCTCTATCACCACAAGGCTGCGGTTGTCACGAAAGCTGTCTTCTGCCGTTGCCGACACCCTGACAATACGATCGTCAACCACTTGCAGCCTTACGAGCTTCGGCGCCGTGCCGAAATTCTGTATTCCTGTTGCTGTAGCAGGCAGTTTCACAGTCACTCCCTTGTCAGTGCGTGTATAGCTTGCCGCCGTGGCACAGGCAGCACACGCACCAAACATCAGGCTCATCATTATTTTCTTCTTAACCATATTGTTTAGTTAATTTGAGGTTATTGTTCCAAACTTGTTTACCATGTGCCATGGTGCAATCTGCCGGCACATGTTTTTCAACTGCAAAGTTAGCAAACAATCCCCAATATCACATCCTTAAATGTTTCAAAGTAGCGACACACAAGGTGCATTAATCGGTCATCATATTATTATAGGTATAAAAAATGTTTCACAAAGCACCCGTTTTGTCTACCCTACCCTTTCATCTTCAGTTCTGCCACCGCATATACCGCAGGTTCACAGCCACTTCCTGTACATAGAGATTCCCTTATCTCTGCCGTCAGCAGGAGCATGTCAAACACCTTCTCCTTTACCATCACCGTGGTTTCTATCTGTGTACCCACGCCAGGCATCGCCAACGCCTCCATGCTTTTCACCGAGGCTATCATGCCAGGGCGCACGTCTTTCCTTAGTATATACTTATTTATATAGCCTATCCTCGCTGCACACGTCTGAGCCATATTCTCAAGCATGCCCAACATGGTAAGTCTGCCATCCTCCACGAATGGCTTTCCTGCCCTCACCTTCATCGTGGTCATGATCTGGCGAACATCGAAATGGGTAATGCCGTCAACAAGCACGAACGGCTCTTGCTGTGGCAGCAGCTCGTGTATGTCAATCTCACTGACAAACTTATCTGTAGGTTTGGTATAGTCCATACTTCATAGATTTAGCATAACTCACCTGAAAGGCAGCAGCCACCATTGCCGCTATGCCTTGCAGTCGTTCCAAAACGGGAAATAATTGTACCACTGGGCAGGATACTTCGTCACCATGCGCTGCAGTTCGGCTACATACGCTTCTGCCAACTGCCTCATCTGCTCCCTGCGTGGTGCATTCTTATCGTATGCCAGTGGCGAAGCGTATATCTTATATTTCCTTGCAGACTCCTTCATCACGTTCACCGCCAGCACATCAAGTCCGCGCATGGTAGCCACGCTGAACGGCCCCTGCGGGAAGTCGGCCGTAGCGCCGAGGAATGTCAGCGGCAGGCTTTTCTGCGAACCGAATATCCTGTCTGCCGGCATACTCACTATCTCGCCATGCGCCAATGCGTCGTTTATCTCAAACAGATGGCTCATGTCATTGCGTATGCCTATCATGTGTATGTTGGTATTACCGAACATACGGTTGCGGTTTGCCATTACCGACTCTTTCTCCCCTCCAAACACCAATGCGTTGAAACGCTTGTTCTCCGTGCCGAGCGTATAGCCGGCTATCTCATAGTTGCCCACATGGGCGCTGAGCTGCACAAATCCCTCTTCCTGCAATGCCAGCTTCTTGAAGTGCTCGTAGCCTACCACCTCTATCTCAAAATGCTTGCCTGCATACATGGCAAACTTGTCTGCCACCACCTGTGCAAACAGGCAGAAGTTACGGTATGTCATAATGCATGACTTCCACCACGTCATGTGCCAACGCTTGCGGAAATAGCGGTATGTCACCTTCTGTGCAGGGTTCACCACAAGGCATACCGGCACCACGAAGACTGCCACGAAGGCATACAGTATTCTCACGTCCATACAGCGCAGCATGCGGATAAGCCACTTATGCATCCAGCCATTGCCGTATGTAGTGCCCTGCCATGCGCGCCCTGCCTCCTGAGCGTCTGTCGTATTATTCTGCCTTTCTCTTGATATACTCATAGAACTGCCCAAGCGTAAGCACATCCTTCATCTCCGTCTTATCTATCTTGAAACCGAAGTTACGCGATATGAATGCCACGATGTCAACATAGTCAAGACTATCTATGCCGACGTCTTCCTTCAAACGGGCATCATCGGTTATCTTGTTCTGGTCTATCTCGAGTTCATCAACGAGAAATCCGTTGATATCTTCTTTTATTTTCTCTATCGTCATGTCGTTATATCCAAATATTTTTGCTACTCGCTTACCTTACATACTATTATGCTGTGGCCTTGTCCCAAGCCGTCGTGTATCTCCTCTACCCTCAGCCCTGCCTCTTTTACCAGGCGTATCATGTCGTCAGAATGATACATCTTACTGTTGCCGTTGGCAATGGCAGTGAAGTAGAGGCTTGTCATGGTGAGGCAGAATGCCGCCGGCTCAAAGCGTTGCCTGTCCCACAGCGTCTCCATGATAAACAGCCTGGTGTCTTTCGTCATTGCCGCCTTTGCCCTGGTCAATATGCTCACTATCTCCTCTTCGGAGAAACAGTCGAGGAACTGGCTCATCCATACTGCATCGAGTCCTCCGTCACGCTTTGGGAACATGGCTTTCTCATCAAGCAGGTTGATGCCTGCGCCATTGATGCGCCCTGCACCTTCTTTCCCTTTCACGTTCTCTTTCATCATGGCTATCTGCTGCGGCAGGTCAAGTATGGTGACTTCAACGTCTTTGTCGTAACCTACGCACTGCAAAGCCCACTTGCCGGTGTTGCCGCCAACGTCATACAGCGAGCGCACATGATATTTGCCGAACACGATCTCCAGCGCCTCAGGGAATGACGAGTCGCTGTAGAAGTGGTCGAAGCCGAACCATGAGTCCTGCACCTGCTTTGGCAGGCTCGACAGTCCCTCATAGACCGTAGGCCAGTCGCCGAAGTGCTTCAGTCCTGCAGGCCTGCCCTCCTTAAGCGATTCCTCCAAGTGGAACCATCCTTCATAGTT
>Ga0247608_10001555_pt1 | contig 31327 bp, 23 predicted proteins | sample 176DNAGHGlowgp2_FD_193490 | JGI IMG/M metagenome (GOLD analysis project Ga0247608, IMG submission 193490) | Sheep rumen microbial communities from Palmerston North, Manawatu-Wanganui, New Zealand - 1766 DNA GHGlow gp2 | ecosystem: Host-associated > Mammals > Digestive system > Stomach > Rumen ...
TGGCACCGAAGCCCATCCATATCGACGAGATAGAACTGACTGATTTCAACCCCGACACCATGCAGATGTCCATCCGTGTGGTGTGCGGCAAAGGAACCTATATCCGTTCGTTGGCCCGTGATATCGGTGCTGCCTTAGGTAGCGGGGCCTTCCTGACGGCACTCTGCAGAACCCGCGTGGGAGATGTGCGCATCGAGGACTGTCTGACCTTCGACGACTTCCCTGCTTGGCTGGAAAAAAATATAATATAACATATGAAATTATCGCAATTCAAATTCAAACTGCCTGAGAATTTGGTGGCTCTTGAGCCCAGTTATCATCGTGATGAATGCCGCCTGATGGTGATTCACCGTAAGAGTGAGCGTATCGAAACCTATCAGAAGGACGAGAATGGTGAGGACTTGATGGATAAGGAGGAAAACCCCGTATTCCTCGACTTCCGCAATGTGCTCGACTATTTCGATGAGGACGATACGTTTATCTTCAACGACACCCAGGTGTTCCCAGCCCGTCTCTATGGCACCAAGGAGAAGACCGATGCCAAGATCGAGGTGTTCCTGTTGCGTGAGCTCAACGAGGAACTGCGTCTGTGGGATGTGCTGGTAGAGCCTGCCCGAAAGATCCGTATCGGCAACAAGCTCTTCTTCGAGGAGGATGGTCCGATGGTGGCAGAGGTCATCGACAATACCACCAGTCGCGGACGAACCCTGCGATTCCTCTACGACTGTCCGCACGATGAGTTCAAGAGAGAACTATTTGCCCTCGGTGAGGCTCCGCTGCCTCGCTATGTCGTCGACAAGCGTCCGGCAACACCCGAGGATATGGATAATTTCCAGACCATCTATGCCCGCAACGAGGGTGCTGTCACTGCACCGTCTACTGGTCTGCATTTCAGCCGCGAACTGATGAAGCGTATGGAGATCAAGGGCATCAACTTCGCCTATGTCACCCTGCACTGCGGTTTGGGCAATTTCGACTCCATCGAGGTGGAAGACCTGACGAAGCACAAGATGAACTCCGAGCAGGTGATCATCCGCAAGGAGGCTTGCGATATCGTCAATAAGACCAAGGAGGCAGGACATCGTGTCTGCGTGGTAGGTGTCAGCACCGCCCGCGCCACAGAGACGGCAGTAGGTACCGACGGACTGTTGAAGGAGTTCGATGGATGGACCAATAAGTTCATCTTCCCGCCTTACGACTTCGGACTGTCGAATGCCCTGATCGGTAATTTCTATCATCCTGAGTCAACGATGATGATGACGGAGTGTTCCTTCGGTGGCTACGACCTCGTATATGAGGCTTACCGTAAAGCCGTCAGTCTGGGCTATAAGTTCGGCTGCTTCGGCGATGCAATGCTGATAGTGGATGACTAAATAGTGAATAGTGAATAGTGAAGGGAGGCATAAGGTATATTTAGGGCTGGGGAGTAATCTCGGCGACAGAAACGCCAATCTTGAGCGATCCATTGCCCTGATTCATGAAAGGGTAGGCGAAGTCGTTCGCCGCTCTTCATTTATCGAGACCGAGCCTTGGGGATTCCAGTCAAAGAACGCATTCCTGAATGCCGTTATTCTCTGCGAAACCACCCTTACCCCTCGTGAAGTGCTCAAAGCGACCCAAAAAATAGAGCGCGAACTTGGTAAGACCAAAGTTCACGCTACGCGCCGCAAAAACTCTTCACTCTTCACTCTTCACTCTTCACTCTACAAAGATCGTCCCATCGACATCGACATCCTGCTCTACGACGATCTTACCATCGACGAGCCCGACCTGAAAATCCCGCATCCCCTGATGGAGCAGCGCGACTTCGTGATGATCCCGCTTCGTGAGATACAAAAAAAATAAAGCCCCGCTTTTCAGCGAGGCTTTTCTCTTTCTTATTTTCTAAGACCCAGGGCCTTGATGATAGCACGATAACGATTGATGTCGTTATTGTACAGGTACTTCAGCAACTTACGGCGCTTACCTACCAGCATGGTCAGTGAGCGGGCAGTGTTGTGGTCCTTGTGATTCTTCTTCAGGTGCTCGGTCAGGTGAGAGATACGATAGCTGAACAGGGCGATCTGAGCCTCTGCAGAACCGGTATCTGTGGTACCCTTACCATACTTACCGAAGATTTCCTCTTTCTTAGCTTTGTCTAAATACATAATTTAAAGTGATTAAATGTTGTTTGCATATACATCTTTCAGACGCCTTTTCGACCTAATCACCAGCCGGTTTACGTCGTCAAATGCTCCGGATTTTCCGAAATGCGGCTGCAAAGGTACAACTTTTTTCCCATTCCCACAAATAATTCCAAGAAAATTTGTACCTTTGCACCCGCAAAACAAGAAAATCAGTATGCAGGATATCAGAAACATTGCTATTATAGCGCATGTCGACCATGGTAAAACCACACTCGTCGACAAGATGATGCTCGCTGGAAATCTCTTCCGTGAGGGACAGAATCTCAGCAATCAGGTATTGGATGCCAACGACCTGGAACGTGAACGTGGTATCACCATTCTATCGAAAAACGTCAGTATCAACTGGAAAGGCGTCAAGATCAATATCATCGATACCCCGGGACACTCCGACTTTGGTGGCGAGGTAGAGCGTGTGTTGAATATGGCCGACGGCTGCCTGTTGCTCGTCGATGCCTTCGAGGGTCCGATGCCCCAGACACGCTTCGTACTGCAAAAAGCCCTCCAGATCGGTCTGAAACCCATCGTTGTGGTCAACAAGGTCGACAAGCCCAACTGTCGTCCTGAGGAGGTCTACGAGATGGTGTTCGACCTCATGTTCTCACTCAATGCCACCGAGGACCAACTCGACTTCCCTGTGGTCTACGGCTCTGCCAAGAACGGCTGGATGGGTGAGGACTTCAACAAGCCCACAACCGACATTACCTATTTATTAGATAAGATCCTCGAGGTGATTCCCGCCCCCGAGCAGATTGAGGGTACCCCCCAGATGCTCATCACCTCACTCGATTATTCGAGCTATCAGGGCCGTATCGCCGTGGGACGTGTACACCGCGGACAGCTCAAAGATGGCATGCAGGTGACGATAGCCCACCGCGACGGTACGATGGAGAAGACCAAGATCAAGGAACTCCACACCTTCGAGGGCATGGGTCACGTCCGTACCGAGAGTGTCGATTGCGGCGATATCTGTGCCGTCATCGGACTCGAGAAGTTTGAGATTGGCGATACCATCTGCGACCTCGAGAATCCCGAGCCGCTGCCGCCTATCGCCATCGACGAACCCACCATGTCGATGCTCTTCACCATCAACGACTCCCCCTTCTTCGGCAAGGAGGGCAAGTTTGTCACCTCGCGTCATATCAACGACCGTCTGGAGAAAGAATTGGAGAAGAACCTCGCCCTGCACGTAGAACCTTTCGAGGACTCTACCGACAAGTGGATCGTCTCAGGCCGTGGTGTGCTCCACCTCTCCGTACTCGTCGAGACCATGCGTCGCGAGGGTTACGAGTTGCAGGTAGGCCAGCCCCAGGTGATCTATAAGGAGATCAACGGACAGAAGTGTGAGCCGATTGAAGAGCTCACCATCAATGTCCCCGAGGAGTTTGCCTCGAAGATGATTGATATGGTCACCCGTCGTAAGGGTGAGATGACCTCGATGGAGAACCAGGGCGAACGCGTCAATATCGAGTTTAATATCCCCTCACGTGGCATCATCGGTCTGCGTACCAATGTGCTGACAGCCTCTCAGGGCGAGGCCATCATGGCCCACCGCTTCAAGGAGTACCAGCCTTATAAGGGCGAGATTGAGCGTCGTGTCAATGGTTCCATGATCTCGATGGATACGGGTAATGCCTTTGCCTACGCCATCGATAAGTTGCAGGATCGCGGTAAGTTCTTCATCGATCCGGGTGAGGATGTCTATGCCGGACAGGTGGTAGGCGAGCATGTCCACGACAACGACCTGGTGATCAACGTCTGCAAGGCCAAGCAGCTCACCAACGTCCGTGCCTCAGGTACCGATGATAAGGCGCGTATCGTGCCTAAGACGGTGATGAGTCTCGAGGAGTGCCTGGAATACATCAAGCAGGACGAGCTCGTCGAGGTTACCCCCAAGTCGATGCGAATGCGCAAGACCATCCTCGACCACGATCAGCGCAAGAAAGCGAATATTCAGAAAGGGTAAAAACGATTACCAATCATCGTCATCGGCACCGGTGATGCCGTTCTTGAGCGCCTCTTCCACCTTGTCGATGATGGCGTTCGAGTAGGCGTGTGTCATCACGAGCGCCTTCGAACAGGTGCGCTTCTGGGCATCTTTCTCCACGAAGGGATAGTGCTTGGTGATCTCCCATTGCTCATCGTAGAGTCTGCGGTCGGTATTATCGTTTTTCAGGCGTTTGCCGTCGCTGTAAATGGTCTGATTGCGTCTGTTCTGGTCACCTTTGTCGCTACCGATGCCGCCCAGCCAGCCACCGTCCTCCACTTTCAGCACGTCATAGTTCTGCACGGTATAGGTCACACGCACCTTCCCTTCCTTGATGTCGAGCTTGATCACCGGTGTGATGCTCACCACATAGCGGAAGAGCGTGCCCGTATGGTCGGCGATGGCATCGATGGTCGACGATACGATGATACACCCTGCATCCTTATCGTTCAGCGTGATGGCCTGCTTGTCCTTGAAGGTGGCCGTCACCCAGTAATTCAGAGCCACATAGAGCTGTTCTCTCGTTTTGCCCGGCACCTCGATCACCTGCTGGTAGGTCAGGGCCTCGTTTTTGTCAAACGTCAGGCCTTTGCTTAGGTTGGCTGCAGCGTCGAGCCATTTGTCACCATACTTGTTTTTGGCATACTTCTCCAGGTCAGCTGCTTTCATCACCTGAGCCTGAACCTTTATCGTGCCACCGAAAGTGAAGATGACGGCAATGATCAAAAATAAAGCCTTTCTCATTTTGTCAGTTGTTAGTCGAATATTATATTTTGCCTGCAAATATACGACATTCCCCCCAAACCTCCAAATTTTTTAGAAATTATTAGCCTTTCCTACCGAACACCTTTTCCTCGATGGTCTGGAAGATGACGAAGAGGCAGGGAACGATGAAGAGTAGGGCGATGGTGCCGATGAGCATGCCACCGATGGCACCCACGCCGAGGGAGCGGTTGCCATTGGCGCCTACACCTGTGGCGAGGGCCAGGGGTAGCAATCCGAACACCATGGTGAGCGACGTCATGAGGATGGGTCGCAGTCGGACGGCAGCAGCATCAAGGGCTGCCTCGACGATGCCCATGCCTTGGCGCCGACGCGTGGAAGCATATTCCGTCAGGAGGATGGCTGTCTTCGACAACAAGCCGATGAGCATGATGAGTCCCGTCTGCATGTAGATATTGTTTTCCAGTCCCCAGAGGTGGGCGAAGAGGAAGCTTCCGAGCAGTCCGAAGGGTACGCTCAGGATGACTGCCATGGGGATGAACAGGCTCTCGTAGAGGGCGCAGAGGATGAGGTAGATGAACACGATACAGATGATGAACACGAGGGCCGTGGTGTTCTGTGCCGATGCCTCCTCACGGCTCATGCCACCAAACTCATAGCCATAGCCCTCGGGCAACACCTCTGCCGCTGTCTCGCGGATGGCGTCGATGGCCTGACCTGAGCTGTAACCCTCGGCAGCGGTGCCTCCGCACTGGATGCTGGGGAAGAGGTTGAAGCGGGCGAGGGTCTCGGAACCGTAGATACGCGTCAGGGTGAGGTACTGGCCGATGGGCGACATCTCACCAGAGGAAGTGCGTACGAAGATGTTGTTGAGCGACTCGGTATCGAGACGGTATTCGGGCGACGCCTGCACCATCACACGGTAGAGTTTGGTGAAGCGTACGAAGTTGGAGGCGTAGGAACCGCCGATATAGCCGCTGAGGGCTGCCAGCACATCGCTGGGCGACACTCCGCTGCGTTTACAGAGGGCGGCATCGACCTCGACGCGGTACTGCGGGTATTTCAGCGAGAAATTGGTGAAGGCACGGCTGATCTCAGGCCGTTCGTTGAGGGCGGCGATGAGGCGGTTGGTATAGGTGAGCAGATCTTGGATGGTGCCACCGTGCTTGTCCTGTACGTGGAGCTCGAAGCCGTTGATACGTCCAAAGCCCGGGAGCATGTTCTGCGTGTTGACCTGTATCTTCGCGTTGGCGATGTCGGCGGTGCGACGGTAGATCTCGTCGACCACACTTTGCACATCGTCGCCTTTGCCTTTGCGCTCGCCCCACTTTTTCAGTTTCAAAGTGAAGTTACCGTTGGAGGAGGACTGTTCGAAGTTGTTGGAGTTACCTGCGATGAGCGAGTAGATACGCAGCTGCGGCAGATCCTTGATACGCTCCTCCACCTCTTTTAATATATGGTAGGTCTGTTGGAGGCTGCTGCCCGGGGAGGCCTGGACATTGATGAACACGGTACCCATATCCTCGTTGGGAACGAGTCCGGTCTTGGTGGTCTTCATCATCCAGCCGAGGCCGAGAATGGCCACCACGACGAGGGCGGCAGCGAGCCAGCGCTTAGGAATGACGACAGCCACAGCGCTCTTATAACGATTGAGCACGGCGTTGAAGCCGGCATTGAAGCGGGCCTTGAATCCTTTGTTCTGTTCTGCCAGACTCGCATTGGGTCGCATGATCAGCGCGCTGAGGGCAGGGGAGAGCGTCAGGGCGTTGAAGAGGGAGATACCCACGGCGATGGCCATGGTGAGTCCGAACTGGGTATAGAAGGTGCCGGTGACGCCACCGATGAAGCACACGGGTACGAACACCGCCATGAAGACGAGGGTGGTGGTGACCAATGCCGAGGTGATGCCATGCATGGCAGCGATGGTAGCATTGTAGGTGCTTTGTCCGCCTTCGTCGAGCTTGGCCTGTACGGCCTCTACCACCACGATGGCATCATCGACCACAGTACCGATGACCAGTACGAGGGCGAAGAGCGTGAGCATGTTGAGGGAGAAGCCAATGGCATAGATAACGGCGAGGGTGGCGATGAGTGACACCATGATGGCCACAGCGGGGATGATGGTGGCGCGCCAGCTCTGCAGGAAGAGGAACACCACGAGGATGACCAGTGCCAGGGCTTCGAGCAGGGTCTCTACCACGCTGGTGATGGAGGCATCAAGGAAGTCCTTCTTTGATTCGAGGTCTTCGATGACGATGCCCGGCGGCAGCGAGCCGCGGATATCCTCTATCTCACGGTCAATCTGTTTGATGATCTCATTGGCATTGGAGCCTGCCACCTGGTTGATGGAAACGTTGACACCCGGTGAGCCGTTGGTCTCGGCGATGATGTTGTAGTTCTGTGAACCGAGTTCCACCTTGGCAATATCCTTGATGCGGAGCACGTCGCCGCTGGGCAGCGAACGGATGACAAGGTTCTCGTAGCCCTGTTCATCCTCATAGCGTCCGCGGTATTTCAGCACATACTGGAAGGTGTTCTGGCTCTCGGCACCGAGAGTACCTGTGGCCACCTCCACATTCTGTTCGTTGAGCACCTGGGTGATGTCGCTGGGGGTGAGTCCGTAGCGGGCCATCTTCAGAGGGTCGAGCCAGATACGCATGGAGTAGTCGGCACCCATGACGTTGACCTCACCCACACCGGGGATACGGCTCAGGCGCGGCTCGATGTTGATCTTTGTATAGTTGGCCAGGAAAGCACGGTCGAAGGTGCTGTCAGGACTGTAGATGGCGATCTGCTTGATATTCGATGTCTGGCGCTTGCGCACGGTGAGTCCGCTCTTCACCACATCACTCGGCAGACGGCCCTGTACGGTGGCGGCACGGTTCTGTACGTTGACCATCGCCATATCGGGATCGGTGCCCTGACGGAAGAAGATACCGATGGAGCCGGAACCGTTGTTGGAGGCGTTGGAGGTCATGTACATCATACCCTCGACACCGTTGATGGCTTCTTCGAGGGGTACGACGACACTTTTCTGCACCGTCTCGGCATTGGCGCCGGTATAGCTGGCCATGATGCGGACGGTGGGCGGGGCTATCTCCGGGAACTGTTCGAGGGCGAGCTGGCTCAGTCCGATGACGCCGACAAGCACCATCAGTACTGAAATCACGCCGGAGAGTATAGGGCGATCAATAAAAGTCTTAACGTTCATACCTCTTACTTCTTACCTCTTACCTCTACATTCACTTCGATTCCGTCTTTGAGCAGGCCGGCACCTTCGGCGATGATGGTATCACCGGCGTTGAGGCCCTCTTCCACAATATATTCCTTTCCGTTGTTCTGGGGGAACACGGTGATGGCGGTAGACTTGGTCTTGCCGTCGATGACACGGTAGACGAACGAGCGGTTCTGCAGTTCATAGGTAGCCTCCTGAGGGATGACGATGCACTGCTGGTGTTGTGAGGGCACGATCACTGTGGCACTGGCACCGTGATGGAGCATGCTGGTGGCATTGGGGAAGGTGGCGCGCAGGGTGACGGCACCTGTCTTGGTGTCGACGGTACCACTGACGGCACTGACATGTCCCTTCTGCTCGTAGGGTTTCCCGTTGTTGAGGAGCAGGTCTACAGTCGGGGCCTTGGCGATGAACTCCTGTATCGAACCATACTGATCGAGGAGGTTGAGGGCCTGATCCTGACTGATGCTGAAATAGGCATACATCTCCGAGTCGTCGGCTACCGTCACCAGCGGTTCGCTAATGGTGCTGCTGACGAGGGATCCCACGTGCCAGGGAATCATCGATGCCACACCGCTGACGGGACTCTTCACCTCGGTATAGCTCAGGTTGTTGCGGGCATTCACCTCCTGCGCCCTTGCCGTTGCCAGAGCGGCCTCGGCTTCTGAGAGAGCATTGCGCATGGTCTGCACGGATACTTCGCCAACGACATTGCCCTGTTGCAGACGGGCCTCGTTGTCGTAGTTCATCTTGGCCGTTGCCAGACGGGCTTCTGCCGTCTTACGGGCTGCTACGGCCACATCGAGGGCTGCACGGTAAGGCACCTGGTCGATGACGAACAGCAGTTGTCCCTTGCGGACGGCATCGCCCTCGTTGATACAGATGCGGGTGATGTTGCCTGATACCTGGGGACGCACCTCTACGATCTGCCGTCCTGTGAGACGGGCACTGTACTGGTGGGAGAGTGTCATGTCTTTCTTACTCACCACCAGGGTTTTGTACTGTACGGCATCGTGTGGCTTTTTCTTCTCGCCGCCGCAGGAAAGGGTCAGCAGAAGTGCCATCATGAGGCTGAGATAAGAATAGTTGATCTTCATGTTGATATGTGTTGTTTGATTGTTGCTATGCATCGGCGAAGACTTTGCCGTCGTCGAGGGTAATCTGGAGTTTTGTGTACTCGGAGTGGAAATCGTTTTGCAGACGATCGAGATAGCGGGCACTTTCCCACTTGCACATCGGGAGGTCATGGAGCAGATAGTTGCCGCAGGCCTCGGGTCGGGTGGCAGGTACTTCATTCTGGGTGAGTATCCACTTCAAGCATTCGATGGTGAGTTGGCGCATGTCCTCGACGGTGTAAGCGCCCGTCATGATGATATACATGCCAGTGAGGCAACCCATGGGACCCACATAGACCACATCGTCCTTGACCCGGGAGTTGCGGAACCAGGTGGCCATGAGGTGTTCCATACTATGCATGGCGGCAGGAGCAACGGCAGGTTCCTTATTGGGTTCGGTGATGCGCAGGTCGTATGTGGTGAACCCTTTATCCTCGCGGGAGACGTAGATACCGGGCTTCAATTGCGTGTGGTCGATCGTAAAACTCTGAATAACCTCCATGATTTGACTATTTGACTATTTAACAATTTGACGATTTAGAGAGATTCGATGAATGTCTTGGTGGTTTGGAATGATTTCTCGGCGACGGAGTCCCAGAAATTGTGGTACTGCGAGGCATCGGTGTCGCGCAGGGGGATGTCGCTGATGAGACGGAAGGAGATGAAGGGCACCTTATAGATATAGCATACCTGTGCGATGGCACACGACTCCATATCGACGGCTTTCGCCTCAGGGAAGTGTCCGACGATCTCGCGCATCTTCTCCTTGGAGTCGACAAACCAGTCGCCAGTGACAATCAAGCCTGGCTTCGCACCCGTGAGTTTCGCTTTTTCCAGGAGATAGGGGTCGGCCTGATAGCGTGCGGGCAGGCCCTGTACTTGTCCATAGACGGTGGTATCGTCGATGGCCTTGCCACAATACACGTCGTGATAGGTGAGTTCCGAACTCACCACCACATCTTGCAGGTTGATATCGGCGCCATTGCCGCCGGCACATCCGCTGGAGATGATGCAGTCGGGTTTGTACTGACGGATCATTTCTACCGTCTGTATGGCTGCGTTGACGGTGGCGATGCCGCTCTTTTGCAGGATCACCTGGTCTTCGGAGAATAATGGACGGAGCTGCTTCAACTCCTTTTCCATTGCTACAATCATTCCAATCTTCATATTTTACCTTTTTACTTTTTTACCTTTCTCTGTCTGACCGCTTCGTACATGAGGATGGCGGCGCTGACACTGACGTTGAGGGAGTCGAGGCGTCCCAGCATGGGGATGCGGATATGGGCATCGGCAGCCTCGCGCCACTGCTGGGTGAGTCCCGTAGACTCTGTTCCCATGACGATGGCAGTGGCTTGCGTCATGTCGTAGTCATAATATTCGTTGGAGTCCTGCAACTGTGCCGTGAGGATCTTGATGCGGTTGGCTTTGAGGAAGGCGATGCACTCCTCTGACGTGCAGACGGCGGTGGGTACATTGAAGACGCCACCGATGCTGGCACGGATGAGGTTCGGGTTGTAGAGATCTGTCAGCGGGTCGCAGACGATGACGGCATCGACACCAGCAGCCTCGGCGGTACGCAGGATGGCTCCCAGGTTGCCGGGTTTCTCCACACGTTCGAGGACGATGATGAGAGGTGAGAGGTAAGAGGTAAGAGGTGAGAGAATACTCAGAGAGTGGTCTTTGCATTTCGCCACAGCGATAATTCCCTCGGTAGAGCCACGATAGGCCATCTTTTCATAGACCTGGGGCGAAACAAGGTATTCTACTTCTTTCCTGACTCCTGACTCCTGACTCCTTTTATACACTTCTACCACCTCGTAGCCGCAGGCAATGCAGTGCTCTATCTCGCGCTGGCCCTCGACGACAAAGAGACCCTCCTCACGACGGAGCGAGGACTTCTGTTGCAGGGCTACAACATGCTTGACGCGGGCGTTTTGGACACTGGTAATAACGTTTTCTTCCATATTTCGACTGCAAAGATACGAAATAATTCATAATTCTTTGCAAGCAAAGCGAATAAATTCGAGCGAATAATGCATAATTCATAATTTATTTGTAATTTTGCACGCAGATTAATAAACTTGCAAGTTATGACATTATTAAAGAAGTGCCTGCCCGACGTGTTGGCAGTGCTGTTGTTTGCCGTTCTGGCCTTCGCTTATTTCTTCCCTGCCGACATCGAGGGACGTATTCTGTATCGTCATGATGCCTCGGCCGGAAGAGGAGCCGGACAGGAGGGTATCGAGTATCTCCAGAAGACAGGAGAACGCAGTCGTTGGACAAATGCCCTGTTTGGTGGTATGCCCACCTATCAGATGGCACCGTCGTATCACTCTACCGACAACCTGACGCAAGCTATCAACGCCTACCATCTGTGGTTGCCTGAGAATGTGTGGTTCGTCTTCGCCTATCTGCTGGGATTCTATATCCTGCTCCGTGCGTTTGATTTCCGTCAGCATCTGGCAGCGCTGGGTTCTATCCTCTGGGCTTTCAGTACCTATTTTCTGATCATCATCGCTGCCGGACATATCTGGAAGGTGTGGGCTCTGGCCTATCTGCCACCGATGATTGCGGGTATCGTACTGGCCTATCGGGGGAAATACCTGTGGGGTTTCGTCGTGACCGCTATCTTCACGGCGTTTGAGATCAATGCCAACCACGTGCAGATGACGTATTATTATCTGTTTATCATCCTCTTCCTGATTATCGCCTGGCTGGTGGAAGCCATCCGCGAGAAACAGCTGGTAAGGTTTGCGAAGGCTACGGGTGTGTGTTTGGCGGCAGGTGTCTTAGGCCTTTGTATGAACCTGTCGAACCTCTATCATACCTGGCAGTATGGGCAGGAGTCGATGCGTGGCAAGAGTGAGCTGGTGAAGCAGAATTCCGCCAATCAGACCAGTAGCGGATTGGAACGCGACTATATCACCCAGTGGAGCTACGGCATCGGAGAAACCTGGACGTTGTTGGTGCCGAATACAAAGGGTGGTGCCTCGGTGCCTCTGAGTATGAATGAAACGGCGATGGCGAAGGCCGATCCGAACTATATGGAGATTTACAATCAGATAGGTCAGTATTGGGGAGAGCAGCCGGGAACGAGTGGTCCGGTGTATGTGGGTGCCTTCGTGCTGATGCTCTTTATCCTCGCACTGTTTATCGTGAAGGGTCCGATAAAGTGGGCACTGCTGGCAGCTACCATCCTGTCGATCCTGCTGTCGTGGGGAAAGAATTTCATGGGATTTACCGACTTCTTCCTCGATTATGTGCCGATGTACGCCAAGTTCCGTACGGTGGCATCGATATTGGTGATTGCAGAGTTTACGATTCCTCTGCTGGCGATGCTGGGATTGAAGAAATTCATGGAAGAGCCTGAGCAGATCAAACCGAGATTGAAGTATGTGGGTATCTCTTTCTTGTTGACGGGTGGTATCGCCATGTTGTTCTCAGTGATGCCGTCAACCTTCTTCAGTAGCTTTATTTCTACGAGTGAGATGCAGGCCTTGCAGGGACTTCCCGCAGAACATCTGAGGCCGATTATGGCTAATCTCACAGAGATGCGTCAGGCGATGTTTACCAGCGATGCCCTGCGCTCGTTCTATATCATTCTGGTGGGAACGGGTATCCTGCTGGCATTTGCTTTTGGCAAGTTGAAGAAGGAGTATGCTGTGGGTATCCTCCTCGTGATCTGTCTCGTGGATCTCTGGACGGTGAACAAGCGTTATCTCAACGACGAGATGTTTGTGCCGAAGAGTGAGCGTGAGGCTCCGCAGCAGATGACGCAGGCCGACGAACAGATCCTGCACGACAAGAGTCTCGACTACCGTGTGCTGAATCTCGCGTCGAACACCTTCAATGAGAATGAAACCTCTTACTATCATAAGAGTATCGGTGGTTATCATGCTGCCAAACTGCGCCGCTATCAGGAGATGATCGAACAGTATATCTCGCCTGAGATGCAGCAGATATTCGGCGCTGTCTCAGAGGCTGGTGGCGATATGACAAAGATCAACGGTGACAGCATCTGGCCCGTGTTGAATATGCTGAATACAAAGTATATGATCTTCCCCTTGCAGGGTGGTCAGACGGTACCGTTGCAGAATCCCTATACCTACGGCAATGCCTGGTTTGTGGATAAGATCCAGTATGCGGCGAATGCCAACGAGGAGATTGACGCTATCGGAAAACTCAATCTGCGTCATGAGGCCGTGGCTGATGCGAAGTTCAAGACACAGCTCGGCGACGCTGTGGAGCAGGATAGCGTGAGTATCGTGACCATCAAGACCTATGAGCCTAATGAACTCTCTTATGAGGTGAACTCTGGCAAGGGTGGTGTCGTGGTGTTCTCTGAGGTATATTATCCCGGATGGACGGCTACCGTCGACGGACAACCTGCAGAACTGGGACGTGTGAACTATATCCTGCGTGCCCTGAATGTGAAGCCCGGAAAGCATGAGGTGGTGCTGACCTTCAAACCGAAGTCGGTGAATACCACAGAGACGATAGCCTATGTCTCATATGTCATTCTGATTCTGGTGGTGCTGGGCGCTGCCTATATGGAGTGGAAACGTAGGAAGAAATGAAAAAGCTGCTGTCGTTGCCCCCGAATCTGGTGAGGAGTTTTCATGAAGTGACGGGACTCTGCCGCGAGGAGTATTTCTGCACGTGCGATCCGATAGGACATCGTCTCGGCAGCGGTGGCGGTACGGCGTGGCTCCTGCAGGAGGCGTATAGGAGTCGGGAGTCAGGAGTCGGGAGTCAGGAGTTTGAAGCATGGCTTGCGAAAGAGAAGCGTATCCTGATTCATGCTGGTGGACAGAGTAAACGTCTGCCGAGCTATGCTGTTTCTGGGAAGGTGCTGATGCCGTTGCCAGTGTTCCGATGGGAACGGGGACAGAAACTCTCACAGGACCTGATGAGTGTGCAGTTGCCATTGTATGAGAAGATGATGGCGGCAGCGCCGGAATCCCTGCATACGATGGTGGTGAGTGGCGATGTGTTGATTCGTGCCACACAGCCCCTGCAACCTATTCCCGATGCTGATGTGGTGTGCTATGGTCTCTGGCTCGATGCCTCGGTGGCAAAGAATCACGGGGTGTTTGTCAGCGATCGTCGTACACCGTCGGTGCTGAAACAGATGCTTCAAAAACCGTCGGTGCAGACGCTTGCTGAACTGCAGAAGGATCATTTCTATCTGACGGATATCGGTGTGTGGTTGTTGAGCGATAAGGCTGTGTCGCTGCTGATGAGGAGGAGTCTGAATAATCGGAGTATTCAGATTACTCCGAGTAATCCGAATGATTTCAAGGAATATGATCTCTACTCTGAGTTCGGCTGCGCCTTAGGCACAGACCCCTCGAAGTCTGATGGTGAGATATCCTCGCTAAAAGTGGCCATCCTGCCGCTGGCTGGGGGAGAGTTCTATCACTTCGGCACCTCGCGGGAGATGATCGCCTCGACCATGCGGTTGCAGAATCTGGTGAATGATCAGCGGGAGATCATGCATATCGACCGCAAACCCCATCCCTCGATCTTCGTGCAGAATTCCGTGATGAAGATTCCGTTTACGGAGGAAAATACGAATGTGTGGGTGGAGAATAGTTTTGTGGGACCTCGTTGGCATCTGACGCATGACCACGTGATTACGGGTGTGGCGGAGAATGATTGGGAGATCAGTCTGGAACCTGGCGATTGTATCGATGTGGTGCCTGTGGGAGAGAGTGATTATGAGGTGCGGCGGTATCGGATAGATGAGCCGTTGAACAGCAATGAAGTGGCTGAGCGGGCGAATTTGAAACGGTTGTTTGAACAGCGCCGGAAGTATCGTAAGGAGAACTGGCAGGCACTGGCCAAGAACTGGCGTCACAGTGTGTTTTATCAGCTTGACTTGGCCGATGCGGCTGAGGCGTTTGAGAAAGAACAGATACCTCTGCCCGAGCCTCTCGGAGAAGAAGCCCCACTGATGACACGTATCCACAATGCCATGTTCCTTGGCGATAGCGAGAAGGCTTTCGCTTTGCTTCGCGAGGGCCTATGTAAATATGCAGCTGTTGATCAACAGCAACCGTCCCTCTGTGTGGCTGACGATCAGATAGTCTGGGGACGTTCGCCAGTGAGAATCGATATTGCTGGCGGATGGACGGATACCCCGCCATACTGTCTGATGGAGGGGGGTAATGTGATAAACTTCGCCATCGAACTGAATGGTCAGCCGCCTTTGCAGGCTTACGTCAAACCATCGAAAGAACCACGTATCGTGTTGCGTAGTATCGACCTCGGTGCCGTGGAGGTGATAGAGACAAACGAACAGCTCATGGACTTCATGCATGTCGGCTCGCCATTCTCTATTCCGAAAGCCGCCCTTGTCCTCGCGGGTTTCGGAGCAAACTCTCAACTCTCAACTCTCCACTCTCAACTCGAAGCCTTCGGTGCTGGTATCGAACTAACCCTGCTCTCGGCCATTCCTGCCGGTAGCGGACTGGGTACTTCGAGTATTCTTGCATCGACGGTGTTAGGTGCCTTGAATGACTTCTGCGGTCTGGGCTGGGATAAGAACGAGATAGGTCGTCGTACGCTAATGCTGGAACAGATGCTCACCACTGGTGGTGGATGGCAGGATCAGTTTGGAGGCGTATTGGGTGGTGTGAAGCTGTTGCAGACGGGTAGGGGCTTTGATCAGAGTCCTCAGGTGCGCTGGCTCCCCAACGACTTATGGACACAGCCTGAATATCGGGCTTGTCACTTATTATATTATACGGGCATTACCCGTACGGCAAAGAGTATCTTGGCGGAGATTGTGCGCCGGATGTTCCTCAACCATCATGAAGAATTGAATATGCTGCGTGAGATGAAGGCGCATACGATGGAGATGTATGAGGCTATTCAGCGTAATGATTTCCAGCAGATGGGTCTGCTCGTCAGAAAGACTTGGCAGCAGAACCAGGCACTCGACAGTGGCACCAACCCGCCACAAGTGGCAGCACTTACCAATCTGATTGATGACCTCTGTCTGGGATATAAGTTGCCCGGAGCTGGCGGTGGGGGCTATCTCTATATGATTGCCAAGGATCCTGAGGCTGCTGCCCGTATCAAACAGATCTTGGGCGAGAATCGTCAGAATAAGAATGCCCGTTTCGTAGAGATGTCGCTTTCGACCACAGGATTGCAAATCAGTAGAAGCTGATGGAATTTAGGACTATTGTTGATATTCCTGATCCGGGGTTTAGGATAGGCCCTTGCGAGTCAATGCTTTTTGTTGGCTCTTGCTTCGCTGACAGTATTGGACGAAGGTTTCAGGAAGAGAAGTTCCGTACGGTGGTTAATCCTTTCGGCGTGATGTATAATCCCGCTTCCATCCTTCACACCATCCAGCGCATAGTGAAACAGGGGGACGGTTCTTTTGTTACATCAGCTGGTGTAACAAAAGAACCGTCCCCCTGTTACGCATTCCTGACTTTAGGAACCAATCACGTCTATCGTTTGAAGGAGACGGGTGAGATCGTTGATAATTGCCAGAAGCGTCCGCAGTCGCTCTTCGAGGAAGAAGAACTCTCTGTAGATGAGTGCGCAGATTATCTGACAAAGGCTATTGATTTGCTCCGTGAGATGAATCCAGAGACGCATATTGTACTCACTGTGAGCCCCATTCGCTATCGCAAATACGGCTATCATGGCTCCCAGCTCTCGAAAGCCACATTGCTGTTGGCAGTAGATCATGTTTGCAGCCAGAAAAGTCCGAATCGTCCGTGTCAGTCCGTTGCTTATTTTCCCGCCTATGAGATTGTGAATGATGAGTTGCGCGACTACCGCTTCTATAAGGAAGACATGCTGCACCCTTCTGATCAGGCGGTGGAGTATATTTGGCAGCGGTTCTCAGAAGTCTATCTGAGCGATGAGGCTAAGGCCTTTCTGGCAGAGTGGGCCCCTTTGAAGGCCGTTCTGAACCACAAGCCCTTTGACCCCGATTCTGAGGACTACAAGGCCTTGATGGATAAAACAATGTTAAAAGTAGCTGCGTTATCGGAAAAATATCCTAACTTTGCACTCTAAAACAAAAATACGTTAGAAATGAAATATTCGATTGAAAAGGTGGCGACGCTCATCGGAGCCCGTCGCTATGGAACACTCCAAGGCGATATTCGCTGGCTGCTGACAGACAGTCGCAGTCTCTGTTTCCCAGAGGAAACCCTGTTCTTTGCTTTGAAGACCCAGCGCAACGATGGGCATCGTTATATCGACGATCTCTACCGTCGTGGCGTGCGTCATTTTGTGGTGGAACAGGTGCCTGAGCATTATGATACCCGTTTCTCTGAGGCGAATTTCCTGCGTGTGCCTCATACCTTGGCAGCCCTCCAACGACTGGCAGAGCGTCATCGTGATGAGTTCGATGTGCCAGTAGTGGGTATCACGGGTTCCAATGGTAAGACGATGGTTAAGGAATGGCTCTACCAGTTGCTCCTGCCTTCACAGAAGATTGTGCGTTCGCCTCGCAGCTATAACTCCCAGATTGGTGTGCCTCTCTCCGTATGGCTATTGAATGAACAGACGGAGGTGGGTATTTTCGAGGCTGGTATCAGTCAGCCTGGTGAGATGTTGGCATTGAGAGATATCATCCAACCCACCATCGGCGTACTTACCTGTCTGGGTAGTGCCCATCAGGAGAACTTCCGTTCGATGGAGGAGAAATGTATGGAGAAACTGGAACTGATGCACGACACTCAGGCAATGGTTTATTGTTCGGATAATGATGTCGTGAGTCGTTGTATCCGACGGATGAATTATCAGGGTGAGAAGATTGCCTGGTCGCAGTGTGATGAGCAGGCAGCTCTGTTTGTGAAGAGCATCGAATGCAGCAAGGATTCAGATTCTACCGTGATAGCTTATCGTTACAAGGATGAGGAAGGCCGTTTCGAGATCCCCTTTATCGATGAGGCTTCTATTGAGAACTCCATCACCTGTGCGGCTGTCGCCCTGCATCTGGGTCTGACAGCAGAACAATTGGCTGAGCGTATGCCTCAGTTAGAGCCTGTCGCTATGCGATTGGAGGTGAAACAAGGTCAGCGTGGTTGTATCCTCATCAACGACTCCTACAACTCCGACATCAATTCGCTTGATATCGCCCTCGACTTCATGCAGCGCAGAAATGTCCCCTTGAAACCGACGCTCATCCTTAGCGACATTTTCCAGTCAGGCTCTTCGCCAGAGGCACTCTATGCACAGGTCAGCGATCTCTGTGTGAAACGTGGTGTGGAAAAGTTTATTGGTATTGGTCCGGAATTGACGGCACAGGCTGACAGAATACATATCAATGAAAAGTGCTTCTTCGCTGATGTGCAGCACTTCCTATCCAGCGATGTCTTCCAGAGTCTGCGTAACGAACTGATCCTGCTGAAAGGTGCCCGTCCTTTTGGTTTCGACCAGATAACGGAGCAGTTGGAACAGAAGGTGCACGAGACCATCCTCGAGGTAAACCTCAATGCTGTGGTGGAGAATCTGAACTACTACCGTTCGTTTCTGAAGCCGGAAACGAAGATGGTGTGTATGATTAAAGCCGATGGCTATGGGGCAGGGGCTGTGGAGATAGCCAAGACATTGCAGGATCATCATGTGGATTATCTTGCGGTGGCGGTGGCTGATGAGGGTGTCACCCTCCGTAAGGCTGGTATCACGGCGAATATCATGATCATGAATCCTGAGATGACTGCCTTTAAGACTATGTTCGACTACGACTTGGAGCCGGAGGTGTATAGCTTCCGTCTGCTTGATGCACTCATCCGTGCTGCCCGCAAGGAAGGTATCACTGGCTGGCCCGTGCATATCAAACTTGATACGGGTATGCATCGTCTGGGCTTCGATCCTGAATTTGATATGGATGAACTCATCGACCGCTTGAAACACCAGAACGCCATCATTCCGCGCTCGGTATTCTCGCATTTCGTGGGTTCCGATAGTGACGATTTCGACACTTTCTCAGCTGAACAGTTCGCAAAGTTTGATGCCGGCAGCAAGAAACTTCAAGCCGCTTTCAGTCATAAGATCCTGCGCCACATGGATAATTCTGCGGGTATTGAGCATTTCCCAGAACGTCAGATGGATATGTGTCGTTTGGGTCTCGGCCTCTATGGCGTTGATCCTCGGGACAACCGCATCCTCTCTACCGTTTCCACGTTGAAGACCACTATCCTCCAGATGCGTCATGTGCCGGCAGGCGATACCGTTGGTTATAGTCGCAAGGGTAAGATAGATCACGACTCTGTGATTGCTGCCATTCCTATCGGTTATGCAGACGGACTGAATCGTCACCTAGGCAATCGTCATTGCTACTGTTTGGTCAATGGTCAGAAAGCGGAGTACGTGGGTAATATCTGTATGGATGTGGCAATGATTGATGTCACAGGCATCGATTGTCGTGAGGGCGATCAGGTGGAGATCTTTGGAGAGCATCTGCCCGTCACCGTACTCAGCGATATCACCGACACCATCCCCTATGAGATTCTCACGGGAGTCTCCAACCGTGTCAAACGTGTTTACTTCCAAGATTGATAGTTACGTTAACGATAACGTAAAAAAATAATAGCGGAATGCGATGCATTTCGCTATTTTTTTGTAACTTTGCAGCGTTTAAAGCTAAAACAAATAGAAATTATCGATCGTTAAACAATGGAACAAGTATTTAGTTACATTATCAGTCTGGGTGCATCGGTGATGATGCCTATCCTGTTTACCATCATCGGACTCTGCATCGGCATGAAGTTCGGAAAGTCTTTGAAATCAGGACTTTATGTGGGTGTCGGATTCGTGGGACTGGGTATCGTGACAGCCCTGCTGACGAATAACTTCGGCTCGCCGCTGAGTGAGATCTCAAAGCTCTATAACCTGCAGCTCGGTGTGTTTGATATGGGTTGGCCCGCTGCTGCGGCAGTGGCTTATAATACAGCTGTGGGCGCATTGATCATCCCCATTTGTCTGGGTGTGAATTTCCTGTTGCTTATTACAAAATGTACGCGTACAGTGAACATCGACTTGTGGAACTACTGGCACTTCGCCTTTATCGGTGCTGTGGCCTATTTCGTGATGGACCAGAGTCTGGCGTGGGGCTATTTTGCTGCCATCGTCTGTTACATCATCACACTGGTGATGGCCGATCTGACTGCTGATAAGTTCCAGAGCTACTACGACGATATGGACGGTATCTCCATCCCGCAGCCTTTCTGTCAGAGCTTCACGGCATTCGCTATCGGCATCAACTGGCTGCTGGATAAGATTCCTGGATTCTCGAAGCTCGATATCGATGCGGAGGGACTGAAAAAGAAATTCGGTGTGCTGGGTGAGCCGATTGTACTGGGTGTGATTGTAGGTGCGCTGATAGGTGCTGTGGCTCAGCTGGATATCAAGAAGGTGTTGTTCCTCGGTGTGACGATGGGTGCCGTGATGGAGCTGATACCACGCATCACCAAACTTTTCATCGACGGTCTGAAACCTATTGCTGAGAAGACGCAGGAGGTGGTTCAGAAGAAGTGGGCTGGTAAGAAAGTATACATCGGCATGTCGCCCGCACTGGTGATTGGTCATCCTACGACGCTGGTGGCATCGCTGATACTGATTCCTCTGGCCCTGCTGATGGCTGTGGCTCTGCCTGGCAACGAGTTCCTGCCGCTGGCATCGCTTGCGGGTATGTTCTATGTGTTTGTGATGGTGCTGCCGTATACGAAGGGTAATGTGATCAAGACGCTGATCGTGGGTATCGTGGCTGTTGGCATCGGTCTGTGGTTTGTTACCGATATGGCCCCTGCTTTCTCTCAGGCTGCTCAGACCGTGTATGCCCAGACGCAGGATCCTGCTGCTAAGATTCCCGAAGGTTTCCAGGCTGGTGCTCTCGACTTTGCATCGAGCCTCTTTGGCTGGGTGATCTATAAGTGCGTGAACAACCTTGCTTATATTGGTGCAGCAATCCTGACGGTTATTACCATCGGTATGGTGTTTATCAACCGCAAGCGTATCGTGGCCGAAGAAAAAATGAATAATGAATAATTAAGATAATAAAACAATGAAAAGAACAATTTTATGTTTAATGCTTATGAGTAGCTTAACGAGTGGCTTTGGCCAGCAGAAGGTGAATTTCCAGACGGCTTGTCATCCCGAGGATGTGAAGCACTATGACACGAAGACCCTGCGTGAGCGCTTCGTGATGGAGAAGGTGATGGTGGCCGATGAGATCAATCTCACTTACTCTCACTACGACCGCTTTATTTTCGGTGGTGCGATGCCTGTGAACAAAACCCTGAAATTGGAGAACTTCCTGGAACTGGGCCTTGATGTAGACCCCGGTATCAAGGAGAAGTATTTCCTGTACAACCGTGAGCTTGGTGTGGTGAACTGCGGCGAAGGTGAAGGTGTGGTCATCGTCGATGGTAAGGAGTATGCGCTCTCACCGAAGGAAGCCCTCTATATCGGTCGTGGTCACATCGCTAAGGACAAGGACGTGAACAAAGAGGTGCTCTTCCGTTCGAAGGATGCCGCAAAACCAGCTAAGTTCTATCTGAACTCAGCAACGGCCCATCAGCACTATAAGACGCAGTGGATCACCTTAGACGGACGTAAGGGCTCGTTGAAGGCTGCTGTCTGGGGACCCGTAGGCTCGTTGGAGGAGTGTAACAATCGTACTGTCTATAAGCTTATCGTGAATGATGTATTGGAGGAAGGCCCCTGTCAGTTGCAGCTCGGTCTGACACAGCTTAATCCTGGTGCTGCCTGGAACACGATGCCTCCTCATACCCACGGTCGTCGTATCGAGGCCTACTATTATTTCAACCTGCCTCAGGAGCAGACCATCGCCCACATTATGGGTGAGCCTCAGGAGAGTCGTGTGGTATGGTTGCACAACGAGCAGGCTATCATGTCGCCTGAGTGGTCGATGCACGCTGCTGCCGGTACCTATTATTATACATTTATCTGGGGTATGGCCGGTGAGAACCTCTACTACAACGATAAGGACAACATCCCCGTGATTGACATCAAGTAAATTGTAAATAGTAAATTGTCAAATAGTAAATCGAAATGACTCCTGTACAAACATCGAAAATGTCCAACTTCCGTTGGGTCATTTGTGCGTTGCTCTTCCTGGCAACCACCATTAACTACATGGACCGTCAGGTTCTGTCACTTACCTGGAAGGACTTTATTGCCCCTGATTTCCATTGGACAGACAGCCACTATGGTACCATCACGGGTATGTTCTCGCTCTTCTATGCCATTGCCAACCTCTTCGCAGGTAAGTTCATCGACTGGATGGGCACGAAGAAGGGCTATCTCATCGCCATCTTCGTATGGTCTGTTGGCGCCTGCTTGCATGCTGCCTGTGGATGGACGGCTCTCGGACTGGCTGGTGGTAGTATCACTGCGTTGACCACCATTTCCGTATGGCTCTTCCTCGCCTGTCGTCTGATTCTTGCCGTCGGTGAGGCTGGTAACTTCCCCGCTGCCATCAAGGCCACAGCCGAGTATTTCCCCAAGAAAGACCGCGCTTTCTCTACCTCTATCTTCAACAGTGGTGCCTCTGTGGGTGCGCTGGCTGCTCCTGCTACTATCCCCCTGCTGGCTCGTGCCTGGGGTTGGGAGATGGCGTTTATCATCATCGGTGCCCTTGGCTTCATCTGGATGGGTCTCTGGTCTTGGCTCTACGACAAGCCCCGTCATAACAAGTTCGTTAACCAGACGGAGCTCAACTACATCGAGCAGGACAACGATATCGCAGAAGTGCAGGATCGTGAGCAGGTGAAGGAAGAGAAGGTGATTCCTTTCTTCGAGTGCTTCAAGTACAAGCAGACCTGGTCATTCCTCGTGGGTAAGTTCATGACTGATGGTGTATGGTGGTTCTTCCTGTTCTGGGCACCTGCCTATTTCAGCGACCAGTATGGTTATACTTCCGACTCAACAATGGGTATTCTGCTGATCTTCACGCTCTATGCCATTGTGACGATTGTCTCCATTGGCGGAGGCTATCTGCCTACCTACTTCGTTGAGAAGCAGGGCATGAATCCCTATCTGGGTCGTATGCGCGCCATGTTCATCTTCGCCTGCTTCCCGCTGTTGGGTCTCTTGGCACAGCCGCTTGGAGCTTATAGCGCATGGTGGCCCGCTATCCTGATTGGTCTGCTGGGTGCAGGACATCAGGCTTGGAGTGCCAACCTGTTCTCAACCATTGGCGATATGTTCCCGAAGTCTACCATCGGTACGATTGTTGGCCTGGGTACGATGGCTGGTGGTATCGGTTCGATGAGTATTAACTTTGGCTCAGGTAAGTTCTTCGACTGGGCTGCAGAACTGTCTATTGAGAAGGTCGGTGTTGAAAATGCCTTTACTTTCTTCGGTTTCGATGGTAAACCTGCTGCCTATATGGTGGTGTTCTGCATCTGCGCTGTGGCCTACCTGATTGGTTGGTTCATCATGAAGGCATTGGTTCCGAAGTACAAGCCAATCGAGGTGTAATTAAAAGTGAATAGTTAATAGTTAATAGTGAATAGTAAAGAATGGGGCGCCTCAATCGAGGGGCCCCATTTTTATGGTGTAGGGTAGGAAACCTTGCCGGACCAGCGTGCGGATGAGTTCCTTCGACATCGCCTCATTGTCCTTGCGGGTATAGCGGATATCGGTAAAAACCTGCGCCAGCGTCTCCTTGTGGTTGATACGTACAAAGTGCTGGTTCTCGGGCAGGTGTTCTTTCTCATAATAGTATTTGTCGATGTCCAAACCCATATAATCGTTGTAGCGCTCCTGATGGACGAAACTCTCGAGGGGCAGACGGTCGGTGAGTTCCGGCTCCTCATCAGGCCAGCCTACGGTCAATGTGGCGACAGGCATCACAAGCTTCGGCAGATGCAGCACATCGATAATCTGCTGTGGCTGATATATGGTGGTGCCCAGATAACAATAGCCCAGTCCTTCCTCATCCATGAGGTTGCAGAGCGTCTGTGTGTAGAGTAGGGCATCGGTGGAAGCATTGATAAACGATAGGAAATTGTCGTAGCCAGGATCTGCCTTCCGACATTTGGCCCAGAAACTGGTGCGGTTAAAATCGGCACAGATGGTGAGAACTACGGGTGCTTCCTTCACCATCGGCTGGTTGAAATGTAAGGGCGACAGTTGGGCTTTCATCTCGTCAGAACGGGTGACGATGACGCTGTAAAGTTGCAGATTGCCCATCGTCTGGGTGCGCGAAGCTTCTGTCAGCAGACGGTTCAGCAGTTCATCGCTGACCTCTTGACTACTGTATTTGCGGATGGTTCTGCGTGTCAGTAAATTCTTCATATTCTATGTGGTTTTATTCTGATTCTGGCTGCAAAGATAGTGAATGTTTTCCAAATTGGAGAACTTTTTATAAAGAAAACTCATAAAAGTTTCCTGTTTTAGGAAACTAATGTGTAACTTTGCAGCCAGAAAGGACTATTGTTATGCAAACAGAAACAAAAAACGATTCGTTCAAGCACATTGCTGACGTGTTAACACAGGTGGCAGCCAAGACAGGAAGCGACCTGAATGGTGAGAAAATCACAAGTCTGCTGGGAAAATGCTTTCAGGCTCTGAAACCAGAAGATGCCAGTAAACTGATGGCATTGACAGACCTGGCTCTGGCTGGTGCTTCCCAGTATCGTAATATCGAAGTAACAGAGGTGCGCCCTGCGGTGTTGGAGTGCGATGTGGTGCGTTTCCAGAATAATAAGGAAAAGTGGGTGGCATTAGTCGGACTGCTCGATGGCTATCCCTACGAGATCTTTACCGGCTTGCAGGACGATGACGAGGGTATTGTCCTTCCGAAGACTGTCACTCACGGCAAAATTATCAAGCAGATGAACTTCGACGGCACGAAGCGCTATGACTTCCAGTTTGAGAACAAACGCGGCTATAAGACAACGGTCGAAGGCTTGTCAGAGAAGTTTAATCCGGAGTATTGGAACTATGCCAAGCTAATCTCTGGTGTGCTACGCTATGGTATGCCCTTAGAGCATGTGGTACGTCTGGTTGGTTCTCTCTCTCTGAAAGATGAGAGTATCAATACCTGGAAGACTGGTGTGGAACGTGCCTTGAAAAAATATATTCCTGGCATTCACGAAGAGGATGATAATGATGCCTCGGAGGGAGCTGGTAACAATGTGGAGCCATGAGGCTGACAGCTGGTTATATCCATCTAAGGCAGGTTCGTTTTCATGCTTTTCATGGGGTAATGCCCCAGGAGCGACAGGTGGGAGCGGATTTCCTGCTTGACCTGAGGGTAGGCTACCCTTTGCAACAGGCGATGCAGAGTGATGAGGTTGCTGACACGCTGAACTATGCAACCCTCTATGATATCGCAGCCCGTGAGATGCAGCAGCCCTCGAAATTATTGGAACATGTAGCCGGAAGGATTGCTACGGCCATTGGCCAAGCCTTTCCTCAGGTTACCTCCATCGATCTGGAACTTACCAAACAGAATCCGCCTATGGGAGCGGATTGCGAGGGAGCCAGCGTGGAGATTCACTTAATAAAAGAATAAATGTATAAAAAGATACTGTTCATCTTTATAACGCTTCTTTTCTGTGTGACATCGGCTGATGCACAGAACAAGAGGTTCACGTTGGTTATCGATGCCGGACACGGTGGCGGTGATACTGGTGCCATCGGTGTGGCCAAGACCCGTGAGAAGGATCTGACCTTGAAATTCGCCCTCGCCTTTGGAAAGCTGGTGGAGAAGAATTGTCCTGATGTGAAGGTCATCTATACCCGCAAGACCGACAAGTTTGTGGAACTCTATCGTCGTGCAGAGATTGCCAACAATAACAAAGCCGATTTGTTTATCTCCGTTCATATCAATGCCTTGCCCAAGGGCCATATTGCCCGAGGCTTCCAGACTTATACGTTAGGCCGTAGCCGTCGCACAGGTAAGAAGACAGGTGTTTTAGAGAACCTGGAGGTCGCTAAGCGTGAGAATGCCGTTATCTTCCAGGAGCAAAACTATAAGCAGAACTATCGTGGTTTCGACCTCAATTCTCCTGAGAGCAACATCATGTTTGAGTTTATTCAGGACACCAATATGGAGAATAGTGCGGAGTTGGCTAAATACATGCAACGATATGTCTGTCAGGCTACAGGTCGTGCAGATATGGGTGCCCATCAGGATAATCTGGCAGTGCTGAGGCTGACGTCTATGCCTGGCTGTCTGATAGAGTTGGGCTTTATCTCTACGGCTGATGAGGAGCGCTATATGAATTCGAGCACCGCCACTGAGCAGTATGCACGCGGCATCTACAATGCCTTCGCAGCCTATAAGAAGCGTCATGGGGGTAGCATCACGGTTCCCTATCTGCCTAATCCCGTCGAAGAAAAGGTGCCTGCGAAGCCTGTCGTAAAGGATGAGCCTCAGAAGGAAGAACCTCAGACACAAGTGCCTCCTACGCAGGTGACTCAGGCTACTACCGCTGTTCCTGCAGAGACGCCTCCGATGTCTGTGACCCCAGAGCTTCAAGAAACTACGGAGTCTCAGGTCGTTCCTGAAACACCTGCTGTAACGCCCGTGCAGGAATCTGCTAAGCCTCAGAAAGAGCCAGAAACGCCTGTCGTAGCGCCTATAGCTGCTGCAGATGCTCCGATCTTCAAGGTGCAGATTCTCGTCAGTTCGCAGAAGCTCAAGGCAGGCGACAGTCGCTTGAAAGGTCAGACGGGTGTTGACTCCTATGTGGAGAACGGTATGACGAAATACACCGTTGGAGCATCTGAGAATTATAATGAGATCTACCATCTTCGTAAGTCGCTGCTGGATAAATTCCCCGAGGCCTTTATCATTGCCTTCAAGGGTGGAAAGCGCATGGATGTCCAGCAGGCTATCAAGGAATTCAAGAATAAAAGAGTGAAATAAAATAAGAAAGGATATAAGGGCTATGAAGGTTTTTTCAAAAGAAGTTCAGATTGCACTCGTTGCCATTGCTGGCATCGTCATCATGTTTTTCGGCCTGAAGTTTCTGAAGGGAATGACATTGTTCTCTTCAGCCGACAGTTATTATGCCAAGTTTACCAATGTGGCCGGCCTTTCGGTGTCGAGTCCTATCTACTCCAATGGCTTCCGGGTTGGCGTCGTTGAGGATGTTATTTATAATTACGATGGCACCAACGAGATCGTGGCAGTATTGGGCCTTAACAACAGAATGCACCTTCCCAATGGCACAAAGGCCGAGATCTCCAAGGATCTGATGGGTAATGTGGAACTCGATCTGATTCTGGGTCCCAATCCCGTTGATCTGATGGAACCAGGTGATACCATCTTTGGCCACATCCAACAGAGTGCCTTGGCAAAAGCCAGTGAGATCATTCCACAGGTTCAGCTGATGATACCCAAGATCGACTCGATCCTCTATCATGTCAATATGCTGCTCTCTGACCCCGCCCTAAGCAATTCACTTCAAAACATCGATCAAATTACGGCCAACCTGTCGTCGACAACGAACGAACTGAAGCATCTGTCGTCGAGCCTGAAGACTCAGGTGCCAGGTATGATAGAGAAGGCCGACAATGTGCTGGACAATACCAACACCCTCACCAAGAATCTCAGCGACCTCGATATCGCTATGACGATGGCCAAGGTGAATAATACACTGCAGAATGTGGAGCAGATGACGGCCAAACTTAACAGCAACGAAGGAACTCTCGGCCTGCTGATGCGTGACCAGGAATTGTATCGTAATGCTGCTTCGACAATGGGTCATGTCGACTCCCTGATGATCGATTTGAAACAACATCCCAAACGCTATGTACATTTCTCACTTTTTGGCCGAAAAGATAAGTAATTTAAATTTTGTCTAAATAACAAAAATTCTTTCCCTCTGATGAGGGGATTTTGTAAAGCCCTATATTAATGGCGTTCAGCGCTCATTCTTAAAGGATGTAAATATATTCTCTTTATATAGGCGCGATTTTGTAACTGTTTAATAATCAAATTGTTCGAATTTTCAAATAGGGCTTTTTGATTGCCGTTTTCGTGAAACAATCTAACGTGCCTTTTATTAGGAAGTTACGGCAATTGTACAATTTGCGTATGATTTTTGGGCGTTTGCAAAATCCAAAAAAACATGCTAACTTTGCAACCGCTAAATTAAAGCAATCGAGTATGGTGAAAAGTCAAAGTGCGCTCTGGGGTGAATGTCTACGTCTCATCCAAGCAAACGTCACAGAGCAGCAATACAAAACGTGGTTCGCGCCGATTGTCTTCGAATCTTATTCGGAGCAAGAGCACACGCTCATGGTGCAGGTTCCAAGTCCGTACGTGTACGAGTACTTGGAGCAGTACTACGTTGGCTTGTTAAGAAAGGTACTCGAGCGCGTATATGGCACCAGTGTCGTTCTCCGCTACCGTATTGTTACTGTGGTAGGTGAGAAGAATCGGAGGGACGCCACCCAGATTGTGGAAGGTGAGATGCCCGCAGAGATTGAAAGCCCGCAGGTCGTTACACGTGGCAATCAGTCGCCCACGACACTCGATGCTGCTGTTCCGCAGGGACTGAACCCGCAGCTGGATCCCAAGAAGACCTTCCAGAACTTCATCGAGGGCGATTCCAACAAGCTCCCGCGAACGGTGGGTCTCTCCATCGCTGAGCATCCAGGCAAGACGACGTTCAACCCCTTCTTTATCTATGGTCCCTCGGGCTGTGGCAAGACGCACCTCATCAACGCCATCGGTGTGCGTTGCAAGGAGATGTATCCTGAGAAGCGCGTACTCTATGTCAGTGCCCGCTTGTTCCAGGTGCAGTTTACCGATGCCAGTCGACAGAACACGGTCAACGACTTCATCAATTTCTATCAGACCATCGATGTGCTGATTGTTGACGACGTACAGGAGTGGGCTACTGCTGAGAAGACCGTCACTACGTTCTTCCATATCTTCGACCACCTGTTCCGTCTGGGCAAGCAGATTATCCTCGCCAGCGACCGTCCGCCAATCGACCTGAAATGGTTGCACGAGCGTATGCTGACACGTTTCTCCTGCGGTCTTATCGCTGAGTTGGAGAAGCCTACGGTACAGCTTTGTGTCGATATCCTCAATTCCAAGTGTCGTCGTGACGGCCTGAAAATTCCTGCTGAGGTCATTCGCTATATTGCTGAAACCATCAATGGCAGCGTGCGCGACTTGGAAGGTGTGGTGAACTCGCTGATGGCTTATTCCATTGTCTACAACTCCAACATCGACATGCATCTGGCTGAGCGCATCATCCAGCGTGCTGTGAAGGCCGATAACCATCCGCTCACCATCGACGATATCCTTGAAAAGGTCTGCAAGCACTATAACGTTGAGCAGCGTCATATCATCAGCAAGAGCCGCAGACGTGAATACGTGCAGGTGCGTCAGGTTTCGATGTATCTGGCTCAGAAATACACCAAGATGCCCGCAGCCCGCATCGGACAACTCATCGGCAACCGCGATCATTCTACCGTCATTCACAGCTGTAATACGATTGAACAGCGTCTGAAGATCGACAAAGGCTTCTACGAGGAGATTAGCAGCATTGAACGGTCATTCAGACTGAAGAAGAAGTAAAAAGGCCCGCCATTCGACATTCGAAGCGAGCCTTTTTTCATAGACTGATGCTAAAGCTGGCGATGAGCCAGCGTCCAGGTTGCTCAACCAGTCCGTAATCCCGATAGCTGGTATCAAAGAGATTATTCGCCTCCAGGAAGGCCTTCCACTTGGTCTGTGTCCAAGTCAGTCGTGTGTCGATAAGGGCATAGGGCTCGTAGTCGTGTGACATTCCGTCGAAGTCGGTATAAGAGCCCACGCGATCCTGCCAGCGAAGGTTCACACCTAGCGATAACCGCTTGGTCATCTGCACCTGCGCCTTCGCTACCAACTTGTGTCTGAGGTATTCGAGGGCATACTGTGATACGAGATTCGCCTCTTGCTGCTTATCCTGATGGATGAAAGCGTAACTGATAGTGAATAGTGAATAGTGATGAGTGAATAGTGGCACATAGATCGAGGCTGAGGCTTCGAAGCCGATGCTGTTGATGGCCGTGTGGTTCACACTCTGCCATTCGGCCTCGCTGCCCTTCGAAGTATCCATAATCCAGTCAATCATGTTGCTCCCATGATGATACCAGAGCGCTGAATTCACCGTGAGCCTTGAACCATTCCGCATACGCTCGGCTCTGCCGCTTCGCTCTGCGAAGAACCAGTCACCATTCACCCCTATCTCTATGGCCTGCATCTCTTCAGGTTTCAGGTGCGGGTCTGCACAATAACCTTGCAGTTTGTAATACATCTCTGTGAACGATGGCATACGGAGCGAGGTGTTATACGAAGCATGCAGTTTCCAGTGTGGGGTAGGGCGGTAACTCACGTCGATGCCTGGATACACGGTCATGTTCATATTGCTCCATGTGTTTTTCACCGCCACAAGTCCTGCGGAGATGGTCACCTGGTCCAGCAGGATGTTATGCTCCAGATAGCCGCTGATATTCGTTCGGTTCACACCGAGGGTGTAGTCGCGATCCGTCCCCTTGATATGATGTGTCTGCGACAAAGGTTCGCCCAGATTACCGCTAACGAGGTCTTCGTTGCGCAGTTCTGCTCCGAAGGCCGTGCGTCCTGCCTGCCAGTCGAAATAGGCGCCTGCACTCACACCATACACATCCGTACGGTTATAATTGTATTTCATCTTCTCTGCCTGACCCCGATATCCCTCATAGCGGTCGCGGTTCTGGTTCCAGTAGAGACTGGCGCTCAGGTGTAGCGGACTTTGCTTCGTTTGGCCCTGAATCGCTGAAAACCACTTGGTGGTGTGTTCATACTGCTCATCTGCCTGCCATTTCGGTGAGGCCCAGAAGGTGCTCGATCCCCAGCCTTTATCGGCGATTCCCAGGTGCCAGTTCAGTCTCATGGTCTCGTCTTCATACTGTCCCTGATAGAATCCCTTCGTTCCACTGAAATCTGTATTCAGTTTTCCAGCCTTCGATCGGCTCCATCCATCGCTGCGGGAGTAGTTGGCGGAAAGGGAGTGATGGAAGGAGTCAGGAGTCGGGAGACGGGAGTCAGTAGAATACCTTCCTCCGATGTTCGCATATCCATACGATC
>Ga0247608_10001556_pt1 | contig 31309 bp, 29 predicted proteins | sample 176DNAGHGlowgp2_FD_193490 | JGI IMG/M metagenome (GOLD analysis project Ga0247608, IMG submission 193490) | Sheep rumen microbial communities from Palmerston North, Manawatu-Wanganui, New Zealand - 1766 DNA GHGlow gp2 | ecosystem: Host-associated > Mammals > Digestive system > Stomach > Rumen ...
CATTGTGTGCATGTGCAGCCTTTGCAAATTTCTCAATGTCGAGAACAGTAAGCGCAGGATTCGCTATTGTCTCGCCAAATACTGCCTTAGTGTTTTCCTTAAAAGCTGCATTTAATTCTTCCTCTGTGCAATCAGGTGAAATGAAGGTTGTCTCGATTCCCATCTTTGCCATTGTTACAGACATAAGGTTAAATGTTCCGCCATATATAGAAGCTGAAGATACAATGTGATCTCCTGCCTCGCAAATATTGAAAAGTGCAAAGAAGTTGGCAGCCTGGCCTGATGATGTAAGCATTGCTGCAGTACCACCTTCAAGCTCTGCAATCTTGGCAGCGACATGATCGTTTGTAGGATTCTGAAGTCTTGTATAGAAATATCCGGATGCTTCAAGATCAAACAGCTTACCCATATCACTACTTGTGTCATACTTAAATGTAGTTGACTGAACTATCGGTATCTGTCTGGGTTCGCCGTTTCCGGGAGTATATCCTCCCTGCACGCATTTTGTATTGATAGAAAAATCGCTCATTTTATTTCTCCTCTCAAATCTCTGTAATTTAGACTTAGAAACTATTCTAATACAGTGCCTGATAATTTTACAACCAAAAAGAAGATTTTATATCATAGGAAATTGCTTTCCTATGATATAAAACACTCCGTGAGGATGCGCAGCTCGCGGAGATGTATATAATTGCTTTGCAATACCGCTCGCGCGCGAGGATTTTGCAAGCAAAATCCTTTAGCCCAAAGCAACGTCAAGAGCCATCATAAGGGTAAAGCCCAGGGAAAACATGATTACTCCAATGTTTGAATGTTCACCTTCGGACATCTCGGGAATCAGTTCTTCTACTACAACATACATCATGGCGCCTGCTGCAAAGCTGAGCATATAGGGCATTCCGGGTACAAAGAAACCCGCAAAGAATATAGTCAGGAGTGCTCCTATCGGCTCTACGGCGCCTGATAACATTCCATCAAGGAATGCTCTAAAGCTTGTTTTTCCTTCAGCCTTAAGAGGCAATGATATTATTGCTCCCTCAGGGAAGTTCTGTATTGCTATACCAAGAGCAAGTGCAAGTGCTCCGCCTGCAGTGATCTGACTGTTGCCGGATAAAAATCCTGCATAGACAACGCCTACCGCCATTCCTTCCGGAATGTTATGAAGTGTGACAGCAAGAACCATCATTGTTGATCTTGCAAGTCTGCTTCTTGGTCCCTCAGCCTTTTCTGCATTCATATGAAGATGAGGGATAACGCAGTCAAGGAACAGGAGGAATAATACGCCAACCCAAAATCCTACAGCCGCCGGAATAAACGAAAGCTTCCCCATTCCTTCTGACAGCTCCATCGCAGGAATTATAAGGCTCCAGATAGAGGCTGCCACCATGACTCCCGCCGCAAATCCGGTAAGCGCTCTCTGAACCTGCCTGTTTAGCTGCTCTTTCATAAAAAATACGCAGGCAGAGCCAAGTGTTGTACCAAGAAAAGGAATCAAAAGTCCTTGTAAAACCGTTATTATCATATTTAATCCTTTCTCCTATCACAGACTAACCTGTGTGCAATAATCCCTGAACATATCATTGATAAGTTCCTTATTTAGTTCCTCACCTATAACAATAATTATATTGGTGCTACTCTTTACAGGCTGCATGGAAATTCCTTCACCCGTAGCATTTATCTCTATCTGCTCGTCATTACCTGTTTTGACAAATCCCTTAACTCTTATAATATGCCCGTATTTATCTTTGTTAAATAGTTCCTCTACTTTTCCCTTTAACAAGCTCTCATCAATCTCCGGCTCAAAGTAGAAAAGAGAATTGTATTCATTATCAAGTTCAGGAAGCTTAACATAAGATGCTCTTTTAAATCCGCTATTTTTTATTTCTTCAAACTCATCAGCAGTTATTTCACCAAAAGGCTTTTTTACCACGTCTTTTTCGTAGTCGAATCTGGTCGTGCATCCAAACTGCTCCATCACGCCGTTAAGGAAGCCAACTGCCTGCTTAGGCTCTTTCTTATCAGTTTTACTTACAACTATCTTTCCAGACCATGCTGCCTCAGACATCAGGATATATCTTGATTTTTCGGATAATTCCTTATCTATTGTTGCATCAAGGATCGTGATAACGCTTCCTATCTCGTACCACCTATCAAGTGGCTCGTCATATAGAACATCAAAAAATTCATCCACATCATAGATGCCTGACGGCTCAACGATAACCCTTGTAAAGCCGCTCATCCCCATGGAAATAAGCTTAGTCTTAAAGCGCCTCCTGTGCGCCTCTTTACCGTCTCCTCCTACGATCATTTCCAGATTGCAGTTATCAGACAAAAGGTCCTTAAGCATTACCATATCAACGTTAACAGCGCCGTAGTCATTCTCAACTATGCAGACCTTCTCGCCTTTCGACATTAGGTATTGTGCATATTCTTTAATAAATGTTGTTTTACCGGATCCAAGAAACCCGGTAATAAGATCAATTTTAATCAAAACTCTTTCCTTTCCTACAGATAGTCATTTCAAAATCTCGTCCCTTTACTTTGATCAAGGCAAAATAAGTTTTGGCTTAAAATCCAGAAAATCCCCTGAAACAAGGCTGTATTCAATGCCGTCAACCTTGCCGAGAAGACTGTCGTGGAATCTTTCTTTTCCGTGGCAGTGAGCATATACCACCTGCGATACGCCGTAGGCTTTTGCCATGTAAGTAAATCTGCTGTCTCTCTCCCCTAATTCCGTAGGCGGATAATGAAGGAACATTATGAATTTCTCATACCCTGCTTTCCTTGCTTCCTCAAAAGATACCTTTAGTCTTTTAGCCTCTCTCTCGATCAGCATGTCTGCATGTTCTCTGGTATCAAAGCCCTCGTAGCAATAACCCTTTGTTCCTACTATTGCATAATCCTTGTATGAATAAAAATTGTTCTGCAAAAAATAAAGCCTGTCCTTAAACATATCGTTTAAGCGCTGCGTCTTTTTTGCATCCCAGAAATTGTCGTGGTTGCCGCGTACAAGTATCTTTCGTCCCGGAAGACTCTCTATAAATCTAAGGTCATACTCACACTCATCAAGATGCCTTCCCCAGCTGTGGTCTCCCACAAGTACAAGTGTATCTTCATCAGTCATAAGCTTTGCGCAGTTCTTTTCAGTCTTTTTTTCATGATTCTTCCACACCTTCCCAAAGATATCCATAGTTTTCTCTGACTGATAGGCAAGGTGCAGATCTCCAAGTGCATATAGTGCCATTTAAGATCCTCTATTATTTTATACAGTTATTTCGACTTCATCCTCGAAATGGATTTTGGAAATGATAAGTATCAGATCATCTGCTCGCAGCTTTATAGAGCCGGATGGAATAATTGTTTTATTTCCTCTTTTTATAGACAAAATGTAGGTCTTCCTTGAAAAATCGAGATCCCTTATATAGCAGTTGCACCAGGGATGAGTGCTTGCAAGTCTTACCTCTTTGAGGTTCATAGGTACATCGTTTTGCATGACTTCGGCGCCTATTATGACGATATCATTTTCCTCAAGGAGCAATTTTCCGCTTGGGATAATGACTTCCCCCTGCCTCTCTACCATTCCTATGATGATTCCTTTCGGAATATCCAGCTCCTTAATATGCTTTCCTACCCACTTATCATTTCTTGTAAGCCTTGTTTTGATAAATCTGATGTCAACATTGCTTGAGTAATTCCCAAGATTCTTGAGCCTTGTATACTGCTCGACGAATCCTGCGGAAATAATACCTGTAGGTATGGCTACCATTCCGACTCCAAGAAATGCCAGGATGATTCCCATTATTTTACCTAGCGTCGTGACAGGATATATGTCTCCGTAGCCTACCGTCAGAAGTGTCGACGCAGCCCACCATATTCCCGAAAAAGCATTGGCAAAAACTTCCGGCTGTGCTTCGTGCTCAAGAGAATACATGCACAGGCTCGATGCCAAAGTAAGTACAGAGATGATAAAAACAGATGACAAAAGCTGCTGCGCCTTGCTTTTTAAGACTTCAACTATTACATTCAGTGAATCATAATAAGCATTTATCCTGAAAAGCCTGAATATACGCGCAACCCTGAACATTCTGAAGGCTATTGCCCCCGTAGGAAAAAACACCGGCAGATAATACGGCAAAAAGCTTAATAGATCGATCACACCAAGGAGAGAGAAAGCATAGGATAAAACAGCCCGCAGTTCTGTTTTGTTAGGATACAGGCATTTAGCGGTCACCATTCGAAGCACATAATCAACAGCAAAAAAGAAGACCGTTATAGCTTCTATAAAGTCAAACAGTCCTCCGTATATCCGGTCAAGCTCTGCAAATGTAGACAAAAAAGCACTCAAAAGGTTAGCTATGAGTGCAATTGTTCCAAGTGCATCATAGCTAACACTTATAAAATCTCCAATATATCCGACAGAGACCATCTTGAATAGCTTCCGTCTTGTCTGTTCCCAATTTTGTTTCATACTCTCCCCTTTTTACCCCATATCATTTATCAGCAGCACTAAAAACAATGGCCTCCTCTGCTTCAATCGGCTTACTGAAATAATATCCCTGAATGATATCCGCATCAAATTCCTTAAGCCTCTCATACTGCCATTTTTCTTCTACCCCTTCAATTATTATAACTTTATTTAAGTCATGTACAAGCTGAATAACGTCTCTTATGAAAGAATCTTTTCCTTCTACGAGGTAAGCATCAACTAAAGACTTATCCAGTTTTACTATCTCAACGGGAATATACGTCAGGTATCCAAGAGACGAATAGCCTGTACCAAAGTCATCCATATGAAGCCTTATTCCCAAATTGATAAACTGCTCAAACAAAGCTTCTGCCTGCTGGGTCCTCTCAAGGAACAGTCCTTCGGTTACTTCTATCTCAATGAATTTGGAAGGTACCTCATATTGGTCAAGAAGTCCCTTCAAAAAGCTGACATATCCTGCATCATATATCTGATTGCGTGAAAAGTTTATGGATACGGGATGAAGTGCATATCCTTCATCTCTCCATTTGGCAATCTGCTTTATGACAAGCTCGGTTACGATCCTTCCAATCCTGTTGATCCATCCGTTATTTTCCGCAACAGGAATAAAAACTCCCGGATACATGCCCTTTTCATACATTCTCACAAGAGCTTCATAGCCTGTGATTTCCTTTGTCTTTGCATCAATCTGCGGCTGATATAACATGTAAAAGCCATCATTATCCATTGCATTAACAAGCTTTGCCTTGATCTCATTCTCCTCGGTGACTCTTTTTTTCATCTCCTCGGAATGCAAGATTGCGCGGTTTCTGCCCTTATTTTTGGCTTCATACATCGCGATCTCGGCATTAATAATATGTATTTCGGGTCTTGTAATGCCATCAGAAACAGAAATACCGATACTGCAGGATGAAACAATGGTATCATTATCAAGCTTTATAGGTTCCCTGAAAAGCCCAAGTAAATCCTGAGTTATAGGCGAATCCTCACCTAATTCCTTGTCAGGTATCCATAATATGAATTCATCTCCGCCATATCTTGCCAGCATCCAGTCCTTATCTCTTACATAGTCTTTGATCCTGTAGGTTATGGCCTGAAGATAAAAATCCGCAGATGAATGGCCATACACTTCATTTATATCCTTGAAATTATCAATATCCAGCATCATGACCGTGTATTTCATATCAGTCACAGCATAAGTCTTAAGATATTCAAGAGCGTATCTTCTGTTATAAATATCGAGAAGTTCATCGTGGTCTGCCTGATATTTCAGGTTTTCTCTTGACTTCTCAATTCTCTCTTTAGACTCCAGAAGCTCTGTATTGACCTGCTTCTCATGAACCGCTACAGCAGTTACTGCAAGTGTTATAAATATAAGTGATAAGAGCATAAGACCTGCAAATGGGAACAGATCGCCATACATACTCAGTAAATTGCTGGGGCGATTATGTATATAGCTTCCTGCGGGAAGCTTGTTCATTGATATTCCGTATTTGGCAAGTATATTATAATCTGCTTCTACGAGCTGAGGCGTTTCCACATCAAGCTCATGATCATTTATATCCGCGCCGTCTAATATATCACACATCAAAAGCGCAGCATCATAACATTGTTCTTCAAAGCTTATTGCCATTCCGGCTATACAGCCGTCCGAATAATCTGCTATATGGTTTCTGAAAACAGGGGCTTTGACATTGTCTGTAACAATGCTACTCATCTCCTCTATGCTGTAGGTATATCCATCATTATTGGTAAAGCAAGTCATGTAAATGCAAATCGCATTTTCCGGAATACTTCTGAGTTTTTGCTTAAACTCTTCCTCATTCATATCGCAGATGTTGATCGTATTAAACTCACAGTCTTCAAATTTATCGCCAAGCCCGTTAAAGACAATCCTGTCTGCATTTCCTGCAGCAGAATCATCGTGGAGACCGTAAAAGATTTTTCTTTCGGGCATGAGTTTTCTTGCCAGTTCCACGAGTTCGAGCGTGTAGTCATCCTCATAAAAGCCGCTCATACCTGCAATTGACGAAGCTTTTACTGCAAGAGAATAATTGTTTATTCCAAAGAAAACTATCGGTATACCGTCAAACAATTCATGCTGATATCTAATGGAAAATTCAAGCGCATCATCATCTGCAACAAGTATGCCGTCATACTTATTACCATTATCGAGTTTGTATTTTATATAATCGTGAAAAGCCCTGATATCATCGGCAGAATTGAAGTTTTTGGCATCCATGAACATAACATCATAATCAACCTGATTGGCATACAGTCCCGGCTGCAAACCATCAATATGATGTCCGTATGTATAATAAAAGGGATTATAAGAACTCAACAAAAGAACACGGTGCTTGGGGTTAAAAACCTTCCGGACCTGATCCACCGTATATTCCTCACTGTTCTTCGTGACAAACTGCCTGAGAAGCAAAAGTGATGCAATCAGGCTAAGAACACTAAGCACTATGAAAACTACTCTTAGTTTTTGAACTAACGTATACTTAGTCATAAAAAAGCGACTCCATTTATCCTATAGAAATATTCTAACACGATAAATATAGCCGCTTTATTAATTTATTTTTTATTGTATTTACTTAAAAGAAATATGAAATAAAATTTCTATAAATTAAATTCACGTCCCAAAAGGATTATAAAATCTGTTTCCGTCAGCGTATGTGATCACGAGAGTTATGACCGCAAAAGCTACCACTGATATGATCACAGCATAATCAAAAAAGGAAAGCTTCTTTCTGGAATACCAGCTTCTCTTTTTCTTTTTTCCAAAGCCTCTAAGTTCCATCGCATTGCTTACAACTTCGATCCTCTCCATGGATGAAAATAGAAGCGGAAAGATGATCGCTGCAATATTTTTTATCCTGCTAAGGAGGCTTCCTTTGTTACTCATCTCTATTCCCCTTGCTTCCTGAGAATTCTTTATCCTGTGGAACTCATCCTGAACATCAGGTATGTATCTAAGCGCAATTTCCAGTGAATATGCTATTGTGTAGGGCACTCCTATTCCGTTTAATGATGCAGCAAGTTCGCTCGGATCGGTAGTTGTAAGAAAAATAAATACCGACGGAATTACCGTAAAGTATTTAATAAGCACATTAAACTCATAAAAAAGCTGCTCTTTTGTAAGGTAATAATTACCTGCAAGATGGACTATCTCAGTTCTAGATCCGTAAATACGGCATCCCTCAAAGGGAGCAAGTATATAGATGAAGATCAGGTTTATTACCATAAAAAACATTATCGCGGTAAATACAGAACCTACCTGTTTCCATTCAACCTTTGAAACATAGTAGATGGCTGCTCCAATAATGAGCATCATAACAAGTATTCTTGTATCAAACGTCATTGCACTAGTCATGCACCATATGATAAGAAAGAGAAGTTTGGTAACTCCGCTAAGTTTATGTACCGGAGTGTTTTTCTTATCGTAAGATATCATTCTTGCCATAAGAGTCCTCCCTTCCCGTTTTCTTCATCCTCTATAAATCTCTTTACAAATTCATAGGGTTCATCTATACCGCACTTAAGTGATAGCTCATACAAAGAAGTCTTCTTAAGATAAGCCTTGTCACATACATCCTCTCTTGTAAGCACATCTGCAGGGTGTGAATCCATTAGAAGTTCTCCGCCTGTCAAAACAAGTGTCCTGTCGGTATATTCAAGCATCAGATGCATATCATGTGTGATCATAAGGATCGTGACAGGCATCTCTTCTCTTACCTTTAATAAAAACTCCATTATCTCGGTATAATGCGCATAATCCTGTCCTGCAGTGGGCTCATCAAGGATTATCATCTCCGGTTCCATCACAAGGATAGAAGCAATAGATACTCTCTTCTTCTGCCCAAAAGAAAGAGCTGAAACAGGCCAGTTTCTAAATGGATAGAGACCGCATATCTTAAGGATCCTATAAACTCTTTCTTTTATCTCATCCTCAGGAACACCCCTTACTTCAAGTCCCATTGCAACTTCATCAAAGATCATAGGCTTGCTTATCATCTGATTAGGGCTTTGCATTACATATCCTATTCTTTCGCCTATCTCTTTTACTGACAAATCGGCAAGATTCTCTCCGTTAAACATGATTTTCCCGGAATCAGGTCTGATAAAGCCGCATATAAGGGATGCCAGGGTTGATTTTCCTGCGCCGTTTCTTCCTACAAGAGAGACTATTTCGCCTTTTCTTATGTCAAAGCTTATATTTTTTAATATCTGCTGCTCCTTGCTGTAGCCAAAATCAACTCCGGATACAGACAAAAGGATGTCGCCCTGCTCCTTTTCTGTTTTGGACCCGGCATAGTGAAACCATTTTTGAACCTTATCCTTACATAATGAAACGTCCATTGTTTCAATATGCTGTGGATGCATCGATGGCTCTATCTTGCAACCTGCGGCTTTAAGAGCAGATATATAGAGGGGTTCTCTGATTCCATTTTCGGATAGCAGATCAGATGAAAGAAGCTCATCCGGATGCATATCTGCTTTTATTTCACCTTTGTCCATCAAAATGACTCTGTCTATGTCCTTGTAGAGAACATCCTCTATTCTGTGCTCTATTATCACGACGGTCATTTCTTCATTCTTCATGATCTCATCTATAAGAGCGATTGTTCTCTTGCCCGTGGCAGGATCAAGATTTGCAAGTGGTTCATCAAAGAGCAGTATCTTTACATCACAGGCCATAACACCGCCAAGTGATACTCGCTGCTTCTGACCTCCCGACAGTTCGCCGGGAGCATGATCAAGAAAAGATGAAAGATCAAGCTTATCAGCAACTTCATCTACCTTCCTGAACATCTCATCCTGAGGGACATTATCATTTTCAAGCGCAAAAGCCATATCCTCAGCCACAGTCAGGGCAATAAACTGTCCATCAGTGTCCTGGAGTACTGTTCCCACAATCTGTGACATGCCAAAAACTCCGAGTTCACTGGGATTTTTCCCAAGAACCCGGAGTGTTCCTTCCATATCTCCCTTATAAGAACATGGGATAAGCGCATTAAGGCAATGCGCCAAAGTTGATTTCCCGGAGCCTGACTGACCGGCAATCAGTATTTTTTCTCCGGGATATATTTTTAAATTTATGTTCTTCAAAGTAGGTTTCTGCTGTGACTTATATTTGAAAGTAACATCAGAAAACTCAATGATTGGAGTTTTTTCCAACTAATCAATCCTCCGCCTTAAGGTTAGATGATTTAACACCTATCTTAGAATAAGCTGCCATAAGGAGTGTTCCAAGAATACCTGTAATAACGATGTTTCCCAAAAATGCAAATACGCCCTGGATAAATACTTTGTTCACAGGCTCTGCATAAACAAGGATGTCAAGGATGGGTGCAACCACAATCCATGCAACAGCATTTGATATAACCTGTACGATATTAAAAAGTACAATATTCTTGGTGTTTACAAATCCGCCTTCTCTTACGGCAAGTTTCTTTGCGAAAAGACCGATTGAAATACCGATCACTGCTTCAGGAAATACCCAGCTCCACCAAACTGAACCATAGAACAGAGCATCGCCGAGTGCGTGTCCCAGAACACCGATAACACCTCCGACTATCGGTCCATATATAGCAGCAAAGAATGCAAGTATAGCCATTCTTGGCTGAAGTGATGTATTAGGGATAAACAAAAGCGGAACCTGAACAGTTGTAAGAACTACAAAAAGTGCAGTACCAATACCCAGAGCAACAACTTCTCTTATACCAAATTTATTATTCATACAAAACTCCTCCTGTATTAAACACATATATTTCGAAAATATTATACAGAAAACAGGAGTTTACGTAAACACAAATATGCTCATAAAAAAAGAAAAAGGATGTCGCACGCGGCATCCTTTTCTGTAATTCATCAGCCCTCGATCATTATTGTCTTTTTCTCGGGAACACGGGCTTTTTCTTTCTTTGGAAGATTGATATTTAATACGCCGTCTTTGTAAGATGCGATAATATCTTCCTCAGTTAAGTTCTCACCAACATAGAAGCTTCTCTGCATTGAACCACTGTATCTTTCCTGCCTTATCAGCTTGCCCTTGCTATCATTTTCTTCTTCACTAACACCCTTGTTAGCTGTGACGGTCAGATAACCTTTTTCAAGTTCAAGCTTAATGTCTTCCTTCTTGAATCCGGGAAGGTCGATATCTACAAGATAATGATCCTCTGTCTCACGGACATCAGTCTTCATTATTCTGTCAGCATGTTTTCCGTAAAGTTTCTTCTCGGTGTCATCGTAATATCCATAGCTCGGGAAATCGAACCAGTCATTAAATAAGTTTTCATCAAAAATACTAGGCATCAACATAACAGTTACCTCCTTATATGTAAACAATTTATTTTGTTTCCTTTGTTCTATAACTGTTATAGCACCATTGTTAGCACTCGTCAAGTGTGAGTGCTAACAAAATTTTATTAATTTTCTCTAAACAATGGTGTTGAGTAGTATCTGTCCCCGCTGTCGGGCAAAAGAGCAACTATTGTCTTTCCTTCATTTTCCGGTCTTTTAGCCAGATCTATCGCACCACAAAGCGCAGCTCCGGATGAAATGCCACAGGATATACCCTCTTTTCTTGCAAGGAGTTTGGCTGTCTCTATTGCTCTCTGAGCTGATGCCTTATACACTTCATCGTAAATCTCTGTATTTAATACCTCGGGCACAAATCCCGCTCCGATTCCTTCTATCTTATGTGCACCTGCTCTGTTTTCGGATAATACAGGTGAATCCTCGGGCTCCAGAGCAACAATCCTGATCTTAGGATTTTTTTCCTTTAAATACTCTCCTACACCTGTTAAAGTTCCGCCGGTACCAACTCCTGCTATAAAAATATCAACCTCTCCGTCAGTATCGTTCCAGATCTCAGGTCCCGTAGTTTTTCTGTGAGCATCTGCATTAGCAGGATTTACAAACTGTCCGGGAATAAAACTGTTTTCGATCTTAGCTGCAAGCTCTTTTGCCTTTTCAATAGAGCCTGTCATACCTTTGGAGCCCTCAGTAAGTACTACTTCTGCGCCATATGCCTTAAGGATATTTCTTCTTTCGATCGACATAGTCTCAGGCATTACGAAGATTGTTCTGTATCCACGGGAAGCTGCAATTGAAGCTATCCCAATTCCGGTATTGCCGCTTGTCGGCTCGATTATAACAGCACCTTCTTTTAGAAGACCTTTCTTTTCCGCGTCCTCTATCATGGACTTTGCAGCTCTGTCCTTAGTGCTTCCTGCGGGGTTAAGGTACTCGAGTTTTACAAGGACTCTTGCCTTAAGAGAAAACTCCTTCTCGATATTTGTGACTTCCATAAGAGGAGTGTTTCCAATAAAATCCACAACCTTCCTGTAAATTTTTGACATAGACATATATACCTTCTTTCGTTAATTTGATAATTGCATCTTACTCGCATGCTCAGGGATGGTCAAACTGTTTGTTAAAAAATTATCCTTGTAAATTTGCGAAATAACGACTAAACTAATATGTGCGTTTTTTGCGCTAAATATATAGGAAAATGGATTTACATTATAACCAGTTTATATTGTTTTAATAGCATTTTCCTTATTATACAGGCAAAAATGCGCTATTATAATTACAGGTGTTTTTATGACAATACCTTTATTAATCGTATTGACTTTTCTTATATGTATGGGGCGTCAAGGATTATTCAAGGAGATAAAGTATGAAAAACAATGCAACATGGTTAAAACTTGTTAGTAAAAAATTACTCGCAGGACTGCTTACAGCAGTTATTTCTCTAAACATTCTTTTTTTATCGGGAACAGATGATTTCACAGCACAGGCAAAAACAGCCTATACTACAAGCTGCATAACCTCAGGTCAGAGAGTTTTATTTATCGGTGATTCAAGGACTGTAGATCTCTTTTCCTCCAAAAAACATGCAATAAAAGGTGCTGTCCGCAACAACGTAACTGTTTACGCCAAAGATGGTGGCGGTTTCGACTATATGGTTGATGTAATTGATGATGTGGGACTTGAGAACTTCGATGTTGTAGTTACCTGGATGGGAGCAAATGACAGAGGCAACTTTAGTCAGTACAGAAAATACTACAAAAAGCTCCTTAAAAATGGCGTCAGACTCATCCTCTGTACTGTCGGTTACTCAGATAACAACAAGCTCGCAGATGAAGGTGATGAGCTTTATTACAATAACAATATTATGTGCAAGTTTAATACATCACTTAAAAAGTTTGCAAAAAAATACGGCATAGAAACGATAGATCTTTACACATACACAAAAAAACATGTGGCCGTACAAAGCAACAATGGTGTGCACTATATTCCTAAGCCCACCAAAAAGATATGGAACTATACAGTAAAAAAACTTATTAAACTTCTTAGCACATCCCCATACTAAATTAATTAAGCTCCAAAAGCACAGGCAATTTAAAATGCACCTGTCCTTTTGGAGCTTATTATATCTGGGATATTTTTATTTGGCATTTTTATGGAGGACTTTTCTTACGTCGCCTGCTGCCCCTATCATGTCTGCAAAATAGGAAACTACCACATCAAGTAGTCCTGCTGCCTCAAGATCAACTCCGAATATAGTCTCATCTTTAAGCAAAGGAAGTACCCTTTCTTTAAGACTTTCTTTATCAAGCTTATCACCGAGCCTGATATCCTTTACATACTCCTGACATTTCTCAAGGAGCGGATCGGGACTTGGTTCAAAAGGCTGTCCGTTGTCATCAACTCCCATAAGGTATCTGAGCCATCCGGCAAAAACAAGAGGAATACATTTAAGATCCTGCACATTAAGTTTGTCTGATCGTAAATATTCCTTTATGGTCTCACCAAATCTGATAGGAAGCTTTTGCGAGGTATCACAGGCAATTCTCTGCGGCGTATCAGGCATAAACTTATTGGGAATCCTGACATTAACTACAGTGTTAATGAATTCCTCAGGTCTTATAACTCCGGGATCAGTAACAACTGGCAGTCCCTCTTTATAGCCTATCCCTTTTACGAGTTTTACCAAATCTTCGTCCTTCATCTCCTCGGAAATCTTGTCGTATCCAAGAATGCAGCCAAATACAGCAAGAGCTGTGTGTAGAGGATTAAGACATGTGCATACCTTCATTCGCTCTACCTTATCTACAGTTTCCTTTGTAGTAAAGATAACTCCTACTTTTTCAAGGGCTGGTCTTCCGCCGGGGAACTTATCCTCTATTACAAGGTATTCGCTCTCCTCTGCATTTACAAAAGGAGCAACCCAGGTATTCTTGCTTGTAACAACTGCTGAAAGCTCCTCTATGCCATCCTCTTCAAGTATCTTTTTAACTGAGTCGTCAGGTCTTGGTGTTATCTTATCGATCATTGACCAGGGGAATGAAACCTTGTTTTCATCCTCTATATAACATGCAAATCCTTCTTCTGCCTTTTTGTTATCTGCCCATTTTTTAGCAAAAGCATGAACTGCTTCATAGAGCTTATCTCCGTTATGTGAGCAGTTATCGGTGCTTACCATTGCAATAGGCTTTTTACCTGCAAGATATCTTTCATATAAAAGTGCTGTAACTTTTCCTATATAGCTTGCAGGTTTTTTGGGACCGTTTTCAAAATCCAAAGCTACCTGAGGAATAATCTCGCCCTTAGCATTTGTCAGGCTGTAACCTTTTTCTGTTATTGTGAAAGTACATAGCTGTAATGAATCAGCTCTGAATATTTCCTTTAGTCTTTCAAATTCCTTTTCATTTTCGGAGTCCAGAATACATGACTCAGCAACAGACTCTATAACCGTTTTTTCTACATTTCCATCCGCCTTAAGGGTAACAAGGACAGATAGATTGTCGTGAGGTCTGTACATTTTTTCGATTATCTCGTAGTCAAATCCTTCAACCACGATAATACCTGTATTATCATATCCCTCTTCGATCATCCTCTGTGACAGATTTGACTGAAAAGCTCTGAAAATATTGCCTGCGCCAAAGTGGACCCACTTGGGATTTTTAACAGTCTCCTCTATCATTTTTTCTCTGTCAAAGGAAGGGACGTGGTATCCCTTTTCCTTCCACGTATTATCACTTTTAAGACCTTGCGCGTCTAGTTTCATCTTACGTATCCTCCTCTGAGACATGATAAATGCCGCTTAAATTCCCCTCTTATGTGACTTTTCGATAGCTTCCCAAAGTCCGTTTATATATGTTGCGCCAAGTGCTCTGTCATAGAGTCCATATCCCGGCATTGCAACCTCACCCCAGATCATTCTGCCGTGATCGGGCCGGATGGGGCCGTCAAATCCTGTCTCATACAAAGCTTTTACTATCTCATACATATCAAAGGTTCCGTCTGCCGAAAGGTGAGCTGACTCCTCGAAATTAGTAGGTGATATAAACTTAAGGTTTCTTACATGTGCAAAATGTATTCTGCCTTCAAGGGCTCTTATCATATGGGGAAGATCATTTTCAAGGCTTGTGCCGTATGATCCTGAGCAGAATGTCACACCGTTATGTACATCATCTACTGCCTTCATGAGCTTTAGAATATTCTTTTCATTATTGATTATCCTTGGAAGTCCAAATACCGACCATGCGGGATCGTCAGGGTGGATTGCCATCTTAATATCATACTTGTTGCACACAGGCATGATTGCCTTTAAAAAGTAGACTATATTTTCAAAGAGCTTGTCCTCATCAACATCCTTGTACAGTTCAAACAGTTCTTTTACATGAGCCATTCTCTCCGGCTCCCACCCGGGCATAACCGACCCGTTGGTATCTGCCGAAATAGACTCAAACATCTTTGCGGGATCTATAGCATCAACGGCCTCCTGCGTATAGGCAAGAACTGTTGAACCATCTTCTCTTTTTCTTGCAAGCTCTGTTCTTGTCCAGTCAAATACGGGCATGAAGTTGTAGCAGACCATATGGATATCTTCCTTACCCAGATTTTCAAGAGTCTTTATATAGTTATCAATATGCTCATCTCTATCTTTTGTTGCTGCCTTTATCGCATCCGACACATTTACAGACTCAATACCTGCTATCTTAAGGCCTTCTGCCTCAACGTCCTTTTTTAGAGCCTTTATCTCGCTCTGCTCCCAGAGCTCTCCTGCCTGTTTGTTATATAGTGTTGTTATTACTCCATGCACTCCGGGGATCTGTCTGATCTGCCAGAGCTTTACTGTATCATAATCGGTGCCGTACCAGCGAAGTGTCATTTCCATAAAAAGTTTACCTCCAATAAATATCTTGTTATTTACGTATATAGCTTACTTTTCCAGCCCCTGCTTTTGAATAGAATTAGTTGTTGCACAGTTTGAAAAAGTTGCTGTAAAATATTTGCATTATGAAAAACAAGCTAAGATCATCCTTTAATTCAAGACAATATATGCTCTCCTCAGATTTTGAGGTGTTCTATTATTCAGACAAAAATTTCAGCACACTGCCTCCGCATGCCCATGATTACTACGAATTCTATATGTTCATTGAAGGCGATATCACAATGGAAATATTCAAGGCAAACGGGCAGTCTGAGCTTTATAAGATGACTCCCGGAGATCTCATGATTGTTCCTCCCGGAACCCTTCACCATGCCATAATGGATGACCCTTCGAAAAATTACAGAAGGTTCGTGTTCTGGATAAGCAGGGAATGCTGTAAGAGCCTTACTCAGGAGTCTGTTGATTATATGTATCTGATACAAAAAGCTGAAGCTTTTCACCAATATATTTATCATCTTATGCCCGCTGATCAGCACCAGGTTGAGTACAGATTCATAAGGCTCCTTGAAGAGATATCTTCTGACAGATACGGAGGAGATACCGCAAGGCATCTTTGCCTGTGCGACCTGATCCTTACTATAAACCGTGTTATATATGATTCCGAGCATAGAGATTCCAAAAGCGAAGATGCTTCTCTTTTTCAAAACATTCTCTCTTATATCGAGAGTAACCTTGAAGAGACTCTTTCTCTTGACGATATCGCCGGACATTTTTTTGTGAGCAAGTTCTATGTCTCACATTTATTTAAGGACACTCTTGGCATCTCTCTTCACCAATATATAATCAAAAAACGTCTTGCCGGATGCCAGAGCGCCATAACAAATGGCGAAAGCATCAGCAAGACGTATGAACGTTTTGGTTTCAGGGATTATTCAAGTTTTTTCAAAGCCTTCAAAAAAGAGTACGGCATGTCTCCCAAGGACTATCAGGCAGTATACACAAACACCGCATCACATAGTAAATAGTTTTTTATATGCCAAAATATCTCTTTGCGTTGTAGTAGGATATGCCACTTACTATTCTCTTAAGGGCTTCTTCGTCGTTTGGATACTCACCGTTTTCGACCCAGCCTCCTATGAGGTTGCACATAATCCTTCTGAAATAATCGTGTCTTGTATATGAAAGAAATGATCTGGAATCGGTGAGCATTCCTATAAAGTTACCCAGTATTCCAAGGCTTGCAAGCGACTTCATCTGCTCCTCCATGCCTTGCTTTGAATCATTAAACCACCATGCCGGTCCGTGTTGGATCTTGCCCGCTACTTCCGGTGACTGGAATCCGCCGATTATTGTTCCTATCTGCTGATTATCATACGGATTCAAGGAAAAGATGATTGTCTTTGGAAGTTGATCAGTCTTATCAAGTTCTGATAAAAAGTCTGCAAGATTTTCTCCGCATGAATTATTTCCTATCATGTCGTAGCCTGTATCAGGTCCTATAAGTCCAAACATCCTCTCATTTTTGTTTCTCATGCAGGAGTAATGTATTTCCATAGCTATGCCCTGCCTGTGGTACTCTCTGCCAAGTGCCAAAAGGACTGCTGTCTGATATCCTTCTGCCTCTTTTGCTGATATCTTTTCTCCATTCATTGCCCTCTTAAATACCTTGTCGCATTCATCAAAAGACGTGATCCTGAACGGGACATAATCAAGTCCATGATCTGATGCAACGCAGCCATGTTCTGCGAAATAGGATACTCTTTTGATCAAAGCATCAATTACATCCTGAGTACCTGTAAGCGTTTCTTTCCCTACAACCTTAGCAAGTTCTGCAATATATTCTCTAAATCCATCCTTATGGATATTTACTGCTTTGTCCGGTCTAAAGGATGGGCGAACCATAAAATCTATGCTCTTATCTGCAGCAATCTTTTCATGCCATTTAAGATCATCTATAGGATCATCCGTTGTTCCAACGTAAGAAACATTGCTCTGTCTGATAAGCCCTCTGACCGTCATATCTTCTGAGTTTTTGAGCATATCATTACATTTATCCCATATTTTTTCAGCATTTGAAGCAGTCAGAGGTTCATCTATGCCAAAATATTTCTTAAGCTCCAGATTGCACCAATGGTACATTGGATTACCTATAGAAAGAGAGAGTGTATCCGCAAATTTTTTGAACCTTAAAAGCTCGTCCTTTCTTCCTGTGACAAGTTCTTCCGGAATACCGTTTGAGCGCATAAGTCTCCATTTGTAGTGATCTCCGAATATGGTTCCGTCATCCTGTTTCCCACCAAACCATACATCACCAAGACTCTCAAATCTCTTATCCTCGTATATTTCCCTTGGTGATATGTGGCAGTGGTAATCTATGATTGGAAGCTTTTCCGAATAATCGTGAAAAAGATGCTTAGCAGTTTCTGTCTGCAAAATAAAATCATCATCCAAAAATCTCTTCATGTTTATCTCCTCGTATATTATGTATTGGCACGATTGCTCCGCAATCCTGCCCTATCGGTCGGAACCATTCCAAATCATGACTTCGTCATGATGGTTCCTCCCTCGTGGAATTTTTCCATGATAATTTTAATTCCCGGCTGACCTTTTTCATATAAAAAGAAGACATCTTGCCAATTAATTCAACACGCACAACAAGTTTTGCAAAGTATTCTTATATAGGCTTGTCCGTAGCGCCAATATACTCTGAAGTTTGGAATTCCTGCTAAACGAGCCTTATAATTTTCCCCCAGAAGTCATTGAACCTTCTGCCATTTAATTTCTTAAGCTTATCCTGACTTTCTGAAAGCAGTTTTTGTTCTGTTCTATAGTCATTCTGAAACTTATCAAGTTCTCTAATACCTTCTTCTGTTTCTTTAACAGTATTATTTACTCTTTCCTGTTCTTCTTGCAGTGCGGCAATCTGTGCGGGAATCTCATCGATGCGCCTTTTTGCATCATTTCTTCCTGAAGTTCAGAAAGCTCCTACCGGCAATACCGGCAGAAGCTTTCTTAGTGGTTCATCTCTGGCTGATCTATATGCGTTATCTGCTCACATATCCTATCAGGGACTTCTCTTACAAACCTGCGCATCATATCGGCTTTGTAATATTTATGCCCTGAAACATCGATCGGATCCGGAAGATAATACTGCTCGTCTATGAGATGCCTTTTCATCTTCGTCATACAGGAAGCTTTTACATAATCTTCGAAATCCTCTTCTTTTGAATTTTCAAGAAGGCGCATTATCTCATCTGCTTCATCAATGTTTTGATAAAGCCATCTGTCTATCCTTGTTGACTCCGGATAATACGCCGCTTTAAATCCATCATACGTCATGGGTGGGATCATCTCTTTTTGAAGAGTCCTCCAGATCAACAGATCGTTCCAGTAATCTGTGAGGCAATGCACCACTATTCCTATGTAAAAAGCCTTTTTTATACTATCTTTTTCATTTACTACGTATTTGTTCCAAAAGGCTGTTATATTACTTATCCAGTGATCGTAATCCTGCGTATCTCCCCAGGGTCCGCAGTTTTCAAATAAATGGGAATGTATCTTTTTACTAAGATAATCTTCATCAAAGTGAACCGAATCAGGTGCCACGCTGCCTAGAATGTATTCCGCTTTGCCTTCTGTTATTTTCAGCCTGTCTATAAGTTTGTAGGCAATTTCCATATGCGTCATCTGTCCCGCCATGTTGTTTTTCTCTCCTATCACTCTTTTGTCTGCTTGGGAATCTTTCAAATAACCTGACTATCAGCACTTTTCCGCTTTAGCCACTTGCAAATAACCTGACATTTAGCGCTTTCCAGCTTTTGCCACTTGCAAATCACCTGACATTTAGCGCTTTCCCGCTTTTACCACTTGCAAATTACCTGACATTTAGTGCTTTCCCGCTTTAGTCACTTGCAAATCACCTGACATTTAGCGTTTTCCAGCTTTAGCCACTTGCAAATTACCTGACATTTAGCGCTTTCCCGCTTTAGCCACTTGCAAATTACCTGACATTTAGCGTTTTCCAGCTTTAACAACCAGGAAGTCCGGCTTATGGAAAAGATCTTTATGCTCCGGAAATTTCTTTAGCAGTTCATCGTCAGGGAGCGGTTCTACCATTTTTTCTATACTAAAACCTGCTTCTACCAGTGTATTTACTATGGTTGAGAACATTCTGTGGTACTTCTTGATACCGTCTATGAACCAGGTACTTTCGTTCTCTTTCTCTATCCCATAATTTTTCAGATTGATATGTATCTTTTCGCCGTTTTCATCTCTAGTCCAGCGCTCACCTGTGCTGTGACAAGTGTTAAACGGATGCTCCTGTGAAAAAATAAATTTTCCTCCGGAAGTAAGGAGGTTGTTCACGCTCTTTACTACTCCTTCAAAATCCTCAACATAATGAAGAGCAAGTGAACTTACAACTACGTCAAACTTCTCTTTAATCTGGTCAATGTCCTCTATTGGCATTAAGATATACTCTATCCGAGGGTCACTGTTTTGAGTCTTTGCAACTTCAAGCATCTTCTCTGAAATATCAATGCCAACTACCTTATCTGCTCCTTTTTTTACGAAAGAAACGCAGTGCTCTCCATATCCGCATCCAAGGTCTAACACCTTTTTCCCGTCTAAGTCAGGTAAAAGTGAAAACAATGTAGGAATTTCAAACAGATCGTTGGCATTCGACTCTTTTTCCCTTATCTTTTTGTAACCTTCAAAGAATGTTTCGTTGTCAAATATATTCTGTTTAGCCATTTCATCCTCCTGATAATATAAATCCACCTTAAGGGCTCCCCTAAGGAAAGAGTCAACAGTTTTCATTTTTCTCTAAGTATTATAGCAGGAAACGTTTTTAGCTTTATCAATTTTTAATGAATATCTGAACAACATGATTTGAATAGCCCATAAGATCAGGTCTTTCAGCTGTTGCCTTCAAATACTGAATCCATTCATTATATGAGTTTTCGGACATATTGTTTAGCGCCCCTTCAGGCACTTCAATAAGTCTGTTATCTACGACAGATTTAATCCTTATCAAGCGGTTCTTCTCTATTTCTAATAATTCTTTTAGTCCATTCATCTACTAATTATTTCCTTTTCTATTATTTCTCTTTTTTTTACTTTTATAGCACTCATTACGTTCTCTTTTGGCATTATCTACTTTTTCGGCAGTAACATTTTCCCAGTCGTTACGGTCTTTCTAAATATTTATCCAATTCCGCCAGTAGTGCTCGCACGCCAATTACGGTCGCCTCTTACCAAAGTGTATTTATCGACAGTAGTACCAAGGATCTCATTACGGTCAGGATCATCAAAATGTAAATATCTCACGTAGTAAACATTCTTTACCTACTGTCGATTTCCACACATATCATTTTTTCTGCCGTAATCACCTCACAAACATTACGGTCCAATTTGAAAAGACTATTAAAATCAACCGTAATACACCATAGAATTCTACTGTCGAAAACTAGAACACATAGATTTAGACAGTAAACTAAGCCTTTTTTATTCTGATAAAGTCGAAAATATCTGCTGCATTCCTTCCAAAACGAGAAAGTTTAAACACAAGCACGTATGAGACATCATCCTTTCCGGTCTTGATGTCATCCATCATGCGGTTAAACTCTATTCTGTTCTCAATGGATTTACCGGAAATACCTGCATCTTCATACTCACCAGCAATATCATAGTTATTGAACTCACAGAAAGCCTTCATCTTGGCTTTCTGTGCATCAAGAGAGTAACCATCTACCTGCATCGCAGTGGATACACGGGTGTAAAGATATACACTTGTTTTATCATTCTTTTTTGTCATCTACTATATCCTTATCTTCTATCATTTTGCTGCCTTCTACACTGTTCTCTATCAGAGAAGCCTCATCAAGTATTTTCATCTGATATATCGCAATTTCTTTAAGAATTTCAAATCGTTCTTCTTTACTACGACCTTCACGTATCATCTGTGAATTGTGTGTTTCGAGATTAGATAGAACAGTCAATTCATTAATTGTTGCATAATCTCGAACATTACTATTTTTAGCAAGTTCAGGATTAGCTTCTCTCCACGCTTTTGCAGTAAACCCAAACAAAGCAACATTTAAAATATCTGCCTCCTCGGCATAGGCAAGCCATTCAAGATTATCTCTATAATTACCTTTAGGAATTAGAAAATTCTTAATAGCATCGGTCTGAATCAGGTAGTTGTTCTTAGATAAGAACCTTTTTGCAGACCACTCTATTTGTTGTTGATTATTTTCTTCCTCCTTAAGGCGCTGAAATTCTTTTATAAGATATATCTTAAATACAGGACTTATCGCAGAAGCAAATTCAAACGCTATATCCTTATGAGCAAATGTGCCACCATATTTACCACGTTTTACATATAATCCTATTGCGTGCGTTTTTTCAACCCAATCTGATACGCTCAATGTGAATGATGGTAAACCAGCTTCACTTTTAAAGTGGTCGAATTCGACCACTTTAAAATCCGGATTGTAAATATATTCCCATGTCCCCAAAAATTCCAGTGTCATTCTGTTTCTAATCCAGTTTTTTATTACATCTGCAGCCCTTGAGTTTCCCACCTTTGCCGTCGCCATATCTGTTATGCATATATAATCATCACTGTCTGACATAGCTACTGTTATCGGAACATCCTGCACTGTTATCACTCTGTTTTTCATAAATTTCTCCTATTACGACTATTTGTTAGTGCTAACAAAATGGTCTAATCATACTATTTATCAGCATTCTTGTGTTTTATCGAACTAATTGCCTGAAATTTGAGGTGATTCTTCCTCAGATATTCTCCAAGTCCTCAAGCTTCTTCAGCGTCTCAAGATACGCCAGCACCCTCTTCTGCTGTTCCTCACCCAGTCCATGATATTCAACAAGCATCTCTTTATCCTCAAAACTTACTTCCATATCATTATGCTTGGTAAAGTCATCATCAATCCCTTCGCCTGTAAGGAGCTGCTCCGGTGTGATATCCAGAGCAGTGCAGATATCCATTATTTTCTCTGCTGACGGATTAGTCTTTTTTGTTTTCCAGTCACTGATTGTGCTGCTTGAAAGCCCTACCATCTTGCCAAATGAAGCCTGAGAAATGCCACGTTCCTGTAATATCTTGAATATTCTTTCGCTAATGATCATAATAACCATCCTCCGTATATACGAGCAATATCATTCTCGTCACCACGTTCATAATATCATCCCACAAACACATATTCAATGCTTTCCGTCGCTTTTTCACTGCACTTCTTATTGACATGACGCATATATACCTTACAGGCATGAGTCAATTGTTACAACCCACCTAAAATGGGTACCATTTGTAACTCTAGTTTGTATCTGTTATGGCTTTATCTCATTAATTGGTGAAGCCGTTCCTATTGGAGAAACGGTTACAGAACTTGTAGAAGTAAAAAAAGATTGGTCAGATGATACCTACTACTGGAATCTCAAGGTGAAAATCTCTAAAGAAGAAGGTTCACATGATTACTATATTCTTGGCTTTATATCTCCAGATACAGGAAAATTTGTCGAAGTGGAATCTGCCGGGTATGAATATTTAGGAGATGAGAATTATTTTTATTTTTCAGATGATGAGTATACTGTTACAGTCAACAGAAAAGACGTAAGACCTACCTTATTACAGACAATACAATATATAGGATTATTCAATGGCATATGCTACTTAGTGCTCTTTATTGCTTCGATATGGGCATCAATCCTTGTTCTAAAGCACTGGAATGGCAAATCAAAATAGCCCCCAAACCAGTAAGATGTCAAAACAGGCATCATGCTAGCTTTTATTTCTGCACACAGAAATGGTATTTAAATTCATTATATTGAAAAAACAACTTGTTTACTTGATTACCTATAACATTGAAGATCAGGATCCGATACTCTTGGTCTTTGAATTTCTATCAATATCTGATTAAAGTGGTGATTATGTTCTAAATCCATTCGTTTTTTGATTCATCAAGGAATGTTGTATTTCTTTTTGATCCTATCTATTTCGAGATAATCTTCATACCAATCAATTTTAGGCAGATTTAATTTATGACCCGTAGCGCATTTTTTACAATGCGGAAGTCTATAGGCATTGTAATAATTGATTGGTCTAAGATTTTTTCCACATGAAGCTTTAACATGCAGTACTCTTGGTTTATGTGGAGCCACATAAACTGTATAATCACCGTATATTCCCTTTGATGTATTTTTTGTGCAGGGCACCCCATCTTTTATAAATGACCCGTCAGGAATATCTACAAGCGTGATGGGCTCCCTATTAGCATAAAGCTCCATGTATTTCTTTTTCTCTTGTTCGAAAAATTCTTTTTCAATTTTCTTCTTTTTCTTTGCCTCTTTAATATTTGAGTATGTTTCAAGAACATAGTTTATTGCAAACCATCCTCCTAAACAACAAAGTATAACTAATACCACCTTTTCTGTAGTGGTATCCTTTTTTTCTTCAACAGTTTTTGTTACTACAGTAGTCTTTGTAGTTGAAGCTGTCTTGTTACTTTTATTTGATGATCCACTCTGGCTTTTTTCCATTTTCTCATGCAAAGGTTCTGGCCCATCATATTCAGGCGGCTTACAGTCTTCACACGGATTATAGCCATTCTCGACAACTGCTTCATAAAGGGTGATAGCATAATCGCTTCGCAAATGATAGCAACCCTCTCTATGGTAGCATTTTCCTGTTGCTGTGACGTGCACAATTATATTACCATTGTCTGCAAAAGCTGTAATTGGAAATAATACTATACCAACAAAAAACGCTATTAGTATGGCATAAATTACTCCATACCATTTGTATTTATCTATTGATTGTATAAATTTATTATCTAATCCCATAACTGCGCTATTCCTATTCACTCATTATATCTTAAATCATCGTCATAAAGTTTCCAACTCCACTTCTTGAGAACCATTAGTATTATCGTTAAACAGTGTTCACTTTTATATTTCTAGCAGTTCCACCGTGTCAACCTTCTATTGCTAAGTTCCCCTACACTTTCAAAATGGCATAAAAATAACGATGTCACCTTGCCTGCTAACATCTTTTAACGTTAGCCACAAAGCGCACCGTTAAGCCACTTACGTTTTTCTATTTAACTGTGTTCAGTCTTTGTCAGCAATACTACCGTCTCAACATGCGGTACTACTGCATACAATTTAAACATCCTACGTAGATACTGGACCTAGGTATGTTCACCCCTTTTTACATAGTTTGCGGTGAAGGGGTTAAGAAATAGCGGACAAATAAATCCCATTTACCCCATGATTTTTCTTAATTCTTCAGGTAAAACAGCAATGATAGCGTCTTTGTTTTTACCTTCAATATAATAGGGCTTCAACTGACTCTTATCATATTTCTTAATGCTATCATCAGCAGTTGCTGTCATGAGCAGATCAGTGAAATATCTCTCCCAGCTAAGGAACTCCCTGCTTTCAATATATTTCTCAGGCTCAGCTAAAAATCATTATAAATTCTGTAAAATTCATGGTAGACTTGCTCGGGATAGTGATATTTACCTGTGGTCCTGATTCCATAGATTTCCTGAACACTATATGGCATATTATACAGAGGCTGTCTTGTAATCAAGACAAAATAATTCGAAGAAGCCTGTACCAACTCCGCAAAATCTTTGGAATAAATAAATGGATAATCTTCATCGATAAATACTATACTATCTTGATAAGCTTCTAAAATCGTCTTCCAAAGACCTGCATCTCCACCAAATACCACACATGGAACATCTGACTGTAGACTGATTCCACTTTCTTTTCCAAATCTTGAATGAGTCCCCAAAAGGTCCAAGAGTGTAGTCTTTCCAGATGCGCTATCACCTTGAATGACAGTAATATTCCTCTTTATATCAAATTCGTATTTAAGTCGCTTTGATTCAACAACTACATGATGTTTATTTTTCATATATATAATATTTCCTAGTCATCAAACATATTTTAATGCTTCATGCATATAATCCTTGGCATTTGTTACTTTGATATTCTCATTAAGAATCTCTATTTCTAAATCGCCGCAATCATCAAAAGGCATGTAATATCTAAGATTTACGGTAATATCCTCTCTTCTTCCAATCTCTATAAGCCATTTTGCGCAATTCTCTCCACAGCTTGTGGCATTGAAAACTAGATCCGGTCTTTTATAAATGCAAATAAGAGTCTGTAATCCACCAGAAAGTTTCTCTGGTGGAATTGGTCCTAAAACATCACTTTCTATTAGCTGCCCTCCCTTATAATGCGACTTATCAATATCTGTCATCATTTCTTCCACAAAAGGATCTGCCAGCCATTCTTCATCATAATTAAATCTAAACCATGATGGTCCATGCATTACATCTTCTTTTTCACCAAAAAATATTCTTAGCATATTTATTCACCTAATAAAGTCTCATTATTTCCGTATATCTTATGATATTATAGCATCATTTCTCCTATCATCGGAACTATATCATTTTTACAAATGTGCAAAATGGTTGTCGCAAAAAATGCAACAACCACTAATCTCAGCATATATTTAATTTGTTGAAAATCAGTTTCATAACCGAAGAATGTTACATCAGCATTTAAAAACTTTTTATCAATGTATTTATCCATTGATATATGTCCCTTGATCCCAAGTACTGTCATATAAGAAAATAGTAGACGCCATTGTACTCTTGAATCCGGTCACTTTTTGTAGCAATGCCAGAACTGGCTTCTTGCCTCAAGCACAAACTCACCGTCTTTTTCAATTTTATCTTCAAAATAAGCAAGGAGCTTGTTCTCATATCCGGCAATAGCTTTCTCATAAACCCTGTAGTAATCCTTCATCTTCTCCACGATTTCTTTTGCCTCAGTGTAATGCCAAAAATTAGGCAAAAGAACTGACTCCACCCTTGCAAAATATTTCTCCATCATGGATATATACTGATTTCTCTTCTCTGTCTGACCAGCTATTGTTTTATCTATGAATGATGAGTCTTCTCCTATAGCTTCAATAGCTTCTTTAAAGAGATTGTTCCAGTTTGCCACGTTAGCACCGTTGAAAGAAAACAGACCATCCTCTGCGACTACCTTGCTGGCATGTGCCACGATAGCTTCGATATCTTTTATCTCAGAATCAAGGTAATGAGCTATAACTACATCATATTCGCCATTTTCATCAATCTTATCCCAGGTCTTCTCATCCTCAAGATCTGCAAATTCAAGCTTAATGTCTACGCCTTCAGGCAGTTTATCTTTGTTCTCAGGAATGAACCTTGCAAAATCATCTGCCCAGCTGCCGTGAATGTCATACCCTGTAATCTTTGTTTTCTTGGGAATTTCAGTCCAATTGTTTCTCCAGAGCTTTGCGTATCCGCATCCCAGATCAAGAACTCTTTTTCCGTCTTTAAGATCAAGAGAATTGAAGATTCTCACATACCAGTCAAGTTCTCCGCATGTATGCTTCAGTGCATCCCAGTGGCGCTCATCAGCAGACTGGTCAGCACTTACATACTGTACGATTTCTGCAACGTCATCCCAGTCAAGTTCTTCCTTTCGTGCCAAAGTTCTTTTAATTGCGTCAGTGATCTTCTCCAGTTGATATTTCTTTTCCTCCATCTTCTGAAGCTGAATTTCCAGCGCGCCCTTAATGTTACTGGCTTCACCACTCTTTAGATTATCTCTGATTTCTTCGAGGGAAAACCCTATCTGCTTAAGTGCCACAATCTTTTCCAAAATCTGCAGTGCTGCGTCATCGTAAAGACGTATTGCCTTCTGTGATACTCCCGCTTTCTTTGCCATTTCTCCTGATGTCATTTTCTTTTCCATTTTTGGAACCTCCTTATTTGTTTATAAAACCACCTTAAGGGATTCCCTAAGGGAAGAGTCAACAGGCTTTTCATAAAATTTATTTATGGCCTCATCATAAAAAATATTATCATAGATGTGCTGTTGTTCTGCTATGTAAGCTTTGCTTTTATCTTTTCCTGCTCATCACTACTAATGCCTATTGCTTTAAAATAGCTCTCTACAGTGCCAAGTAGGTTCTATTATCCCAAGCATTGTCGTAGCTATCTAAGAGCTTCCCTCCGTTTATAAATGCGTTTAGCTCTTTTAAGCATAGTTCAGCCGCCTCGGCAATGTATTCGTCTGCCATTTCTCTGGTAAAAAAGAAGATGTCACCCTCCACTTTTTTGAAATAACCATCCATGGATTCCATAAGCCAGTTAACGTCATATACGCACAGGTCATTTATCGGCTCACTCTCAAAGTCCTTTGGAGCTACTATGTCATTCCTCAAATCATATTTTTCAGTAACATAGTAATTTATTATGGAATAATCCTTGTGAAGCTTTTCAACATTGCCCGGAATCATGGGATTCCAGTGATACTTGTCATATACAAAGTGCCTGTAGCATATGTCCTGAACAAGGTGAAGATAATAACCAAGATATAAGTCGTCCTTCCTCATCAGCTCTCCGAACTTATCTCTGAATAATTCGAAATCATAAGACTTTTTATTGCGTCCCCTAATATACTTGTTTAAATGACCTGCTTTACCTTTGCCTGCATCAGGAAGAATAACTCCAAACTTTAGTCTGTTTTCATCCTTAAAAGCATGGTACTTTATAAGCTCGTTAGTAACTGCAAGATGTATAATACTTGATGCCATTTTTTCCCCTTTATCCCCAATTATTCAAAACTTATTTCTGGACCTATTTATATTAAATCGTGCATCCCCGCTGAAGAATACTATCGAAGATATTTATCTATCATCTTTACAACAATCCTATCATTTAAAACCGTTCCGGAGGATTCATAAGATACTATAAGATTATCCCCTGGAAAATAGCCATTTGCAATATATGAGTTGATCTTTCTTACAGCTTTTTCTGCATATTTGGGATCATCCATTCTGCCATCATGCTCCCAGTATATTTCTTTTCCATCTCTTTTCCTAAGAATTGTGAAATCGGGATATACAATTCCTACTCCCTTAAGATTCAATGGACATTCGTATTTGTACTCGAGACCCAGATCACAGAATATGTCAGCTATTATCTTTTCAGATTTAGAGCGGACTCTTTCCCCTTTCTTGCTGTAGATTTCAGGCATGCCAGGTGCAAAATCTTTTCCTACATACGGAGTATTCTTCCATTCAGCAAGTCTTTGCTCCCATGGAATTTCTACTGGCTGTATCAATGCTTTCCTTATGGGATGAAGTTTGTCATAGATTTCTTCTATCTCGGTGTCTTCATATTCTTCAGTAAGCTTGTCCAACTGCTTTAAGCGCCTGTCTACAAGTTTTTGAACTTTCTGGTCGTAAGATTTTTGAGCGAGGCGATAGGCAAGTTGCTTATCATCTTTCTTTATGTAAATCAGTTTCTTCTTCGCTTCTATGCTTTGTTTGAATTGTGTACAGTTATTGGATGTTGATATCCTTAGCGCCCCTTCAGGCACTTCAATAAGTCTGTTATCTACGACAGATTTAATCCTTATCAAGCGGTTCTTTTCTATTTCTAATAATTCTTTTAGTCCATTCATCTACTAATTATTTCCTTTTCTATTTTTTCTTTATTTTCTCTTTTTTTACTTTTATAGCACTCATTACGTTCTCTTTTGGCATTATCTACTTTTTCGGCAGTAACATTATCCCGACTGTTACGGTCTTTCTAAATATTTATCCAATTCCGCCAGTAGTGCTCGCACGCCAATTACGGTTGCCTCTTACCAAAGTGTATTTATCGACAGTAGTACCAAGGATCTCATTACGGTCAGTATCATCAAAATGTAAATACCGCACGTAGTAAACATACTTTACCTACTGTCGATTTCCACACATATCATTTTTCTGCCGTAATCACCTCACAAACATTACGGTCCAATTTGAAAAGACTATTAAATTCAACCGTAATACACCATAGAATTCTACTGTCGAAAACTAGAACACATAGATTTAGACAGTAAACTAAGCCTTTTTCATTCTGATAAAGTCGAAAAATATTCCTTGAAAAATATTCGATCGCAGCAAACTAATTTGCTACGTGAATTAGAAACGCGGCTGGCCCTGGATTGCCAGCCGTGGTAACTAGTGTAGCTGTTTTATATTAACTCGACCATATGCTTGCTATAATTTGAATCTACTGCGTTGTCATCAGTCGTCGATGGACGCCCATCGACGACTTCTTCCGCCTTGTAGATTACAAATCATAGCTTAGCAATATAGTCGAGAAATATAAAAACAACTACACCAGAATAATCTCAGATAAGTAAATCGATTTGGTTATTCGCTTGTCATGTCTCACCACTATTTCACAAAGAAGTTCTGCTCTCGCCCCAAAATACGGGGCTCGCCAGAACAACAGCGTTCTCTAAACTCAAACTTCCTTATCAGTCGTTTTCGTTAAGAGAACGACTGTTTCAACATGATTTGTCCACGGGAACTGATCGACTGCTACAGCTCTCTGGACATAATAGCCGCCTTCGCTCAGAAGTTCCAAGTCTCTTGCAAGAGATGTTGGTTTGCAGCTAACGTAGATCATATGAGGTACACCGTAATTAATTATCTTGGTTAAAGCCTTGGGATTAACTCCTTCGCGGGGAGGATCAAGGATTATGAGATTAGGTTTTTCCTCAATTTCATCAATAACTTTAAGTACATCACCGGCTATAAATTCGCAGTCAGTAAGGCGGTTTCTGGCTGCATTTTCCTTGGCTGCAGCAACCGCTTCCTCTACAATCTCGACACCAATTACCTTATTGGCAATAGGAGCGATTATCTGCGCAATTGTTCCGGTTCCGCAGTAAAGGTCAAATATAACTTTATCTCCGGGGTCCTCACTGGTGTTATCATACAGTCCGCTTATATACTCTCTTATCGTGTCATAGAGAACTTCAGCGCTCAGGGAATTAGTCTGGAAAAATGAAAAAGGAGTGATCCTGAATCTAAGTCCCAAAAGCTCCTCGTAGAAATAGTCCTGACCGTACAATAAGGTTGTACCCTCATCGATTACGGCATCAGCCTTTGAATCATTCTTGGTATGGAGTATTCCCACAATGTGACCTGTCAGCTCAAGTGTAAGAAGCATATCCTTGTAACCTGACAGATCATGATCTTCCTGAGTTGTAGTAACTAAATCTATAAGGATTTCACCGGTCCTTACTGCCTTTCTTACAAGCAGATGGCGTAAATAGCCTTCCTGCCTCATTCTATGATAAAAGGTAATCTCACCATTTTTATACATCTCAGAAAAATATGAAAGCGTTGCAGAAAGTATCTGGTTAAAATCATCATCCACAATCCTGCATCCGGTAACGCTTACAATATCATACATGCTGTTTCTTTTGTGCATTCCAAGAGCGAGGGGGCCGTTAAGCTCCTCGTCACCAAAGGTAAATTCCATCTTATTTCTGTATTCAAATTTAACCGGGCTGGTTTTAATACCCTCCCAGGTATAAGTCTGTTCCTGCTTTTCCAGAATAGGATTAAGAATTCTCCTTACCTGCTGCTCTTTCATTCCGAGCTCTTTTACGTAAGGCATGGTAAGATAACTGCATCCGCCGCATTTACCAAAATGAATGCAGGGACTTTCAATAGCATCTCTTGCCTCCTCGAGAACTTCAAGAAGTCT
>Ga0247608_10001558_pt1 | contig 31288 bp, 30 predicted proteins | sample 176DNAGHGlowgp2_FD_193490 | JGI IMG/M metagenome (GOLD analysis project Ga0247608, IMG submission 193490) | Sheep rumen microbial communities from Palmerston North, Manawatu-Wanganui, New Zealand - 1766 DNA GHGlow gp2 | ecosystem: Host-associated > Mammals > Digestive system > Stomach > Rumen ...
GAATTGGTTGGAATATTTTTGTCTATAGATTTGAGAAAATTTTCAGATTCCTTTATCACAGATTCACGAGAATTTTTAGGTTTGTTTACAGTTTCATTCCCATATTCCATATTTATTACAGTCTCTATAAAATAAAGATCACTCCAATTATATCCAAAACACCGAAATTTTGCAAAAAAATCCGGACTTTTTTATCCGGATTATGTATATAGTTCTTCATGATATAATTTTAAAAGGTCTTACCTTTTCTTTTTACCTTGGCTAAAACCGTCTCTCCATCTATCACTATATCTCCTATGTGAGCAACCACTTCCACATTAGAGTCGAATATAATCGTTACTTGAGATCAGAATTTTATTAGTCAGATTATATCTCCCTGTTCCACTTCATCATCTATATCTACATAAGATACAATTCTCCTAGCTAAAGCTCATGCAATTTGAACTATCCTATAACGTACTCAATTATCTGATTCAAACAGCATAGCATTATATTCATTCTGTAGAGTAGACTTCATCGTTGGGTCAGTTTTGGTGGCATTGCGCCTTTTTCAGCGGACGTATTTCTCCTCAATCAGTGTTGCATTATTTGGAGAGCGCTGATAATGAACATTCATTGGAGTCATCATGATAGATACCATTGTGGCTCAGCTTCCGATTCAGTCAATAAAATGATCCAAGACTTCATGATTGTCTTTGTATATTATAGTATGGTCAGTGGGATTTTCGATTATCGCAATGATTTTACCATTAGCAGGGCTTACAAAAAGTGATTCATCATTCGGTATATTGCGTCAAGGTTCACGTAAAAAATAGCATCTATAAAAACCTATACAGCTCACCAATAAAACCATAAAAATCCAGAATATATATCTTAATACCATTAATTTTGTTGATAAATAATGAAAAAATCAAAAATCTGACTTCCAGAAGAATACTAATTTGTCTATCTAAAGCAACTAAAATGATATCATATTTTTTTTAATTAATGAACTACTCCTATTTTTGTTGATGCTTTGTGTGTTATGAACTGCATATTTCTAAAAAAAGTAGCACCTAAATAAAAAAAGTGATAAAAAACTTGCAAAATAAAAAAAAATAATTATATTTGTAGCACCTGTGATGTTTGAGTGATATTTTATATCTAATATTGAATATGTAAACTTTAGTGAAATTCAAGTTTACAACTCAAAAATTACATCAGTATTTTATCCTTTATTTATATAAAACAATGGCAAAAGTTATTTGAATCGATCTTTGAACTACAAATTCATGTGTGTCATATATGCTCGGAGATAAGTCCGAAGTAATTGCAAATGCAGAATGAAACAGAACTACTCCTTCAGTAGTTTATATCAAATGAGATGAATTGTTAGTCTGAGATCTTGCAAAAAGAAAGGCTGTTTTGGAGCCAAAAAATGTTATTTACGAAGTTAAGAGATGGATTGGACGTAAGTATAGCGAAGTTAAGACAGAACTCGCAAAAATGCCTTACGAAACCAAAGAATGATCTGATGGGGGAGTAATTATTGTAGTAGATGGTAAAGAATATAAACCTGAACAGATTTCAGCTTTCGTCCTTACTAAACTCAAAGAAGATGCAGAAAAATTTCTTGGAGAAAAAGTTACACAAGCTGTAATTACAGTTCCTGCATATTTTAATGATTCTCAAAGAAATGCTACAAAAGCTGCTTGAGAAATTGCTGGACTTAAGGTTGAAAGAATTATCAACGAACCAACTGCAGCTTCCCTTGCTTATGGAGAATGAAAATCAAAAGATGAAAAGATTATGGTATTTGATCTATGATGAGGAACTTTCGATGTTACAGTTCTTGAAATTTCATCAGAGGGAACATTCCAAGTACTTTCCACTTCAGGAGATACTGCACTTGGATGAGCAAACTGGGATCAGAAAATTATGGATTACTTACTAGAAGAATTCAAAAATAAAGAATGAATAGATCTTCATGGAAATGCATGAGCTATGCAAAGAGTAAAAGATGAAGCGGAAAAAGCTAAAATGCAGCTTTCAAATGTAGATAGAGTAGATGTGACTATTCCATTCATCGCTCAATGACCTGATGGATCTCCAAAGAATTTGGATGTAGTACTTACTAGAGCTAAATTTGAATCATTATGTTCAGATTTATTCAAGAGATGTGAGGGTCCAGTATCTGTAGCTATGAAAGATAGTGGATTATCAAGCAGCGATATCAATGAAATTATTCTAGTTTGAGGTTCTACAAGAATGCCTCAAGTTCCTGGAATAGTTCAGAAAGCTTTAGGAAAAGCTCCAAAGGCTACTGTAAATCCAGATGAGGCTGTTTCTCAATGAGCAGCTATCCAATGAGGAATTATTCAAGGAGATGTGACTGATATCCTATTACTTGATGTTACTCCATTAAGTTTGGCTGTAGAAGTTGAATGAGGATTGGCTCACGTTATGATTCCAAAAAATACTACAATCCCTGCTAAAAAATCAAACATCTATACTACAGCAGCAGATAATCAGACTGCTGTAACAGTTCATGTTACACAGTGAGAGAGACAATTCGCTAGAGATAATAAATCACTGGGAATGTTTAATCTAGAATGAATTCCTCCAATGAGAAGATGAATGCCTCAGATTGAAGTAACATTCGATATCGATGCGAACTGAATCCTTAATGTAACAGCTCAGGAAAAATCTACATGAAAACAGCAATCTGTTACTATCGCAGGATCTACTAATATTTCAGATGAAGAAATTGAAAAAGCAAAGGCTGAAGCAGAGAAATTTGCTGAAGAAGATCGTAAGAGAAAAGAAGTAATTGAAGCTAAAAACTGACTTGAATCAATGGTTTATGCTATTGAATGACTTGGACAGGAATATAAGGAAAAGATTTCCGAAGAAGACAAAGAAACTATTAATAAATTAGTAGCTGATGGTAAAGCTATGAAAGATAGAGAAGATGTTACAGTGCAGGAAGTTAAGGATGAAACTGATAGACTTCAGAGAGAATCTCAACCATTATTCCAGAAATATGCTCAAACAGCTCAGCAAAATGCTGATGGATGACAAGCTCCAGCAGGAGAGTCTGGACCAGTTGAATGAGAAGTAGTTAATGCATAATTAGATAAACAGTAAAGAAAAATCTGATTGGATACAATGTTCAGTCAGATTTTTTCTACTTTTCCTTGATTTATTACCAAAAAATAGTACTTAAAGTAGTATGTTTTTTATTTTTTTAATATATTTATATGGTAGATAAAGTAACTGTTTCATCTCATAATTCCTACGGATCTCGTGTAGGAAATAGTTTTAAAGCAATTTTATGAGGTATTATCCTAGTATGAATTTCAATCTGGCTTTTGATTTGGAATGAAAAGAATTTTGTAGAACAAAAGGCGGCTTTAGATGAATGAGCATCAATAGTTCAAGAAGCTGTTATTGACCAAATCAATTCTGAATTAGATTGAAGTGAAATCCATGTCTCATGACAAACAGCATCCGATGATGAGACATTAAGAGATGATGTTTTCTGAGTTGTGACTGACGATTTGAAATTGATTAGAACTGTTGAAATGTATCAATGGTATGAAGATGAGGACACAGAATGTCACGATAATTACTGATGAAGTGAAGATTGTGAAACAACCTATACTTATGATACAAAATGGAGCGAAAATGCTATTGATTCTAATGACTTTTATCAAACTTCAAACCACGAAAATCCAACAATTCGAGAATATGAGTCAAATGAATGGGTAAAAAATCCAATTACATTAGGAGCATATACATTGACAGATACATTCATAGATAAGCTTGTTAATTATCGTACTATAAACCTATCAGAGCAAGAGATTATCACTCCAGAGAAATATAAAAATTCAACAGTTGAACAAGTAACACAGACAGTAGAAACAACTGAAACAACAGTAGAAGATAATAACAATAGTTATTTATATGGAGATTCAGAGGAAAATAACACGGCAAATACTACAGAATCATTCCACATAAATGGTAATCAGATTTATATTTGATTAGATCCAACTAAACCAGCTGTTTGAGATTTAAGAATTACATTCTCATCTGTAAAACCGGGAACAGTTAGTGTGATTTGAAAACAAGTTAATTCTGAACTTACAAGTTATACAGCATCTAATTGAAGACCTATCGCACTCTTGGAGGAGTGAAGCGTAACAGCTGCAGATATGTTCTTACATGCACAGCAAGCAAATAAAAATATGACATGGTTGCTCAGACTTTTGTGACTATTCTTAATGTATTGTGGATTTGCTGCAATGTTTAAATTCATTGAAACCATCGCAAAAGTTCTTCCATTCCTCGCAAATATTATATGAGTATGAACGGGTCTTATTGCTCTTTGACTAACATTAGTAGTATGATTTGTTACAATATGAATCGCATGGATTGCTGTCAGACCAGTAGTTTGAATAAGTTGCTTAGTCGTAGCAGTAGCTTGAATATTCTTACTAGTAAAGTCAAAGAAGAATAAGAAAGAAAATCCTGAAATAAAATTAGATACTCCAGAAAAGAAAGATACAGACGTGGTTAACGATTAAAATTTAATATAGGATATTTAGAATACAAAAAAGAAGGCGTTGCCTTCTTTTTTCTTTCAAAGATTTATTGGTCAGTTGTAATTTTATCTAAATAACTTTTATATCTTTGAATAAAAGAATAGATATCTTTATAACTTACACCATTTTTTTCCATTCTTTGTGTAGTTTCGTAGATATTTATCTTATCAAAATGTTTATATAAATTTTCACAAATTAATGTTCATCATCATCAATCTATAATTTTATTTAGAATATACTGAGTGTTTTTAAAAATATCAATGTTGTTTAGAATTGCATTAAATTCTTTAGCCTCCACTAGCCAATTTATTAACTCTTTTTCAAAAAAACCTTCGCAATTCATTAAAAAGTCTATGTGTCAATCTACAAATAGTTTTACAGTAAATTCTTTATCTATTTTAAATTTCTGTATATCTATGTGCTGCAAAACAAAATCCGTAAATCATAAGTAGTAAAGCTTTTTTAATATTTCATTATCAAGTACATCTGCATATTCATTCAGAGTTTTTTCAAAATTACGAAGTATTCTAGGACTAAGTCTTAGAATGTCCTCACTACCTATTATTCTTGCTGAATCATCATCTACATCTCACTCGATCTCTTCTAATTTCATTAAAAATTCTATTCTTCTAATAAACTTAGCACCTATAGTATCTGATACTCATTCCTTAGTTTTGTCGATAATACTAGATGATAGTTTCTCCTCTTTAGGAGTAATGTTAGTATCGATATTTTCTTTCATATTTTGAAAAAAGATATAAATATATTATTATTTATATATAAAATCATCCAAAAGTCAATCATTTTTACTCCTTAATAATGGTGATTATCCGACAATTTATTTTCTGACAATTATTTTGACTTTTTAGTGTATTATGAGTATAATACATCTGATAATTTAATTTATTCACTTTGATGAATGTGAAGAGTAAAAAATGCTGTAGCTGCATGATTGGCTGTTCTATGAAGTATTATCCCATGACAAGCAGCTGTAAATAGTCATAAAATAAATTCACAGAAAGAAATTAAAAACAAAGAGATTTCAGAAGTTTTTACTGAAAGAAAAGAGAATGCTGATATATTTCAGATATGAGTAGATACCATTAATCATGAAAATTTTATTCATAAGGATATTAGTGAAATCTTTGCTGAATATGGTGAGGAACAATGACTTTTAATGATAAATCAACATCTTTTGATAGAGCTAAATAAAATCAGAGCACAAAATGGCACAAAAGAGCTTGTTTTGGACGAACAAATAATAGATTTAGCTCAGAAACAAGCAATCCACCTAGATAGTTTAGATAAAGTTTTACATGAAAATTTTTGAGAAAGACTGAAGAAAAATAATATTGAATTTAACTCATATTGAGAAAATTTGTGATTGTGACATACAAATATATATGATATCATACAACAATGGATGACATCACCATGACACAGCTCTAATATAAAAAGGCGATCATTTAAAAAAATGGGGCTTGGTATAAAATATAATGAATCATGAAATATTTGGGTATTAAATTTTGTATGATAAGTTTAAGATTATAACCTAATATCTAAATATTATTTCATCTGAAAATACATTCATAGTAATATGTAATCCTCTTTTGAAATCCTACGTTCTTTAAGAGGTAGTTTTGAATTATTATAGTAATGAAATCAATTAGTACCAGCTCCATCATTATCAACGCGCGAAACATTGTTTCTTTGGATAAATTGTTCTACTGACATAGAATTTCAATTCTCATCTTTTATGTCATTTAATTGCATATTTCATATTATATTTAATCATTCAGATCATCACTCAAGTACTTTACGAAATTGTTCTTCATTTAGTTTCTTTGATAATTTTATTAGATAAAATTCTCTTCTTTCGATTATATGAGAAGTCTTTTCCAATCCTGTTAAGTTTTTATCATTGGCATAATTAGAAACCAAAAGTTTTGCAATCTCAAGATATTTGTTGATTTCTTTATCTATCAAAGCTTTTTTGGATTCATATTCTGGAGCTGTTAATCCATCAAATTTATCTCATTTTCAAGGATCTCATAAAATATCTTTATATAATTGTGTCCTTAGATTATTTATATCTGTTGAAAATTTTGTTTCATGTATTCTATATTTGTATCATATTTTTTCTCATGCATTATTTTTAATTGCTTCATATGATAATGAGTTATCATCCAACTCCCCACAAATTTTTTTAAGATACTCAGCAACTTCTGTAACTATATGTTTCTTCATTGGTGCGTAATCAATATTTATATCAAATCATCTTTCATTTGGATCGTTTTGGTTTTGTCATAACTTAGACTCAATTTTAATTTTTTTCATTTGTTCTTCATTTAGTCAAAGAGAAAGGACTCATTCCATTGCTCTTCTATATCATAAGATTGCATTTTGTGGATCGGGTTGTATTTTTAATAAATCATCATATGTTGGACAATCTCATCATTTTGATATATATTTTTTATAAATGTCATCAAATAGTCTTTGATTATATTGAATTGCTACTTCTCAATTTATAGGACTGGCATCTGTACATCAAACTATTACAACCTTCTCAAAATTCGATAAATGATTTATTGCATTGATAATTTTATCTTTTTCTGAAGCAGGTATTACTGATTCATTAGAGTCAAGATTACGTATTTCAAATTGTTTTAAAGTTGTAGTTTTTCATGAACGTTCATAAACAGTTTTTTCAATATTTACAGTTTTGGAACTGTCTTCCATTGATATATCCGTAGATTTTCACTCTTTATTTTGGTACAGTGTCTGTAAATCTGCAGGTGGTTCATCAGGTGATCAACTACTTCTTTGATTATTTCATAAGTCTAAATTTTGTTGTGTTTCAGGAAATGTTGCTTTTTCTGGAGGAAGGTTTTTCAATTCATCCTGTACTTCTGTAACAAGCTCTTGATTATTATTTAATTTTTCAACCGTCATTTTTGTAATAAATGATAATAAAATAGAGTTAAAATCCATATAGATTTTTTTATACCAATTCTAATATTATACAAAAAACTCATTTTGTCAAATTTTACATGACTTTTTAATCTACATACAATTAAGGAGAAATTGCATAAATAAAACACACTTATCTCATTAATAAATGCGTTAAAACACAAATTATTTCAATACTTTTATATATTTTTTAGTACATCTTCAAAAATTTCTTCCACACTTCTATTTGCATCGATATGAATTAACCATCCATTCTCTTCTACCCATTTTAATCCAGGCTCAGTTTCATTATGAAAAGCTTCAATTCTAGTTTTTATAGCTTCGATATTTGAATCATCTTCACGACGAATGAGCTTTCATCAACATTTCTCACATTTTCCACCAACACTTCATCCATTTGCATTATTTCCACAGTCTCCACAAATAATTCTGGATGCTAAACGTTGATAAACTACTTCATCCGGCAAATCAAAATGTAAAACTACGAATTCACGACCTGATTTTTGCATTAATTCACAAACTTTTTGAGTCTGATATAACTTACGCAAAACTCAATCTATCAGTAAACGATCTCAATTTTCTACAGTTTGCAAAAATACGTTAAATACGGCTACAGTTACATCATCTTTTATCAATCATCCAGTATCTAGTGTGTGTTTTATATAATTTCAAATAGCATTATCATTACTGGATAAAGCACGTAATATTCATCAAGTTTCAAAATATTTAAACTGACCTTGAAATTTTTCCATCAACAAATCAGCCTGAGTTCCTTTTCAAGATCATTGAATTCATGATAAAAATATATCTTTCATCTTATATTCAATTAATATTAAATAACACTAAATACATAAGCAAATTGTCGAAGAAAACAAGTGAAAACTTATAATTCGTTCTAAAAATCTTTTCTTATGAATTTTAACTGAATAATGTCAATTAAAAGTTTTGTCGAATATGTTATATTTTTTGCATTTTGCTAATATTTAGAATATAATAATGTGTGATTTATTCTTTAAATTAAAAGTTATATGGAGAAAGAAGAAAGGTTTCCTTTGATAGCTATCAAGGAATTAACACGGTGATATCCAGATGCTCAAAAACCATTATTCAAAAAATTAAATTTCGAACTATTTAAATGAGAATTTACTGTAATTATATGAAAATCATGAGTAGGGAAGTCTACACTCGTAAAATTTTTAATTTGACAGCTTAGACCATATACTAGAACCGTATATTATAGAATGGATGATATGTCTCACTTTAGTGATGTAGATATCCAAAGATATAGAAGAAAAATCTGAATCGTATTTCAGGATTATAAATTGATTGATTCTCTTTCAGTAAAAGAGAATATTGTTTATCCACTTAGATTGGTTGATGCAGATGATAATACAATTCAGACAAGATATAGAATTGTTACATCAAGATTAGGTATTGAAGATTTGAATAGAATTGATTGTAAGGCTCTTTCATGATGAGAAAAACAAAAAGTAGCAATTGCTAGAGCAATGATTACAGATCCAGAATTTATTATAGCAGATGAACCTACATGAAATCTAGACTGGGAATATACCCAAGAAATTTGAGATTTGTTTGTAGAAGCCAATAAAATGTGAAATACAATTTTGTTGATTACACACGATGTTCACCTTCTAAATTATATTAAATCAAAAACTCAAGTACACGTTTTCCAAATGTAAAACAATTTTTTACTCGTTATACGAGATAGCTATGCCCAAAAAATCTGATAATATTCAAGATACCGAGCTTTATAAAGAAATTGTGAATCGTTGTGATGAACTTTGTATTGCGAGATATTTAAAGAATGAGGTAAAAAATATTCTAAAATATATTCATACCAAAAAACTTTTGAATTTAAAAAAGCATTTAGATGAATTTTTGGATTATTTAGTACTTCTTAATAAGGAAAATTGTAATAGTATTGATAATTTTTCTTCAAAAAGGGAAGATAGGTGAGATTTACATAATTCTTTATCCTATTTCTATGATTGTGATGATATATCTGGTCAAGATGTATCATTGATAAAAGTAAAAATTGAGAGAAATCCATATGAAACAATAACATTACTTCAGAGTATAAAGTGATATTTGATTTTAACGATAGATGAATTCTGCAATGCTTCTCCCACAAGAATTGATATAATGCGTTATAACTTATCAAAGAAAAAGGAGATAGCAGAAGCTTAACTTCTAAAAATTACCAAATCTTGATTATAATAAATCAAGGTCTAATCTCTTGCAAAATATGAAATTATTTCTATATAGAGATAGAGAAAAAGTTCTTTTATTTTATTACCAAATATAAACATGACAGGATTCTGAATTTTATTGTTTATTGCCATATTTATCATTGTATGTGGTTTGAGAATCGTAAACCAATACGAGAGGAAAGTTCTATTTACTCTCTGAAAGTACACAGGGATTTTAAAACCAGGTTTGAAAGTTATTATCCCAATTATTCAGACTACTACAACAGTTGATATTAGAGAAAAAGCTGTAGATGTTCCTAGTCAAGAAGCAATGACAAAGGATAATATTTCTTGTTCTATTAATGCTGTACTCTATTACAAAGTTAAGGAAGAAGAAGTAAATAAAGCTGTCATTAATGTTAAATATCTTGATTATGCTATGACTCAGTTTGCACAGACTACAATGAGAAATATTGTTGGACAGTTTGAACTAGATGAATTACTTGCAAAGAGAGAAGAGGCTAGTATGAAAATTAAAGCTATTGTTGATGAAAAATCTGACTCTTGGGGAGTAGATGTACTTTCAGTAGAATTAAAGGATATTATCATCCCTGCTGATCTTCAGAGAACCATCGGAAAACAAGCTGAAGCAGAAAGAGAAAAAAGAGCTAAGATTATTACTTCAGAATGAGAATTAGCATCTGCAGAAAACTTAGTTAAAGCTGCAACTATGCTTTGAACTGCTCCAGGAGCTTTACATTTGAGAACATTACAATCAATTAACGATCTTTCAAGTGATCAATCTAATACAACAGTTTGGATGATTCCTATGGAATTGCTTGATGCTGTTAAATGATTCGGAGCTGCATCTCAAGCTTATGCAGAGAAAAATAAACCTGCTGAATAATTAATAAATAAAATATCATAAGTCGATTCATTCATTTGAGTCGGCTTTTTTAACATAGGAAAATTAAAAATAAAAAAATGGATATTTTTTAATATAGATTGACATTTATACATAAAAGCATATACCATATGTACTAGTTTTAATAGTAAGAGAAATAATGTCAAATAATAGAACCAAAGGTTATAATTCTAATATAAAAGAGGGGAATAATGACGAAGAAAATTTAACAAATCAGAAAGGGTATTCCCTCAAAAGTAACGATATTTTTTGAATACTAAAACAAACTGAATTAACACCAGAATTATTATGAGCGTTAAAAACTTATCTTAAAAATTTAAAATTTGATAGGTGGGAAGAAAATAAGTTGGAATTAATACGACATAGTCTAAAAGAGGTCAATATGAAAAACTGATTTCAAAGAAAGGATATATGCAGTATAATATGGATGATAGATAAACTGGAAAATTATTATACTGAATACAAAAAGTTACAATTTGAATTTATAGATAAATTAAAAAATAGTACAGAACTTATTGATATAACGAATAGACTAGCATCTATATATGCATCTAGAAAAGCAGAAGAATATCTAATAGAAATGTTACGTATAAAACATGATTTGGGTTCATGAATAGGAGCAGATGGATTATATAGATTATCAGATTGTACCAACATTAAAGCTAGGAATAAAAATTTGGAGAGCTTAAAAGAAGAATATAAAGATAAAACAATAAAAATTGATGTAGGTCAACAATTAAATATGCAATCGAGGGTAGAAAAACTTATACTAGATTACTTTTGATCTTTTGAGCATCAAAGCAAATATTTGGATGAGCTAGAAAAGGAATATCATGATAATTTAGTAAAAAATGATGAATTATTTCGAAAAAAAGAAAAAAAATCGTATACTAATTTGGAAACATTAGAAAAAGAAATGGAATCCCTAAAACGAGATAGATACGGAATTATAACGAAAATGGATGTAGCAAAAATGTGAATAAGAGACTATAAAAATGAAATATATAGATTAGTAGAAAAATTTGGAATAATATTAAATGGGGATTTGTGTTCAAAATTAAGAAATTATCCAGAATTTTCAGATTTACTAATAGAAAATAACAGAAGACTGTCTACTACTGAAGAAGCTGAAACTATAGAAGTTGAGTAATAAATATAATCATAAAATAAAAAGCTGATTCATAAGTTGAGCCAGCTTTTTTATTTTCCATATTTAATGAATTAATTTAATAGTGTTTTTACGGGATAAAATTTCCTAATCTTTTCCATATAGTATGAATTAGTTCTTCAAGATGTTCAGCCAAAGAATCAGACTGTGCATAAATACCTTGATTCATCTAATCTTACAGGGAATCATTCATATTCTTTTCTCAGTTTTTCAAGTAATTTCTGCTTTTCTTCTTCAGATATTTCTTTAATCTTAAATAACATAATTTCGAGTGGATATCAGTTTGCTCCATCTCTATATCTTTTCAAAATTTCATATATAATGGGTTTATCTTTGTATTCTTTTATTTTAAATGGACTTACTGAAAGATAATATATATCATCAAATTTCTGTAAAAATTCCTTTAATTTTTCATCATCATCACGAATCGCATCGAATATATAATCACAAGATTCATCTCTAATTTTTCAGATTTCAAAATCCTTTAAATTTTCTATTTTTTCGCTTGTCTGTATCTGATTTTCTGGCTGTTCCATTATTGTGTGAGTTTTTTTAGTTAAATCATTAGTCATCATCTCTAGGTTTCATGATTGGAAACATAACTACATCCCTTAGGTTATCTTGTTCAGTCAAAATTGCTACAATTCTCTCAATTCACATTCCGAATCATGATTGTGGAGGCATTCCATATTCCATAGCTGTCACGAAATCTTTGTCTCATGCTGTTGCTTCTTCATCTCATCTTGCTGCTGCTTCTGCTTGTTTATCGAAATTTGATTGTTGGAATATTGGATCTACTAGCTCTGAATAAGCTTTACATATTTCTCGTCCATTTACCAAAAGTTGGAACTGCTCTACTATCCCAGCATCTTCATCTGAAACTCTTGCTAAAGGTTGCATGATTACTGGATAATTATAAATGAATGCCGGTCAAACTATTTTTGGTCTGAGGACTTTCTTGTATAGGTAATCAATCAATGTTGTAGTTCACATGCCGTCCATTCAATCGAATTCGATTCATTTTGCTCTGATATCTGCACGAAGTTGGTCTGCATCATTTTCTGTATATTTTGTGATATCAAGTCCACTTGCTTCATTTACTCATTGAACATAATCAATTCTTGGTCGTGGAGTCGTGAAATCTACTTGTTTTACTACTCCATCTTTGTCTTTTACATTCAATTTTCTATCAATTCACATATTATCGAAGATATAATCCATCATTTTTTCTGTGAATTTCATATTGTCTTCGTAATTTCGGTATACTGCATAGTGCTCTACTTGGGTAAATTCTTGTAAATGAGATGGATCTGATCATTCATTTCTGAAGTCTTGTCATATTTCAAATACTTTTTCAAATCTTCAAACAGTAGCTTTTTTCAAAGCTGTCTCAAAAGCGATTCTCAAATATAATTCAGTATCAAAATCATTGTGGTGAGTGATAAATGGTTTTGCTGCTGCTCATGAAGCTGCATTCCCTAATATGGAAGTCTGAACTTCAGTAAATCACTCTTTATGATAAAATTCTCTCAAAACATGATAAAATTTTGATTTGAACAAAAATCTCTTGTAACTTTCAGGATTCATAGTCATATCAAGATATCTTTTTCTGTATAGTTCCTCTTGGTCAGTTATGCCATGAAATTTTTCTGGTAATGGGCGGATTGCTTTTGAAAGAAATTTAAATTCTGATACAAATATTGTAAGTTCTCATTTATGAGTTTTGAATACTTCTCACGTTACTCAGATAAAATCTCAAACATCAACCATCTTTTCCATAAATTTGTAGGCTGACATTTCGTTTTCTCATTCACCAAGAGTCTCAACTAATTTAGGTTCATTTGCAGAAGTTGAGATATCTATTTTACAGTTATCTCTATGAAACATTACTTGGATTTTTTCAGTAGAATCTATGATAGTTCAAAAAGATAGTTTACCAAAACTACGGTATAAAATCAATCTACCAGCAGTAACTACTTGCTTCTCTGGATTTGGAATAATATCGTTAATATCTCTAAATTCTTTTTCAGAATATTGTTTTATTATATCTTCAATCAAATCTTTCTTGTTAAAATGCTGAGCATAAGGTTTTACTCATAAATCCTTCATTTTCTGGATTTTTTGGATACGAACTTCTCTCTCTGATAAATCTTGCATGTGTGTTTTACTCAAAATAATAAAAGACTAAACTTAATGATAGCATTATCTTCTTTAATTGCAAGAAAACTTGTAGACATTTATGATTTTCATTTAATAATGTTTATATTAATCAGATTTAAGCTTGAATATTTTATTAAAATCTCTAATTCATTATATAAGAAATTTTATCTTATTTATTTGAATATGAGTTTATTCTCTTGGATATCATGAAATAAATCTAATAAATCAAATTCTGAGAAATCTGATTGAAAAGTTTTGGTAATCTCTTGATGATGATTCCGCGGAGCATATGCTTTATGAATATTGAAAGCTATCGAAGAAACATGAGTTAATGAGAAGATTGATGCAATTTATTGAGTGAGTATTTGAGCTATTATATGATCACTTCGATCATACTGAATGAAAGCTGAGGAAATATTTGACCATCTATTGAAGATATCTATTAAAGATTTTTATTGAAAAGATATGATGAAATTATCTTGATGATTTGTTTCAAATAAAAAGATTATGAAAATAATTTCAGAATTGTTACCAGAATCTTTTGATGATTTGAAAATACCATTTCATGCTTGATGTGTAGATACGAATTTGGCGGAATATCATTTATTTAACACTTGAGATTTGCGTAAAATAGTGCTATGAAGCATGTCCATCCCATGAGTTTTCCCGCCCGTAAAATATGGAGATTACTTACTTGTAGATGGGGGAGTCCTGAATAATTTTCCTGTACATAATGCAAAAGCAGATTACCCAGATCATGAAATAATATGAATAGCATTAAATAAATTTCAAACCAACCAAAAAATTAAATCATTACTAGATAATTTAACAATATCATTTGAAGTGATGATGCGTTCTAAGTTGCTAGAAAATACAAGGTTGGTTGACTACTTATTCTATAGGGATTTGCCAATCTCTATATTATCATTAAACAAAAAACAAATGCAAGAAGCATATAACCTATGATATCAAGATGGTATAGATACTTTTTGAAAGGAGACTAATTCATAATTTTAGTAACTGATTCGTCTTTTCATTGCGCCAACATGTCAGATCATCATCCTCTAAGACTATATTTTTTTACTAATTCTTTTGCAGAAGTGTTACCATTAGTAGAAATTAAATAATTTCACTCAGATGTGAATATCAAAACAGCTTTTTCATTAGGGAAAATAGATTTTACCATATTACCTATAGTCTTGAAATTTACTCAATTCTCTATTTTTATAATTTTTGAAAAATCTGAATTAGAACTAGATGGTGCAGCCTGTAACGATGAACGAATCAATCACGCTTCCAACGATTCTAAACGCTGTTGTAATTCAGTATTTTCTTTTATATTTTTTTGAAGTTTCTCTATAATTTGAGTATAAGATTTTACATCCAAAATATTTGTTGCATTACCGAGAATTTCTTCGTAGTTATGTATTTTTTCAATTACTCTTGGACCTGTAATCGCAGTAATTCTTTTGATTCATGAAGCTACAGCTTCCTGAGATATAATTGTAAAAGCTCAAATTTCTTTAGTATTATTTACGTGAGTTCATCCACATAATTCAACAGATACATTTTTATCTCAATTATGCACACGGATCACGCGTACTTCATCTCAATATTTTTCCTCAAAAAAAGCTTTAGCTCAAAGTTTTACTCATTCTTCGAAAGAGGTTTCAATCAAATCTACAGGCAATGCATCATAAATAGACTGATTTATATTTTTTTCTATTTGTTGAATCTGCACTTGAGTCAGCAAATTATTAGCATAAAAATCGAATCTCAATAAATCTTCATCAACCAAAGACCCAGCTTGTTTTGTATCTGGAAAAATCTTTGCAAGTTCTGCATGTAATAAATGTGTAGCAGTATGTGCTCTCATTTTAGCATATCTTTGACTCATATCTATACTAAGTTTCATAGTGCCCGTAACATTAGTTTTAAATTATTGAATCTTTATAGAATCTCATAAATCACCTAATCTAACTAATTCAGTTTCTCCATTTTCTAGCTGAACTTCAGTAGTTTGATCTATTTCTTCGATCTCTCAGTCTTCAGTTACCAAATTAAAATTATCTTCATTTTCAGAATTCTCAATATTTTCAATATTTTCATCGTTTGTTTCTAATTCTGTATTTTTATCAATATTTTCAGTATTCTCTTCAGTATTCTCTTCAGTATTCTCTTCATTTTCAACATTTTCTATCTGTTGTTCTTCGTTGTTAATATCTTCTACTGGTTCTTGAGTTGGAGCAAACATATAAACAACATAAACTCAAACTAATGAAATAACCATAGCAAATACACAAATCCATATGAATATTCTAACTATCAAAGGTTTCTTAGTTTTCATGACAATAAAAATTAACTAAATAAAAATCTAAGTACAATTGTACTTTTACTTCGTCATTTTTCAAGAGATTTCTAATAGTTAAAAAGTTACATTCGAAACATATTTTAGATTTTTATTTTAGAAATTCAAATTTTATATTGTATATTTATCCAAAAAGTCTTCAAAAATTTGCTTTTTAATAGTTTTTATACTATAATTAAGCGTTCATATTTTAATTTAATTAATGATTAAAAATGGGGTTGGAAAATCTAAAATTAAAAAATAGTGAGACGCTTGATAGTATTGTTGATGAAATCGGAGAACTTGAAAATGAAATAAAAATCAGGAAAACTAGTGGAAATACTGCTGCTGATATAATTAAATCACTGGATGAAAATCATTTAACAAAATATATTGAGAATTCTCTAAAAGAATGAGATTATCGGCTAACTTACAGAGAAATGAAAAATAAGCCATTTTATCCATTTATGGTACAGGCTACAATAGATTTATTAAGCAATCATTTAGGAGATAAAAAAATTGATATTAATTGAAATGAAAATAATGATGAAGGTCAGACATTGGATGACTGGATTAAAAGTTATGGATGAATTGATAATATTTATGGAAATTGAACTAAACAAGTCGTTCTAATAATACAAAAATATTATAAAGGATTAGAAGAAGACTGACTTGCTGGTCCGCAATTTTTTGCAAAAATGTGTTCTATTTTTAGATGAGAAGAGTCTGTAACAAATTTTAAAGTAAAAGAATATGATGAAGAGAACAAATATCCATATTGATTTGAAAATAACAATTTAAAGAATAATAATACAGAATTAAAAGAGATAGATTGATACGAAATTAGTTTATATGATTGAATTACCATCTGAAAATATAAGGATTGAATGTGATATGAATTAAATATACCAGGTGTAAGATGAAAATTCTATGCATATAAATGAAAAAAAGATGGTAAGGAAACTATTTTATTCTGAAATCCAACAAAAGAATCTGGAATATGAGACCATATCACAGTGGAACGTAATGAATGATGAATAACTGTTAAGTTAAAGGAAAAAAATAAAACAGATACTGCAGATAAGACAGAATCAAACCGTACTAGCTCAGAAAGTGTAGAAGAAAATACAACAAAAATTAATTATTTGGTTTATAGTGAATTATTAAAAGAAACCAGAGGTACATTAAAGGATTATATTATTTTATCTTGCAATGCAAATTGATGATATAGTTCTTCTGAGTCTTTTAATCCTAAATTTATGGTAAGAAAAAAATTAGGTAAAAATTATGATGAGCATGTTGAATATAAATTTAATTTTCATGATTTCTTATCATCTGATGGTAAAATGTTAGAAAAAGAAAAACTGAAAGAAACTGTAGAGGCGAAAATGAATGAATTAACTCAGGAAAGACAAAGAGAAAATGAAATTAAGAATGATAATAATAGGTTTTTATCTAACGTCCGTTGAAAAAAATATTCCATTGAAGATATTTTATGAGAATGATATAACAAGAATGATTTAACATTAAAAGCCTTTTTATCAAAATTCGATAATAATAAGGTAGAAATAGATAAGGATACAAAAATTGAATGAGATACATTAATACTTGAATTTGATATAAAATGAAAAAATAAAAAATCAGAACGGACTATACAAAAAATTGAATTACAAGATATCAGAAATACAGAAGGAAAAATAGATAAACAATTATTCAACAAAAAACTAGCTGAAATAATTAACGAAATCGTTAATAATTATTTTTCAGCTTAAAATCAAAACATTGTATAAACCTAAGTTGATGAAGGCGAAACTATATTGTCTTCATCTTTTATATATTCTTTTTATAGATTTAATGTCATTTAAATACTACTCCAAATGTAGCAAACATTACGTATAAATCCATAGCTAGAGATCGATTTTGTATATAGTACAAATCTAATTTTGCTTCTTCAGAGAATGGAAGATTATCTCTACCAAATACCTGAGCATATCCAGTGATTCATGGTTTAATACTCAAAACTCTTTTCTCCCATTCTTCGTATTGAGCTACTTCATTTGGTAAATGTGGACGAGGTCAAACTAATGACATGCTTCACCATAATACTTGAAATAATTGAGGTAATTCATCAATAGAAGTCTTACGCAAGAACTTTCAAACTTTTGTTACACGAGGATCATCCTTAATCTTTGGTAATACTCATTTACGATTGTTAGAGTCAGAAGCTATTAGTTTAGCATATAATTCATCAGCTTTTTTTCATCCATATCACACGCACATTTCAGTTTTCATAGTGCGGAATTTGTAGAACGTGAATAATTTTCAACCTTTTCATACTCTTTTTGATTTGTAAATCGCAGGTCACTTAGAATCAATTTTAATTATTATTGCTACTACCAACATAGGAATAGCAAGAATTATTAATGCTACAAACGATATAATGATATCAAAAATTCTTTTCCAAATTAACGATCGTCAATCTAATTGAGAACTAGTATATTCCATTGCAATAATAGATCATAATTTTTGTGGTTTATATACAACATCTTCTAGAAAAAATCATTCACTAACGTGAAAGAAACTAGTATCATAAAATCTGACTTTTTCAAATAATGTTTGTAATTTTTCCTGTTTTACATTTCCTACAACTACGGCCATAACGTAATTTTCCATATTGATTTCATCAATGTCTTCACTTAAAATAGCTTCTGTAGGCAAGGAAAAATTTCATTTCAATTTATCCAACAGCGTAGATGAATTATTCAAATTGTCTGATATAATCAAAATCTTTCTTCAACTTTTCTTTTGCAGACGAAAATCTACAAAATATCGTAATTGATCAAAAAGAAAAAGCAAAATATATGCAATTAGAGCGGAAATTACAATAATGTACCTTGATATTCAGAAATTAAAAATAAATCACTGTCAGAAATAAGAAATGAAAGCACTAGATATAAACCAATAAACCCAAACTTTTGAAAGGGTTTGAATATAATTTCCTGATGTTTTATTCAATTCATACAAATTTTTTATCAAACCAATGAATACAAAAATTCATGCAGATATGAGTGCAAAAATAGTCAATTCCTTAGTATTGATTCGAGGTGTTTCATTAAAAAAATTAGACATTCGATTTCACCATATTCTGGATTTATAGGCAATCCAAAATACAACCAAAATCAAAATAAAATGTAATAAAGGTCTACATAAGCGAAATACTCTCATCTGTTTTAAGTTCATTATATTATTTATTAATAAATAAACTTATATTCATAGTACAAAAATTCAGATACTTTTTCAAGCAGATTTTATTATTTTTCTTTACCCAACTCCCACATAAAAATTGCAGTACTTTGCCCAATGTTCATTGATTCTTTTATTCACTGCATAGGAATCTCTACAACATTATCGACTTCTCTTAAAGTTTTCTTCATTACTCCATCTACTTCATTCCCAAAGATAATAGCAATTCATTCATTTGATGTACAAGAAAAATCAGCCAGAGAAACTGAAGTCTCAGTTAGTTCTGCGGCGATTATTTGCAATCACAATTTACGAGCTTCTGAAATAGCATCAGCTGTAAAATTAAATTGCTGTAATCAAACTGTATTTTCTGCTCAAAGAGAAGTTTTGCATACTTTTATATTGTTTACAGGATTTGGAGTATATCATGTAATTCGTACTTGCCGTCAAAGAGCATCAGCCGTTCTTATTACATTTCCTACATTGTAGGCACTACGAATATTTTCGAGTATCACTATTTTTTTATTCATAATATAGAATGATAAATTAAATATAATCCCAAAACAAATCTTTATTCTTTAGTTTGTTTGTAAATAAGTCTTTGAAATAAGAAATTTCATAATCTGAACAAGTTCGTAGCTCATGCTTATTTTTTTCTAATCAATTTATGAAAAAAAAGTCTGAATCGTTTCTATATTTTTTCATCAAAACAGTATAATCTCATTGATTGAAAATGAGTGGTGCAATAGCAATAGATGAAATCTTATCAATATCGATTTTATCGATAATCTCATCCAAAAACTCAGAATAAATTGTTTGAAAATCTTCAACAGGTAAAAGAGGCAGAAATCTGAGTCCAATACGAAATCATTTCTCTAAAAGTTGATTAATTGAATCAATTTTTTCATCAAGTGAGGCTGTTCATGGTTCATACTTTTGAGCAATAATGCGAGGAGATATAGAAAATGCAATTTCCATATTTTGAGTAGGGGATTTTCATTTAGATTTTAAACCATCGGCATAATTTAGCAGTGAAATGATGTTGTTAGATTTTGTTCTAGTTTCAATCAATATATTTTCAGGTAAAGATTCGCAGAACGGCAAAAAATTTTCATGGAAATGAGAAATGTTTTCTGTGGCTAAACAATCAGAGTAATTACTTGCGTAGAATGTAATTTGGCCATCAAATCAATTATTCCTTTCCTTATTAATCTGATTTAATATTTCTTTTTGCATATCCTCATAATTTACAAAGAATACAGGAAAACGATTTCTAAAAGTTCACTGAAGATAGCAATATTTACAATTAAAGAAACAATTTAGACTAGGTTTGAAAAAAAATGATTTTCAAGGAAAACCATAGTTTTCAGGAGTTGGAAGTATAGCAATATGTTCTTGTTTAGCTAATATTATTAACGGTTCAGTTTTATAATCTCATATTTTTACATCAAAAAGATTTTTATAATGCTGAATTTCAATTTTTTCACTATTTGAAAAAATCCGAAAAATCTGTTGAGTAAGTGGTAAATCCTTAATTTTAGATTCGTAGTAAATTAGCATAATGTTGACTAGTTAATTATTATTTTAATGTTATACTTGGTTCCATCATATAATTTGGAGCAACTGATTTGATAGGTGTTAAACCTAAATTTTCCATGGAGAAATTGATAGACTTATTGCTATAGTTTAAAACCAGTTCGATTCCATTAAATTCTGTTTTTATTTCATTATTTTTATCAATCCATTCTGGATAGTAATTTTCATCAATAACTTCATCTATAAAAAATGGAGTATCTACTTTGTCTTTTACTTCATCAAAAGAGAATTGTCAGATTTTCTCGTTCTTTTCAAAATCCCATAACCAGATATTTCTCTTTTGACCTATATAAATTAATCAATTTTGAGGTAAGAATCAATTTTCAAATCCTCTTTTATATAAATCAATTTTTGAAATATCATAAAAATCGATTTGATTGTTCATCACGGCATTTAGGATATTCATACATAATGTTCCTACTCTAAGATTCGTAAATCATCATGGTCAGTTTAATACGATAATTTTACAATAATTTCATTCACGAACAAATTGTACCAACTTTGGTCATAAGTTCTTTTCTACATTATTACGATCCAAAAAAATCTTTTCTTCTCCATTAGAAATAATTACATTATCACTGGATATATTCATGAATAGAGTATCTGATTTCATTTCTTTACAACCAAATTATAAAAACATTTTTTGTAAATCTGAATCCTTTATCATGCTTGGACTCCACATTGGTTCAAAACTTATAATAATATTTACCTCCCAATCAGATATTTCTTCCAAAACAGCATTCTTAACTAGTTCCATAATCACGTCGGCCATTGGACATGTTGGAGTGGTAAATGTCATAGTTACATTACAAACTTTTTTCTCTTCATCTAAATCAACACCATAAATCAATCCTAAAGTATACATATCCACCAATGGAAACTCTGGATCGTAAACAGTTTTCAGCTTTTCAATAACTTTTTCTTCTAATCATTTATTCTGATTTTCTAGCATTTTTATTACTATCTAACAACAATAAGTAAAGTATGAATAAGAATGTTCATAACAAAAGTAATCATCGTAATTTACTCCGATATCACAAGAATATCAAAATAATATTTAGTAGTGCATACATTCAAAATAATAACGATAATTTATAACTATCAGATTCTATTCAGTTTATATATTTTTTTTTGAAAACTTTTTGTAAAAATAGAAATAAGAAAAAACTGACTCATCGAGAAAAAAGGAAACATCATACTAATAAAATTCATATAGCAACTATAGGATCTTCAAAAACATTAATTGCCATATAATCTATAAATAGAATTAGTAATCAAACAATTAACTTTATCAAAGAAAGATATTTATAAAAACTTGGCTGAATCATTGTTGAATAGTTATATTAAATTAATTATTTCATATCTACATTCACTTCTTCATCCTCCTTTTCTCTTTTTGTTTCTTCTTTTTGACGTTCTTCTCTCAATTCATTTAATGAAGGCAGATAGAATGGATTACTTCACCATTCGTAGAATTTGTAGTATATTGCATCCCACATTCCTGCACCAAAAATAGTCATTGTGTATGCCAATACAGCAGATAAAACTATAAACAATATATTAAATTCCGTTATATTACTAATTATAGCAAGATGTATAATTACTGATAGTACACATCACAATGTATTACCCATCAAGCTAGAAGCTGAATAGTTTGGTTGAGATAAGAAATCTATTAAATTCACAGATATAAATAATTCAAATATAATTTGGAATCACAAAATCGTATAAAGTGAACGCATATCCTTAAATAAGACATATATTAGGAAAAAGAATATGAACAGAATCAAAGATGAAGTGAAAATTAATCAAAACATTTTCCCCAAATTGTAATATCTTTTGCTAAAAAAGATATTGTATAATCACGCTAAAACTAAATTTCAAACGAATCATACGACAAATCACACAACAGGTAATAAAACTCATAAAATCGAATTTATATTACCATCATCAGATCCTGTTAGTCATCATATTGCAGTCAATGTAGCAAATAATAGAGCGGCTACACAGATTCATACAACGACTCAAATAAATATTTTTCCAAAGAATGATCAAAGTGTTACATCATTAGGAGCATTATCAAATATTTTTACATCAGGCTTTTTGATGTCTTTCTTTTGCATAGAGTCGATTCAAATCTGAGAACTTCCAATTGGAGGAATTTCGAAATTTTTTGATTCTGTCATTGAATGAGTAGTGAATAAATAAAATCAGATTTATCTAATATTTTTAAACATATTCGAAGCATATTCACGTGATTGAGCACTCTCTGTGGAATATGACATTAATATGATATTTGTGTCATTTTCTATAAAAAGCTGACTCATATATAACGATGGTATACTTTCAACGAATCAACTTGTAATATCATATTCTACTAGCACAGCATTCCTACTTCCTTTTTTATCTTTAATATTCATCTGCGTTTTTGTTAGATTCTCAATGCTTAAGTTGTAATCATATAATGTATCGATATTTGATTGAGCAAACGCATTAACTCATAGTCATTGAGAATATTTCTCTGCGACGAGTAATGAATCTTTATAACCTACATTATCTCAAGCTTCCTGATATAGAGCAATAATATCATCATTGTCATCAGCTTTCAAACCTAATTGCTCCAATTTTACATTACCATTATATGTCAGTAAAAAATCTGACACATGAAACCTAAAAGAATTGTTACTCACAGTATTTTCACATCACGTTATAATCCAGCAAACTCATATACAAAAAAGGAATCAGATTCTTTTATAATTAACTTTTTTCAAATTAAGCAACATAATCAGCGTCTTAAATAAATAGATATAGCACAGAAAGTGTAATTCAAAATACTCATCCTATCAAAAACGATCTAGTCGCTATGCGTTCTTTATTAATCTCTTCTTTATACTTTTCCCTTCCTACTCGAAATGTGGCAATTAAATATCACAGCATCAGACCACAAAAAACTAGATATCCAGGGATTACTATAGATTTAATTAATTCAAAATTTCATTCAAATAGAACTTCACCTCTTAGATAGATAATTGCAGCCACTATAGTAAAGAAGTAGAAGAATCATCTTAGCACTTTGAATAAAGTTCGCATTATTTTGTTTGTATATACGTATAAAACTACAAAATATAGTGTAGGATTTTTATAAGCAAAATCAAGTAATTCTTATGCTAAAATATCACCGATTTTTTCATTCAAGAAATTCTGTAAAGCAGGTAATTCATTTAAATCAGGATAATGTTTCAAAATCCATCTAGCTCATTCTTGAACTTTTTCCAAAAATTTTAAATCAGACAGTATTTCAATCGGTATATCTGATTGTCATGACTGCATAGTTCAAAGAATTTCACCAGAACCACGATTCTTTAAATCATATTCAGCTAATTTAAATCAATCAGAAACTTCTTCCATAATTTTCAATCTCTTATATGAATCTCATGATTTCTTTTCTGTTTCTAAGAAACAATAAGATTTTAATTCAGATCTTCAAATTCTTCACCTGAGCTGATGTAACTGAGATAATCAAAAACGTTCTGCATTTTTAATTACCATTACAGTAGCTTCAGGAATATCTACTCACACTTCAATTACGGTAGTTGAAACTAATATCTTAGCTCTTCAATTCTTAAATCTCTGCATAACAGTATCTTTTTCTTTGGAGGATAATCTTCAATGTAGTAGTGCAATCTCATCATTAGGTAATTCCTCAAACAAACCACAAATTTCTGCATGAGCTGTAACTGCAGATTGAACTTCTTCCATTTTTTCAGAATCTTCAATCAGTGGTGTAACTATAAATACACTCTGTCACTGACCGATTTTTTGTAATATCCGTGGCTTCAGTTTTAACCACTCATTAGCAGAAATAACTTTAGTATCGATTTTTTGTCTTCATTCAGGTAATTGATCAATTATGCTCACATCAAATTCCCCAAAAAAAGCTAAAGCCATTGAACGTGGAATTGGAGTAGCTGTCATTTGTAAAATATGAGGGGAGTTGAACTTTTTGAATACAGCCCTTTGTTTTACTCAGAATTTATGCTGTTCATCGATACAAACGAACATTAAATTTTTAAAATCTACATCATCCTGTAAAACTGCATGAGTCGTTACCAAAACATCTATCTTTCATTCTTTCAAATCAGATTTTACTTTAGTTTTTTCTCACTTCGTTAGAGAACCGGTTAATAATTCAACACGAAGTCATAGAGGTAATAAAAATTTAGCCAAAGTCTTAAAATGCTGATTGGCTAATACTTCCAAAGGTGCAAGAAGAACGGATTGACCATGAAATTGTTTCCAGATATACCACATTGCAATTGTTGCAACGATAGTCTTTCAACTACCCACATCTCATTGAAGCAGGCGTAACATAGGACTATTTCTATGAAAATCTTCCAAAATCTGAATTATAACTTTTTTCTGAGCTACAGTTAACTGGAATGGTAACAAATCTGTAATTGGTTTCAAAATCTCTCGATGGGGGTTTTCATTAACAGGTAAATCATCTATAGTTCACTGATAATTTAATTTATTCTGTAAAGAAAAAATCTGAATTCTGAGTAATCTATCAAAAAATAATCTATACAAAGCTTTATTTTTCAATTCTTCACTATCAGGATAATGTAGATTCTTAATAGTTGTATTAACATCTAATAATTGAAATTCTTTCACAAACTCTTCAGGTAAATATTCATCAAAAATCTGATCTATTTTTCACAAATTATTCCAAATCTTTTGAGCGAACCATCAAGGTTTAATTCATAGCATTTCAGAATATATAGGGAAAATTCTTCATGAGTTATATGAAGTATCTCAATCTTCACTTTCATCTTCAGGTGCAACAGTCGGTATTACATCTGGATGTGAAAAGGTGAGTTTTCCATATTTCATCTGAGGCTTTCAAACTATAATATATCGGCAATTCTCGGCCAATTTAGAAGCTAAAAATCCTGAATTAAAAATGCTGATATGTCCTGTATTTCAGTGTATATCCTGAAAAGTAATATCAAATATAGTTTTTCAATGGATAAAAACCCTATTTTTCTTGATAATAACTCATTTCGTAGCAGCTATTCATTTTGCATCAAAAATTAACGAATCCAGTGGAGCAATTTTTGATCTATCTTCATAAGTTCTAGGAAAATAATTGAAAAAATCTTTCATGGTAGTAATTCCATTCTGAGCAAGTATTTGCAGATATCTAGGTGTAGTTTTAAGCTCATCTTTAAGAGTCATCAAGTTTTTCTATACATACAAAATATAAATTCAGAATATTTTTTTCACTATTCGTTTCAAGTAGATAAATTATTCAATATTGAAAAAAAAATCAGAATATTTACTATACAATATGTATTTATATATCCATAGTAAATGCTCATTCTTATTTGCTTTTTTATTCTTGCAACAATATATTTTTATTTTTTTCGTGAAAGCTTTCTCTCCGAACTTGCTATTAGTTTTTTACCATACATTATGGTATCTGTATTAATAGCTATATTGATTTCGGTATTGTTATTGTTTCGTAAAAAGAAAAAAAAACTAGTAATAATTTTTACGATTATGTTAATAATTTTATTATTTTGAATTGGATACCTTTATGGTTCGGAATTTTTTTCTTTTTATAACCATTCAGATGAAAATATTCGTTTATCGTGAAATGAGTGAATAAAAGTATTTTACTCAAATATACTCTACACAAATGATGATTTTAAATCATTGGAACAAAAGATAGAGCAAGAAAACCCTGATATAGTAATTCTCGTGGAGTTTTCAGATGACCATGAGAAAAAAATGAAAGAATTTTTCAGATGAAAATATCCGTATATGAATAGGAATTCTCGGTCAACAATGTTAGCGTGAGATGTAGTTTTTAGTAAGTTAGCAATCAAAAATGCTACTACCACATGAATAGAATGAAAATGAAGTCGAAAATACAGTTATATGCAAATAGAATGCGAAAAATCTGATTTTGAATGTGAAAATAATTTTGATTTATATGTAGTTCATACTGCTGCCCCAGTTTCACTTGAAAATTTTGTAATGAGAAATAAACAACTTGAACAATTATGATTAAATTTTAAGCAGAATAAGCCAGAAAATCCCACAATTGTAATATGAGATTTTAATTTGTCTCCATGGTCTTATTATTACAAACAATTAATAAAAAATTGGGATTTAGATAATGCACTTAGTTTTCAATCACCAAATTGGACACGATCTTTACTGCAACAAAAAATCTTTCGCTCTCATATTGATCAGATTTTTATTTCCCCTGAAGTTAAAATTTCAGAAATAAATATAGAAGACTTAACGTGATCAGATCATCGTTCTTTTACATTCAGACTTTGATTATAAGTTAATTTTTCAAAAGATATGATATTAAATTCGATAGATTTTCATTTTTCCCTTGTAATCAATATGATTCATTTTTTTTATGAAGTTTAAGTGGTAGCCTATATAAATCTTCTTTTAGAGGTGTTATTTTTTTGATAAATTCTGTTTCTATTCAAAATGCTGTGGCATATGGCAAAATTTTGTCGACAAACAAAGGATCCTCTTCCAAAAATAGTTTAATTTTGTTTTCATCGCAACTTTTTATGAAATTTCTATATCATATTACATAAGATGCAAGCTCAGCTCATTTTTCAGTTAATTTTAACGGTTTTCATCAAAATATATATCATCACAAACATACACAAATAACTAATAAGGTTAAAGATATATAAAATGGGGTATCATTTCCATTAAAACGAGTCATTAAGAATATAATTATAGTTGATAATAGCAAAATCCATGTAGTCTTATAAAATATTTTTTCCCATGTCTTTGCTGTCTCTGACTTATATACTCGTCATTTTTTGATTCCATGTATTTCTAAATCCTCCAATAATAAATCATGCCTTAATTGAGTTGAATATGTAATAGTCTTTTGATTTCAGGCAAAGAATAAAGAATTAAATATCTCTTTTTCAAAAAATGGACGATCTGTTGGAATGTCTTTGAGTTTTATTAGTTCGATTTTTTCAACGTGATTTGAATCTTTTCATGAAATATTCTTTATAGAAAGAATTCAGTCCAATGTCCACTGATAAACCAGACTTGTAAGATCTGTAACATCTACTCTGCAGTTGTAAAGTAGTCAAGCCTCTGCAGGATTGATTCATTTAGGTGGAGTGTATTGGATAATTATTGGATATTTTTTTAAATATTTTTTTGGTAATGATGCTGGTTTTTCTTTATGTCTATCTGTTTTGCGTTGTATAAATTGAGATAACCCAAAATACAAACTGACAAGTAAAATAATAAATCAAACAATATACAAAATTATAATTGGATGTTTTTCAATTTCCATAATCACTAAAGCTATTGAAGCAAATATAGTACTCAGTATAGTTTTTTTATTTTCTTTATTTGATTTAAAATATCTCATAAAATAACTTCCAAAAATTTATAAAAGCAGAAAAATTATACTTAAAATATATGAAAAATGCAAAAAATACTCATCGAATTTTAACTTATAAAAAATCTCAATAAAAATTTGCATTTCAAGAAAAAGTGAATAATATTACATATAAGGAATATTTTATTTCTAATTAAATAAAATTGATGCAAACAAAAATAAGCCCATTGTTACTTAGTACTGACACTTTGCCAAATTATTGATTAGATTTGATTTTTTCTATCGCAAAAAGCACTTGATTTGATGGAATTGATTTAGCAATGTGGAAATGATTTGATGCACGAGATGAGGAATATGTTCAAAGTCTATCTTTAGAACATGAAATGCCTGTATATATTGTTCAGACTTCGGCTAAAGTAAATCAAAAAGAATTAGATAAAGCATTGGATATTTGTCAGGCAACTAATGCAGGTATTATATGTGTAAACGCACCAAAGATTACAGATTTTAAGGCTTATGACTTTATTGTAGATAATCTAAAAAAATATAAGGAGAGTAACCCAGACATCCATTTTACTATCTTAAATCCAAAAGATAGTAAACTTTTTGCTCTTCCAATTCCTGAATATCGTTTTAGTAATATCATCGATATTGTAAAAAAATATGATTCATTTGTGTGATTAGATATTAGTAATATTAATACAGATTCTTTCGAAAATGAATTTGTTCGTAGAATAGAAGACTACGTTCCATACTTATCTGTTATATATCTTTCAGATAAAACTAAAGATGGAAAGCATCACCTAATTCCGTGAGAATGAAATTTAGACCTACAAACATTTTTCAAAAGATTGAGAAAAAGCTGATATAATCGTCCTATTAGCGTGAAATTAGATTTAAAACCAACAGAACTTGCAAATAAAGGAAAACTGAAAACATTACTCAAAAAAACAAAAGAATATTATGATAAATATTTTGTAAATATAGAATCAGAGGAAGATTCTGATGATTAATATTCTATCAGATTTGATTTTTCTAATAATATAAATTTATATTTGAAAATAGTTTAGAAAAAAATAAACTGTAAATAGTGAAATTTCTAATTTTATCTATTGTTCTTTTGCTTAATGAAAATCGTTATTGACCGTGAAAAACTCGTAGAAGTGTGCGATATTGCTTCTAGATTCGTTTCCAAAAATTCTACACTGCCTATCTTGCAGAATATTTATATGAAGGCGAGTATCGACACTCTAAATATTAGAGCAACTGATATGGAAAAGTACGTTGATATCGAGATTCCATGTGAAATTAAATTAGAGTGAGCAATTACTGTAAATGCTAAAATGTTTTCAGATTTACTTAAGACTATTGAAGAGAAAACTATAGAAATTTCAGTAAATATGCAAAATAACGTAATGCAAATTACATCTGCAGATGATGATTTTACAATCAATGGAATCGCAGCAAGTGAATATGTAGCATTACCAGAACTAATGAATACAACTAATGTAAATATGGAAACTAAAACTTTCATAGATTGAGTGAATATGGTAGAATACACAATCACAGAAAAAAACTTTTCACCAGTACTTACTTGAGTTCTCATCAAAACTAAATCTGAATGAGATGCTAAAAAATTGGTTTTCGTGGGAACTGATTCTTTCAGAATTGCTGAATTTAAAATTCCTGCAAATATTGAATCAGATTTTTCTCTCCTTATTCCTAAAACAGCTATAAATGATATTTCATCCATCGCGAAATATGCAGCCGAAAAAGAGTCACCAGATATGCAAATGAAATATTCAGATAATTTAATCTGATTTGAATTTACTATATGAGATACTAAAATATCTGCCACATCGCTACTTATTCAGTGAAATTTCCCTGATTACGAAAGAGAAGAAATTATGCCAACTCAGTTCAATCATACAATTTTAGTAGATAAAACTCTGTGTGAAAAAGCTATCAGAAAAATCTGAATTCTTACAAGAGATTTAAATAACTTTATTCAAATCGAAACTCAATGAGACAGCAGTATTGTTATCTCATCATGAAAAACAGATAAATGAGCATGAAAGACTAAAATTAACGCAATTATTTCATGAGATCCAATTACATTTGCAGTTAACTGAAGATATATTACAGACTTCATTAAAATGATGGAGTCAGATGAAATCCAATTCAATCTAGTTACAGATCAGAAACCTATGATTATAACTGATAAATGAAATGAGAATTATAAATATGTAGTTAGACCTTTGATTACTAATTAATGTTCATAAATTAAAAATCTGCTCCCTGAAAATGGGAGTTTTTTGTTATAGCTCATCATTCTGGACGAAGTAAGGAATCCATTTGGCTTCATGTTTGTCATTCTGAGGCTCTGCCGAAGAATCCAGAGAGACATAAAAACTATCTAGATTATTCGTCGTCATTTTATTCCTCCTCTGAATGACAGATTGAGGCATAAAAATCCCCTCCCCGAAAGATCGGAGTATCCCCTTTCATAAAGGGGAACAAATAACTATTTTCATTTTACTCTCTCATAACCAAGCTGTCCACAAGCTCCTTTAGCTTCCCTTCACATAGATTCACGAACTGTGACAGTAATTCAGCCTTTTTCTAAAATCCTTTTAAAATTCTGAATAGATTTTTCGCTAGATTCCTTCAAATCCATTACAGGATTT
>Ga0247608_10001567_pt1 | contig 31151 bp, 27 predicted proteins | sample 176DNAGHGlowgp2_FD_193490 | JGI IMG/M metagenome (GOLD analysis project Ga0247608, IMG submission 193490) | Sheep rumen microbial communities from Palmerston North, Manawatu-Wanganui, New Zealand - 1766 DNA GHGlow gp2 | ecosystem: Host-associated > Mammals > Digestive system > Stomach > Rumen ...
TTCATTCAGCCAAAAGCCAATAGCTACAAGCTAAAAACCAAAAGCTAAATCTTATACACCTTCCCCTTCGGTTTATCCGTTTTTTCTTCATCTTGGTTGAAGAGCGAACGCCCTGGCTTCACGTCAATGCGGAAATCCTGCGAGGTAATGGTTTTGTAGGTTTCGGTCTCATCGTCATAATAGGTGAACGAGGCCCCTGGGATGAAATATTCGCCCTCGGAACGCGGTATCAGCGTGAACTTGAACGTCTTGGAGCCACTGACCAGGTTGCCTTTCGCCCCAATGCGCTGCGAGACTTTCGGATAGGTGATGTCACAGTCCGAAGGGAATTCTATATTCAAATCCTGCGCCTCGATGTGATGGAGGTTTCCATTTCCCGAGACCGTGACCGTCAGCACAACAGACTGGTTGGCATTCACTTCTGTCTTGCTGATGGAGGCTGACAGGTCAAAATGTCCGACCGTTTCCGTCTTGCCGTCGTTGCGGGCGCCGGGCAGCGGTTTCACCTTGAGAGAAAGTTCGTTGGAGGTGAGACGGAAATCTTTGGCCCGCGTGGTGGTCATATTGCCCCAGAAGGGGTTCTTGACCACGGCAGGCACACCGATGCGGACAATCAGGTCAAGTTTGGGAATCGTCACTTTGCCGGTTTTTAGAGGGTATGCCGCCGTCTGCATAATGGTGTAAACATGATAGCTCTCCCCTTTGATGGTCTCCGTGGATTCGTCGCTATAGTTCAGGTCGAGGCGGTCGAGCCATAGGGCGTCGGTGGCGGCGTAGTTGGCGCGGGCGATGTCATAACCCCGGATATCCTGCTTGATGTACAGTTTGTGGGTCACTACCACCGCTTCGCCTTGCCAAGCCTCCGCTTGAGAAATCTCCGACTTCACAAAGATGTCATCCTTTTTGATTTCGTCTTTGTATTCAACGCTTTCAGACTTCGACTTGGGTTGCTGTGAACGGGAGTCGCCGCCGAAGATGTTGAAATCCGGCCACTCAAAATGGAAGAAATCGGAAAAACCTCCTTGTTCCTCTTGTTGCGACTGTTTGCCGGCCTTCACCACGCGCACTTCCACAGGATTGCTGCGCAGCACCCTGCCGTCCACCGAAATGGAAACACCGGGGATGGTGAATGTACCCTCGCGCCGACCCACCAGCACATACGTGTAAGTGTATTGCGTGCTCTGCTCTGTATGCCCGTCGACAATGGAAATCGAGGTGTTCGAGCCCATGCTGGGACCTCCGACAAATTCGAATTTCCCGAAATCCGTATCTAACACCGTACCCTTCTCATTCGTGGTCACCGTGTATTGAAACTGCTGGTTCATCACGACCTCCGAAGGGGCCTTGGCAGTGCAAAGGGATTCATCCTGGGATTTTGCAATGTATGATGCGCCAAATAAAAACAGCGACAAAAACAACAGAATATTACTTTTCATACTCGTATTAATTTACCGTCGCCATAACGCAAAAACAGTGCCAATATTGTACAACAGTCAACTTTAACCTACCATCCCACTAACCCATACTCCATCACCTTCAATAACCCATCACCTTCAATAACCAATAACCAATAACCAATAACCAATAACCATTATAAGCACTTCGCCATCTGGAAATACAAATCCGTGAAAATAATTTGCGAGTTCCCGTTTCGGATGACATGATAGATCGCCTTGTTGCACAACTCCGTCATAGCGGAAATCTGTTTCAGGTTCAAGACGCCCTGATATTTGGCAATCACGGATTGCTCTTGGTGGGTCACTTTCAGAAGAGCCGGATTGTTAGAGTTCAGCATCAGAATGTTCCTCAACATGCGTAGCACCATCTGAAGGAACTGTTTCTGATACTCGCGTCCTTGCTTGACCACTTCAGCCAAGACAGTCTGCACCTGCTCATATTGCACAACCACTGGGGCTTTTTTCTGCGCAAAGGCCACTATACTGTCAAAAAACACCTCGAACTGATGCAACAAGACGTTTTGATCTTCGTTGTCTGTGGCAATCCGCATCGCCTTGATGTAGTCGCCGTCAGCCAGCATCGCGATGTCCGAAGCATCGTCCAGAGAGAGCTCCGGGTAGGTCTGTTGAAGCTTTTCCGCTATATCCGCATCCGCCAGGCGCGGGATTTTCACCAACTGTGTGCGCGACAATATCGTATTCAATATCTTGTCCGGTTCCTCCGAAATCAGGATGAAAACCGATTTGCTTTCCGGCTCTTCCAACGTTTTCAACAACTTTGGAGCCGCCGCATGGTACAGCCGGTCCACACACCATAGAATGTACACCTTGTAGCCATCCTGATAGGAACGCGTACTGTTGTGACGCAGGATATCCGAACAGTCGCGCGTATTGATGGAAGCCTGCTTGTTTTCCCCTTCCAAAACGCCCAACCAATCTTGTATTTCCACATGAAAGTCATTTTCGAGGACAAAATCCTTGAATTCAGAGGCCAATTGGGCAGAATCCGGATCCTTTTTCACCGATTTCGTCGTACAGTTAGGAAAATAGAGATGGAGATCGGGGTGCGACAGCTTCGCATATTGTTTGCATGACGGGCACTCGCCACAGGAATCGGTTTCCGTCGGGTGCTCGCAACAGAGATACTGTCCGTAAGCCACCGCCAGGGCCAACGCATGACTGCCCGGCTGGGCGAGGAAGAACTGCGCATGGGCGGCGCGACCGGCGCGTGCAAGGTCTATCAGCTTCTGCTTCAACGATTGATCAACCAAAACATCCTTAAACTGCATAGCACAAGTTTTTAGTGACGGATTTTCTCTAACCAAGAAAGGTCATTGGTATTCTCGTAGGTGTCCAGCTTGTAGAAAAGTTCCTCCAGGTCGGAGGCGTTGAGCAGCAACGAATGGTGGAACGGGCGCAAGAAGCCCTCTTCCATGAACTTGTCCAACTGGCGGAGCAAGAAATCGTAGTACCCCATATAGTTATAGATGACGATGGGCTTTGTATGCATTCCCAACTGCGCATCAGTGACCATCTCGAAAAGTTCATCCATGGTGCCATAACTGCCTGGGAAAACGACAAATGCATCCGACTTTTCTTCAAGGAGTTGCTTACGCTCACTCATGGTCTTGACCAGAATCATCTCCGTGAGATTGGTAGCCAAAACCTCCCCTTGGGTGAAAAAATCAGGCGCCACACCGATGACCTTCCCGCCTTTTGACAGGCAGGCCTCCGCTGCGGCACCCATCAGCCCTATCGAGCCACCCCCGAAATACAGGGTCAACGACTTTTGTGCGCACATTTTCCCGAAACGGGCCGCTTCACGAGCATACACGGGATTGTTACCTGTGGACGAGCCACAATATAAGGCTAAGGATTGATATTTCATAACACTTGCAAATTCGTTAAGGTGTGATAAAAAATGGAAACCAGCAGATAACCGAAAATTATCAGCGGGAATGCGCCCAACTTAAAGACCAAGAACAACACAATGCCCACCAGCAAAATCACATAGCGCGCGATATTCATGGGCGTGAATTTGAAATCCTTGAACTTCAGCGAAATCATATTGATGGGGCTGACTAAAAGAAATGCGAAGAAGAGAGCGAAGAACAAGACCACCCAATAGTTGTTCAATATTGAGACATACTCGGACGCCGCCGGGATGAAACCAAGGAAAAGGGCATTCGCCGGCGTGGGCATCCCGATGAAGTTCACCGACTGGTTCGTGTCAACATTGAAACGCGCCAAGCGCACCGCCGACAATGCCGGTACCAGGAAAACCGCATAGGCACAAAGATGGGCGAAATCTGTCTGTAAGGCTGGAGTCAACTGGAAATAACAAACAGTCAACCACTTATAGACAATCATCGTGGGGGCAACCCCGAAAGAGACCACGTCCGAAAGCGAATCCAACTCTTTGCCAATGACGGAGGTCACCTTTAAAAGGCGGGCGCTCAACCCGTCGCAAAAGTCAAAGACAGCGGCCGTCAGAATCCATACAGCAGCCAATGTCAGGTTGCCGTTCAGTGCCGACATGATGGAAAAACAGCCACAGACCAAATTCAAACAGGTCAATGTGTTGGGAATATGGGATTTGATGTTGAACATAAGGTTTGGTTTTGGTCTTTTCTATGCTGGTTATTTGAGAATCCAGTAGTTTTGGTTAGTGGTTTTGGCGAACTGTTCCGCAGCCGCCTCAGAGTCAAACACCCCAATGCAGACACGCAGATTCTTCACCCCTTCCTGTTTGACAATCTTCGGCGAATACTGTCCGAGACGTTTGTTGCGGATGTGCCGCTCCACGTCGGTTTCAGTGGGGAAGCTACCCACAATCACGTAGTAGTGTCCCTGCTCGAAACGGATATAGTCGTACTTGCCGTCGGAAGTCGATTTCACGGGCGTAGGAGCCACTGATTTCGGAGCCGGCTCTTCTACGACCTCTGGGACCTCCTCCTCAACAGGCTCCACCTCTTCAACGGCAGGTTCTTCCTCAAAAGTTGCCGTCTGATTTTCCTCCACTGTCGCTTCCGAAGTAACTTCCTGCTCCACAGGGTGTTTCTTATCTTTCCATTGCTGGTAATAATTCAAAATCCGATTCTTGAAGACAAAACCGAGAGCACCCAGTGCGATCAACAGCAACAACAAAATCCACAGCCATGCCAGTTTATGATGTTTCTTCTCTTCATCGTCGTCGTCATCATCCTCCTCTTCATCCTCCTCATTATCATCGTCGTCATCCTTTTCTTCATCCTTCATCGCTTCATCCTTCATCGCTTCATCCTCTTCCGGTTCAGCAACCGGCTCAGGCTCCACGACAGGCTCTGGTTCGGCTTCCACAACAGGTTCCACGACCTTCATCGCTTCATCCTCTTCCGGTTCAGCAACCGGCTCAGGCTCCACGACAGGCTCTGGTTCCACGACGGGTTCTGGTTCGACTTCCGCCACAGGTTCCACGCCCTTCATTGCTTCGTCCTCTTCCGGTTCGGCAACGGGTTCAGGCTCCACGACGGGTTCTGGTTCGGCTTCCGCAACAGGTTCCACGACCTTCATCGCTTCATCCTCTTCCGCAACCGCAACGCCAACACTCTTGATGTCAACAGGTTCCATCCCCTCAAACTGGCTGTTCAGTTGCGGCACGACCATGCTTTCAAAAGAGATGTTCCCCTTTTTGTCCAGCATAAACGTGCCAAATCCTTCATAGGTGACTGACTTGTTGTGCTGAAGGGCGGCAAGCAGTTCGTCCACCCATTTCATAATCAGCTCGTTTGCCTCCGTGAAAAGACATTTCTTGTCACGACTGATCTGATTGGCGAGCGCAAAATTGTTCTCCTCGCTGTCATTCTGCGAAAAGACCACCTCATTATACGGAGGATGGATGACATTCTTCTCAATGACAGCATGTCTTAGCTGTATCCGAAACGCACCCAATCGTTCAACAAACACATATTGGTCTTGTAATAAGGTTTTCAGTAAAAAGTCTATCATCTTATTCTTAATTCTACATTCTTAATTCTACATTCTTCAGGTCTTCCGGCGTGTCCACCCCGATGCCTTGATAGTCGCATTCCAAGGCGCGGATGGTGTAGCCGTTTTCAAGCCAGCGGAGCTGTTCCAGTTTTTCGCTGTTCTCCAATTCCGAAGTCGGAAGCTTCACAATCTCTTTCAACGCTCCATAACGGTAGGCGTAGATGCCGATATGTCTGAAATAGTTTTTGGGTGGAGTGGCGTTCTCACGCAGATAAGGAATCGGGAGTCTGCTGAAATACAGTACATTACCGTTCTTTGCTTTCACCACTTTCACCACATTGGGATTGTGGAGAAGGCCCTCTTCCTGAAACGGGTTGACCAAGGTGGCGATTTGCACTGAACGGTCTTCAAATGCACTGGCGAGCAGGTGGATTTCCCTCGGGGAAATCAGTGGCTCATCACCTTGGATATTGATAATCACGTCGTTATCGCTCGGATGCATGGATCTTGCCGCCTCTCCGCAACGATCGGTGCCGGAGGCGTGGTCAGGAGAGGTCATCACCACCTTCCCGCCGAAACCACATACACAATCCGCGATGCGATCATCGTCCGTGGCCACGGCAAGATCGCATACCTCAGAGGATTGCACACGTTCATACACCCACTGAACCATCGGTTTGCCCTGAAGGACAGCCAACGGCTTGCCTGGGAAACGGGTGGACGCGTAACGGGCGGGGATAATACCGAAAACGTTAAAATCTCGCATATTCTTCACGATATTATGAGACGTTTCAGGAAACGTCTCTACAAGATGGGTTATTTAAAGAGACCGTACAATTCGGCGTCAATCTTCTCGATAATCACCCCGAAATCTTCCGGACGTTCGGCGAACTTCAATTTGTTGACATCCACCACGAGCAATTTACCCTCGTCATATTTGTCTATCCAGTTGTTATACAGATTATTAAGATTCTCCAAATACGACAGGCTGATGTCTCCCTCATAGGCACGACCGCGTTTCAAAATCTGCGAGATCAGGGTCTCCACATCCGCTTTAAGGTAAATGAGCAAATCGGGTGGCTGCAAGAACTTCTTCATCAGCTCGAACAACGAGGCATAGTTCTCGAAATCGCGCGAGGCCATCAACTCCATCCGATGCAGATTCGGAGCGAAAATGTAGGCGTCCTCATAAATCGTCCTGTCTTGGATGACGTCTTTCTTGCGCTGACGGATGTCCAGCACCTGACGGAAGCGACTGTTCAAAAAATAGATCTGGATATTGAACGACCAGCGTTGCATATCCTGATAAAAGCTGGCGAGGTAAGGGTTGTCCTCCACGCTTTCGTAGAGGGGTTCCCATCCGTAATGCTTGGCCAGCATTCCTGTTAACGTTGTTTTTCCGGATCCTATATTTCCGGCGACAGCTATATGCATTTCTTTAATGGTTATGGGTTATAGGTTATGGGTTATTGAAGTTTTTCTTTCGTATGTGTGGCGTGGAAGAAGAGGTAACAGCAGAGGCCCGCGAACATCACGATGGCAAGGATGTTGTACATCGGGGAACCGATATAGTCGGCCATGAAGGTGGGTTCGACGCCGGCGTATTTGAGGATGGCACTCAGGACACCCATGATAGCACCGCCAGCGAGCAACCCGGAGGCGAGGAGCGTGCCCTTCTCGGCGCGTTGCTTGTTGATTGCCTCGTCCTTGCTGCGGGTCTTCACCAACCAGGCGAGGAAACCGCCCACCAACAACGGGAGGTTCAGCTGCAACGGGATGAACATACCGAGCGCGAATGCCAGTGCGGGAACGCCGATCACGTCCAACAGGATAGCCAGAACGGCGCCCACGATGTAAAGAATCCACGGGGTGGAGCCGCCATACATCATCGGCTCGATGATGGCCGCCATGGCGTTTGCCTGCGGAGCCACCAAGGCATTCTCACCCGTGTATCCGTAAGTCTTGGACAGCAACATGATGACCGCGCCCACCGTCAATGCGGAGACGAACGTGCCCACGAACTTGAAAGCTTGCTGTTTATACGGAGACGTGCCGATCCAGTAACCGACTTTCAAATCGGTGATGAAGCCGCCGGCCATGGAAAGTGCAGAACAGACGATGCCGCCCACCACCAATGCCGTGATGATGCCCGTGCCGCCCTTCAACCCGACAGAGGCGAGGATAAAGGAGGAGAGAATCAGCGTCATCATCGTCATACCGGAGACAGGGTTGGTGCCCACTGTGGCGATAGCCGTGGCCGCCACCGTGGTGAACAGGAAAGCGAACAGGAAGACCACCAACAAGGCCACAAGCACCTGCGTCAGATTCATGTGCATGCCGCCCAGGAAGAAAAAGAGCACCATCATGACAATGACGGCCAAGAATCCGAACATGAGGATCTTCATGGAGAGGTCACGCTGCGTGCGCACCACCTCGCTCTTCGCACCTGCAGACTTGCCGGCTTTCACCGCCACGCCGATGGATTTCTTGATCACACCCGCAGACTTGATCACACCGAGGATACCGGCCATAGCGATACCACCGATACCGATGTAACGTACGTATCCAGAGAAGATTACATCAGGGTCGAGAGTGCTCATGGCCGTTGCCACGCCGTCCACTTCGAGCATGCCGTAATGACCCAACAGCGGAGTCAGCACCCACCAAGAAAGAGCGGAACCGGCACAGATGACGGCAGCGTATTTGAGACCGATCAGGTAGCCAGTGCCCAACAAGATGGATTCGGCACTCATCTTAAAGACATATTTGTGATTCATGGCCAACTGTTCACCCCACCCCGCCATGCGCGTGGAGATGGTGTCGGCCCAGAAATGGAAGGTCGTCATCAGAAAATCGTACAGACCGCCTATCAAACCGCTGATCAACAGTAATTTGGCTTGGTTACCTCCTTTGGCACCCGACACGATGATCTCCGTTGTGGCTGTGGCTTCGGGGAACGGGTACTTGCCATGCATGTCGGAAACAAAGTACTTACGGAACGGTATCAGGAAAAGGATGCCCAGAAAACCGCCCAACAGCGACGACATGAATATCTGGAAGAAATTGACCTGGATTTCCGCGCCCGCCACAGGATTGGTCTCCTTGATGATGTAGATGGCCGGCAACGTGAAGATGGCACCCGCCACAATCACGCCGGAACTCGCGCCGATAGACTGGATCAGCACATTTTCCGACAACGGGCTCTTCCGCTTGGCGATGGTGGAAATACCCACGGCGATGATAGCGATGGGGATGGCCGCCTCAAACACCTGGCCGAAACGCAGTCCTGAGTAGGCTGTGGCCGCCGAAAAGATGACCGCCATCAGGATACCCCAGAAGATAGTCCAGCCGTTCAGTTCGGGATACTTTTTGTCACTCAACAAGATAGGCTTGTACTCTTCGCCCTCCTTGAGCTCCCGGTACGCGTTTTCGGGAAGTTTGATTTCGTTTTCCTCTTGTTCAATCGTAGTTTTTTCTTCTTCCATATTAATGATTTTCAATTATTTGTCATCATACAATCCTGACGGAATCCAAGCGAAATTCCACCCCCGTTATCCATCAAAAACAAGTTGCAAAAATAAAAAAAATACGACAAAGGAGGATATTTAAAACAACAAAGGGGAGCCACAACGGACTCCCCATATTCTGCATTCTTAATTCTGCATTCTACATTAGATTAGTACATTCCGCCCATACCGGGGTTCATGCCGCCAGCGGGCATTGCGGGAGTTTCCTCTTTGATTTCGGCAAGCACGCACTCGGTGGTGAGCAACATGCCGGCGATGGAAGCGGCGTTCTCGAGAGCCACACGGGAAACCTTGGTCGGGTCGATGACACCAGCCTCGATCATGTGCTGGTACTCATCAATGCGGGCGTTGTAACCATAGTCGCCTTTGCCCTTTGCAACAGCGTTCACAATTACAGAACCCTCCTTACCGGCATTGTTGGCAATCTGACGGAGAGGTTCTTCCAGAGCGCGGCGCACGATGTCGATACCAATCTGCTGGTCCTCGTTGTCGCCCTTCAGACCCTTCATAGCTGCGATGCTGCGGATGTAAGCGACACCACCGCCAGGGATAATACCCTCTTCGATGGCGGCACGGGTAGCGTGCAAAGCATCATCGAAACGGTCTTTCTTCTCTTTCATCTCCACTTCGGAAGCGGCACCCACGTAGATGACTGCCACGCCGCCTGCCATTTTGGCAAGACGCTCCTGCAGTTTCTCGCGATCATAGTCGGAAGTGGTCTTTTCGATCTGGGACTTGATCATGGCGATACGGGCAGCGATGGCGTTCTTGTCGCCCTTGCCGCTGACGATCGTCGTGTTCTCCTTGTCAACCGTGATCTTTTCCGCTGTTCCGAGCATTTCAATGGTGGCATCCTCAAGTTTGTAGCCTTTTTCCTCAGAAATCACGGTACCACCTGTCAGGATGGCGATGTCTTCCAGCATCTCTTTTCTTCTGTCGCCGAAGCCGGGAGCCTTCACGGCCACGATCTTCAGACCGCCACGCAGACGGTTCACGACGAGAGTGGCAAGAGCTTCGCTGTCAACATCTTCGGAGATAATCAGCATAGGACGGCCGCTTTGGACAACTTTTTCCAAAATCGGGAGGAATTCCTTCATGTTGCTGATTTTCTTGTCGTAAATCAGGATGTAAGGAGTGTCATAAACGGCTTCCATCTTCTCGGTGTCAGTCACGAAGTAAGGAGAAATGTAACCTCTGTCGAACTGCATACCTTCGACCACCTTCACGTAAGTGTCGGTGCCCTTGGCCTCTTCGATGGTGATCACGCCCTCTTTCTTCACTTTCTGCATAGCCTCGGCAATCACCTTACCTACTGCAGAATCGTTGTTGGCGGAGATGGTAGCGACTTGCTCGATTTTCTCGTGGCTGTCGTTGATTTCCACAGATTGAGCCTTGAGGTTCTCGACGACCGTGGCCACGGCCTTGTCGATACCGCGTTTGAGGTCCATCGGGTTGGCGCCGGCGGTTACGTTCTTAAGACCAGTGTTGAAGATGGCCTGTGCGAGCACGGTAGCGGTGGTAGTACCGTCACCAGCTTGGTCGTTGGTCTTGGAGGCAACCTCCTTCACCATCTGCGCACCCATGTTCTCGATGGGTTCTTGCAGTTCGATTTCCTTGGCGACCGTCACACCGTCCTTGGTGATTTGCGGCGCACCGAATTTCTTATCGATGATCACGTTGCGGCCTTTCGGTCCCAGTGTCACTTTCACGGCGTTGGCCAATGCGTCAACACCTTTTTTCAGACCCTCGCGGGCTTCCCAGTTATATTTAATGTCTTTTGCCATTGTTGTTTGTTTTTGTTTGTTCGATTTGTTCTTGATGCCATAGGGCTCGCTAACGTTCACCCTATGTTAGCATAGGTCGGGCTTTCAGCCCTTACAGAATAACTGTTGCCTGTTGCCTATTGCCTATTGCCTATTGCCTTATTTGCAGATCGCGTAAATGTCGCTCTCCTTCATGATAAGATAAGTCTCGCCGTCGAGTTGGATTTCGGTGCCGGAGTATTTGCCGTAGAGCACGGTGTCCTTCACCTTGACGGTCATGGGTTCGTCCTTTTTGCCGGGGCCGACTGCGATGACGGTTCCTTGTTGGGGTTTTTCCTTGGCGGTGTCGGGGATGATGATGCCGCCGGCGGTTTTCTGTTCAGCTTCTGCAGGTTTCACTAAAACTCTGTCTGCTAAAGGTTTGATACTTTTCATACTGTTTTTTATTTTTAAGTTTGAATTCTTTGTCGTTTTTCGTTGACGGCGGGGAGTATTGCAAATTCCGTGCCAAGTTTTCGCGAGAATGATTCTGCCAATATGTCACAAAAGGACTCATCGTGAAAAATCGTACCTTTGCCGCCCGAAAGAAACCACCAAACCGAATGTCTCAGATCATCGTCATACTGTACCTCTACGCCGTCCCGCTGCTCGTCATGCTTGCGGCGAAGAAGTGGCCCGTCATCGAGAAAATATCCCCGATGGTCATTCTCTATGTCATCGGGCTGGTGGTAGGGAACATCGGCATTGTCGGGAAAGAATCCACTTACCTTTTCGAGAACATCTCCAACATGGCCGTGCTGACCTCCATCCCGTTGATGCTGTGCAGCTGCGACTTCCGAAAATGGTCGGCAAAGGCGGTGCTCAAGGCCTTCCTTGTCGGACTGGTCAGCATCATGGCCGTCAACATCATCGGGTTCTTCCTGTTCCGTTCCCAAGCGGTGGCGTCGGGAGTGAGCATCGAGGATTTCGCGAAGGTAACCGCAGCCATGACCGGTATCTACACCGGGGGGATCCCCAACTTCGCGCCCGTGGCCAAAGCCGTTGACCTGCCCCACAATCTCTTCCTCCTCGTTTCCGGCTATGACTTGGTTGTCACCGCCGTCTATCTGCTGGTCATCGTCTTCTTCGGCGGCAAAATCGTCCGATGGTTCTTCCCCAAGACAAAAAGTGTCCCGACAGCCTCCACAGAGGCTGTCACAGACAATTTGTCAGAGCCCGCTTCGGAAACCTCTGCCAAACCGATAAAGCAAAGAATACTGAACCGCGCCGCATCCATCTTCGGTGCCGTTGCTATCGTGACCCTCGCTGTCGGATTGACCTACCTTATCCCGGTGAAGAACACGACGGCGATCATCATCATCGTCATCACCACTCTTTCCATCCTGCTCTCATTCTGGAAACCAGTGCGCAAGCTGGAGGGCACTTTCGACACAGGCCTCTATTTCGTCTATGTCTTCTGCCTCGCTGTCGCCACCATGGTGAACATCCACGAACTCGAATTCTCGAAATACATATATATACTGTATTATATCGCCTTTGTGGTTTTCGGGTCGCTGGCACTCCAAATCCTGTTGGCCCGCATTTTCAAGATCAGCGGCGCGATGACGCTCACGTCGTCCATTTCCCTCATCAATTCGCCGCCATTCGTGTCGATGGTGGCCGCCGTGCTGCACGACAAGTCGGTGATTCTCCCGGGCATCGCCATCGGGCTGCTGGGGTATGCCGTCGGCAACTATCTGGGGATAGGCATCTTCATGATGCTGACAGCGGTTGGCGGCTAACGAAAAAATATTTTTCAACACCTCTTGACAATATCCAAAAAAAGTCTATTTTTGCGCGCTTAAAAATTCTCGATTATTATCCTTAAGTTAGCAAAGGAAAAAAATTAGAAATCAGAGAGATATGGGTGAAGATATCTCTCGCAAAAAAATGACAAAACTGAAAAAATGGATGCAGTAAGTTACAAAACAATTTCGGCGAATGAGAAAATCGTCAAGAAAGAATGGGTGGTAGTTGACGCCCAAGAGATGGTTGTGGGCCGCCTCGCTACACAGGTGGCACGCATACTGAAAGGCAAGAACAAGCCTTATTACACGCCTCATTTCGATTGCGGCGACAATGTGATCATCATCAACGCAGAGAAGGTGAAATTCACGGGACACAAGTGGACGGACAAGCAATATGTCCACCACACCACGTATCCTGGCGGACAGCGCTTCGCCACTCCGAAGGAAGTGATGCGCAAAGATCCGAGACGCATTCTGGAACACGCCATCAAGGGCATGCTCCCGAAGAACAGACTCGGTGCCCAGCTGTTCCGCAACCTCCATGTGTATGTGGGTCCGAACCATCCGCATGAAGCTCAACAACCCAAAGTAATTAACATTAAGGATATTAAATAACAATGGAAGTGATCAATACATTAGGCAGAAGAAAAACCGCAGTCGCCCGCCTTTACATGAAGCCCGGCAGCGGCCAAATCATGGTGAACAACCGTGACTATAAGGAATATTTTTCCGTCCCCACCCTGCAATACAAGGTCGAGCAACCCCTCCAAGTGGCCAACCTGATGGGTCAGTATGACATCAAGGCCAATCTGGACGGCGGCGGCGTCACCGGTCAGGCCGAGGCTCTCCGCATGGCTATCGCGAAGGCCCTCACCCAGGTGAACCCCGAACTGCGCCCGGCTCTGAAAGCCCAAGGCTTCCTGCGCCGCGACCCGCGTATGGTGGAACGTAAGAAACCCGGTCAGCCCAAAGCCCGTAAGAGATTCCAATTCTCCAAACGTTAATCGGAATCTTGTTTGGACAGTGTTTAGTATCGAAACGGTGAAGATTCCCGCGTAGGACTACTCCACCGTTGCTTTCAAGAATGTAAACAAATCAAAAAAAAGAAAATGTCAAACGTACAATTTGAAGAATTATTAGAAGCTGGTTGTCATTTCGGACACCTGAAAAGAAAATGGAACCCCGCCATGGCTCCCTACATCTTCATGGAGAAGAATGGCATCCACATCATCGACCTCTACAAAACGATGGACAAGATAGAGGACGCCTGCAGCGCCGCCAAGAGCATCGCTCGCTCCGGCCGCAAAATCCTCTTCGTGGCCACCAAGAAACAAGCCAAGGAGACCGTCGCCAACATGGTCAAGGAAGTCAACATGCCTTACGTGACCGAGCGTTGGCCCGGCGGCATGCTCACCAACTTCTTCACCATCCGCAAGGCTGTGAAAAAAATGAGCGACATCGACCGTCTGATCGAAAGCCCCCAATTCCAGAACATCTCCAAACGCGAACGCCTGCAAATCAGCCGTGAACGCGCCAAACTGGAAAAGAACTTGGGCTCCATCAGCGACCTGTCCCGCCTCCCCGCAGCCGTCTTCATCGTGGATATCATGAAAGAGCACATCGCCCTGGCTGAGGCACGCAAACTCGCCATCCCCACTTTCGCTATCGTGGACACCAACTCCAACCCGAATATGGTGGATTTCCCCATCCCGGCAAATGACGACGCATCCAAGTCAATTGCTGTGATCCTCAAAGCTATCTGCGACGCCATCCGCGAAGGACAGGCCGAACGCGAGATGAACAAGGACCGCATGGAAGAGGAAATGGCTGAAATGAACACCGAGAACGAAGCCGAAGAGAACGAAAACGACGATCGCGAAGGCGGCCGCCGCAGAAGAGTCTCCCGCAAGAACAACGAATAATTTTAATCACAGAAAAATCTTACAACAATATGGCTAATATCACAGCTGCAGATGTTAACAAACTGAGACAAGAGACTGGTATCGGCATGATGGACTGCAAGAAGGCCCTCGTCGAGGCTGAAGGCGACTTCGAAAAAGCACGCGACATCCTCCGCAAGAAAGGCCAGAAAGTAGCCGCCAAACGCGCTGACCGCTCCTCCAACGAAGGCCGTATCATCGCCAAGACCAACGCCGACAGAACCAAAGGTTATATGCTCGTCATGGCTTGCGAAACCGACTTCGTGGGCAAAGGCGAAGAATTCGTCAACTTCACCGACAGCGTCCTCGACAAGGCTATGGCTGCCGACATCAAGACGAAAGAAGATCTGATGAACATGGACTGTGGCGGTATGACCGTCGCCGAGAAACTGGTCGAAATGACCGGCAAAACCGGTGAGAAGATCGAATGCCCCGACTACCTCGTTCTGGAAGCCCCCTACGTGGAAGCATACAACCACATGGGCAACCACAAGGCCACTCTCGTGGGCTTCAACAAATCCGGTGAGAAAGCTGCCGAAGCCGCTCACAACGTCGCCCTTCACATCACCGCTATGGCTCCCGTCGCCCTCGACGAAAACGCCATCCCGCAAGAGGTGAAAGACCGCGAACTGGCCGTCGGCATCGAGAAGACCCGTCTCGAAATGATCCAGAGAGCCGTTGATTCCGCACTGCACAAAGCCGGCATCAACCCCGCCCACGTCGACAGCGACGACCATATCAACTCCAATATGGCTAAAGGTTGGATCACCGAAGAGCAGGCCGAACTCGCCCGCAAAATCAAGGTTGAGGAAGCTGAAAAAGCTGCTGCTAACCTCAATGATAAACAGATCCAGCAAATCGCCCAAGGCCGTCTGGTGAAGTTCTTCAAGGAAAGCACCCTCAAATACCAAGCGCTCGTCATGGGCAGCGACGGTAAAGAGAGCGTCGGCGACTACGTCAAGAGAATGGACAAAGACCTGGCTTGTGTCAGCTTCGTCCGCAGACAGATTGGCGAGTAATCCAAAAACACTCCTAATACGAAAGGCGCGAGTTTTCGCGCCTTTTTTTGTTAACCTTTAGCCGCTTTAGGACTATTATGAATGTTAGCAAAAAATATGTACATTTGCGCTTTCATTATTACAAACAGAAATACAATGATTAAAAGAACATTCATCTTCCTTGTCACCGTAATCTTAACACTCTGCACCGCGAATGCGCAGTACCGACTGCTCTACGAATCTTTCACTGATGGCAGCGGCGACACGTCACGCACCTTAGTGACGGTCTCCAACGACCAACTATGCATCTCCTCCGCCAGCCCCGAGGAACCCAATCCTATCCCCGGCATCGCGAAGCACTACACCTATATCGACTTCGCGCATGACACCGCCTTCTACCAGCTCTATTACTCAGGGAAAGAGCAGTATTTCACTGGCATCTCGCTCCATACTGGCAACGACTATCAGTTTGAGAAAGTCGAAATAATCGATGGCTACAGATGCAAGAAATACACCACCTCGCTCTTTTCCAACCGGATGGAGATATGGATGACAGAGGATCTGAAGTACCGCGCCACTCCGACCACAACATTCGCTGACCTGCCCGGCGTGCTCGTGCGATATACGCGCAACGGCAATGCCACCACACGCCTTGCGTCTGAATCATTCGGGACAACCTCGCGGAACAAGATGGACGTAAAGCCGGTCATCCCCGCCAACCTCGGCACGTATATGACCAGTCGCGCCCTCAACAGCCTCGAAAAGGAAAAACTGGTTATCACCACTCCCATTTTCCGCAACGCCCAGATCTGCTTCAACCCAAAACTTCCGAAAACTTCCATGATCCCCTACGACACCACCCTGCCCTACTCCAACGGCACTATCATCCTGAAACGACTTAAGCTTCAGCAACTACCTGCTCACTACCAGATATTTGCAGAGCTCACGGAACAGTCGAACGGAGATGCCTACGACCGCACGGGCTCCATCTTCGTCATCCCCGCCTCGAAAATCAGCTTCCTGAATGCGCTGATTGACAGTGTGGGCGTGCTGCCGACTTTCACCGACAAGAACGGCGAACAATATCAGGGCATCAAGTTGGAGAAAGACTACACGCCGCTGGTGGAATTGGTCCGCTTCTTCACGCCTTTCGGGGTACACCACTTCAACCAGTATCGCTCGCTAAACGACAAAGAATGGGAAGATGCAGCCTACTACAAGCAGGATGTAAGCGACTTACGACAATATCTGCAGGGCGATGTCTATATCGGGGCATTCATCGGCAACTACGATGCTGGCGGCCACAAAATCACCCTCGACCTCAAGGCTTACCCCGAAAGCTACGAATGGACGGGGGACATCAACAAGGAATATTGGACGCAACCACTCTTCAACACCTGCAACGTGATGGAGATGTCAGGACAAAATTACGGGAAATTATTTGAAACAGACTCACTTACGGTGACATTCACCGTTCCCGAGGGGCTAACCTCGCTGCGACTGCGCTACATCAGCACAGGTCACGGAGGCTGGGACACGGGCGACGAGTTCGTGCCGAAAGAGAACGTCATCCTCATCGACGGGAAGCCGCGTTTCAGTCACACCCCGTGGCGCAGCGACTGCGGAACCTTCCGGGTCTTCAACCCCGCCTCCGGTAACTTCTGGAACGGTTTGTCGTCTTCCGACTACTCCCGCTCAGGCTGGTGCCCCGGCACCGCCACACAGCCGGTCTATTTCGACCTCACTGGCCTCACACCGGGCGAACACACCATCACCATCGCCATCCCGCAAGGACAACGCGAGGGGTCTTACTTCAGTGCATGGAACGTGTCCGGAGTACTTATCGGACTGAAGACTGAGGACTGACGTATGACGTGCGATGTGTGAAGAATGATGAATTAAGTCGAAAAAATTGTACTTTTGCCATCTAATTTATTGTTGCATTGAATAATCAGACCCTCAAAATAATCACCATCCTCGGAGCGAGGCCGCAGTTCATCAAAGCCGCTGTCGTATCCCGTGCTTTGTCACAATATCCTGACATTCAGGAAATCATCGTACACACAGGACAGCATTTTGACCAGAACATGTCGCAACTCTTTTTTGAAGAGATGCAACTCCCCAAACCGTCGTATCACTTTGACATCCATGGGCTTCCGCATGGTGCACTCACCGGCCGCATGATGGAGAAGATCGAAGAGGTTCTGTTGCAAGAAAAGCCAGATTGGGTGCTGGTCTACGGCGACACGGATTCAACCCTCGCGGGCGCTCTTGCCGCCAAGAAGCTGCACATCCGAGTGGCACACGTCGAAGCTGGACTGCGGTCCTATAACGAGGCCATGCCGGAGGAAATTAACCGCATCCTCACCGACCGCATCAGTGATTTGCTGTTCTGTCCCTCTGAGATAGCCATGAACCAACTTCGTAACGAAGGGCGCTTAGCAAACGGAGCGCAAGTCGTAATGAGCGGCGACGTGATGAAGGATGCGGCCCGGGAATTCGCCCCGCTCATGCGAAAACCAGCCGCCACCCTTCCCGACCGATATGCCCTCTGCACTTTCCACCGCACCGAAAATGTGGATCATCCGCAAATACTCAAACAGTTGCTTTACGCACTCGAACAGACGAGCAATACCATCCCCATCGTTTGCCCCCTGCACCCGCACACACGCAAGAGTCTGGAAGCCATCGGCTATCCCATTGACCGCTCACCCATCCAATTTATCGAGCCAGTCGGATATTTGGAGATGCTCTACCTGCTGAATCATGGCACGTTGGTGATGACTGACAGCGGCGGGCTGCAGAAAGAGGCGTATTACATGCGGAAATACTGCATCACCCTACGCAACGAGACCGAATGGACGGAACTGGTGGGCTGTGGCTACAACCACGTGGTCGGGACGGAGCCTGCCGCCATCCTGCAAACCGTTCAGAATCTGATGGATGTACAGCCGGTGTTCCCCATCTCGCTCTATGGCGACGGCCATGCGGCGGAGATCATTGCGGAGACGATGAGGCGATGAGATAACAACTATTGAAGCAGAAAAACAGGTACACAATGCAGATTAAGAATCTAATAATCAACATTATACTCATTTTTTGTTTTTCGGTTCCTTTATGGGCGCAAAGCGATGAGGTTCACTTTTCGCCATCAGGGGGGATTTTTGCGGAGGCCTTCCCGGTGACGATGACCTGTGACAATCCCGACCTCACCATCCGCTACACGTTGAACGGAAACAGTCCGAGCGCAACATCAGCCCGCTATCAAGAGCCACTGATGTTGGATAAGCAGCTGGAATCCCGCTCAAACATCTACAAAATCCCGATTTCACCGAAAAACGAATTCTATCTTCCCCGTTCCGTGACGAAAGGGATTGTGATCCGTGCCGCGGCATTCGACAGACAAGGAAACCGCGTCACCCCTGTCGTAACACAATCCTATTTCATCGGTTCGTTGGACTGTGACCTCCACGGCCTTCCGGTCATCTCCATCTGTGCCGACTCCCTTTCCCTCTTCGCTTACGACACGGGCATTATGGTTCCGGGAAAATTTTGCGACCCAAAAGATCCAGAAGGAACCGGCAATTACGCCCAATATGGCCGCGAATGGGAACGGGCAGTGAATGTGGAGTTCTATGCCGACGGGAACTGCGGTTTCAACCAGCTGGCGGGGCTGCGCACACATGGCGGCATACGCGCCAGAAGAGCACAGCAAAAAGGTCTTAAGCTCTATGCCCGACAGGAATACGGGAAGAAAAACTTCAAATACAGGATTTTTGAAGAATCCGAGTTGGAAAAATACAAGCACCTGGTACTAAGACCGTTCAGAAACGCATCCACCCCTTCAGGCGTGAACGACTGGCTTGCGAATAGGATTGCGTTCCCACTCAACATGGGCACCACCGCATCTCGTCCGGCAGTGCTCTTCCTCAACGGCGAATACTGGGGCATCTACTTCATCGAGGAAAAAGTCGATGAACGCTACCTGGAAAACCATTACGTCGTCGACTGCAACAACGTCAACATCATCAACGCTTGGGACGCAGCGGAATGCGGCTCCGCTGACGATTTCAAGACACTTTTCCACTGGTTGGAGACGGCAGATCTCTCCGACACAGCTCAGTATCACCAACTGACAAAGCAAATCGACATCCTCAACATCATCGACTACTTCATATTCGAACTATTTTCCACCAATTGGGACTGGCCTGCTAATAACGCACGATGCTGGCAAAATCCAAAAGGTCCCTGGCAGTGGGTATTTTACGACGGGGACTGTTGCCTCGGCAATCTCAAATACGACGTTTACACGATGGCTACCTTTACGGGCGAATACTGGAGCACGGGCAGGGCGTCCACGCTCTTTTTCCGTAAATTGCTCGAAAGCAAAATATTCAAGAACCAGTTCCTTTTAAGGCTGGAGGAACTCAACAAAACACGTTTCAGATACCAGGAAACAAAGCCCCATTTGGACAACATCCTCCGATTGCTGAAAGAGGAGATCCCCATGCAGGTGCAACGATTCAACATTCCCCAAAGCTTGACGCAATGGGAGGAAAGCTGCCGGAAGCTGGACCAATACCTGGCAGAAAGAGGAGACATATTCTGGCAGCAGACGAAGGACTACTTCCACATAAGAAACGATAAAATTCTCACCGTAGTCAGCCACACAAACCGCACTTTTTCCCGGAAAAAGCACAAACTGATCGTTACGGTGGAGGAATATTGCGTCACACCGCTAGAAATCTATGATCCACAAGGAAATATCATACACAAGCAATACCTTTTCCTGCGTCAAGGGGAGAACAAAGTACCGATAAATTTAGGCAAGCAATCGGGCGTGTATGTCGTCAAAGTGGGGGACAATGTGTGTGAAATAACCAAAATCTCATACGCAATCCCCATAATCATCGTATTGTCAGCCGTTCTCTTATCCAGCTTGCTCATCTTTCTGATAATCCGCCGAAAACATTTACCTCGTCGTTCATAATCCGGTTTTTCCAATATATTCAAATTTTATATACCTTTGCAAAATCGGAATTTAAAATTCAAATTATTTCAAATAACTGAAAAACAATACCTTATGGAAGAAAAGAAAACATCTATGATTCGTTTGAGAATGAGTTCTCAAGATGCCCATTACGGCGGAAACTTAGTTGATGGCGCCCACATGCTCGCCCTTTTTGGCGATGTGGCCACCGAGTTGCTGATCATGCAAGACGGTGACGAAGGCCTGTTCTGCGCTTACGACAATGTGGAGTTCCTCGCCCCTGTGTACGCTGGCGACTACATCGAGGCTGTCGGTGAAATCACCAAGGTGGGCAACACCTCCCGCAAGATGGTCTTCGAGGCCCGCAAAGTCGTTCGTCCGCGTCCTGACATCAGCGCTTCCGCCGCTGACGTGCTGGAAGAACCCATCGTGGTCTGCCGCGCGTCAGGTACGTGCGTGGTTCCCAAACAATGCCAGAGAAAGAACAACTAGCTATTAGCTATTGGCTGTTGGCTATTGGCTGTTGGCCAAAAGCTAATAGCTAAAAGCCAAAAGCCAAAACTAAAAAGTCAAATTATAACAAATTCAACGAATAAAAATGGATAAACTCATTATTACTGCCGCAATATGCGGTGCAGAAGTAACGAAAGAACAGAATCCGGCCGTGCCTTACACCGTCGAGGAGATTGTACGCGAGGCCAAGAGCGCCGTGGATGCCGGTGCTGCCATCGTGCACCTGCACGTGCGCGAGGACGACGGCACGCCCACCCAGAGCCGTGCTCGTTTCCAGGAATGCGAGGATGCCATCTACAAGGCTTGCCCGAACGTCATCCTGATCCCGTCCACGGGCGGTGCTGTGGGCATGACCCCCGACGAGCGTCTGCAATCGACTGACACCACCCCGATTCCGGAGATGGCCACCCTCGACTGCGGTACCTGCAACTTCGGTGACGAGATTTTCGACAACACGATGCCGACCATGCGCGCCTTCGGCAAACGCATGATTGAGCGCGGCATCAAGCCCGAATACGAGTGCTTCGAGATGGGTCACCTCGACACCATCCTCACCATGGCCCGTAAAGGCGAAGTTCCCGGCGCCCCGATGCAGTTCAACTTCGTGCTCGGCGTCCCCGGCTGTACTCCCGCCACCGTTGACAACCTCTGCTGGCTCGTGAAGAACATCCCCGCCGGCAGCACCTGGACCAGCACCGGCATCGGCCGCCACGCCTTCACCCTCGCCGCCCCCACCATCGTCATGGGCGGTAACGTGCGCGTCGGCTTCGAAGACAACCTCTACCTCGAACGCGGCGTGCTTGCCAAGAGCAACGGCGAACTCGTCGATAAGGTTGTCCGCATGGCCAAACTGCTCGGCCGTCCCATCGCCACCTCCGACGAGGCCCGCGAGATTCTCGGACTGAAGAAGAGATAAGACGTTAGACGTTAGACTTATGACAAAAACACCTCGGAACAAAATCCGGGGTGTTTTTTTCTACCTATTCATGTGAATCGGCAACACAGATTCCTACCCGACCACATACAATTGGTTCGGCATCAGTTTGGCACAATAGTTTATGATTGCCCGAGCCCTCTCGAACCCCGCATCACAGACCTTTTTTTCTTTGCAACCGTCATATCCCATTGTAAGATGCATAAGATCATATCCCGTGTTCAGATATTGCAACAATTTCCCATCACGCTTGGCGGCGGCTTCCTGATATTTCTTGACCGAAGGACGGCCTTTTCCCTTGCGCACTTGCAACAAAGCATCTAATGCGATCAGACAGCCCTTCCACAGCGTGTCACCCGCCATACGGACATATTTCTTATCCTTATACAATTTTGTCTCAGGGTCATACTTTCCTTTGTTAATGACTTCTTCTGCGTTGGCCACATATCTTCTGGCCTCGTCAATTGGATTTTGATATTCCATTATTTTTGATTTTTAGGTTAGTGGTATTTTATAGTATATATTCCATTCGCAAAAATACAACAAAAAGAAGCGTTTGTCAAGAGTTTTTGGAAAATATTTTTTTATTACTGAAAACAAGACAGTTACACAGAAAATAAAGAAGCTATTTTATAATTATTTGTTAATATTATGTGTTTACTTTGCAAAAAAAAGCGTCGTTTTCGTTCAACAAAGAGCAAATCAGTTCACATTTCAAGTTATCCAGAAAAAAAATTTCGGAAACTGTTGACGGTGTCCGAAAAAAGTGTATTTTTGCCGCCGATTTCAGACAGACGATCTGTTAGCTCAGTTGGTTTAGAGCGCTTGCTTGACAGGCAAGAGGTCACTGGTTCAAATCCAGTACAGATCACCAAGTTACAAAAAGCCATGCGTTAAAGCGTGGCTTTTTTTTGCGATGACACGATGAGGCGATGACACGATGAGGCGACGAAGCGTTGAATGGTCACCGTTTGATGTTACGGGCGTTGAGGGCGGCGCGATAACGGGCAGCGTTGCGGGCGTGTTCAGCAGCGCTGGCGGTAAAGTTGTGATAACCAGAGAAATCCTCCTTGGCGCACATGTAGAGGTAGTTATGATGACGGTAATGCAACACGGAATCCATCGTGGAGGCCTCGGGAATGCGGATCGGACCAGGAGGAAGCCCTTTGTATTTGTAGGTGTTATACGGTGAATCGATCTGCAAATCCGCGTTCAGGATGCGCTTGCGGGCGAAATCCCCGATGGCGAACTTCACGGTCGGGTCCGACTGCAGCAACATCCCTTTGTTCAGCCTGTTGATGTACAATCCTGCAATGACAGCCTTCTCCGACGGGCGCATGTTCTCCTCTTCCACAATCGAGGCGAGCGTGGCCACCTGCACCGGTGTCAACCCGATGGCTTCGGCATCCTGCTTACGCTTTTCATTCCAGAACTGTCCGTAATAATCGTTCATCCGATTGAGAAAATCCTCTGCCGTGATGTCGTAATAGATTTCGTAAGTATTTGGGATAAAAAGGCATACGGCTGTTGTATCCGACAAACCGAATTTCTGCATATAGCTTCCATCGTGAAGCAGCGCAGAAAGTTCCTCCGGCTCGAAGAAGAACTTGTGCCCTACCCTCTCAACAAGTTGGTCTACCGTGCGCACGTTGTTGAAGGTAAACTTCACGGGATAGTGCTGTCCTCGGCGCAACAATCGCACCAAATCCAGATTCGTGCGACATCCGGAAATGTCATATTTACCGATGCGTATCGTCTTGTATTTCAACACATCCGCTGTTTTCTTGAAACTCTCCTCGGACTTCAGCACCTCATGCTTTCGCAAGGTGTCCATCACCTGCTCAAAGGTAGCACCAGGAGGCACCACCACGACAGTCTCCCTATTCTGCACATTCTCCGCGAAGAAAGTTCTGAAAAAAACGCCTCCCGCGATTCCCGCCAACAACAGGACACACAATATAATGATTATGATAATCTTTTTCTTTTTCATGAAAATATTCATTGACAAACGGGGGCGTATGCGATACGCCCCTACAATCATTCATTCATCGTATCATCGCATCATCGCATCATCGCGTCATCGCCTCACACCCTCACGATCACCCGTAACTGGTGCGAATACCGCTGCGTCTCCTCGTTGAAGATTCCTGTCTCGTCAATGCGGTCGATGCGGACGCTGCCGCTTGAATGGATAATGGTGCCGTCACCGAGCATCATGCCCACATGGACAATGCGACCTTCCTCGTTGTGGAAGAAGGCAAGGTCGCCAAGACGAGCCTCGTGAACGAAGTCGAGTGGCTCGCCAAATGTGACCTGTTGCGAAGCATCGCGGGGCAGCTGCACGCCGACCAAAGAGTACAACAGTTGGACGAATCCGGAGCAGTCGATGCCGAGCGGAGTGCGACCGCCCCAAAGATACGGGGCACCAAGCAGCGAAAGGGCTGATTTTCTTAGCAGTTCCATACGTTGGACATGGGAGATGTCCGGCACACCGTCCGCAGGCCACCAATTCTCCGCATTTGGAGCCGGGGAGCAAATCCGGATGGGACTCTTTTCCGAATCGGCGACAATCAACGCCCCCATAGTCAACACCTTGGGGAGGTTCATTCCCGTTGACACGAAAGGCAGGCTCAATCGCAATTTATCTGCTTTCAAATAACGGTCAAAAACCTCATCGGACACTTTGAAACACTGTTTCCGCTGAATCCAACCTGAATAATTGTCATGATGGGTTTCAATCTGCGCCCATTCCTCCGTAGTTTCCTGTATCCGATAGGTTTCGCCGAACAACAGCTGGCTCACCATCTCGGAGCAATGCGACGGTTCCGCACGCATCGGAATCACCGTCAAATGACATATACCCGAATTCATCGCCTCATCGTTTCATCGCCTCATCGTCAGAACGGCAGGTCATCTGCACCACCCTCGTCGGTAAACGTCTCCTGAGGGATATTGGGCAGTGTGTTCATATCGGGCTGCGGCTGGGCGAAAGAAGAAGGTTGCTGAGGTGCCTGATAACCCTGTTGGGGAGCAGGCGCATATCCTTGCGGTTGAGGGGGATAGGCCGGCTGCTGAGGTTGAGCGTAACCCTGCTGGGGCTGCCCATAACCTTGCGGCTGTTGGGGATAACCTTGCGGCGGATACATCGGCTGCTGAGGTTGGGCATAGCCCTGCGGCTGCTGCACATAACCTTGCGGCTGACCGTAAACGGGCGCGCCAGTGACAGCGGCGGGAGTGGCGGCCTCCACCTTCCAAGCCCTCACGTCGGTGTACCAGTTCCCGTTGAACTCACGAGACTCCAAATCGAAGGAAACGGTAATAAGACTTCCTTCCTGGAATTGATCCAACGCACGGGCGCGATCCCCCCACAAATTGGCACACACCTTTTTAGGATATTGTTCTACGGTCTCTATGACAAATTCTGCCTTCGACCAATTGTTTCCTGAACTGCTGACACCCGACTTTACGGGCAGTTTTTGAATTAATTTTCCTGTAATTTCCATAATTATTCCTTGTTTTTCTTTTCTCTCTTACCGAAAACGGTGACGTTAATGTATTTTGACGGATTTGCCTTGAGGTCTTTGACCAGCAAATCCAAACTTTCGATTGTCTTATTAATGCTGTTATAAAGCGAATCGTTCCGCACCAGTTGGCCTAAGGTTCCTTCACCTCTTTCCACCTCGCTTACAATCCGGTTGACATTATCAATGGTCCCCTTTGCTTCATTCACGAAACCTCGGATGTTGGATTGGGCTATGGAATCGGAAATATTGTCCACATTGTCCACAATCTCATTGATTTTCGGGGAAGCATCGGCAAGCGTCTTGGAAAGTTTGTCAAACTGCGAAACGAAATTGTTCACCTTACCACCATTGTCAGCCAACAGTTTGGAGAGGTCGGCGGTGGCATGTTCCAAGTTCTCCAGCGTGTTCTTGATCATAGTGCCGCCGTTGTGAGAATCCTCCGTACGGAACGCGAGCTTGAGGTTTTGTCCGATGGTGTCAACTGAAGCGACCACACTTTGGAGCTGTGTCACAAGGTCGCCCACCCCATCCAACATGCCGCCGGCAAGGTAACAACCGAGCGTGTCGCCTCGATGGGCCATCTTGGAGGATTGTCCCAAATGCAGGTTCACAATCATTCCGCCCAAAACATCCTTTTGCGCCACTTCCAGCTTTGAATCCTCGGGAATATCCAAATCCTCGGTGACCAGAATCTCCGCGCATATACGCACCGGATTGGAGCTCAGCAGCTTGATACCGGTAACTTTGCCGATCTCGTATCCATTCAACGCCACATTCGTGCTTTCATGCAAAGCCCCCACATCTTCAAACACGGCATAATAGTAATTCTTCTTGCCGAAAACGTTAATGCCCTTCAAAAATACCGAACCAAGGTAAAAAATCAACACTGCCGCAATGAAAAACAGGGCGACTTTGATGCTTTTAACCTCTTTGTCGGAATAGGATTTCTGTTTGTTTTTGTCCATCGGATAATAATCTCTACAATCGGCAAAGATACCATTTTTTCATCTCCGATGGAAATATTTTATTCACATTCCATCAACATCACGGTTTCGCGAGTTTGACGGCTTCGGAGACGGGGATTTTTGTTTCTCCTTTGAAGGCTATGACGAAAGCGTCCGGATATCTCTTTTTCACCTCCGCGAGAATATTCTTCGCCGACTGCAGGTCAGCCTCGCTTCCGGCGGTATATTTCCACAAACCACCCTCATAGTAACGGTCCACATTCGGCAGACCGTTGAAGCGTTTGTCATTCAGCGAAATCTTATCGGGAAGAGCCATGAACTGGACCGTGAAACGAATTCCATCAGGATTTGCCGGCGATTTGTCTACTGTGGTTTTCGAGTCATCCACTTCCTTATCCGGCTGATTATCAGAAGAATTATTATTGTTGTAATCATTTGATTCGGGTTTATTGGATGATTCTGGGTTTTTATTATCAGAAGCTATAACGTCAGAAGTGGCCACTTTATTGCCTGTCACCTGAGAATAATAAGAGACGAAAGCGCGATAGATGGCATCGGCGATGCTCGCCTTGTTTTTCTCTTCGGAGAGGAACTTCTCCTCCGTGGGGTTGGTGAGGAAGCCCATCTCAATGAGGATGCTGGGCATGGAAACCGCCCACAGCACCCAGTATCCGGCCTGGTTGACCCCGCGGTCACGGAGATGCGTGGTGTTGATCAAATTTTTCTGGACTTTGTCGGCCAGAAGGATGGAGTTTTTGAGATATGCGGCGGAATAAAGGGAGAACATGACGGCTGACTCGGGAGAGTTCGGGTTGAATCCGCCATAGTTCTGCTCATAATTCTTCTCCTTCAGCATGGCGGAGTTTTCGGCGCGCGCCACGGCGAGATTCGCCTCACTCTTGTGGAGCCCCATCACCCACGTGTCGATGCCGTGAGCAGATTTGTTTTCGCTGGCATTGCAGTGGAAAGAGATAAACAGGTCCGCATGGTTGTCGTTTGCGATTTTGGCGCGACGGTAAAGTTCCACAAAGACATCGGTGTTACGCGTGTATATCACCTTGACATTCGGACAGTTGTCACTGATAAGCTTGCCCGTCTTCAGCGCAATGTTCAAGGCGACATCCTTCTCTTTGGTATATGCGCCGAGGCAGCCGGGGTCCTTGCCGCCGTGGCCCGCATCAATCACCACCTTAAACGTTTTCCCGTCCTTCTGGGCGGACATGGGGAATGTCAAAAAAGTTATGAACAGAAACAATAAGAAAAATAATTTCGAGTTCATCGGATTGCGATTTTTTAATTATCTTTGCTGATTTTTTTATGCAAAAATATAATTATTGACTAAAGGTTTTTCCCTTTGATTAAAAAAATATACACACTGGATTTTTCATATTTCCATAAGCTCCTTATGGTGTTCATATTTAGTGTGTTATGTTTAAATCTGGTTGCGCAGAACGTCAATACGGGGAAACGTGTAAGGGGGCAACGGGACACCACGGCGGTCGGAAAGCTCAACCCCGAGTATGCAGATTCTGCGTCAAATCCGGCCAAAACAGCCAAAATCATCTCTTCGAACGCCATCACCTCGGTGGTGAAATACAGCGCCCGCGACTCGGTGGTGAACGACCTTCAGCGGCGCTACACCTACCTGTTCGGCGATGCTATAGTACAATACGAGGACATGGAACTCCGCGCCGACTACATCGAAATTGACTTTGAGCACAAGGAGTTGTACGCCTGCGGTGTGGCCGACTCCAACGGTGTGATGCACGGATACCCCGTCTTTTCCCAAGCCGACGCCCATTACAACGCCAAGGAGATCATGTACAACTTCAACACCCAGAAGGGGAAAATCTCCCATGTGATCACCACGCAGGATGACGGATTCATCCACGGCGAGCAGGTCAAAAAGATCGGGGATGATGTCGCATTCATCAAACGAGGGAAATACACGACCTGCGAGCTCGGCGACCCTCATTACGAAATAACTTTCTCCAAGGCAAAAGTCATCCAGCACGACAAGATTGTGATCGGGCCCGCCTATTTGAGTTTCACGGACGTGCCCACCCCGCTGGCGCTGCCGTTCGCCTTCTTCCCGCTGGACACCCGGCACAAATCCGGACTGGTGATGCCCTCCTTCGGACAATCCGGATCCATGGGCTTCTACCTGAAAGACCTCGGGTTCTACTTCGCCATCAACGACAACATCGACTTGCTGCTGTCTGCGGATCTCTACACCCGCGGCAGCTGGGCCATCAAGGCCAAGTCGAACTATGTGTTCCGCTACCGTTGCAGCGGCATCGTCGAGCTGGCTTTCGCCCGTGCCCTGACGGGCATCCGCATCGACACGGCCAACTTCAGGAAAACCAACAACTACAAGATCTATTGGGACCACAAGCAAGACGTCAAATCGCATCCCAGGACTCGCTTCAACGCGCACATAGACATCCAGAGCGCCAACTACGCCCGCTACAACATGACCCCGGCGAACGACTACCTCTCCAACCAGTTCACCTCCACCGTCAACTTCTCCACCTCGGCCGCGGACTTTTTCTTCTTCGACGCCACCATCTCCTACTCGCAGAACACGGGCAACCACACCGTCAACCTGAAACTGCCCAACATCAACATGTCCGTAGCGCAATTCTACCCCTTCCGCAAGAAAAACAAAACCGGAAAACTGAAATGGTACGACAACATCTCCATGAAATGGTCATCGCAACTTATCGGACAGGTCAACACCCTCGACTCCTTGTTCCTGAAACCCGTCACGTGGGAGCACTTCGAGACCGGCATCATGCATACCGTGCCCATCACCATCCCCATCAAGATTGCCAAGACCATCAACTGGAACACCTCCATCACATTGACGGAGAAATGGTATCTGCAGCACTACACCCGCCATATGACGTGGGACAGCGCGGCAGCTGAAACCGTTCCGATGCTGCAGATGGACTTCAACCGAAAATTCGGAGCCGTGCACGACCTTCTGATTTCCTCGAACCTGACCACGAAAATCTACGTGATGTACCTCTTCAAAAAGGGCTGGCTGAATGCCATCCGACACATCATCACCCCGACACTGAGTTTCAACTTCCAGCCGCTGCTGAACGGGCAAAACACCGCCACCTACGTCAACCCCATGACCGGCGAACTAGTTGAGTACAACTATTATGACAACTCCATCTTCGGGGGTGGGAGCACCCGCATGCAGGCACGTGCGCAACTATCCTTCGGCAACAATCTGGAAATCAAGGTCCGTTCCCGGAAAGACACCATCACGGGGTTGAAAAAAGTGCCGCTCATTGACAATTTCAACATCTCCATGTACTACGATTTTGCCGCCGATTCCATGAGATGGTCACTGTTCTCCATGTCCGGCCGCAGCACCCTTTTCAAGCATCTGTATCTGACCTACAGCTTCATTTTCGACCCGTACAGCATCGATGGGAACGGCCGTCGCGTGAACATCACCGAATGGAAGGCCAATCACCGGCTTTTGCGTTTCTCCTCCGGCACTTACAGTGTCTCCCTCAACTACCGCATCGACCAAAACACGTTCAAGTCGAAGGACGAGGAGCGCCAACGCAACCGGCTGCCCTGGTCGTTGACTTTTAACTACTCATTCACCTACGGCATCAACGACAATATGGACTATTACCGCTATATCTACTGGGGAGAGGAGCTGAAACCCTACAAATTCAACATGGTGCACACACTGGGTGTCTCCGGCGACGTTCAAGTCACCAAAAAGTGGAAAATCGGCTTCACCACCGGCTACGATTTCGTCCAAAAATCACTGTCTTACACATCGTTGGATTTCTACCGCGACATGCACTGCTGGGAGATGAGCTTCAACTGGATTCCCTTCGGCTACCGCAAGGGCTGGCAGTTCACCCTCAACGTGAAATCGTCCACTTTGAAAGATGTCTTGAAGTTACCGCTGCACCACGACTTCACGAACAATCTGTAGATTTGAGACGTAAGACGTTGGACGTTAGACGTTTGGGGGAAGGGGTCCTGATCCCTATAGACTTAAACTTAGACTTCGACACAAGTTGTAGTCATAGTATAGTCCTCAGTCTTAAGTCTTCAATCCTCAGTCCTAAATCACACCCAAAAATATATTCGTACATATATATCCATAAAATGTGTATCTTTGCCGAAAATTCACCGAATTTATAACTTTCAATATATCAGTATGAAGAATACACCAATACCCGCAGAAATTGTGGACAAGAAAGTCGCTGAAAGCGGCATAAGCAGCGTTGGCAAGGCCTCCATCCGTGAGGTGAAACGTCTGATCAACGAGATCGAACAGGCTTCCGGCAAGGAGTTTGTGCGCATGGAGATGGGCATCCCCGGCCTTCCGCCGTGCTCCGTGGGCGTGGAGGCTCAAATCGAAGCCCTGAAGAAAGGTGTCGCCGCCATCTACCCTGACATTGAGGGTATTCCCGCTCTGAAACAAGAGGCTGCGCGCTTCGTCAAGAACTTCATCGACCTCGAAGTCGATCCCGAGAACTGCATCCCGACCGTGGGTTCCATGATGGGCGGCATGGCCGGCTTCATGACCTTCGTGCGTTGCCGCAAAGAGCGCGACACCACCCTGTTCATCGACCCCGGCTTCCCCGTGCAGAAACAACAGCACCGTGTCATGGGACTCAAATACGAGACCTTCGACGTCTATGAGCACCGCGGCTCGAAATTGAGAGCAAAATTGGAGAGCTACCTTGAAAAGGGCAACATCCACACCATTATGTACTCCAACCCCAACAACCCGTCATGGA
>Ga0247608_10001570_pt1 | contig 31123 bp, 23 predicted proteins | sample 176DNAGHGlowgp2_FD_193490 | JGI IMG/M metagenome (GOLD analysis project Ga0247608, IMG submission 193490) | Sheep rumen microbial communities from Palmerston North, Manawatu-Wanganui, New Zealand - 1766 DNA GHGlow gp2 | ecosystem: Host-associated > Mammals > Digestive system > Stomach > Rumen ...
GGCGCTCTTTTAATAGTTTCAGGTTTCAAGATTCAAGTTTCAGGTCGCAAACCGTAAATCGTAAACCGTAAACCGCAAAAACAATGACAATCAAACAAGTAACCCAATTTTTAGAACAAAAATTCCCTTTGTACCTCCAAGAAGATTTCGACAACTGCGGGGTTCAGTGCGGGGATGTGCGTCAGGAAATCACTGGCGCGATGATCTGTTTCGAGATGTCGGAGCAGGTCATTGACGAGGCCATCGAAAAGGGCTGCAACCTCGTGATTTCGCACCATCCGCTGATGCTCAAGCGCGGCATCAACAAGATTGTACCCACAGACCGCGTAGGAGCGATGATTTGCAAAGCGTTGGCGCACAATATGGTACTCTACTCCATGCACACGAATATCGACAGTGGCGAAGGCGGGGGCAACGACGCTTTCGCGGAGAAGCTCGGGCTTCGGAACACGAAAGTGTTGGAACCACACAAAGGACTCTACCGCAAACTGGTGGTCTTTGTGCCCACCGACCACGCCGAAAAGCTCAAATCTGCGCTGTTCGCTGCAGGTTGCGGAGTGCAGGGCAATTACGACTCATGCGCCTACACGATGAGCGGCACCGGACAATTCCGGCCGCAAAACGGCGCCAACCCCTACCTCGGACAGGAAAACGTCCTCGAACACGTGGCAGAGGAACGTGTTGAAGTCCTCTACCCTACTGGTTTGCAACGGACTGTGATCCAAACCCTCTACAAAAACCACCCCTACGAGGAGCCTGCGTTCGATCTGCTGCCACTGGAGAACGAAAGTCGCACCATCGGCCTCGGCCGCATCGGAGAGTTGCCGGAAGAAATGACCGTACCGGCGTTCCTGTCTTTCCTGAAGGACAAACTGCAACTTCCACCGTTCCGCTACGCCGGAAACACAGAGCGGACAATCCGCAAAGTGGCGGTCTGCGGCGGCGGCGGATCCAGTTTCATCGACCTCGCCATCGCTTCGGGCGCAGACGCCTACGTGTCAGGCGATTTCAAATACCACGACTTCTTCAAGTCCCATTCTGGCACGCTTTTAGTGGACATCGGACATTATGAAGGTGAATTTTTCATCAAGAATATTATTTTCAACTTACTAAACGAAAAATTTACTACATTTGCCACCTTAATTTCTAAATTGGAATTTTTAGAAGTTAAATATTTTTAGATTGTTGATAATCAAATAGTTAAATCAAATATGGCCAAGAAAAAAGTAACTGAAGAAGAGGTTGAAAACGGTACGAAAAAAGCGAAAGTGGAGAAAATTGTCCCCAAAATGAAAAAGATCACCCCGAAACGGGTGAAGGTCCCCCAAGTGGAAGAAAAAGTGGAGGAGAAACCCGTGGAAATAGCGGAAGTCGTGGAAGAGGTGGTCAAAGTGGAAGAAGCACCGAAACCGAAACAAAAAGTGGCCAAAAAACCTGTGGTGGAAACTATTATCGAGGATGACGATGTAACGGTGGAGAAGTCTTCCGACGGAGTCGTGGAAGTGAAAAAACACGAGAGCACCCAAAGTACCGCCGAAGAGTTGTCTATCGAGCAGAAGTTGTTGTCCTTGTACAACTTACAACAAATCTGCACTAAAATTGACGACATCCGCATGATCCGTGGCGAACTTCCTGAGGAAATTCGCGACAATGAAGACGAATGCGAAGGCTTGAACACCCGCATCAGCAAATTCACGGATGACATCAAGAACCTCAAACTGAAAATCGCCTCCGAGAACACCAATATCGACGAGGCCAAAGCTTCTATCAAAAAATATGAGGAGCAGCAAAATTCAGTCCGCAACAACCGTGAATATGAAGCTCTGAGTAAGGAAATTGAATTTCAACACCTCCAAATCCAAGTGGCCGAAAAGCACAAAGAAAGACACGAGGCTGAAATTCTGGACAAACAGAATAAGATTTCCGAGACCAACGAACGTTTGAATGAGCTGCAAGAAGTTCTGGAACACAAAAAAGCGGAATTGGAAGTGATTGTGGCTGACACACAAAAAGAAGAGGAGGAACTCTTAGCCAAAGCCGAAGAGCTGAAAGCCAAAGTCGATGACCGCCTGCTTGCTGCTTTTGAGCGCATCCGCAAAAACGCCCATAACGGACTGGCCATCGTGAAGATTGAGCGCGACGCTTGCGGCGGTTGCTTCAGCAAAATCCCCCCGCAACGCCAGTTGGACATCTGCCTGCACAAGAAAATCATCGTATGCGAAGCTTGCGGTCGTATTTTCATTGACGACAAATTGGTGCGCGAACACGAAAACGATGCACAATAATTGCCTATTTTAAACGTTATTGCAATTAACACGTCTATTGCGACGTTTTTATAATAGAAACAACTTTATTAATCACCATTATTAAAAAAGTATTATGAAAAAAGTATTAAGTGTATTATGCATGGCCCTTCTGGCCGGAGGTATGATTTTCACCTCATGTACTCAAAAACAGTACACCATTACTGTTAACTCTAACAACGATGCTTGGGGCACCGTGACTGGCGGCGGCACATACAACGATGGTGCTACTGCTACTCTGACTGCAACACCGAAAGACGGTTATATCTTTGTGAAATGGCAAGACGGCACCACCGAAAATCCTCGCACTATCACCGTTACCGCTGATGAAACCTGGACCGCTTATTTCGAAGCTGCTCCTGTTTCTCAAGGCACCACCAAAGTGACTTTCAACGGTTCCACCTGGAATGCAGCTAACATGACCGCTTATGATAAAACTGCCGAAGGCTACCTCTATGCGGAATTCTTCAAAGTTGCAAACAGCGAAGACAATATCTATTGCGACGGTTTACTTGAAACCACTCCTGGCAGCTACGATTTCCAAACCAACCAAGACATCGTTAATTATCGTGACCCCAACTTCACCTATTATGACGCTGAAGGTATTTTGGATAACGAGAATCATCAACCTGGAGAATACTGGGGTTGGAACACGAATACTTCTTCTTTCACAGAAACTGTTACAGCTGTCGATTTGAACGCTCTGACGATCAGCGGTTCTTGGAATGCTGAAGTGTTCTCTGCAGAAGAGTATGTGGCTTATCTCCAAACTGGCGCTATGCCTACAATGCATCCTTTCAGCGGTGTTATTGACAACATGCCTTGGACTTGGAACACCAGCAAAGCCCCTGTCAGCAAGAAAGGCACTCATAAAGTGGCTCAAAGAGTGAAATAATTTTTTTCACAAAATAAAAAAAAGACTGCTTCCGAAAAAAGCAGTCTTTTTTTTATCCAAATAAGCTTCTGACATGAAAAAGACTTTTTTATTTTTGATTGCAGCTTTCTTATTCATGTGCTGTGGCTGCAAATCAGATCGTAGTATGGCAGAAAAAGCAGCATATAACTATTCCTTTGCCATGGCTAATTATCAATTAGAGGATGCTGCTAAATATGCCACTGCCGAGACTAAAAACACGGTTTTGGTTCGTGCGGAACAATTGTTGCAGAAACTCGACCCCTCTTATATCAAATCAGACACACCCGCAACCATCGAAATCGAGAACTTAGAATTTACTTCTGACAGCACAGCGGTCGCCACTTACCATAAAACCACCCCTATCAAAAATTTCTCAGGTGAGTTGGAATTGCGAAAAAGAGATGGTCAATGGTATGCACATGTGACACCACCTGCCGAGTCCCCTGCTGCACAGAAACAGAAACAGGAAGGTCAACGGAGAACCGACACGCTCCGACAAATAAAACCCAAATTTTAGAGGAAAGTCTCCAATTCCTTAGCCGAGGACTATCGCATCTGCTACAACTTCTGCCACAGACTTGATTTCAACCCCGAGCTTGTACTCGTGGTTGATTTGCGTGAGCTGATCGGCACAGTTGTGACAAGGAGTGATCACCACATTAGCACCTGTCGCCTTGATTTGATCGGCCTTGATTTTGCCGATTTTCAGACGGCGTTCGTTGTATTCGCTCATGGCCAACATGCCGCCACCACCACCGCAGCAGAAATTGTCACTGCCGAACGGATCCATTTCGATAAGCTCCGGCACCGCCTGTTTCACCACATAACGCAACGAATTGAACAGTCCGCCATTGCGCACGATATTGCACGGATCATGAATCGTGTATTTCTTGTTGTTCAATGATTTGTCCAGTTTTATTTTACCTGAACGGATATATTCCTCAATTAACTCCACCAAGGAAATCATCTTGAAATCAGGATGTTGACCCATATAGTTGGGGGCTTCCCAGCGTAGTGCGCGCGTGCCATGGCCACACTCACCCAACACCAACGTCTTGCATTTCAACTTCGCCATTTCATCATACATGTGCTGGGCAATCTGCTTGGCATGTGCATCATTGCCGGAAAAATAGCCGTAGTTGGTCACATCATACATTTCATCGGAGAGTGTCCAGTCTGCACCGGCCACATGAAAAATCTTAGCAGCTGCGGCAATGGAAAGCGGGAAGAATTTCGGCTCGCGCGGGTTCAGCGTGTAAAGAATCTCCGCATTCTCCTTGTTCATCGGAATCAGCGTCTCCTCAGTCTCCAATTCGTCCTGCAATTCCTCTTGCATCCAGTCGATGGTGTCCACAAAGTCCTCTTTGGGAATAGCCATGTTGTTTTTAGTATTCAAGGCTGCATCAACCGTTGCCTGCAGTGTTTCAGGCACGCACCCCATAGTGGCTAACATTCGGCGGCCCGTTCGCACCACAAACGGGATGTCCACCCCGATAGAGCAGTGTTTCACACAACGTCCGCACATCGTGCATGCACCATACAGCGAATCAACCATCTCGTTGATGTAATCCTCCGTCAACTCTTTGGCATTCGTCAATTTAGGCGCTGTCTTGCCCAAGAAAGTACAATAGCGACGGTAAATGGACGACACCATATCGACTTTCTTGCCGGGAATATATTTCGCTTCCTTGAACGTCCTGAAGAAGAGGCAACTGGAATCGCACAGCCCACAGTGCACGCAAGCGTTGAGATGCGTAAGCAGTTTGCTGTCCGTATGTTTGGTCAAAATATTGACGGCCTTTTGGATGCTTTCGGAAGAAATGTCTTTCATACTTTAAGAATATTTTGGCCGCGAAGATACGATTTTTTTAGCTAGTAGCTTAAGTTTTTCTATAACAATAACTATGACTATGACTATAACAATAACTATGACTATAACATGACTTAGAGTTATCATATTTTTTTCACGAGACTATTCTAATCCTAAAAAAATATTATTTTTGCATTGGTTTTAGTTTTGGTAAATTAAGGGGTGGAAAAAGCCGCAACGAAATATGGAAGTTGTTTATAATTAAAAATATAGGAGGTTTATTATGTTAAAAAACAGAAGTTTGATTGACCCGTCCGATTTCACGCGGGAGGAGTTCCGCGAAATTTTTGATTTGGGCCACCAGATTATCGCCGATCCGGCGAAGTACAGCAAGAGTTGTGAAGGCAAGATCCTGGCAACTCTTTTTTATGAGCCGAGCACACGCACGCGCCTTAGTTTCGAGACAGCCATGCTGCGTTTAGGCGGCCAAGTGATCGGTTTTTCCGAAGCGGCTTCCTCTTCCACGGCTAAGGGCGAGAGCATCGCCGATACTTTACGCACTGTGGAGTGCTACGCTGACATCGCGGCCATGCGCCATCCCAAGGAGGGTGCCCCGCGTCTGGCCAGCCACTACATCCACATGCCGCTCATCAACGCCGGCGATGGTGGCCACCAACACCCCACACAAACCCTCACTGACATCCTCACCATCGAGCGTCTGCGCGGTAGTGTGGAAAACAAGACCTACGGCTTCTGCGGTGACCTTAAATTCGGCCGCACGGTCCACTCCCTCGTCAAATTCCTCAGCAATTACGAAGGCGTCCGCTTCATCTTCATCTCCCCCGAGGAGCTGAGAGTTCCGGAATACATTCGCGAAGAGGTCGTCCGCAAGAAAGGCATCCCATTCGAAGAGGTCGATCAAATGGAACCCTACATGAACCAACTCGACTTCCTCTACATGACCCGTGTGCAACGCGAACGTTTCTTCAACGAAGAGGACTATATCCGCCTGAAAGACCGGTTCATCCTCGACAAAGAGAAGATGTCCTACGCCCGCCCCGACACCTACATCCTGCACCCGCTGCCCCGTGTCAACGAAATCAGCACCGAAGTCGATGACGACCCGAGAGCGCAATACTTCCAACAGGCCAAAAACGGTATGTATGTGCGTATGGCGTTGATTCTCAAACTTTTAGGAATATATTAGACGTAAGACTTAGGACTTATGATAAAAACTCCCAAATCTCAAGTCTTCAGTCTCAAGTCCTCAGTCTCAAGTCAAAACAGTAAGAAAACATCATCATAAATAAGAAACATCATGTTAGAAATCACCAGTATAGAAAAAGGTATTGTCATCGACCACATTACCGCCGGCTACGGAATCCAAGTGTTCAATTATCTGAACCTTGACACGGCCGATTATAATGTCGCGCTCATCTGCAACGCCTACAGCCAGAAAATGGGCAAAAAGGACATTATCAAAATCAACAATGTCATCGACATCAATTACGATTTCCTCGGGCTAATTGACCCGAACGCCACGGTGAACATCATCGAGGACGGGAAAACCATCAAGAAGGTGAAGTTAGAGGTGCCTGACCGCGTGGAGAACATCATACGCTGCAAGAACCCGCGCTGCGTCACCTCCGTAGAGCACTATTTCCCGCACGTCTTCCATCTCGTCGATAAGGAGAAACGCTCCTACCGCTGCGAGTACTGCGACGACATTGTGATACCGTATCCTGTGAAATAATGACGCAAAAAAGAGACGCAAAATTTTGCGTCTCTTTTTGTTCCGTGCAAATTTAAGAATTTTAAACAGTTCGGGGATTGAAAAAAAACTATTTTTGCGGCCGTAATTCATTAAAATAAGAAACAAAAAAAAACGAAAAAAATGAAGAAACTTTTTATCATGATGGCAGCTGCATGCTGTCTGATGTTCACTGCCTGCACCAACAACAAACCCGCTGAGCAGAAAGCTGAATGCACCGAAGTGCAAGCCGAAGATCAACCTTGTTGCAAGGAGATGACTGAGGAGCAGAAAGCCGAAATGGAAGCCTGCAAGAAGGCTGCCGAGGATTGGCAGAACTGGGAAAATCTCACCGACGAGCGCAAAGCGGAACTGCTTGACATGCGCAAGGCCAAATACGATGAGATGCAAGCTATGAAGAAAGCCCAGGAAGAGAAGAAAGCCAAATTCGAGGCTGCCATGCTCAACTGGGACAAACTCTCCCTCGATGACAGAAAAGCCGCTTTCGACGAAATGAGCTGCTGCGGCGGTTGCAAGGGTGAAGGCAAAGCTTGCTGCAAGGGTGGTGACAAACCCGGATGCAAAGGCGAAGGCCATGGTTGCAAAGGTGAAGGCAAAGGCTGCCCCAAGGAAGGCGGCAAATGTCCGAAAGGTAACTAATTCGCTATGAAAAAGATTGCCGTATTCGCCAGTGGTTTCGGCTCCAATTTCCAAGCCATTATCGAGGCCGTGAAACAGCAGACGCTGAACGCCGACATCGCATTACTGGTATCCGACAATCCTTCAAGCAAAGCAGTGGAACGCGCCAATGCCGCCGGCATTGACGCGTTCACTTTTTGTGCTAAGGACTACGCCGGAAAGGCCGCATACGAACAGGCCGTTTTAGCTGAACTCCAAAAACGACAGGTCGAGTACATTGTGCTGGCCGGCTATATGCGCATCATCGGGCCCACGCTGTTAGAAGCTTTCCCCATGCGCATCATCAACCTGCACCCTGCCCTGCTGCCCTCGTTCCCTGGCGCACACGGTATCGCCGACGCCTACAACTACGGCGTGAAAGTGTTCGGCATCACTATCCATTTTGTCAATGAAGGCGTGGATACTGGCAAAATCATCAACCAGTTCGCCTTCCACGCGGAGGATGACGACACGTTAGAAACCATCGAAACGAAAATCCACCAGCTGGAACATCAATATTTCCCGCTGACAATCAATGAAGTAATCAACTGGTAGTTCCTTCTACCTGAACCGGCGGTGATTCAGGAAACGGTTCTCCTTTTCAATCTCCACCATCTGCTCCCGCGTTTCCGTAGAGAAAAAGGCCTCTGCCAATTTCTCCTCCAAATAGCTGACCGCCATATCGTTAGGGTGACACAGATCCTTGGCGTAAAAACGGTAATCCCGCAAGTCATCCATCAAATACTCGTAAGCGGGGAAATAAAACGTGGTTTCATTGTCCACCAACTTATCGACAGCCAAAAGGAGCTCGGACTTGCTCAACGCGTTTTCGTGCGCCCCATCGCCAAGATGACGCACCGGACTCACCGTGAAAATCACTTTCATTTCGGGAACTGCCTCTCTCAGCAATGTAAGCGTGCTATTCCACTGAGAAACAATCTTTTTCACATCCAAGCGAATACGTTCAAACTGATGATTCGGAATCTTGTGGCAATTAGAGACAATTAAATCCCGAGGAATAAACTTATAGCAAAAGGCCGTTCCGAAAGTGACAAACAAATAGCGTGTTTTATGCAGAAAATCGGAACATTCCTGCAAACTACGGTCAATTTCAGCCTCAAAATCCTCGTAATTCTCCTTTGAAAAACGACCATGGTGGGCAAAACTCACCCATAAATCCCGATACTTGTAAAAATAGCGGTTCTTGTCAAAAAGGTCGGGCTGAAGCATAAAACGCAATGCCCTGTCTATGGAAATCGGGTTGAAAAGCACCCCAAACGGATTGGAGCAGACATCGAAACGATGCACATCAAAGTAATGTCCCATGTTGTCGGAGAAACAGGAACCCACAAGCATCACCGTGTCGTTCGGTGTGATTTCAAAAGGGTATTCCGGAGCGGGTATGATGGTTCTGAATTGCATGTTATCTTATTTTGGAATCAATAATTTTGCGAATTTTAGGACTAATGTCTTGGATCCTACGGTATCGAAAAGCACCACTGCCCGTGCGTCAGGACCTTCACCGGAAACCGAATCCACCAGACCGAAACCGAATTTCGTGTGATATACACGGATGCCTGGCTGAATTGATTCTGGCGCGGCCAACTCGCCAATTTGATCCAATTTCACTTCCGTTTTGGTCTTAATCACTGGTTTTGCAACGATATCAGGCTGTTTTCGAACTTCCCGAACATAGCTTGAAGAAGACGAGCGAGGCTCCGATCTAAATCGGAATCTGGTGGTTTCGGGCTCGGAATATGACCTTCCGAACAGCCCGCTCCCTTCGGAAGCCTTCTGGGTAACCTTCAGATAACGATCAGGGATTTCTTCCAAAAAGCGGCTGCTTTCACAAGGTCTCCGCTGACCATATTGGAAACGCGACAGTGCCATAGTGAGAAAGACCTGTTTGCGGGCACGGGTCAACGCAACATAGAACAGACGACGCTCCTCCTCCATGGCCGCACGGGAATCCAAACTCATAGACGATGGGAACAAGTTCTCCTCCATCCCCGACACAAACACATAGTCAAATTCCAAACCTTTAGCGGAATGTATCGTCATCAGACGCACGACGTTGCTCTGCGTCTCCTCATCCTCCTTGTTCAAATCACGGTCATCCAACAACGACACCGATTGCATATACTGGTCCAGTGAAGGAAAATAGGTCTCTAACATCTCGCCTGTTTCCTCGTTGAGGATATTTTCGGGTTCGCGGCCCACAAAACTCTGGATGGCGTTGAAAAGCTCCGTCACATGGTCCACACGTTCCTTCTCTTCAATATTCTCGTTCAACGCTTTGGCGACCCCTGATTTTACCAGAATCTGCATCCCCAACTCGTAAGCGTCTTTAGTGGTCAATTGTGCAGAGAACCCTTTGATAAGATCAGCGAAATCACGCAAACGGGCTATCACACTGCCGTTTAATTCCGTGGCATAGTTTTCCGGATGCTCCACCACATCCCAAAGCGGCACTCTGGCGGCTTGTGCGGTAGTGGTCAGACGAGCCAACGTGGTGTCGCCGATGCCGCGCATAGGGTAGTTGATGACTCGGCGGAGCGACTCCTCATCGTAATGGTTAATCACCAAGCGGAAATAGGCCAGCACGGTTTTGATTTCCTTACGGTTATAGAAGGAGATGCTTCCCAATATCTTGTACGGAATATGCCGCTTTACCATGGCTTCCTCCAAGGCGCGCGACTGCGTGTTTGTACGATAAAGAATGGCGAATTGCCGGTTTTCAACATGCTCGTTCATCTGACATTCGAAAATCTTGTTGGCAATCTCGTTGGCCTCCTCCATATCAGATGAAGCGCGTATCAACTCTATTTTCGGACCTTCCACGTTATCCGTCCATACTTTCTTGGGCATCCTGTCTTTGTTGTGGCTGATCACCTCATTGGCCGCATTCACGATGTTCTGCGTGGATCGGTAATTCTGCTCCAGCTTGAAAATCCGTGTGTTCGGATAATCACGCTTGAAGTTCAAGATATTCTGAATATCCGCACCTCTGAATCCATAAATACTTTGCGAATCATCGCCCACTACGCAAATATTTTGGTTTAGGGCAGCCAAACGTTTGATGATCAAATACTGCGCATAATTCGTGTCCTGATACTCATCCACCAGAATATATTGGAAACGATTTTGGTACTTGAAAAGTGCTTCGGGCGAATCACGAAGCAGAACGTTCATGTAATAGAGCAAATCATCAAAGTCCATGGCATTGGACTTGTGTAGCCGGTCATTGTATTTGAAGAAAATCTGCGCAATCATTGGTTTGTTGGACATGCGGTCGGCAGCGGCGATTTCTGGGTTGTCCGCATACTCCTGTGCCGACAAAAGGCTCGATTTAGCCATTGATATCCGGTTCAAAATAAACCCGGGAGTATATTGTTTAGGATCCAACCCCATCTCTTTGACAATACTCTTTATCAGCGATTTGGCATCATCCGTATCATATATGGTGATATTTTGACTATAGCCTATTTTTTCCGCTTCAACACGCAGAATCCTGTAAAACACAGAGTGGAAAGTGCCCATTGTCACGGCCTTTGCTGTCTCTCCTCCAACCAATTGGACGATACGTTCACGCATCTCCGCTGCAGCCTTGTTGGTGAACGTCAGTGCCAAAATGCGGTACGGACTGATGTTATTTACCGCCAACATGTAGGCTATCCGATAGGTCAGAACACGGGTTTTTCCTGAGCCGGCACCAGCCAATACCATCACGGGACCTTCCGTTTGGGTTACCGCAACTTGTTGTTGTTCATTAAGTTCAGACAAAATATTATCTTCTTTCGTCATGGTTTTTCGTAAAGATTTCAGTGTTATTTTTAGCTTTTAATTGTAAAAAATAAATTATAAAAATATTTTTTATAAATTAATTTTCGAATGAAATATTTTTTATCTTTGCTCGTTGAAATTAACAACAAACAGGCGACCGGTAAGTCCCACCTATATACATTTTTCATTTTAGTCCCACCTAAAAATTGGCAATTACTCACAAAATCCGGCCGCCTGTTTTATTTGTCATCAGGGGAGATGTTTCCCAGCACTTGTTCCACTTGTTGAAACAATTCTTGAAAATCACCATTGTTCACAAACACATGGTCGGCCATCTGCATACATTTGCCTATATTCTGGTGATTCGGGTCATTGGAGGACATTTCGCGTTGTTCGTTTTCAATGAACGTCTCGAAACTGATTTGATCGGTTTCCGAGGCGCGGTTCACAACACGCTCATATCGGATTTTCGGATCGGCATCCACCCCGAAAAGCATGAAATGCTCATGTTTTCGAAGCGACTCCACCTCTCCAGGTGTTCTAACGCTTTCAATGACAGCGTCGGTTCCGTTTGCGGCAGCCTGCAGATATAGTTGGTCTGTAATATAAGAAGGCCCGTACGTGGCGCGCAAGTCATTGGCGACCACAACATACGTGTCCCTGTTTAACTCCATCCCGCGCTTTAATGCCTCTTCAATGAGGTAGCTGCGAACAGAGTAATGCTTGAAACCATAATGGTTAATCAAATAATCCACTATGGTACCTTTGCCTGCACCCAACGTGCCAGTGATTCCTATTATTTTCATAATGATGGTTTAAAAACAAAAGGTGGCACGAAAGACAGGTGCCACCTTTTAATAAATTACTGAATGGCGGCGGAAATTTTTGCAGCGATATCCGCAAATTCCTCTTTGGAAAGCTGCACCCTGGGGGCCTTGAAATCAAGATCTCCCACTCCATTAATAGGAACTAGGTGAATATGATTATGTGGAACATCTATGCCGATTACAGCCACGCCTATGCGTTTACATGGCATCACCTTTTCAATTCCCTTGGCCACTTTTTTAGCAAAAACCATCATGTCGCCCAGCATTTTGTCATCCAAGTCAAAGATATAATCGTTTTGCAATTTAGTGATGACCAAAGTGTGGCCCTTTGCCAGAGGAGAAATATCCAAAAAAGCAAAAAAGCGATCATCTTCGGCAATTTTGTAGCAGGGAATCTCCCCTTTTACGATTTTAGTGAAAATAGTCTCTTCCATATTGATCAGATTAACGTGACACATCTAAAATTTTAAATTCCATCACACCGGCAGGAGCCTGTACTGCAACCACATCTCCCGTAGAATTGCCGATAAGAGCTTTTGCGATGGGGCTGGAAACCGATATCTTTCCACCTTTCAGATCAGCCTCTGATTCTGGCACAATCGTATAGGTCATCTCCGCATTGTTTTTTAAATTCTTGATCTTGACGATAGAATATATCAACACTTTGGAGACATCAATTTTCGATTCATCCAAAACGCGGGCTTTGGATATCAAATTTTTGAGATTGGCAATTTTCAATTCGAGCATACCTTGCGCCTCTTTAGCCGCATCGTACTCTGCATTTTCAGAAAGGTCGCCTTTATCACGCGCATCTGCAATAGCTTGTGATATTTTAGGCCTTTCCACAGATTCCAACTGGTTCAACTCACGTTTAAGCGCATCCAGGCCTTCCTGAGAATAATACTTTACATCTTCCATAATATGATTTCTTAAATTACACAAATAGAAGAGACCGTAAAGTCTCTTCTATCGTGAAAACAATAAAACTATTGAATATATTACAAAGCGATTTTAATACCGATATAATGGTTACCTTTCCACTTGTTGGTGAATCTATATGCATAATCGAAATAGATTCTGGGACCAACAGCGTGTTTCACACGTTCCTTGGTGAGCGGTGCACAAATGGTGGCACCCACTGCAGGACCAGTGAAGAAGGAATCACTATTCAGGAGAATAGCAGCCTTTTCGTCCATAGTGGACTTAGCACCTTTACCAATATTTTCAAGACCGTAACCAGCACGAATCATGAAAATATTTCTGAAACCGTATTCAATACCGAGAGCGAAAACATCTCTCGTATATGAGTTAGCGGTAAAAGTACCGGCAAAGGTGAGTCTGTGATCGGCATCGTCACGGGTAAGACCTTCTTCCGCAAGTTCATCCTTCGTCATTTCGGCATATTCGCCGCCAAAGAACAAGAGGTCGTAGGAGATACCGATAGACAACAATGAAGGCATCTCAAATTCAGCGGAGCGCATCTGCAGGGTCTGGTCAAATTCCTGACTCGTGATACGTGAGCGGATTGAGAGACCGTCACCGGAATAATGCATCGGAAGACCGATATTCTTCAACGTAACACCGATCTTGAAATTTTCATACTTACCGGTCACATACTGGACACCAGCGTCAATGGCAAAACCAGTGGCTTTGGAGTCTGAAATGCGCTCATTGATAATCTTCAAAGAGATACCACCCTTAATGAAGTTGTTGAAAGACTTAGCATAGTGCAATCCAATGTAGGTCAGCGTGGGACTGAACGTACCAAGACCGCCTTCAGGCTGTTCCGTAGTGGTTATCGGAATATCACCGAAACCTTGCGAGAAGAAAGAGACGGAAATGACACCAAAGTCTTTTTTCTTACCTAACTTTTGGGCGATAGCGATGGAGTTGATAGAGATTCCGGCACCAGAACCAACCAGATACTGTGTTCTGTTGAATGCCAGTTCCGTTTTGCGGACGGCGGTGAGACCGGCCACATTGGAGAAAACGGATTCCAGACCACGGATTTCAGCCACACCTGCGCCTGCAAAACCGCTTGTATGTGCCCAGGGATCAATGAGCAGGTGAGAAGCACCCGCCTGACCGGAACGGTCTCTGTTTCCTGCAAATACCGTAGAGGTACTTGCAGATAAGAGAGCGATAATTGTGCAAATTATTAATGATTTATATAGATTTTTCATATTCTCCGATTTTTAAGATTAATAATTTTAGAAACCATTCAAGTCAGTAGGACGCATATTGCAGAAGAATTTCAACGTACGCTCGCCAATGCCAGGCGCATTCACATGGATAATGTAAACACCGCTGGCGATAGGAATGTTGGCGTGGTTCTTCAAATCCCATTGCACGAAGGAGTCAGCATCGGAACCGTGAGTAAGTGTTCTTATCAAGGTACCATTGACTGTGTAAATGGAAATCGTACACCTTGCAGGAAGGTTCACAATGCGTACATAATTCTCCAGAGCAGAATGCTCATAATTGGAGAAACCGTAGTATGGGTTCGGCACGATATTAATGTCTTGCAACAGTTGTTCCACATCGGCAACTTGCTCAACTTTGGTAGGAGCAATGTTCTTAGTGGTGAACTGGTACATCGGATAACCGTTGTTCTTATCAGCATTGGGTGCTTGCGAAGCATTGTCGAACCAACGAGAAGAGTATCTCATGTAAGGACGAGAGACACGCAACTTGATAGTGGCATTGGAAGACAGCCATTGGTCAGCATACATCTGGTTAGGCATCGGGATGCTGGTCCACATCACATTGTTGAACACTTGCATCTTTTTCGCCTTACGGGCGTTAGAGCTATAGCTGGTTTCAGTAAGAGTATTGAACTTTTCTCTCAACCATTTACCCTCGTCGTAAACACCGCAGTCATAGTACGGGTACACGTTTCCGTCAGATCCGGTGAAAGTACCACCATGGGTAACACCAGCTGCGGTAACGGTTTGGCCACCATCATTGAAGTTTCTGCTTCTGTTGAAACGGTAGAAGGTGTTAGCCGTGTTACCGGAACTACCCACCACATAAACGTAGTGACGGCCACCGTTCAAAGGCTCACCAAATGCCATTCCATATTGATCTCTATAGTAATTATACTGGCCTTCTGAAAGCGGTATGAGTTTTCCTTCTTCGTCCAACAGCAATGTGTCAGCTCTGACATCTCTCATATAGGAATAAACACTCGTGGGATTAAACAACATATCGTTACCGTTGTTCAATTCATCGGCGGAGTTTTCAGCGAACATAATGTTCAAACGCTCGCCGGTCTCAACGTTGATTGCATAACCCGGGAACCAGCCCATACCAGTAGTGCCGCTGTTGTCAGGATTACCGTCTTTGTCAACAGAAGGACAATGCTTCGGTTCCATACGCACATTCTGGTAAGTCTGACCATTGAAATTCTGCGAGATGATATTATTGTCATTCAAACCAGCGGAACCAGATTCCAAGACAACAGCACGTGTCCAAAGGTTCTTGTCCGGAGTGAGAACAATATCCACAGAATACAAGTTGGTAAGCGTCTGGTTATAGCCGGCAAGGTTGGGGATAGCAGCAAGGGTTGTGAAATCAAATTCGGAAAGGGTCGGGGCAAATTCACTTTGCGTGATGTCTTGAACCAGGAATCTGGCCTTGGGACCGCCATCATACGGTGAGGCCATAACGTATGGTGCCCACAAACCGTTAACAAAGCTCTCGAACTGCTGGTTGGGATCCATGAATCCACGAACCTTTTCCGTTTGATCATTGCCATCGACAAAGTCAAACAAGTTGAAGAAGTCCTCTGCACGCCACTTCATGTAATCGCACTCGGCCTGATCCGGCTGAACGCTGTTACACTCCCACTTATTGGAAGCAGTCTGTTGACCAGCGCGAATCCAGTTTGCGGGATAATCACCCTCTTGGTCAACAACACCGCTGAGCCAAGGAATATCACCGTCAAAGGTCATATCGGAACCCACTGCGTCAGGTTGTGCATAACGAGTGGTGTTGTTATAAGTGTATCCACCATGTTCCGCGACATAATCCTTAAGACTTTGCTGATAAACCTTGAAATTGGCATTCTTAATGGAAATGGAAATACCCATATCCAAGAAGAGTTGTTCATTGGTCATACTGATAGGCATCGCGGCCGTAGTGACGCGAGAAACAACTGTATCGCCTTCAACGACGGTGTACATATTGTTATCTATCAACTCGCGGTCGGAAACTTCATCAGAAATAATCAGCTGCCACATAGTGCTGTCGTTGACATCGTCGCTGATGTCGTTCGGCAAGAATCTGACAATATAATCATACGGTTTAACCTTCAGCGGATCCACCACCTGAATGTTCAACGGACCATAATTGTTCTTGTATTGGATATCGTTATAAACATTGTTAGCCAAGACTTTCTCGCGAGACTCATCTGTCATATCAAGGAAGAAACCGCCGTTACCCTGACCTTCGATACGGGTGATCATAGGCACATCACCGTATTTGGAGTTCAGAATGTTTTCAACAGGCTTGTGAGGAATACCCACTGTGGTCTTGATATTTCTACGACCGGCAAGATACGGGGTCTGCTGACCATCAAGATAATCCGCGTCCAAAGTGAATTTCTTGTATTCATTGTAACCGTAAGCCAACACCAAGAAATAGTATTCTTTATGGTTGACAAGTGTCTTGTTGGTACCTGTGGCGAACTTGTCTTCCGTGATTCTGAAAGAGTGGGAAATGCCTTGGTCTGTACCATTCACCATTTCAGTTGCAACAGAGGTACTCAGTGCGTCGTTGTAAATCCAGTTGACCAATTGGCCAACACCGTTCTGAATGTCACATTGGGCAATGAGCAATGCCTTATTAGCATCGTCAAGGTCGGTGACACTTACAGAGGCGTTCTTCAATTGATAAATCTGGTAACCTTCAAACACGTATGAACGTTGGTCATGAGTCAAGGTATCAAGGGTCTCAACAGGAACCGTGTATTCATGAACAATAGTGTCGGGTTCGCCAGCAGCTGTGTAAGCGAAAACAGTGTCATACTGTTTGACGTAGTTGACGGTAGCCAGCGTTTTCGGAATCTGCGGGTCAAGTTCGGTATAAGTCTCGTGGAAGTTGTTGCTCTGAGGATTATTGTTAGAGATGTAGAGTATCAACTCATTTTCAAGCTCACGAATAGTGACATCAGGAGCATCGGGACCATCAAGTGTTTTGAAACAGTTTTCAAACAAAGACTGGCACTTGTCGTCGGCACGTTTCAACAAATCCACAGAAGCCTGGGCGCCACCTTGTGCGGCACGTGCCCACGGAATACCAACCGTGATGTAGTTGACAGAACCGGGTTTCAAGGTGAAAGGACCAGCAGACTGCATGAAACGACGGTCGTAGGGAGCGTTACCTACATTGGCCTCTGTCCAGCCGTCAGCACCGTACTGGGAAGGAATAGGGTCAACACCCTTGGTACCCCAGTTACACAAATCGGTCATTGCAGGGAACATGAAGTCACACTCCGGACCGTTACCGCCATTAGAGGAGTGGGCGTTGCCACCATAACGCATCTTGGAGTTATCTTTCCAAATACCGCGCAGCATATTGTAATACTCACCAGCGACATCAGGGTCACCGGTAACGCTGTTGTTGTTATTGTGATACACGAAACGTCTCATACCAAAACGTTCGTTATCTTCAATGCTATCACCGAAGTTCACACCATTGATAGCCATTTGGTCAGCAACGTAAGAACTCTTGAGGAATCTGTCGCAATAACCGATTTCAGAGGCACTGTCAGCATAGAATTTCGGGTTGTCGCGTCCATCAGGATCCATATAAGGTCCTTGGAAGAAGTCAACACCAATGGCAGGCGGTTGGTCGCCGTATGCCCAGTTTTGACCTGAACCGTCCACGTTGGAACCATTGTAGCAGTAGCCTAAGCCACGTCCCACATCACATCCCACATAGTCATCGTATGCGTAACCCAAATCCGGGTCAACCCACTGTGAGAAATAGGTTTCCGTCAACGTATAGGTAGAACGGTTGATGATTTCGTATGAGTAGAACGTCATGTTATTGAGTTCGTCATTTGTGGCGAATCCGAAAGCCTGACCGCGAATCTCGAGACCGATGTTAGGACCCTGGGACTCAGTGTGCGGACCACCGTTATCATTGAAAATCCAGAATAACGTTTCATCGCCTTTCAGGACGTGGTCAGCGTAAATCATACCATTGGAGTTGTGCCAGTCATCACCGTAATAGAGCAGATCCTCGGGGGTTCTGGGGAGGGCGTGCTGGGCAGCAAGTGCGATATTGTCTTCCGTCCACGGACAGAGGTCGTTGTTCACATCGTAATACGGGTAGTCACCGTTTTCGGGGTCATAAACACCGTTGGCGTTCACATCCTTGAAAGGAGCCAGATAATAGGAATATCCAGCATCGCCGTGTGCGGGCCAGTTAGCAATGCTTGCGGGCATCACATAACCCGAAGTGTTATAGCTGTTGATATGTTCGTCAACCTCAGCACGGGTGATTTTGAAATGCTTGTCGAATTTGATACACATGTCTTTGGTCGTACCTGCACCGACGAGTTTCAACGGGCCGGTCCAATAGTCTTCACCGACTTGTCTGAAACGGACGGCAGCCAATTTCAACTGACCGTTGGAATCAAGTCCGCCGATCCACAATGCAGCGCAGAACATGGAAGTTTTGCCAGAGCCTCTAGGCACCTCATATTCAGCAACTTCCTTGAACCACATTGTACCACCGGTTTCAATATAGGCACGTACATTGTTCACCGTCAACTCATTGGAGCTACTTGCAGGAAGGCAGGTGGCCGTTTCCGCTTTCGGTGAGGAAGAACTTCTAACCACTCCTTTAACCTTTTCGGCTCGCAATGTGCCAGACATCACAAGCACCATAAGAAGTGTCAAGCAGAAAATTTGTCTAATATTTTTCATATATCCTATTATTTTTTTCTATTGATTAAAAGCCGAATTGAATACCTAAGCTTGCACGAATCGGACGACTGTAGTTGTACGGGTTCTGCACTCTCATCAAGTAATAATCAATGTAAGAAGGAACATAGACCTGGGAATTGATCTGTTGCTGATAAGCAGCTGCTGACAGATAACCATCATCGTCGGCGTTGCCGGTGTAGTCATATACAGAGATGATGTTCTTGAAGTTGAACAGGTTCTGGATGTCGATATAAACATTGATGTAACCAAGTTTGGCAGCCTTCGCCTTGCCGTTCTCATCTTTCTTGTTCTTGTTGAAATTGAACATGAACGTCTTGTCGATACGCAAGTCGCATTGGAACTGCCAAGGCATGTTGGAACCGTTAATTGTACCGGACAACGTGGAGGTGGTACCGGAAACGATGTTAGAGTAAGGAGTGCTGGAACGGGTGTAAGGTGTACCGGAGGCTGCGGAGAACAGCAATGCAAATCCGGTGTTGGCCAACCATTCGATGGTCTTGACAGTTTCCTTACCGTCAACAATGACCGCCTTTTCGCTGGTCGGACCGTCATAGTTCACACCGCTCTCGAAACGGTAGTCAAAGTTGATACCGATTCTGTGACGCTGGTCGAACGAAAGGTTGGTCAGAGTTCTCAAGTTAGGTTGACCGGCTTGCAGGATGGCCAATTGTGATTGGCTGCTGGAACCAGTACCTTTTGCAAACTGCAGCGTGTAGTTGGCGGAAAGGGTGATGTTCTTGGTTCTGTTCATTCTGTAAGAGAAGGTGAAACCTTGAACGGTACCGAAGTCGATGTTCTGATATGAATAATACGTGTTCGGATATGCACCTGAGAAACGGTAAGCCTGAATCTGGTTACGTTTCTCTGAATAGTAAGCACTGATACTGATAGCGGATTTAGCACCGATCTTCTGACGGAAACCGATTTCATAGTCGATACTCTGTTGCGGTTTCATGTTCGGGTTATAGATAATGTCATTAGCCGAGTTACGTTTGGAGATGAAGAGGTAGTCAACCGGGGAAATCTGCAAGTTTGTAGGACGGGAAGTGATAATGTTGTAGTGTGCATAGAACAAGGAGTTGTCGTTCACAGGGAAGGAGAAAGAGATACGAGGCATCACAGACCATTGTGCCTTGTAGTCAGTGAAAGCACCTGATTCCACCTTGGTGATGGAGTTAGTCTGGTCGATCTCATTCTTGAGGATAGGGCCGTTCACATTCAGGGAAAGGGCGGATTCGGGGTCAACCACTTCTTTACCGGTTGCATCGTACCAAGTGTCTTTGTAACGATAACCGACAATAGATTGGTTGTTAAACTCACCACCGCTAATATCAGCTTCGCTCATATAGACATCATTACCCATATAATAAACCACCCATTCGTCCGTGGCGTTGCCCACGAATTTCAGGTTGTTGTTCAGTTGTCTCAAATCACCAACGGTGTAAGCTTCACGGAACAAATAAGGATCCTTCAAGACAGACTGGTTGGCGTCGAAACGGTCAACACGCAAACCGACATTGAACAGGAGGGAATTGATGGCGAACTTATCCTGGATATAGAATGCCATGTAAATAGGTTCGTAAGCTCCGATGTTGTATGTCTTCTGACCATTCTCCACATTGTTGAAGAAGTCGTCAATAGTGGTCTTCTTGTTGTTCTTCTTACCTGTATAGTCATAGCCATAGTAGCTGACCAGCGGGTTTGTACCGGCAGAAGTTCCCAAAAGCAACTCTTCGGCAGAGAACATATCCACGCTGAAGGTACTGGGAGCAAGATTGTCGATATCAATCCAATCATCACCATCAGGATTCAAGCCCAGGTGAGTACGCAGATTTCTGTCAAAAACAGATTGGTTGTCAAGATTGATAAGACGATTGTAATCCACATAAGCATATTCGTCACCGTAGGTGACAATAGGATTATCCTTATCCAACTCGGAAATGTGGGAGTTTGCCTCGTTACGCATCAACGTCCACAACGAGATGGGGGCTATGCCGTATCCACGATAAGTCAGCTTTTCGAAATCATAACCGAATTTCAACTCGTGATCCTTAATGTTCATGGAAATGCTGGCTTTCAAACCAATCTGGTCCATAGTTGACTTGTTATAGCCACCCAGCACTGTACCGGGAGAATAATACATAGAGTAAATCAAATCCGGGCTATCACCATTTCTCAAGGCACCCAATGTTTGATAGAGGTTCAGGTCGTAAGGAGTAGAACCTAAATACTCTCTGATGCTTTCCATGGGGAATTCCTCAAGGAAGTTCAACGTGTACTGGGACAGTATCGGGTTGACATTATAATCAGGGTTGATTCTGAAGGTAACCACTGAGTCATACCAACCAGTGAACTCATAGGCATTGTAGATACGTTCGTCACCACCGTCAATGGAATCGTGATGGATAACAAATTCGTCATGATAATCGTAACCTTTTGCCTTGGTGGTCGTGAACTGACCCACATAACCGTATTCGAAGAGACGATCCTTGTGGTTTGCGGCGTAGGAGGTGCTTCCAATATGAGTGTAAGAAGCATTGATGTCATACATCAAGTTTTTGAGAACCGCTTTACCGGTGGTGTCAGAAACGACACGGTGGTTGAAACGGGCGCTCACACGGGAGGTGTTGGAAGTGGAAATCGGGTTGTTGTCACCATCAAACAAAGCATAGGTGGAACCCCAAGATTTTCCTTTGTCGTATTCATAAGAACCGCTAACGGACAGTTTCATGTTATGGCGTTTACCCATGATGAAATCAAGCTTGAGCTGTGCAAGATAATCCCATCCACCAGCATTTTTTCTGACTCTTTCCTTGTGGAAAGATTCGCTTGTGAGGTAACAACCTTCCTGATAATAGACACCGTATTCCGTGGAGCTATAGCGAAGCGGTTTGGCAATGAGGGCTTCCAATGTTTCATCATTGGCCACCCATGTGCCGCCGCGTGCAGGAGCCCCGTCGTGGGTGTAGGAAATCTCACCGCTGAACAGGAAACCGATACGTGTCGGATCGTTCTTGGTCTTACCTTTCAACAGGGGACCTGTGACGGACGCCGCTGCCAGGAAGTTGTTGTAGCCATCGATGGAGCCGCGCAATTCGATGGAGCCGTGGAAATCCTTCGGAGCCTGCTTGGTGGTGATCACCGTGAAAGAGGTACCGTCACCATATTCAGCAGGGACACCGCCTTGGATCAGCTGCACCTCCTCGATGGAGGACATGGAGACACCGCTGCTACCGCGGACACGCATACCATCGACGATAGTCTGCTGACCGTCGGAACGGTTACCACGGACACTGGTCATGGCGCCGTCCACAGAGGAGACACCTTCAAGGTTTGCCAGTGCGCTGGTCACTGAACGTCCGGGAGTGGTACGGATGTTATCACCGGACATACGGCTGGATGATGTTGTGTTATCCTGTGAGAACACGGGCGGTTCCCAGGTAATCACAACCTCTTCCACATCTGTTGTGAGGTCGATCTCAAAATCGATAAACACGACCTGATTGGAAGGAACCGTGACGTTTGACTTCGTCATTGACTTGTTAACCATCACAGCGTCGGCCATCAAATCATACGTGCCAGCCTCAATGTTGAACATTGCATAATCACCCTTGTCATCGGCGGTTGCCATGTTCACCACACGGTCTCCGACTTTCAAAAACACCCTGGTGTAAGCCAATGGCGATTTTGTCTGGTCGGTCACTTTACCTTTAATCTGGCTCTGTGAGAATGCCGCACTAATGAACAGGATGATTACTCCTAAAGTTGCGAGTAATTTTTTAATCATAGCCATTAATTTATATTAAACATAAAACTATTACCCACTCTATAATAAGCTTGCAAAAATATAAAATTTTTCAATACGGATTCTGTATAATCAAAAAAAAATCGCACCAATAATATATATATACTATAAAATTATAGGGGCGGATTATCATTCGCCCCTATAATTTATTGTCGCACATTAATATATACATCTAATTATATACTCGCAACTGCACCCCATCGTAACGGGTGTTGTATTGGTACAACGGCCAGATTGCCGGACCCGAAATGACATTTCCGTCCAATATGTTGTACGTGGAACCGCACAAAGAATCAATCAACATGATACCGTTCGGATGCACCCATATCCAAGAGGCGTTTTCCTCCCAATCATACGAACAGGAGCGGTCATACGCCATAAAAGTCCATTCATCCAACCGATAGACCACAATTCCGCCCACACCGCCGGTGAAATATTCATAACCTCCGTATGTATTTAATCTATAGTACATTACATCATTTGGATAGATGGTGAAATCTACCTTTTTGTACGGAATGGTAGGATGGTAGGTGTTATGGCAGGCCGTGAACAGAACTGCCAACAACAGCGTGATTATTACCGATTTGCGTATCATCATCAAAGTTTTGGAGTGGTGGAGGATTTCTTCTTTAGGGGCTTGATGGCCTCGTTCCCGAAGGAGTAGGTGACACCTACAATGGCATTGATGCCGAAGTTGTTAAATCCATAGTAGTTCGTGGCATACTGACAACCGATATTGTTGATGTTCGCAAAAGCTGTGAACTGCTTGGTAATCAAATACTCAAAGCCGATTCCGAAATTCAGCACCGGCTTGACTGAACTTTTTTGACCATCAGGGTTCTTGCGGATGTCGTTCTCAATGGTATAGTCCAAAGCCATCACCTGATTGCCATTCACATCCATCACAGGCACCAGATTACCAAATTCATCCACATCATAAACAGGCAGACAATTCGGGACCACAGCCCAGCGGTTGAAGCCCACTTTCGCGTTTGCCGTGAAAATGAACTTGCTTCGCCAAATATACTTGCCCTCAAAACCGATTTCCCATCGCGGGATGTAGAGCGGTTTGCCGCCCGTGATGGCGTCGGAACCGAACCAGTCGTAGTCTTCGAGGAAGAAGAAGTCATGATAACGGGCGTTCAAGGAGAGATATAGATGGTTGATGGCCTCCCAGCTCAAATTGGCATTCACGTCCAACTCGGTGCCCTTTTTGGCATACACCACATCAAACTGGTTCTTGAGCAGACTGGCCGTATCCAGCATAAAGAACGGCAAATCACGACTATAAGAATATCTGGCGGACACATGGTAGTTCAACTTGTCTGTAATTTTGCCCTTGACCCCACCATAGATGCTGATTTGGGTCTTTGTGAAACGCAAAGTATCGATATTGGGTTTCAAATAGGGATTTTCGTACAGCAAATTTTTCAGTGAAGTGTAAGAGCTGCGTCCGTCCACACCAACATACAAGTTCAGTATTCCGCGGATCAGGCCCATCTGAACCTCTGCCACGGGATAAACCGGGCATTTTGTCTTGTTGAACTGGTTAAGAATCGGCACCCCGACGCCCAATGTCAAATGGTATTCCCGAATGCTGAAACTCATTGTCGGTTTCAATTCGAACATGAGGCTGTTGTCGGCACGGCGTCTCAACAGGCTTCCGTCAGTGCCCATCGGCACACTGTCGCTCCAAGTGTTGTTGAAATAATCCAGTCCCAAATCTATCTGATAGTGCTGGTAACCTGAGATTTTGAGGAACTTGGCGTCATACGCCAACATTCCATGCACCCCGGCTCCATGCTCCATGTTTTTCCAATACGTATGGATGAAATCGTAATTCACACGCACATCCTCTTTCAACCTTTTTTCCTCCGCCGTGTAATTGGATCGGAACCCAACTTCTGCACGCACATGGTTAAAGTTGTTATGAATACTGTCGCGATATTCCTTGCTATAATATTGTTCGGGGTTGAGGTACAGTTCATCCCGCACCCAATCCGTGGAAAAGCCATAAAGATTTGCCATCTCGTGGTTATATCCGACAGAAGAGTAAAGGGTGTGGTTCTTGAAAATGCGGTTGAAGAATAGATGCACGCGTGTGTCGCTTGAGGGCGCGTAGGCGAACTTCTTCTGCTCCTTTCCTATCGGTTCCGCCCATGATGAGAAGTGATGGAAATTCAACCCGTAAGAATACTTCGGATTCTGGCAGTTGTGCATCGAAAGTTCCGCCAAAGGCGTAATCGGGTATCCGAATCCGACTTTGATGTAGTTGCGGTAATAGCGTTCCTTCACTTCAGGATTTAATTTGCCAACCTGCATATCTCCCGGCACGAAGTCGAGATCCGGCTTATTGGGAGCCACAACGTAGTTGAACTCCACCTGCTCGCTCACCACCGTGTCTTTCAGCACGGCCTGCTGGTTGATTTTGTTGGAGTTGGCCAGTTTCGGCACATATTTGATCAGCAGTTGCGCCGAATCCACCACCTGCGCCCGCAAAAAACTAGCGCAAAGCACCAAAAAAACAAATATTGTTATCTTTTTCATCGCTCCAATTATCAATTATCAATTATCCATTATCAATTACTAATTATCTAACGCATCAACTTCCGCAATCTTGGCCCGCGCCACTTTCACCAAGTCTTCGCCTGCGTAGTTATCGACAATACTCTGGTAGGTGTGGCGGGCTTGGAAATAATTGCCTTTGGCCTTGTAAAGGTCACCGTAGAGAATAAACGTTTTTGCATACCAGTATTCGGAGGAGTAGTCACTGCCGAGGATAGCTTTGATGCGGGCTTCGCAATCATCGAGGTTTTTATCGTGATTGAGTGCAATGTCGGCCAGATGGTAGGCGGCCTCGGCGCAAAGGTCATTGCTCCCCTTCGGCACAAGTCTGCTGTAATAATTCTTCGCAGTCTCTATCTCCTTAAGTTCCAAAGCGGAATTGCCGGCAATCAGCAAAGCTTCCGACAACAAATCCTGATCTGGTTGGTTAGCGCGGATGATATTCTCGGCACTTGTGAGCGCAGAACGGTAATCTTTCAGGAAATAAGCGCAGCGCATAGCCCCGTTATTGGCGTAAATGACCTCCTCCTCGGCGGTTGTGTTCTCCATCAACTTGTTGAAATAGGTCAAAGCCTTTGAATAGTTCTTGTCATTATATAATATAGAAGCGGCCTTGTGCAAAGCGGTTACATTGTACTCTGTCTTGTATTTCTTTATGATGACCTCATAATCTGCCAAAGCATCATCGTAGCGGCGCATTCCATATTCGCATTCCCCCTTGTAGAAGTGGGCTCTTGCCACAAAAGAGCCGTTCGGAAACTGGCGGATGTAGTCCTGACAGGCAGCAATGGAGGCCTCGCAGTCGCCACGGTTGTATTTCGTCTCTGCAGCCTTAAAGGCGATGGAGTCCTGACGGTCAGCGGAGATGTTCATGTTCTTGGAACGCACATAGTCAAAAAATTCGCTGGTATTGCCGTTTTCCGTGTAAATTGTTTCCAAATTGGCAAGCGCGTCCTTGGCTTCCTGCGAGCCAGGGAAGGTTTCCACCACATATTTGTAGGTGGAGATGGCCATCTGCTGGTTGTCGCTGTTCAGATAAGCCTGCGCCAAACGCGTGTGGGCCTGGCGGATATATTGGCTTTTCGGATGATTCTTGATGAAACTCTTGTAGGCGGAAATTGCACTTGAATAATCATTTTGCGTATGGTAGGTCACTGCCAGATCAAACTCCGCGTCATCTTTGTAACTTGATGACGGATAAGAATTCAACAATCTTTCCAGCGTCTGGATTTTCTTATTGTTGTTCTTTTGATAACCATAACATTTGGCGAGCTGATAGACAGCGTAGTCGGCATTCGAGTGTCCCAAGCGCTCGCACTGATCATAATACTTGATGGCATTCGGCAGGTCGAGCTGCATGAAATAGCAATCCGCCAGACGTGCTGAGGCATCTGCCTGAATATCCATATCTTCAGAACGGGTTGACTTGTTGAGATAAGTCTTGAACTGGTTTCCTGCATCCTTGTATCTTTTCAACTTCAAAGCAGCATAACCCAATGAATAATAAGAATTTACATAATACTCATTAGATGCCGCCCTGTCTGAACTCTGATAGGTTTGAAATGAATAATATGCGTCTTTGTATTGTTCATTGCGATATTGTGCCTCCGCTTTCCAGTAGAGCGCATCCTGATGGATATTCTTATCCGACGGCGAAGCCAACGTTTTGCTCAACAAGGCAATAGCCTCCTTATAATTTTGATTATTAATCTGTTCGAGGGCGCGGTTGAAGGTACAACGCTGATAGGCCTTCAAGATGGAAGGGTTCTTGCTTTTCATCTTCTCAATAGAGTTGATGGCCGCCTGGTAATTCTTGGTGGAGAGGTAGATGCGCGACAGATAGTCGGCGGCCTCCTCACTATGTTGGGCGTGCGGGTATTGGTTGAGATAGTCCTGCAAAGCCTCGATACCGTTGTTGAACGGGCTCGTGGAGGTCTCGCACTGCAATTTGGCGTAGTTGAAAAGGGATTCCTCCTTGATAGTGGGGTCGAAATTATATTTGGAAGCCTCTTTGAAACTCTGCGCTGCGAGGGTGCGCTGGGCTGTCTTCATATAGCAGTCGGCGATGAGGAAATAGCACTGCTGGGTCATTGCGTCAGGGTTTTTGTCATTGGCGGCGCGTGAAAAATCGCTGATGGCATCATTATATTTCTGAACGCGGTAATTTGTGAAACCCTTCGCGAACCAATCGTTGCGGTCAAAGGTTATGAGACTATTGTCCTTTATTTTATCGAAATGCGCTGAAGCTTCCTCGTATTGGTTCAGTTTATAGTGGGAAAGGGCCACGCAGCGGGCTACTTGCGCCATATTTTTGTCCTTCACGATTTCCGTTTCGGGCGCTACCTGCAACACCTTTTCATACTGCTCTTCTTTGAAATAGATCTGCGTGAGGAAATATGGGACTTCGCTTTTCAGTTCGGGGTTGTCCTTCAGGATGAGGAAATCCTCCAGGGCGGCATCATACTGTTCCGCCTGATACGCCATATAAGCGAGATAGTAGAGACTGCGGTCTTTGTAGGGTCCCTCCTCTTCGCGCGCTTTGCGGAACATCATCTTGGCGTTGTCGAAATCCTCTGTCATGAAATAGGAATAACCTTTCTTGAAATGATACTCCTGCACATTCTCAGGCTGGATTTCCGATTCATAGATTTCGTCAAACTGTGCAATCACCTTCTTGTAATTCTTGCGTGCGAAATAAAAACGGCCGAGGTAATAATGCGCCTCGGGCACGGAGGTGTGCACAGGATAGCGGTCGATGAACGACTGCAACAGGAAACCGGCATCCTGATTATCAAGCTTTGCCGCGCAGACACCCTGATAGAAAAGGGAGTTCGTCTTCAAATCGTGTTGTTTGTCATCGGTGCTTTCATACACATATTTAAAATATTGTTGCGCCGATCCATATTTCTCCTTGTTGAACAAATCCACCGCCGTCTGATATTCGTACTGCGGTGATTTGAAATTCTCTGTGCGTTGCGCAGAAGTAAACGGAATGGTGAAAATGCCCGTTATCAACAGTAACAGGGCGGACTTGATTATCTTCATATAGTTCACTGATTATAACCTATTTTACAAACGAACAAAGATACAACTTTAAAAGGTGTATTTTATTGTGGTAAAAATTACTTATAAACAGTGAATTTTTAATTGCCGTAGGGGCGAATAATCATTCCGCCCCTATCATAATATCTTAATAAATGTACGGGAAAATCTTATACCTTTTCAGCGAAGTGAACTCCTCACCGAAGAACTGCGTGTAGCGGGCATAGACGGCTTTGGAGCGCGGCACGATGTTGGCAAAACTCCACAGCAGGAACACCGCACCCGGCACCGACCAGGTAAGGATGGCGAAACCGGCCCACTCCAGGATCTCTCCGAAATAGTTGGCGGAGCTGATCTTACGGAACATCCAGCCGTGAGGGAGGTAGTAGTTGTTGTCGGTAACATCGGTGCGCAAGTCGCGAATCACGCGGTCAGCATAGATGTTGACCACCATGCCGAACAGGAACAGCGCTGTGCCGAAGATGAACTGCGGCGACCAGAACCAGCTAATCGGATAAGCATCCGCTGGCGAGAAGAAAAAGAGCCAACCGCCCTGCATGATGGCGTTGAAGGTGTTGAATGTCGCTCCGGTGATGATGATGGACAACGGCATTTTGCTCTGTCCCTTCATCAGCAGCGGGAAGATGAACGACCGCTGGAAATAGTGGAACTCGAAAAAGATGAACATCACACAAGTCACCACATTAAACGGCTTCACATTAAGTCCCAATGAGATGAAATACAACACCAGCATAGTGAAAAAGACGGGGCATTCCATGATGAACCAGCCCAAATTGCTGCGCACCGAGACACCCCAACGGTTATTGAAGGTCATGCCGTAAGCGGGTGTGACGAATTGCAGGGTGATGAACACCAACACCCCCAGAACGGTCATTATGGGCAGCAGATAATGATAAAACTGGGCGAAACATTCCATATTATAATATTATTCAAAGGTTTTTCCGTTAAATATTTTCTTTCTTTTCAGATAATGCAGTTTCACGACTGACTCGGGATAGCAATCCTGGAAGGCCAATTTCGGCAATGTGTTCCGTTTGACCTGAAACTGCTTGTATGTGCGAGCAAAGGTGAAAATAGCTTTGTAAACCGCCGCAAAATCCCGGACATGCCCTTGTGCCAGGAAGGAAAAAGCCGCCACCTGGTCAAGGAAAAAGCGGAGGATGAGTGTCGGCCGCAAACGCTCGTCCGGCAGGTTTTTGATCAGCAGATAAAGACTGTTTCGGAAGTTCAGGAAGGTTTTCATGGGGTTGTTCTTCGGCAGGGTGCCTCCGCCGATGTGATAAACCACCGAGGCCGGGTTCACTTTGATCTTGTAGCCCAGATTCTTGATGCGCCAGCAGAAATCGATCTCTTCCATGTGGGCGAAAAAGTCGTCATCCAAACCGCCCATGGTACGATAGACATCGCTGCGGACGAACATCGCCGCGCCTGTGGCCCAAAAGACATCCGCCACGGTGTCATACTGGCCATGGTCTTTCTCCACATTGCCGAACAGGCGTCCACGACAGAACGGATAACCGTATTTGTCTATGTAACCGCCACTTGCACCCGCATATTCAAACTCATCGCGACGATAATATGAAAGCAGTTTGGGCTGTACCGCCGCAATCTTCTCATTGGCATCCATCTGCTCCATCACCGGTTCTATCCAACCGTCGGTCACCTCAATATCGGAGTTAAGAAGGCAGTAATATTTGGCCTCAACACGCTCAAGGGCAAGATTATAGCCCCGGGCAAACCCTTCGTTACGTTCGTTTAGAAGCAGTCGGACTTGCGGGAAATGTTCCTGCATGAAGGCTACGGAATCATCTGTGGAAGCATTATCGCACACCACCGCCTCCGCATAATCAGGAAGCGTTTTCAGCAAGGTGGGCAGAAATTGCTCCAAAAACTTCCTTCCGTTCCAGTTCAAAATGACAACCGCTAATTTCGACATATTTCCGAAAAATTCATTTAAACGGCAAAAATATAAAAGTTTTTGAATAATGCAATAAGAAACCTCCTATACAATGGCCAACAGATAACAGCCAATAGCCGAAAAATAGTATCTTTGCCGTCGAAAAAAAAGAAAAAAAATGGAGCAGAAAAACAACGTTAAAGAGCAGATTATCGCATACTTGATGTTAATTGTCGGCAGCTTTCTTTTTGCTGTCGGCGACGTGATGTTTGTCAACCCCTACCTTTTGGCACCGGGCGGAACTTACGGTCTTTCCAACGTGCTGAACACCGTATGGCCTTGGAAAATCAGTTACTACGCCATCTGCATGGACATCCCGCTGCTCCTCATCGGAACTTGGATACTTGGACCCAAGTTCGGTTTCAAGACCGTCCTCTCCACCATCCTGATTTTCGCATTTACTTGGGTGATAGAAACTTTCTGGGGCTATAACCCCGTTATTCACGAAGGTATTGTGGAAGCTGCCAGCACACCCAATATGGTACAGATTCCTCACAGCGAACTCTTCTTCATGCCCGACTACTTTCTGAACACCGTCGTGGCCGGCATCATCTACGGCATCGCTATCGGACTGATTTTCAAGTCAGGAGCCACCTCCGGAGGCAGCGACATCATCTCCATGATCATCCACAAATACACGAAAATCTCCCTCGGCACTTTGGTAATGATTGTCGATTCCATCATCACTCTCACCACTTTGATCGCCTTCA
>Ga0247608_10001572_pt1 | contig 31107 bp, 51 predicted proteins | sample 176DNAGHGlowgp2_FD_193490 | JGI IMG/M metagenome (GOLD analysis project Ga0247608, IMG submission 193490) | Sheep rumen microbial communities from Palmerston North, Manawatu-Wanganui, New Zealand - 1766 DNA GHGlow gp2 | ecosystem: Host-associated > Mammals > Digestive system > Stomach > Rumen ...
CCCGTTATGACCACGATCAGGGGGGGCATCCTCGCCGATGACGAGCTCGCCGTTGATGATTCTATAGCGCTTTGGCGCTCCCTTTCCGTAGTGGAGCTTGTTGTGGCACTCAATGCATACAGCTTCGAGGTTGTCGAAGTTTAGCGCGAACTCCGGGTCGCGCGCTTTTTCGTCGTCCAGCTCGATGATGTGATGGACGATGTCAGCCGCTTTGATAATGCCATGCTTTGCACACTCCTCGCACAGTCCGTTTACCGTAGCCATGTACGCACGCCGACACTCCTTCCATTCCTTTGAGCGATAAAACGGAAAAGAAACGCTGCGCATTTTATCACCGCATAAGAAAAGCGCCCGGCTTACGCCCGGCGCTTTGTTGGTATACTTTTACAGCTTCATTGTATCACAAACATCATGTAACATTCAACAACATTTTTGCGGAAGCTGCACAGCGAGCAGCGCCGCACCGTGCAGCCGGCAGACATGGACGCGGTGATAATTCATCTCATCCGCGATCTGCTCAAAGCTCTGGCCGTTGATATACCGGCGCCGCAGGATCTCCCGCAGCCGAGGATCCTGCACGGAAGCGATGACGGACTTGATCTCCTCGCGCAGATCCGCAAGACGGTCGAGCTCAGCAGCAGCTTCCCGACAGGCGTCCATGTACTTCGCGACTGCCGCATCCAGCTCGACGCGCTGCCCCTCGTGATCTCGCAGGCTGTCACACTCGTCCCGCAGCTCAGCAAGATGCGCGGACAGCTCGTCCGATCTGCCGAGCGACTCACGGTACTGCCGCAGATATGCCTTGATCTCATCCGTCCTCACTTTATCGCCTCCGTCTCGGTTTGAGTTATAGTTTTATGTGTGCCTTGCTCCGCTGCGAGCCCGGTATAGCATCATCAGTGCGCACCCTTTTGTATGCGGTTTCCCGCCGATGGATCGCACCGGATCTCGCGGCGGAATCGTTTTCGCCACAATTTCCTCGCTGACAATCTCACATACCAGCTGTGCTGCATCCTTTACGATTTCGCACACTGGTGCGATCATCCGCAGAAATTCTTCTGATACTCCTTGTAAATTGCCTGCTATTTCGGCCATACACTGCAAAATGCGATTTAAGCGCTCCGGGATGTCTGAACTTTGGACAGCATCCGAAATTTTTGCATAAAGCTCATCTGTCCTCACTTTATCGCCTCCGTCACTTTAATCGCCGTAACACTCCATAAATTTATTGCGTGCATTATCCAATCTCTGAACAACCTGTTCAACAAATCTTCGCTTTGATGCTCTCGCAACATTTCTGCATACGGCGTTTGATATTAACGCGATTGCTTCGTCCATTGGAACCCGAAACTCATCATTGACTACGCACCATTCGATAAACAATGCGAGACACTCTTCGCGCGATATAAGCTCTGTAAAATTGCTTTTATCTTTTAGAGCCTGATTCAGTCCCGCCTTGACAGGCTCATAATATCTGCAATACTTGCATAGCGTTTTGATAGGTTCAAGCACTGTCAGCACCTCCGCCCATTTTCGCACCGCATTTCGGGCAGAAGTTTTTCTGAAAAATGAACCTTTCTTCACGCCCACAATTATTGCAATAATACTGTCCGTTTCTTCTTTGTATCCACCGCCCCTGCCGCACTTCCGGTTTGATTGTTGGAAAATCTGTTTCATCTCTTAACGCTCTTGCGAATGCAATTAGAATCGCGGTTGCTCCAATTCCGATTTCATCTGCATGAGTTTCGATTTCTCGCATAATCTTATCTGCTGCCGCATTCGCGTCAATCAATCTTACTTCCGGCATCTTTGCTAACCTCCTGTTTTTCAGTTGCGTTATTTCAATTTTTATCAGCTTTTTTGCAAAAATCGGCTGAAAAGTTGCACAAATTGAAATTTTCTTGAAATTTGGCGAAAAAATCGCAACAGTTGGCGTAAAGTTGGCGTTTTTTTACCGGATAATACATATTATCCGATATTACCAATCTACCACCTTGTCAATCGTCTCCTGCTGCCGTGTCTGTGTCTGCCGGAGATAGATCCGCGTCATGTCGATGCTGCGGTGTCCGAGCAGATCGGCGAGCAGTGCTATGTCGTTTTTGCGCCGGAGGAACTCCAGCGCGTAGAAGTGCCGGAAGCTGTGCGGGTGCATGACCTCCCGCGGGATGCCGTACTTCTCCGCGAGAGACTTGAGCCCGCGGTTAAACGCATCACCGCTCCGGTACGGTTTGCCCCGCACGCCGCGCACGATCAGATCACAGGCAGACAGTCCGGCGATATCTCCGAGGATCTCACCGAGCAGCGAGCGCGGAAAGTAGATCGTCCGCATATGGTCTTTGGTGTGCATCGTCACGCTGCCGAGCATCAGATCGCGCTTGGTGATCCGCAGCGCCTCCGATATCCTCATGCCGGTGTTGGCAAGCAGCTTGATATTTACATACCACGCGCGATTGTTATCTCGCGCAAGTCCCCGAAGCAGCGCAGAAAGCTGCTCCGGGGTGATCACATTGTCGATGCTTGTGCGCGTCGGCATCTTGACGGCTTTCAGCCGCATCGGTATCCGGGCATAGCGGCAGTAGGCGAGCATCGCCGCGATCCGCAGATTGACGGTCGCCGGCTTATGCCGCGCGAGCTGCTCCTGCTTGTATGCGATCAGGTTGGCCTTTGTGATATCGTCGTACTGCGCAGCATACTGCCGCAGCGCTCCGATGTATGCCGTCACCGTGTTCCCGGCCATTTCCTCCTCGGTGAGATACTGCCGGAAGCCGTCAAGATCTATCATGCGTTTTTCCCTCCGATCTCGTCCGTCAGCTCGCGGACCTTTTCACGCTCGAGCGCGACCAGCATCCGCAGCCGCTCGATCTCTTCCTGCTGCGCGGAGCAGAGCTTCCGCGTCAGCGCGTTCTGCTCCCGCTGCTTCCGCCGGAACTCGCGCATCCACTCGGCCTGCTGTCTGCGCCGGACTTCCCGCGCGCAGCTCCGGCAGTACTTCAGCGCGATATACTCGTACCAGTCATCCGACTGGATCACCGCGCCGCATTCCGCGCAGTGCTTCGTCAACATCGCCGCTCTCCTCCCCTCTCACAAAGCCATAGCTTTGTCTACAGCTTTGTCTACTGCGTTTACTTCCGGAGAGGATCGCACACTGCCGGGAGAGGAGCTGCTCCAGCTCGTGTGCTTCGCGTTCGCCGATCTCGGCAAGGCATTCCGCGGCGGTGTTGCTGCCGTCGCAGTACAGCTCCATTTCGTGTTCCTCGTCATCATGCCCGACCCACTCGATGCGCATGATGATCACATCATCGGGCGTGCATTCCTGCATATCGGTGATCAGCTGCTCCGCCTCGCCGAGTGCATCCGAGGTTGCCTTTGCCTCGGCGATCTGCTCTCGCACTGTGAGATATGCAAAGTCATCCGCATCCTCGTCCTCGCCTGCGAGCTCGCGTGTCTTACGCGCAAGCCACATCATCGCGCAAACGATCGCCATGATGATAAAAAAGCCTATGAGCTTATCGTTCATGTATACCCGCCCCCGATCATACAAAGATCTGCGGCGGCAGCTCGGCTTCTTCGCCTTGCTTGCGCCACAAGTGCAGGCAATACGGGTGTTTATTGACATACTCGGCCTTTTTCGGGTGGAACTGCACGACTGTCTCATCGTCGAAGAAAAATAGCTCTTTGACCTTGCACATTTCATCCCATGTCGGGCAGCGGTTCGGGAACGCGATGCTGACATGATCCCAGCCTCCGCCGAAACTCCACACGATCGACGCGGGCTTCTGCCGGATCCCGTTGAGGTAGATCATTCCCGCCCCGCCGTCGTGGCTTGTCCACTCCGTCTGGAGGTAAGGTAGCTGCAAAACTTCTTTCTGGCTTTTCATTTCTCTTTTTCCTTTCCGCCGCTGCGGAAACGCAGCGGACTGCTGCTTTTTTGCTGCCGATCGGCAGCGAAACGGTTATTTTTTGCTGCTTATCGGCTCATACACTATGGCCGGCTCGTTTTTCGGCTTACTCCACCATGCGAGCAATGCTTCCATGCAGCACGGGCAAAGGTCTCGGACTTTTCGATCGTCTTGCGGCAGCTTTGACCACTGTGATTGCGTATATTGGCCATTATCCTCTGTTGTGAGCGTAAACATGATACCGCTCGGCTTTTTATTTTTTGACGCCGTGCCGTCTCCTCCGTCCCAGTTGCTGTACGGCTCATAGAAAGAACCGCATCGGTCACATTTTCTTGCGTTCATTTTCCCCTCCTGTGTATGTGCCGTTCCGGGTGACTCTCGGTCTGGCCTTGCCCTCCGGCGCCCCGCTGATCGTAAAGATCGCCTGCATCCGCATCCCTCCTTTCCCGCTCAGCGCGGCTGCGCTCCGACCAGTATGTCAGATAGCTTTCAAACTCCGTCATGATGCTCCCCTCCTCATCAGGGCATCAAGATCCGCAGTGTCGATGCTGCTGCCGCCGGCCGTTGCCGGCTTGTCTCGGCTGTGCGGCATCGTTTCCCACTTGCGGACGAGCGCCCGCCAGTCAGTGATCGGTGTGCTGCCCTGCATCCATCCGACAGCCTCATAGTAGGCGATGAAACGCGCAGCATCAATCCCGTTTTTCCTTCGCTTGCAGTATTGCGCAACCTCTTCTTCAGTCGGAGCAGCTTTGTCGTCAGGCTGCTCCGTATCCGAAGGAGTGCGAGCCGCTTCTTGCTTTTCCTTTCTCTTTCCCTTAGGATTATTATTTCCATTATTATTTTTATTGGCATCACTCGTATCCGCTTGCATACCGCCGGATGCGTCCGCATCTTTATTTTCCCACCTTTTTTTCGCGTTCTCCGCATTGCGATCGCACTTTGCTTTATACTTTTCGGCATCGCGGTCGATCTGCTGCGACATAAACGAGAATGCGATTTTGAGCATCCCGTCCTCGGTTTCGAGCTGCTCCCCGTTGATTGCGTATGATAGCAGTGCCCTGATCAAGGCCGCGGCCTGCTGATCTGACAGCATATCCCACTGTGGCTTTGTATCCAGATGCACGATAAAGCCTTTAAGCTCAGCCATGCGATCACATCCTTTTCTTTTTTTACTTTTGCCCCGGATAGTGTGTCCGATAATCCGGCACGCTGCCGTACTGCACCGGCGGCTGTCCCTGCGGCGGCTGGTACGGCTGCGGCGGTGCCGGATAGCCGGTTCCCTGATACTGCGGATACTGCGGCGGCGTGTACGGCTTCGGCGCCTGCTGATATGCATCCGGCGGAGCAGCTCCGGCGGGAGCAGCTCCCGCATATCCGTACTCGGTTGGAGCAGCTGTTTTCCGCTTCGGCTCCCCGAAGGTCACACTCTCGGCATATACTTCCATGCTGTAATGCTTCACGCCGTTGTTGTCGGTGTAGTCATTGTTCCGCAGCTGCCCCTCGATGACGATCATCTGCCCCTTGGTGAAGTATCGTGCAATAAACTCCGCCGTCTGGCGCCACGCGGCGCACTGGATGAAGTCCGTCTCGTGGCTGCCGTCCTTATTCTTTTTCCGGTCGATCGCGATCCGGAAGCGGCACGAGGGCGTGCCGGCCGTTGTCTGCCGGAACTCCGGATCAGCGACGAGCCGTCCAATCATGATAGCGCGGTTAAGCATGGCTGCCCTCCTTGTGTTCTTCTAGAAGCCATGCCTCAAGACACAAAGCACAACTGCCTTCCTTGCAATCCCGCCCCACGCATGGGTCTTGCAGGGCGAGAAACTCAGCGAGCTGTCTGTCCGACATTTTCCGAATCCATTCCCCGTTCGTCATCCTTTGTCGCTCCCTTCTCGCGGAACTTCGATGTGCGCCGTCTCCATGACGGTGCGGATCTTGCGCAGCATAGTCGCGCTGCAAATATAACGGATTTCGCCGGTGCGGAAAGCATCTTGCAGCTCCTCGACGGTCGTGATAAAATTTCGGCTCAGCTTGGCGACTGCCGCAGAGCCGATTGCTAACTTCGTGATCTCCATTGACTTTTCCTCCATTTTGTGCTATACTGGAGATAGCAATACTTCTTTCTGGACTTCCTTCTTGTGCCGCATCCGGTTGAGCCATTCCGGATGCGGTTTTCTTTTTATGATGCAGCGTTTCTGACCTGCTCGATTGCTTCGTCGATGCTGATAGATTCCACGCCGCAGGCCTTGCGCTGCCGGAGCATCTCGGCGATTGATTTCCCGTTCTTGTATCGCTGTTCACACCGGTAGCAGCTCTGCTCCATGCTTTCCCGCGCCATGCTGCACACATCGAGCAGGTCACGCCATTTTTCCATAGATCGGTAAGATGAGAGCGATCCGGCTGACTGGTAGTTTTCTTCCGCCTGCTCATAGCGTTTCCGGGCATCCTTCTCGATCTTGTCGATCAGTGCCGTCTTGCGTGCTCGCTCTGATGCACGGTAACGGTCTTCGTCTGCTTCTGTCCACTCGCGCATTTTATCCCTCCTTACTCTCCAAGTTCCAGCAGCGGCATATACCACTCCGGAACATCCGCGAGCCGGTCGCCGTCGCGCCCGAAGATCAGCGCAATGCCGCCGATCGCCATGCCTGCGACTGCCGATGCGTTTTCGTTGAGCGGGTAGTTTTTGAGCCCAAATTCCAGGTCTACGATCATCACGCCGCCGTCCGGGAGCGTGATCATGTCGATCTTTCCGCCGACCTCGTTTTGCAGCGTTTCCAGATCGTCCGCGTAGTCGTGGATCGTGACGCTGTTCGGCTCGATCCTAATGCCTTTTACCACCTCTGTGCCTCCTTCCAGCCTTTCAGAGCTTTCAGGTCCCGTCGAAACTCCCGTATCTCTGCCTTGAGCTCCTCGATTCTCTGCTCGCGCATTTCGATTTCCATTTCCAAATCGTTCATATGCCCGATAACTGCCCGGCGCACAACCGGCGGAAGGCTCTCATTTTCCGCGATCGTGGATTTATTTTCTGCGCTTGCAGCAAAAGTGTCTTGATAAGTGTCCGAAGTGTCTTCTGACTCGTACTGATCGCACTTGACAGTGTCTTTTTTCGCATCCGCGATCATCTGATCGACGGCAGCGTCAAAGTCCTCGTTGATTTTGCCCGGCTTTGCAACTTTCTTCTCCGGCAATGTTTTCGGATTTTCTTGCGTTTCCGGCAAGTCTGCGGCCTGATCAGCTGCGAGCTCGGCCTTGAGCTTTTCCGCGTTGCAGACATTGGCCGCGCTCTGCGCTGCGCAGCCGACAGACAGCGCGATGCTGTGATACGACTTCCCGCGGGCGCGCATTTCGAGGATCTTCGCTTTCTGCTCCTCGGTGAGCGGTTTGCCCATTATGCATTCCTTCTTTCTGATTTCATAGATTTCATCGGCGATGTGATCGGCGCGAAGATGCAGCCGGTGCGCAATCGCCTGCGGTGATTTTCCGGCAGCGAGCTGCTCCTTGATGTACTCCTGCGTAGGCGTCAGCACCTGCGGCAGCGGATCAATGCTGATCCAGTCGCTCATGTCTATCACCTCATAAACCTAGCTGGTCACAAGCCATATTAAAAGCGATTGCCCATAAGTATACGCGCCCGTCAATTTTTGCGCCGCAATGATAAAGAGATTCCCATGCATCAGGGTAAACATCCGTCGCAAGGCCATAAAGGCGATCTGTTGGCCGGAAATCCTTGTTGAAAATGCTTCTTTCAACTTCTTCTCGCAGCGCCTCTTTGAACTCGTCGAATGTATCAAAGCATGATGATTCAATGTATGTATCAATATTTTCTGAACGATCATCATCTACCCCGAAAAGCTCGTCTATCAAGGATTCGAGGACATCATCTTCATCATAAACAAGGCTGTCTGATGTACACTGAAACTTGCTCATGTAATACTGAATGTCTTTGAAAATGTAATCTTTCAGGTCACTGACTTTGATCGGGTTATGCCATGTTGCAATGCTTTCTCCGAGATCGCCGCTGACAATAAGGCTCCCGCGTTTTTTGTCAACGATGAAGTTGATATAATAGTCCCCGCTGCCATTCCGTTTTCTCCAGTCGATGATTGTGAAACGGTCAGTGTCCTGTATCAGTGTAGCAACATGGTCTTGAAAATGTCTTTCCGCGTGTTTGTAGTAGTCATCCCATTCGCTCACGGTGATCGCCTCCGTTCCGGATCCGTTCCCGGATGATCCTGTCTGTGTACTTCGCCTCGGCGAGCTGCTCCGCACGATCCTCCGCCCACTGTGCCATGCGTTCCCGCTCGGCGTGGAGATACTGCCGGTTCTGCCGCTGATCGTGAGCGCGTGCCAGAGAGAGGACGAGCGCATCGACGAGCAGCAGGATACTAAAGCCCGCCCATGCCGGCAGATCAGTCAGCAGTCTCATGTTCGGCGACCTCCTCCTCTTTCAACTTTTTCAGCCCTTCGCGATATCCCATTGCGATCGCTTCTTTCAGGATTTCCGCAGCTTCCCGCTGTACCGTCGGAGACAGATCTTTCAGCAGCGAAACGGTCAGCGCTTTTACGATGTTCGCAGCCTCCTCCGCGAGGACAACCCATGTTCCGCAGCTTTCGACCTTCAGCGGCGGGTGCTTTTTGTCACACTCGATCTTGATCATGACCTCACCTCCCTTGCTATGAGTTTTTCGGCGTGCTCGATCGCGAGCGGCCGGAGCACTTCCGCCGCGTCGATGCCGAGCAGTGCAAAGTAGCGCCAGAGCCGCCAGAGCGGGATTTTCTCCGGCTCGCTGCTGTCGCCGCTGACGGTGCAGACAGCAACGCCCGCCATTTTCGCAAGCGCCGCCTGCGTGATGCTCTGCCGCTGCATCTCCGCAGCGATCAGATCCCACATGATGCGGGAAGGCGTGCGCGCCCGTGTTGCCTTTTTCGGCATTGTGCTCCCCTCCTTACTGGCTGGCCTTCGGCGGCTCATCCCCCGCAAGCTGCTCGACCGTCATGCCAAGCACCTTTGCGAGCCGGAGCGCGATCTCGATTTTGGGAGTCGCTTCGCCACGCTCATAAAGCCAGATAGTCGTCTGTGTGACGCCGATTTTCTTGGCTAATTCTTCCTGAGACATCAGGAGTTGCAGTCGTCTGTTTCTGAGGTTGTCGCGAAAGTTCCCCATTTTTCCACCTCCCTTGTGCCGATATTACAGAAAACTTGTTGACATTCTGTGCAAAATATGCTATAATGAAGCTGTCAGGCAATCATATATAGCACATTTTGCATTGAATAAGAGGTCTACCGAAAGAAACCTTGCAGTTTCTTGGGTGTAAGTTGATTATACTACAAGAAAACTAGAATGTCAAGAGAAATTTTCAAGTTTTCTTGGATTTCGGCGGAACTTCCATTTTTCAACAGCGAATTTTATAGAAAACTAATAGTTTTTGGAGGGAGGTCTGATTTTTGTGTTTTACGATGTGTTAAAGGCTCTTTGTGACGAAAAAGGCACGACACCTAACGCTGTATGTCTTCAGCTCGGATTTTCTCACGCGACAGCGTCATACTGGCGAAAATCAGGCGGCACGCCGAAGAGAGAAGCCCTTGAGAAATTCGCAGAGTTTTTCGGCGTATCCGTTGACTATCTGCTCGGCCGGCAGGAGCCGCCGAACGCGGAGCTGATGCCGGCCGGCAAGGTGCGCATGATACCGGTCTTTGAGAGCGTTTCCGCCGGTTTCGGAGCCGATGCGCAGAACCGGATCATCGACTACAGACCGACCGTGATCGAGTCCGATGCCGAGGCCGCCGAGACGATCTTCGTGCGCGTCTGCGGCGACTCCATGCATCCGCAGATCCAGGACGGCGACCTTGTGCAGGTGCACAAGCAGGAGACCGCCGAGACCGGTGACATCGTGGTCGTGCTCGACGGCACCGAGGCGTTTGTCAAGCGCTTTATCCACGGCAAAAACGGCGTCGTGCTGGAAAGCGCGAATCCCGCATACCCGCCGCGGAAGTACAGCCGCGAAGAGTCGAACGAGCTGCGGATCGTCGGCGTCGTGCGGTACATCGTCCGGAAGTGCGAGTGATGCGCCGGAAGCTGCACGCGCTGATCAGCTCCGGCTGGTACAGCGCCGGCATGGTGGTCTGCATCGTCGTGAGCATCGTGCCGCTCGCCTTCCGATCCGAGCCGGCTGCGTTTCGCGTGACCGAGGCGATCTGCACCGCCGTCTTTGTTTTTGACTATGTCGCGCGCTGGATCACCGCAGACCTCGACGATTCGGGCAGATATCCGTTTGCGCGGTATCCGTTCCGGCCGATGGCCGTGATCGACCTGGTCTCTATCCTGCCCTCGGTGACGGCGCTCGGCAGCGGTTTCCGGCTTTTTAAGGTTTTCCGGCTTGCGCGGTCGCTCCGGATTCTGCGGACGCTGCGCGTGTTCCGGACGCTGAAGCTCGCACGGTACTCCCGCAGCATACAGATGATCGGCAGCGTCTTCCGGGAGCAGCGCGAGTCCCTGCTGACGGTGCTGATGCTGGCATTTGCTTATATACTGATCTCTGCGCTTGTCGTATACAATGTCGAGCCGGAGACCTTCGCGGATTTCTTCGAGGCGGTCTACTGGGCGACCGTCTCCCTCACTACTATGGGGTACGGCGATATCTACCCGGTGACAACGGTCGGGCGGCTTGTGACGATGCTGTCCTCGCTGCTCGGCATCGCGGTCGTCGCACTCCCCGCCGGCATCGTGACAGCCGGCTATATGGACGAGTTGAAAAAGGAGCGTGAAGAAAATGGCAAGAAAGACCCCGTTCTGGCGCCGCCAGAGACCGACGACGCGCGCAAAGCGTAAGATCGCAAAGATTACCGGCATCCCGACCACGCGGAGCGGCCGCAAAGCAAAGGTGCGCCGGTTGCTGCTGCCCGGCTGCGCGCTGCCCCTCGCTCTGATCGCGGCAGCGGCATCGGTCGCTGCGGCGATCATCCGCTAAAAAACGCGTTTTACTGCTAAAAAGGAGCTGATCGCATGGCAAAAGCAAAGAAACTGCCGTCCGGCAGCTGGCGCGTCCTACAGTTTGTCGGTCTGGATGCCGACGGCAAGCGGCAGTATAAAAGCTTTACTGCTCCGACAAAGCGCGAGGCAGAATTTCTCGCGGCGGAGTTTGTCGCAAAGAAAAAGCGCCCCGCCGGGCGGATGACCGTCGGCGAGGCGATTGACAGATACATCGAGAGCAAAGACGGCGTGCTGTCGCCGACGACCGTCTCCGGATACCGGAAGATCCGGCGGAACTACTTGCCCCAGCTCATGCCGGTGCAGCTCGACCGCCTGACCGAGGAAGAAGTGCAGCGCGCTGTGAACGATGACGCAAAGCGGCTAAGCGCAAAAACCGTGATTTCCGCCCACGGGCTCTTGACTGCGACGCTGCGGATGTTTGTGCCGGATCTCATCCTGCACACTCGGCTGCCGCGGAAAATCAAACCGCTGCGGCGCGATCTTCCGAGCAGCGAGGATGTGATGCGCGCCATGCTCGGCGATGCGGCCGAGCTGCCGGTGCTCTTGGCTCTGTGCCTGTGCCTCCGGATGAGCGAGGTGCGCGGGATCCGGAAAAGTGCTGTCCGCGGAGATACGCTCGCGATTGAGCGCGTGATCGTCACGGCAGACGGCGAGCACATCGAAAAAGAGCTTGCGAAGACGGACGCGACGCGGCGCATCGAGCAGCTCCCGCCGTTTCTGCGCGATCTGATCCTCGCAGCGCCGACCGAGTATGCGACCACGCTGACCGGGCAGGCAATCTACAAGCGCTTTACGCGGCGCATGGCTGCGGCAGGCTTTCCGGGTGTGCGCTTCCACGATCTGCGGCACATATCGGCATCGGATATGCACGCGCAGGGCATCACGGACCGTGTCGCAGCGGAGCGCGGCGGTTGGTCCGGGACGCAGACGATGCGCGATGTGTATCAGCACAGCTTCGGCAGTGATCGCCAGCTCGCCGACCGTAAAATGATCGACTACTACAGCCAGATCCGGCGCGATGCAACACAAGATGCAACACAGAGTGCTGAAAATGCCGCAGAATAGCGGCACGGCGCGGGGTTCAATTCCCCTCGCCTCCATAATCCACAAACCGCGCATTTATGCACTTTTCGCATAGATGCGCGGTTTTTCTTTGTTTCCAGCCGCTTGAAATTTGGAAATTTCAGATATAAAATCGGACATTCCCGAAGTGAATGCAACATGAAATGCAACACGGCAGTTTTGTGCAAAATAGACATTCTACAAACTCAATATTTATGCAATCATACAAAGTTTGAGTTTCTACAAACTTTTTGCCGTTTTGCTATTGACGTTCTACAAACTCTATGCTATAATATAATCAAGGAAAGGGAAGGAAAACCCAAAGGAAACCCAAGAGAACTAACGGAGGTATGAAAATGGAACGGTATGAAGCACTGATGACTATGGACGACACTGTCGCGTACTCTATGATTGATCGTGATGGCGAAGAGATGTGGAAGGCCATCGAAGCCTTGAAAACGATGATGAACGATGCAGAGCCTGAAGACTATGAAACCGCATCGGAAGAGGACTGGACACGGTTTAACGCACTGGGAAAGGCTGTCGCACTCATGTACAAGGAGTATGAAAGCGCTGCAAAGTCTTACTGCGAAGAAGTCCGGAAAAGCGAAGGCTTCCGCGAGTATGCCGAAGCGCACAAGAATCTGTGGCTGAGCTGATACAAAATGCCGAGCCGGGCGGCAAATCCCGGCAGAAAGTGGGGCTTAACATGAAAAAGATCATCAAAGGCAAGCTGTACGATACAGCGACCGCAAAGCGTCTCGGTGAGTATGAGCCGAGCCCGTACACCTCAGATTTCCACTGGTACTGCGAAACGCTGTACCAGAAGAAGACCGGCGAATATTTCCTGTACGGCAAAGGGAATGCCGCATCGAAGTACAGCCGGAGCTGCGGACAGAACGAGTGGTGCGGCAGCGAGCAGATCCAGCCGCTGACATACGCCGAGGCGCAGTCGTGGGCGGAGGAGCATCTCGACGGCGAGGACTACTGCGAGATCTTCGGCGAGCCGGACGAGGACAGCGAAGATGTCGCGCTGAATCTGATGATCAGCGCCGCAGCATCCGCGAAGCTGAAGAAGTCAGCCGCACAGAACGGCATCTCGCTCCGTGCTCAGATCGAACGCTGGATCGCGGAGGGTAAGTGATAACAAAACCGGCAGAGCAAACGCCTTGCCGGTTTTTGTTATTTTTCGAGCTCCGCCCGTGTTGCCGGGCCGCAGATGCCGTCCACGGCAAGCCCGTGCTCAACCTGAAAAGCGAGCAGCGCGCCGAGCGTAAATGTGCCGAAAATGCCGTCGATCTGTCCCGCCGGCAGATATCCCTTGCGCGTAAGCGCCGTCTGGAGCCAGACAACCTGCTCGCCGGTGTCTCCCTTGCGGATCAGCGGCTCAGGCTCCGGCGCAGGCTGCGGCGTGTCCGGCTGATGCACAAATCCGATAAACCGGTAATCGCTGCCCGCACCCCAGTTCCCGCCGCCTTTTTCGCGGTGAGATGTCCAGAACGGATTCGCGCAGCCGTAGCCGGATTCCGATGTGATGATGCTGCCGTCGCCGTTGATCTTTTCGACGACCGCGACATGACCTGCACCGTCTCCTATTGTCCATGTTTTTCCCTTCGCCCAAACGATGATCGCGCCGAGCTGCGGCTCCGTGCCGGTCTTGAGTCCCTGCGCCTTTGCGACATCGACGAAATTCTCCGCATCCGGCGGATATGTCAAGTACTTCCAGCAGCCGGCGCCTATGATCTCGTTGAATCGTCCGGCTGCGTAGCCGACGCAGTTTGCGAGGATATCCGTGCCGGCCTGGAGCGGGTAGCCCTTGATCGCGCCGACAGCATAGCCGCCGCTCGCAGGGGTGTTGTAATACTTGTTTCCGCTTTCAGGCTTTGTGAGGCGTGGCTTAAACATTTCAGAATCTCCTTTCATTTTCGATACATAATTGTCATTTCGCTCGGCTGCAAATCAGTCTCCACCGTCAAAGTGTTCTGCCCCTTTACTGTCGGAATCGTGACGCCTGCATCCGCGCTGTGCAGCTCGTCGGCATAATCGCCGATTTTGCACAGCGGTTCGTTGACGATTGCGGTTTCGGGTTCTGCGAGGACGTACCAGACTGTGACGGGAGTTCCGGCGGCGTATTGGGCGGCAAGGTATTCTTTCAGACCTGCAACGGTGTTTCCGCTCGGTTGTGCATTCATTACATCTAAACCAAAGTTAAAGTATATTACATCATAAGATATAGCAACATTGATGCCAACTTCTGTCGAAGGGGTGTGATTTAGATTTTGTAAATGAGTGCAGCACAGAGGAGAGCGGCTAATGGGTGCAGATGATAATGCTGTAAATCTAATATAATATAGCGAATTATCAGCAGAAGTGACGTTTTTTCTGTAAAAGTCTGTTTCTTCCTCACCCGTCAGCACCAACTTCTTCACTCTCCGCACCGTCTGCGTCTGACCGAGATACACGGGCGTTGTCTGTCCGGCGCAGGTGATCGGGATTTTGTAGCCGTATGGTTCATACGGGGAAGCGGTGCTGCCGAGGTTGAGCATGATGTTTGTGTATCCTGCATCCGCCCACGTATTGCCCTGTGTTCCGGATGTGCGGATGATCTGATCAGACACGCCGTCTGCCGTAAACGTATACGGTAAAGAGCTGATTGCTTCAAACGTGTTCGTGCTGCCGTTTTTGATCGTTCTATAAATCGGCGTTGCGGACGCAGCAGAAACAGCATTAAACGTGTATGTTCCTTGCGGCAAAACGCCGAGATTTGTGCCTTTTCTTTGCGCCGACGCAGATATCGGAACAAGCTCATATACGGCTGAATCAAACAAATTCCCAGTCCTCACGCCGCAGAAAGTCGGCTGAATCGGCGCGTCAGGTGTAGGCGTGCCCTGCTGCTCCCCGTTGCCTTTCATGCTCCACGAAATCAGCGGCTTGCCGTTGCTCTTGAAACTCAGCGGCGGGATTCCGGTCAGCGTCTTACCCGCGCCGCCCATGAGCGTGCTTGCCCTCATGCGGTCGTAGTAGGTCATGCCGGGGCTTGCAATGCCCGTTGCGGCGAATTTCAGCAGACTATAAAAGTTAGCGCTCATCCTCCGTCACCTCGCTCTCGGTGTCGGTTCCTCCCATTTCGTTGGCCTTTTCCATCTCATCACTGATCTTGTCGATGTCATCTTCTTCCAGGTTGATCGTGTCGCCGTTACTCTCGTCAACGGCCTTTTTGAGCGTCGGGCTCATGCTTAGCGCATTGTTTGCAGCACTGGTGCTCTGCGGCGGATACCACTCACCGCTGTCACCGCTCAGCGTGACAAAAGTGACTGTATCTGCCTCAACGATCTGCGCGTTTGATCCGCCTGCAACGATAAAGTTCCCGACTGCATCGCCGAGCGCAGGAAGATCGGCGGCAGTAGCGACTTGCATATCCACGACTGCGACCTGTTTTCCGGTTTGCGCGTCAATCGTTAAGATTTCACGCGGTGCGCCCTCAATCCTTATCCATCCCATTTTTATGCCCATCCTTTCTCGCACGAGTCGTGCGTTCCGCATTCCCGGCCTGGAATGCACGCAGTTTTTTGATGATGCGCCGAACCCACACTGCGTCCGGAGCAATCGCACCGTAATTTTCAAGCATGGAAATCAACTCCATGATTACGATATACCCAAAGACAAGCCCCGCCGCGATTGCCCCGGAGATTGCAGCGAGCTCGGCTGAGTTGTAATACTCTCCAAGCAGCCGGACCCCAATTTCAAGGCCGCAGGCGACCGTCATGACGATAATCTCAGAAAGTTTGTTAAGTCCGCCGCGCCGCATCTTCGCGGAGCTGAGATCGTGGCGGATGTATGCCTTGATGATACCGGTGATAAAGTCGGCGGCGGCGAGCCCGATCACGATCGTGATCATGATGATATACTTCATTCATCCGCCCCCTCTTCCGGCTCAGCTTCAGCTTGTTCCGCCGCATCAATCCGCCCCGCCTGCATCAGCGATGCCGCAGACTGCGCAGAGGCTCCTGATTGCAGCGCAAGGATCATCTCGTAAAGCTCGCGGTTCGTGGGTGCATATGGCGTAAATGTGTCATCCGTGATCTCTGCGCGGCGGATCATCGGCTTAAACGTGACCGGCTCCGCTACCACATAGCCGGAAGAAATTCGTATGTAAACGTCGATCTGCCCGCCTTCGTATGTAAAAGATAATCCTTCTCCGGTATCCGCGCCCTTGCCGGATATGTTGAGACGATACCCTGACGCGCTGCCGCCGCTTGGACACCCGGAAAGGATGTACGACTCGCCGGAGATCAGTCCCGTTTCGGCATTTGCATTGATATGCAGGTCTGCGTTTCCGCCTGTCACTGTCCCGGTTCCAACATCAACACTGCCGTCTCCGTTGACGGTGAATTGCATTGTGCGGATTTCCGTGCTGCCGGCCGGATTAACATTCCGTAGGCGGTTCTTTGCCCCAATCGCTGAAACCGCGCCGATCTCTGCCTCCTGCCGCTGCTGATCTGCCTCAAAGTCGCTGACGATAACCGCCAGCCTTGCTCTCAGACTTCCGCTGTTTCCCCGCGCAGCGACCACCTCGTCAATATTGTCGTCTACCTCCTGCCCGCTGTGCGAGAGATAGATCTCCTCGCCTTGTACCTGTGCCATCAGCGCACCGCCTTTCGCATGATTTTCAAGCCGTTTTTGTCGCGCATCGGATACCGATCTTTGTCGCGAAGTTGGAAAGCGCCCTCGATCTGCTCCGGCTCGATGACGATCGTCTGCGGATATCCCGCCGGCCGTGTGAAAGAATTTTTGCTCCCGAAGACGACCCGTGTGACCTCTCCCGTGATGCCGTCGGTCTCGGTCTCCGTGATTTTGAGCCACACCGCGCCGCCGAGCCTCTCATCGTAGATGCGCCCGATGTCGCCGACTTTATATCGGAAAAGGCTGATTTCCTGAAAGTCCGGATTCCGCCGCGCATCCGCCAGCGTGACATCATAGCAGATCACCGGAGAACATGAGCTGTTAAACCGCGCAAAGAGGATCGGGAAAAGGACGTCGAAGATATCGACCGTTCCGGCCTCGATCGCCGCGTATGTCTCATCGCCGAGCGTCACCGTGTCGCTGCGCGCGACATTGTGCGGAAACTGCATCAGCGGCCATGCATTGCCGTCGTAGCTGACTGCGACCCATGCGCCCGTCCGCGTATCTTTGAGCCGCAGGAGCAGGCAGAGCTGCGAGGTGTCCACCGTGCGCACGATGCCGGAGAGATTGCGGCCGAGCCGGATGTCAAAGGCATCGTCCCGCGCTCCCTCCATGCGCTCGTTGATCGAAAAGTAAAAGTTATCGCGGTAAAGCTCGCCGCCCTTCTGGGCGATGATGCCGTCCGAGCCGAGAAGAAGCTCGACCGGCGTGCAGCCGTCCGCATTGATCGTCCGGAGCCACTGCACCGGCCAGATCCAGTCGGATGCCCACTCGTATGCATAGCGTGTGCTGCCCGGCGCATCGTGTGCCTCCGCGATCAGCATCACGCCGTCGATCGCGGCCTCGCAGCTGTACCACCCGACCACCGGCGCGCTGTCCGCGTAGCACCAGAGATCGTTGAGCTGATAAAATACGGCCTCCGCCATCGCGGCCACATAGCCGGTTGTCGCCGTCTCGTAGTGCCACTCACAGCGCTTGATCGTGAAGATCTGCCCGCCGCATTTTATCAGATTGCTTTCTAGGATGTACTGCCAGCGCCCCTCCGGATCCATCGGATGCGTCAGCGTGAGCGTCCACTCGCCGTTGATGATCTCATGTACCGGCGCAGATGTCGGATGCAGGATCGCGAGGCCGTTCGATATAAACTCCGCTTTTTGCGTGTGCATATCGTATATGCAGATGTAGTCCCTCTGATCTAGGAATGCGTATGATATACGTTCCACATCCGGAAACAGCGCGATATACGGGAAGTCGTTGTTCACAAGCCTTTCCTGCCGCCATGCGGAAAGCGGAAGACTGTTTTTATCTGAGAGCGCTCGCCCCGGAGCATCCGGAAACTCTGTGTTTTTCGGCATTTCGCCGGGAATACCATACCACGACATTCCATCACCCCCCGATTGCGATCGGGAAGCCGATCGAGCGGAGATACGCCGGATCGCTGAGCTGCGCATCCGTCACGCCTCTGCATTGCGCAGGGTTATCGGGGACGAAGTTAGGCAGTCCGTCAACGGAAAACAACGTCATGTCGCTTGGAGTTGATCCTCCGCCTCTTTCTCTCGCTCTCGGCAGTTCGCCATGAATGATGCATCCGGAAAATTGCTTTGACTGGAGATTCCCGGCATTAGGCGCGAAAATTGCAAGTTCCGACTGCTCGCACATATCCGCGCCTGCATAGTATGGATACCACACAGAGTTTGGCAAATGCAGCTCTATGCGGCAATACCGGACTGCGCCCTGATAAAATGTGTCAAAATTTCCGGCTGCATCAACATTGAAACTGCTCTTATCAGCTATCCTATTTGTAGACCAGTCCCACCACCGCACGATTCGCCAATAGTTTGAATTTAGCACGGCTGACAATGCCGATTTTTGAAAATGAAAATTACCGTCAAAAAGTCCTGCCTCCGATCGTGGCGATGCGGAGCCGATCAGATCAACAATGCGCAGCGAGTCTAAGTACTGCCTTGCTGATGATCCGTTTGATGTAAAACGCCCATAAAGATGTAGATTTCGGATCGTTGTGCCATTTCCAAGCACGGATGCCCTCCATAGGATATCACCGCTGTATCCGTCCGGATATGTGTCGTTCGCATCCCAGTCCGCACCCTCCGGGCAGACCACAGTGTCACCGGCGACCGAGACCGCCGTGACAAACTCCGCAAGACTGTTGACCTGTACCGCTGCCATTTAGTAGCACCTCCCGTTTCTCTTGATGCTTACGCTCTGACAGATGCCGCCAAGCTGCACGGCATTGACACCCGGCGCGAGAAAGCGGAAGAGCCCCGCCGTCTGCATTGTGCGGTTGCTGCCGTCCGTGCCGTAGGCCATTTCGAGGTCTGCATCTATTATGATTTTGCTGCCCGCCGCCGGATTCGTTTCCGGAATCGTGATCGTCAGCGGATGGCCGTTGACGGTCAGCGTTCCCTGTCCGTAGGCCGCGGACAGCGTGATTGTATAAACCGGCTTGCAGTACCGGTCGCCGGTATTCCGCACGATGCCGCCGCTCGTCAGCTCGACCGTCGGCTCCGCGTCAAGATACTTAAACGGCGCGAGAGTAAAGGTCAGGTTGTATGTCAGCTCGTTCCCGCGCAGCCTTGCCGTCGGCGTGATGCCGGAAATGCGCTTGACGCGGAAAAAGTACCGCGGGAGCTGCGAAATTTTGAGTTGACGCGCACCGTGCAGCAGTGCATAGAGCGCCGAGTTGTCAAAGCGCTCCGGCTCTCCGGCGATGCGCAGCGTCACCGGGTAGGCGATATCGTCAAAGCTGTCGTCCGGCACGCTCATATCCTGATCGCCGCCCACCGCGTATGTGGCATAGCGCTGCGCAGCCATCGGCGGCGGGCTGAGCGGATCGACGATCAGCCCAAGCGACCGCGCCGAAACGCCGTCGACCCTGATATCCTGCATCATTTCCATGCCGTCCCTCCGATCCCGCGCGTCTGCTGGATCTGGTAGACCCGCAGAGCTTCGTCGATTTTTTGCACGATGATATCCCCGACGCGGTCGATGCCATCCGCACCGGAGACCGAGACATTGATCTCGCCGATCTGCACGCCCGTGCCGATCCGCGCCGCAAGCATATCCATCCACTCTGTATTCCGTTCGAGCGGCAGCACCATTTCCGCGCCGTTCTCGCCAATCAGCGCCCGCGTCGGTCGTGAGACGATGCCGCCGGTCGCCATCGGCTTGCCCGGCGTCCAGACAGCGCCCTCGTCGATGTAGCTGCCCTCCATGTTGCCGTGCAGCGAGTCATAGATGCGCTCACCGATGCTGCCCCACCAGTCAGCCCACTCGTCCCACTTCTGTTTCACACCGCCCATAAACTCGTCGATCACATCCATGCCGGCTTCCCAGTACTCGCCGAGGCCGAGGCAGTCAACGATCTTTTTCACGACTTCGCCGATCGCCTCGCCGACCTTGTAAAGCGCTTTTAGCAGCCCTTCGCAGATTTTTGCGATGATCTCGATTGATGTATCAATCATTTTTTGCACATTTTCCGGGTCAAAGAAATAGTCGCAGAGCGCCTCGATGATCTTGACCGCCGCATCGAGCAGCAGGTCGAGCGATTCTAAAAGGATGTCCACGAGATTTGAGACGACCTCCGGCAGCATCTCGATCATCGCATTGATGCTGTCAGGGCTGAGCAGCCCCTCGATCAATGCGTTGATGATATCAAAGGCCGCACGGATCAGCGGCATCAGCGTTTTCGGGTCGGTGAGGATCTCCGCGATCTCCAAAACGACCTGTATGGCGACTGGTATCAGATCCGGCAAAGCCTTTGCGATACCCTGCACGACCGCCGTGATGATCTGCATTGCCGCCCTAACCACTTGCGGTAAGTTTTTAATCAAAGCAGTTGTAATTGTCAAAATTGCATTTGCAGCTATTGGGATCAGCGTAGGAAGAAGTTTCACAAGGGTGTCCACGAGCTTATTAAAAATATCAGTGAACGCCGGGATCAGTTTTGGAAGAAGCTCCTCGACCGCTACTAAAAGTGTGTCAACGACAGCCGGGAGCGCATCGGCGATCGCATTGACGACCGGCTCAACATTTTCGACAACAGAGCCGAAAGCATCGACCACATTGCCCGCGAGGTTCGCTATGTCGGCCTCTCCGTTTCCAAGCCCGGCAATCAGCGAATCCCACGACGCAGCAAGCAGCCCAAAAGAACCTGATATTGTTTCCGTCGCCTCTTTTGCAAAGTTCCCGTCATACTGTTCCGTTGTATCGAGAAACATCTGCATCGCTGCCGTGACCTTATCCTGCGTTGTGGCAAGGTCACCTAGCCCATGCTCTGCGGCGTATGCTTTCAGCGTTGTATCGTTGATTGCGACGCCGAGGTTATCCATCATCGTAAAGTTGCCCTTTGCGGCTCCGGCGACGGACTCCATAGCGGCCGACATATCTATTCCCATGACAGATGCCATGTCAGCGGCACGCTGCATTGCTTTTTCTGTGATTTCGGAAGATTTCTCCGCATCAATTCCTGTACCTTGCAGGAGCGCGCCCATTTTGTTTGCCGTTGCAAGGTACTCAGACTGCGAAATGCCAAGATTTTTGTAGGCTTCTTCGCCTGCTTTTTGCATCCGCTGTGCATAATCCCCGAAAACGGATTCAGAACCGCCAAGATTCTGCTCAAGCTCTCCTGTTTGCTCAAGAACATCCTTTACAAGCTTTACGGATGCAGCGCCGACCGCCACAAGTGCGGCACCTGCCGCCTTTGCCCCTGCCGCAAGCCCGTTTTTGAGCGTATCGCCGAGCCCACCCGCCTTTTTTTCGGCGGTCTGCATCTCGGCTCCGGCGTCTTTGGTGCTGTCGGCAAGCTGCTTTTCTTCTTTTCCGGTATCATCCGCCGCACCTTCGAGCTCTTTAAGCCTTTTCTCTGTCGTCACCAGCTCGCGCTGAAATGCAATGTACTCCTCCGTGCCGATATCGCCTGAAGCAACAGATTTTTTGACATCTTCCTGCGCCGCTTTCAGCGCGGCAAGCTTTTTGCGCGTCGTCTCGATGGAGTCAGCAAGGAGCTTCTGCCGGGTGTCGAGCAGCTCGGTGTTTGTCGGGTCGAGCTTCAGCAGTGCGTCCACGGTTTTGAGCTGCTTTGAGAGTGAGATGCTCTCCGATGTGATATCCTTCAGCCCGGCGGTCACGCCGGAGGTGTCAGCGCTGATCGCGATCGTCAGGCCGTTGATGCGCTTCTGTGCCATGCTCTCACTCCTTCAAACGGCGTTCGCACTCGTCGAGCGTCCGCCGATAACTCTCATACTTTGCCTGCCGGATCTGTCCGGCCTTGTACATTTCTTCGATGTCCGGCTCCATCGCTTTGAGCGTCTGATACTGCTCATAAGGATCCGGCACGTTTTCGCCGTTCCGGATCCGCATCCGCCGGTTATATGCGGCGATCCAGTCGATCAGATCGCCTGTGTTCCAGTTGTCGAGCTCGGAAAGCGGAAAGCCCATTGACATCAGCCGCTCTGCGATCTCGGCTGCGGCCAATGGGCTGCTGTCATCTTCGCTGTCGCCTCCGAGCGTCAGCCGTTTTTTGGTGATACCTTGCTTTCTGCAATGAGCAGCGGCATGATCTGATCAAAAACAAACCAGATGTTGACGCTGTCAAAGCTGTCGAGCCAGTCGAGCTCGTCCGTGATCGTCGGGTCTGCCTGCTGCGCCATGATATAGAGGATATCATACATCCATTCAGTCTCGGCGCTCAGGACAGCCGCCGCCTTTTCCTCTTTGGACGCCTCCGGCGTCAACTTTGCGCGCAGGGCGAGGATCGCCCGCAGATCGGTGGAAAACTCGCGCCCGAACTGCCGCTTGTACCGCAGCTCTGTGCCGAAGGTCTTGCGCACAAGGACTTTCTGCCCGGCGATGTCGATCGTCTTATCCATGCTGCCGCCCCCGTCAGGATCCCGTCACGGTGACATTGCAGGTGTCCGTGTAGGTCGTGCCGCCGACCGTGATGCTTGCCGTGATCACGGATGTGCCGGCTGCCACGCCGGAGACCACGCCGTCCGCGCTGACGGTCGCCTTTGCGGTCGTGCCGGAGCTCCATGTGACGGTCGCGCCTGCCGGATAGATGCTGTCAACCGTCAGAGCGATCGTGCTGCCGACAGCGACGGATGCCGTGCTCTCCGCGATGCTGATATGCGGCGTTGCCGCGCTCGGCTCCGGAATCGCCGTGATCTTGGTCTTGGCGGGGATCTCCTTCTTTACGCACATACAGTCCATGCGCGGCCTGTGTGCCATGCTGTGCTGCGGGAACTGCGGATTGAGGCCGTTGCCCTCAGATGTCGCGCCGCTCTGTGCGCTGCGCTGCAAGATGTGCGTGTTATAAAAGATTGTCGTTTTGCCGACGCCGTCCGTGGTGTCCTCGATGATGACCAGCGCAAAGCCCGGATACTCCTTGCCGTCCGCGTATTCCTCGACGCTGCCGTCCGCGTTGACGGTGCGGCCGTACCAGTCCGCCTCGACATCGTCGGTCACGCCGACAGTCGTCACGGTGTCGTTGTATCCCTGATTATCCTCTGCGGCGTAGACCTCGCGGCCGTCCGCCCAGATGCCGGTTGCCGTGCCGGCAGGCTGCGCGTCGTAGCTTCGGCCGCCCGCACGGTGATGCGGCAGCCACTTGACAGCGCCGTATGTCGGCTTGCCGTCATCATCGACCGCCGTGATCGGCGCATAGCCGAGATCGGTGATCGTGCGCACGATGCGCGCTTTCTCTGCTGTAGGCATTTCAATTCCTCCTTATTCCAGTTGGAAATAATAAATCGTCGTGTGGATGCCCTGCTTTTCGTCGAAGTCAAGCTCCGGATCGCCGTAGGCAAGGCCGTTGTCTGTCAGCATCTGCTCGATCAGCGCCTCCGCTTCGGGATCCCGCGCCTGTGAGACGAGCCGCAGCACGATCCAGTCCTCGGAGTAGATGCAGCGGCCGTCTGCGTAGATGCAGTTTTTTTCGGTCGCCGCGTATGCGATGTAGGGTGCCGCCTGTGCGCCTTTATAGTATCCATATACGGCTTCGATGCCGATCGTCCCGATCAGCGCGCCGAACTCTTCGAGCGTCATCCTTTCACCGCCTTCTCGATCGCGGCCTCTGCCGCCTGCTGCGCCCATGCCTCGACGGGTGCGATGTGCGGCTGCGCCTTGACCCAGCCTTTCTTGCTGCGCGTCCGGTGACCTTTTTCGAGCAGATGTGTCAGGTTTGCATTTCTGCCGCTCTGATGCACTTTGACCGTGATCTCGCCGTACTGCTCGGTCTTGGTGACCTTCCATCCGCGGGCATATTTGCCGGTGCGTTTCGGGGATGCGGCGGCGAGCTTCTTGCGTGCTTCTTCGGCGGTATTGGTCAGCGCCTGCTCGACGGCTTTCGCGACCTCTCCGCTGTACTGCTGCATCGCCTTTGTGATCTCGATTGAAATTTCAGGCACGGATCTCACCGATCCTTTCGCCGAGATAAATCTCGATATAATCGCCGCTGCCGTGGGTGCGGTACACCTCATAGCGTTTTCCTGCGACCTCCGCGACGGATTCGCCGCGGAAGTCTGCGAAGAAAACGGAGAGGTGATAAGCCGGCGAGAGGGATTTCTGCGAGGCCGTGTCCCATTCCGCGGCATGGATATCAAGCACCTTTGCGTAGACGGTGCGCCGCGTCTCGGTCATGGTCTGCTGCCGGATGCTGTCGAGCCCCGGCGTCTGTGCGATCAGGTAAAGCGTCAGGATTCGCTTCATGTTCCCGCCTCCTCGTAGTCGCCGTAGGCGGAGGACATTGCGAGCTTTGCTTTATAGTCATCATAGCATTTTTTGAGCCGGTCGGCCTCGTCCGGATCATCCGACCACATCGCGCCGCAGTAGCACTTGATCGCGCCCTTGACGAGCGCGTCAGGCGCGGCGACTGCGGCCGCGCTGATGTTGGCCGTTTTCGAGAGGTCGAGCTTTGCTTCCTCGATCAGATCACTGATCTGGCCGGTGATGCCCGCGTCGTCTGTGCAGACGCGGAGCGCGACCTTGACATCATCGAGCAGTGCCATGTGCTCGGCCTCCTTTCATGTGGTTTATGCGGATGTGACAGTGACGGTGCAGGTGTCGGTGTAGGTCGTGCCGCCGACGGTGACGCTTGCCGTGATTACGGTCGATCCGGCTGCGACGCCGGTGACGGTGCCGGTCGCGTCAACTGTACCCTTTGCGGCCGTGCCGGATGTCCATGTGATCGTTGTACCCGCCGGATTCAGAGCGAGCACCGGGATCTGCACCTTTTCTCCGGCCTTGACGGTTGCGGTGGAAGCAATAGCGACCACCGGGTCACCGGTAAAGGACGCTTTGACAAAGGCCAGCGGATTTTCAAGGCCTGCGTCAAAGAGGCTGTAGCCGCCGATCGTGGTCACGAAGGTCGTTGCGGAAGTGTCACGCGCGATGAACAGCGCCTCGAAGTCGTTCGCGAGGATCGAGCGCGGCACACCGACATAGACAGTGTTGTCCGGGATGTTCTCGTCCGTCTTGACGATGCCGCCGTAGATACGGCCGGCGACGAGCGGATCATCCTCAGTCGTGGAGTTGATGAACAGCGGGCGGCCGGTGCCGTCCTTGATGCCTGCAAGGCCGTTGTAGATGGTCGCGGTGTTTGCATACCACACCTTTGTGCCGACCTCCTTGATCTTCGCGAGGATTTCGCGAACGGCAGCGTCGGTGTAGGTTCGGGCGATCTTGTTTCCGGCGTCGATGCCGTATGTGGTGTTGTCGAGCTGCGCGATCACGCGGCCTTCCTTCGCGACTGCGATGCGGGCGCTGATGTGCTGGACGAGCCAGTCTTCAAAGGCATCGACGGACTGCCACTGCATCTGGCGGGTGATGTTGATGTGCTTCTTGATCTCCACACCGGTGATCGGCAGGAGATCAAACTCGTCCTGCTCGTCATCATTCGCAACGCCCTCCGCGGTCACGGCAGCGTCGCCCTGCGTAATTGCCTTGTGGCGCGGAACTCCGAAGCCCTGCGTCATGCCGGACTTGCTCGCATCGTCGTACATCGGGCTCATGCTCTGGACGAGCTCGACGATGCGGTTCAGCGTGACGGTCGGAACGACCGACGCAGTGTTCTGCGTCGTAAAAGTAAACGCTGCGCGCTCTTCTGCGGTCAGATCACCGAGCAGGCGCTGTTCGGTGCCGTCCTGCTGCTTGAAAACAGCCATATTTTTCAGCCATGCGCGGCGGTACTCCTCGGAGTCTGCGCCCTTGCCGGCCTTCTTTTCGATGACGGGTGCGGCAGCGGTGCCAACTGCGCCGGATGCGACGCGGCTGCGGACAGCTGCGCGGGTCTCCTCGGCTGCGCGGAGTGCGTCGCGCTCTGCGACCAGTCCGTCAACCTCGTGGCTCAGGGTCTCAACCTCTTCGGCAGAGGCGTCCTCGATCAGCTTCGCGATCTCCGCGAGGCGCGCTTCGATCTGTTCGATAGTCATTTTACATACCTCCTGCAAGTTTGATTTTGAGTGCCAGCTTCCGCCGGCTTGCTTCCAGCGCGCTCAGTCTCTCCGCTTCTAACTCTGCGATCACTCCGTCGCACCAGCTCCGCGCGCTGATTGATGTGGATTCGTTCGCCGGCATGGACACCGCAGAAACGTCGTACAGCTTCCGGATGCCCTTGATGCGGCGCGTGACGATCGTCTTCCCGTCGATCATCTCGACGATCCGATCCTGATCACTGACTGTAAATGCAAAGCTCATTTTGTCGGTGTAGCCGCCCTTGACTTCTTCATAGAGCTGCCGCCCGATCTCCGTGCCGCCGAGTGCTGCGGCCACTTTCAGGCCGATCGTGTCCACCGACAGCGTGAGCGTGTTGTTCCTGTTCCGGGCAAATACGCGCCCCGCGTGGTCATACTGCATGATAACGTCCGACATATCGCACTTATCAAACGCGTGCGGGTCGATCATTTCTCTGATCTCATAACTCGGATCAGAATACAGCGTGTATGGCTGATTGAAGGTTGTCGCGTATCCCTCGACGGTGCAGGTGTCGGCATCATCCAGCGCGCGGAACTCCGCACAGCGCCGGAACTCGCGCTCATACTTGCTCATCGTCTGCCTCCTTGTCTGCCGGTCTTGTGTCGCCGGCGTTGTAGTACTCGCCGCGGACGGGCGCAGTCTGCCCGATGCCGTCCGGCAGCGGCGGGAGATTAAACAGCTCGCGGATCTCGTCCCGCATTATCATGCCGCGGTCGCCGAGCTCGCGCGCCATGTCGATGCGCTGTGACAGCGATGCGTACTGCAAGCGGTTTGCGGTCACGTCAATCCGGTTCCCGTTGGTCTGCTCCCGCGCGGAAAACGTCATGTCTGTCAGCGCCTCGGACAGCTGGATCTCAAAGGGCTCGACGCAGCAATTGAAAAAGCCGTCGAGCTCGTCAGCGGTCGCCAGTGATCGCAGCAGCTTGTCATTTACGCCGAAATAGCTGTAAACATTGCCGTTTATCAGATCAAGCTCGCCCTGATCCACACTGTAGGCCGAGGACTTGATCTGCTGCACGTCTGCGTAAGTGGACGGGAAGAGGATCACGCCGCCCGTGCCGCTCATGCTGGTCTTGGAAAAGCGCTCCTGCTCCTTCTTGAGATCCTCGGCTTTCGTAAAGTTGCTGACCTTTGCCATAAATCGGAAGGTCGCGGACTGCTTCACGGCTTCGCTGATGTTCTGCTCGTTCATCGCGATCAAATCCATCGTCGAGTTGAGCGCTTTGTTATCCTCGCCGAAAAAGTCGCTCAGATATTGGTACTTGTTTAGGATGCCGCAGCGCCGGAGCTCCATCGCCGCGACCTGCCCGCTGCGAAACTGATAGCGCAGATACGGTTCGCCGTCCACGCTGACGATCTCGGTGACGGACGGCAGCACCGGATAAAAGCCGGTGACGCGCCCGAAGTCGTCGAGCACCGGCACGATGATGCAGTTGTTCTGCACATCGAGGATCGTGCTGACGCGGTACAGAAAGTGATACCATGTCTGCCACTCGCTCGGCTTGTGCCGGATCAGCGCCCGCAGCCTTTCATTCGCCGAGCCACGCTGCTCAACTTTTAGTTTTGCATTCTGCCGGGCGCGGAAGTCGATCGCGGAGCGGACGAGCAGGATCTCATAAACCTGACCGGCGGCGGAGTAGAACTGCGGCTGGTAGGCGGTGAAGGTCTGCCAGAAGCTGTCCGCCTGCACGGGTGTCCCGCGGTCGCGCGGCCTGAAAATCTTATCAAACAGCCCCAAGTTATCACCCCGCATTCTTCAGCTGTTCGCCGATCGTGTCATAATATTTTTCACGGACGATCAGCGCACAGAGGATCGCTGCCGTCCCGTCGATGTGGCTCCGCTTATCCATTTTGACGATCTTGCTCCGGCGGCTCTCTCCCTCGGATTTGAGCGCCGTGTCGAGCAGATGCATTTTCAGGAGGTCATTGTCGCCGATGTCGATCACGCCGTCACCGAGCAGCCCCTCCAGCTGCTGGATAGCCGGGTGCATATTGTACCCCTGAAACACATCGTCACAATGAAAGCCGTATGCCTCCATATCCTTGATGAGATACTGCGAGCTGTACCGGTCGTAGCCGGTCCAGAGCGGGAGTATCTCGTATTTATCCACGAGCTCCGCAGCCCATGCAAACACGTCGTGATAATCCACGAAGTGTTCGCCGGAGGTGCGCAGGATCCCGCGGCTGATATACTGCCGGTACGGGACGCCGTCCCGCTGCTCCGCCTCGTCCACCTTCGCCGCCGGCATCCAGAACTGCACGAGCGTGTATAGCTTGCCGTTCTTTTCGATCAGCAGCGCCGCAGCGGTGAGGTCTGTCGTCTGCGAGAGGTCGATGCCGAGCACCGCGTACGAGCTGCGAAACTGTTCGAGCGAGAGCGGCGCGGAGATCGCGCCCGTCACATACTCAGTTTTCAGCCACGCCTGCACCGCGTTCTGCTTCACGTTGCAGTACTTCGTCAGGAACTCGGCCTTTTTGCTCGGCGACTCGTAGGCCGTCCGTATCTCGGAAAGAACGAAATCCACGGACACGGAAACGCCGAGACCGGGCAAAGACTTCCGCAGTTCGTTGATATCGTCCCACTTGTCGAGGTCGTCTATCATGTAGATGAACGGCAGCAGATGCGTCTCGCGGGAGTTGCCGAGCAGGAACTTCGTGCCGCGCTTGAACAGCTCGTCATAGATACCGTCGTTGACATACCCGGCGGAACTGATGCTCAGCGTGATCGGCTGCTCTCTGGCGCCTGTGCCTGATACCATGACTTCATACTGTTTCAGGCCGCGCGCCGCAGGCCATGAGGACATTTCGTCGCCGACTGTGAGCTGCGGATTGTAGCCGTCCGCCTTTTTTTCGTTAAAAGCGATTTTTTTGATTGTCGTGTTCGATTGCCGGATGTAGAGGTCGTTTTTGCGCTTCTTCGTCATCCGCGCAAAGGTCGGCGTGTGATCTTTGGTAAAGTCAAACGCCGAGTACACGAGATCGGACTGGTCGAGCTTCGGCGCGACGCAGTAGATCTCACTGCCGAACTCGCCGTCCACGTATGCTTCGTAGGACATCACGCCGGAGGCGAGCAGCGTCTTTCCGCACTTCCGGCCGACGACGATGAAGACCTCGCGGAACACTCTGATGCCGTTTTCATCGACGATCCCGAAGATCACCGAGAGCATCGCCTTCTGCCAGAGCGACAGCGTGATGACCGCCGGCGCGAGCTTGCCCTTGTTGTGGCGAACAAACTTCTCGAAAAATCGGATCACGTTGTTTGCCTTGCGCTGATCAAAGATGTACTCGCCGGACTCGATGCCCTGCACGATGCGCTCATACAGCATCCGGATCCACTTGCCGACGATCTCCGAGCCGTCGCAGATCCGCTGATAGTAAGCTAAGATATAGTTATCCATAGGATTTGTTAAGCTAACACACTGCCGGATTTGCTAAGTTTAGCTTTAGCAAGTTGTCAGCAAGTTGAAAAAGCGCGATTCTGCGCTGTTTCCGTAAAACTTAAATCGCCCTGGAAGATCCGCAGCAAGTTATACGGCAGGTTCTGCGAGCCAGCCGGCTATGCAGGCGCGGCAGTCTCCGTGATAGTGATAGCACCGGAGCGTGACGAGATTCTGACCGAGCGCATCCATGACACACGGATTCGGCTGCGCGTGCTGCCGGGCGTATTCGAGCCGCTCCTGCATTTCGAGCAGCAGGTCATAGGCTGCCGTGTTCAGCAGCTTTTCGCGGTTCGTCTCCGTGCCGCCCGTCATACCGGTTTCAGCTCGACGCAGAACACGGAATCAAAGTTATAGATGCCGACCCACGCGCCGTTGAGCTTAACGATGACGGCCTTGCCGTCGTATGCGTAGTCATCCCACTGCTCCGGCCGATAGGTGATCGACTCGCCGGAAGTAAAGGTGATCTCCAGTTTAATCTGATCGCTCATGTTATGCGCCTCCCTCTGACTGACATTCCTCCCGACATCCGCGCCGAAATCATTCATCTTCTCGCCGCAGTAAGGGCAGAAATCGGTTACCGCGTGAACGATGCCGCCACACTCGCTGCATTTCCATCGCGATCGCAGCCCGTTCGGTTCGATTTTTATCCACCACCCGTGCCGCACGGTGTCGTATTTGATTGTTGGCACGGCCGGCATTTCTGCGGGTGCAGTTGTTGATTCATCATCACGGACGATATCATCGGAAGCATTCCGGCACAGTGCGATAAAGTCCGCCTTGATCTGATCCCGGAACTGCTCGCACACCGCGGGGATCTCGTGACTGAAGACCGGCCGGCAGATGATCTCCGACAGATAGCGATAAAGATATTTCAGGTCATCGCCGAGGAGCATTGAGATCTCTGTGTATGCCGTGACGATCGCACACTCCTGCTTTGTCATCGTTTCGGTCCCTCCGTTCGATGCTCCCGCTCATCGTCTGCCCCGGCATCACCGGAACTCCGCGAGCGGGTCGTCTTCCTCCGCCGGCGGGCAGAGATCCGTCAGCTGCTTGATGATCGCCTGATAGCTTTTGTTCGTCGCGGTATATGTCCTTGACGCCGGACGCTCCCGCTCGTATGGCTCCGCCTTGTCGGACTGCGAGAACATTTCTGTCTCGCCGTTCTCTTGGATATCGCGCCAGAGATAGTCGAGCCGGACGCGGAGCCTTGCCGCCTCGACGATCAGCCCGTCAACGACTTTCAGCTGATTCGGCTCCATGCCCTTGTAGACCCGTTTCAGCCGCCTGATCTCTGATGCCTCTGTTATCTTCGCCAAAGTCTCCGCCTCCCTCCACTATCTCCGGCAAACTCCGCAGGGGGAGGGGGGTCTGCACCCCTCAGAGAGGAAAATTGAACCCCGCCCCCGTTATCGGCGGGACCCGTTATGACCACGATCAGGGGGGGCATCCTCGCCGATGACGAGCTCGCCGTTGATGATTCTATAGCGCTTTGGCGCTCCCTTTCCGTAGTGGAGCTTGTTGTGGCACTCAATGCATACAGCTTCG
>Ga0247608_10001573_pt1 | contig 31083 bp, 18 predicted proteins | sample 176DNAGHGlowgp2_FD_193490 | JGI IMG/M metagenome (GOLD analysis project Ga0247608, IMG submission 193490) | Sheep rumen microbial communities from Palmerston North, Manawatu-Wanganui, New Zealand - 1766 DNA GHGlow gp2 | ecosystem: Host-associated > Mammals > Digestive system > Stomach > Rumen ...
AAAGCCTATGTTTAACTAAAAATCCTTTTCTCTAAAAGAAATTTTCAGCTCACAAGAGCTAAAAATTTGAAAGTTTAAAAGGGAATTTCGCAATTGCCTCCTGTTATCCTACAGTTGAAAACTTTCTTTTACCAATAACTAAAAACCTAAAACTATAAATATTACTACTAACCTAAAACAATCTATTAACCTTTTGACGATGCAAAGGTACGACGATTTTTTCATCCAAACAAGAAAATATATGTTTTAAGTGTAAAAATGCCATTTATTCTTGATGTAAATCAAGGGAATGTGCGCGGTAACAACAACTTTTTATGGTTTTTAGCTTGTTTTTCGCTTGTTTATTCGTAATTTTGCAGCCAATTAAAGATATAAGAACTCATGAAGAAACTATTATGCGTGTTTATCGTGCTGTTGCTGGCTGTCCTGATGATTCAGACACGCCCCGACAAGGCACAGCACAAGGAGGCCATGATGAAGGCCATTGAGGAGTATGTTGATGAAGAGGCAAAAGACCGTCTGGGAGACAATGTACTGGCCAAACTGGGAAAGGGTGTGGTCGTAAAGACTGTCGAGACCGCCCTCAACTCCAAGTTGAAGGAAAAAAACTACTATCTCTTCAATACCACTTATGTCCGTCTGCAAGGTGAGGACAACGTACTCTCTTTGGGATTGTTTGGATTCGTCTACACCTTTGACAAGGAGATGATCCGTGAGAAACTGGAGGAGTCACTCCAGCAGAAAGAGGAAGCAAAGACTGAGAGGGAAGCTGCCAAGCAGAGTGCCAAGGAACTGAAGCGACTGCAGAAGGAGCAACGCAAACGTGAGCGTGAGCTGGAGAAAGAGAAGAAGCGTCAGGAGAAGGAAGCACGCAAAGAGGCCAAGCGCAAGGAAAAAGAAGCCCGTAAGGAAGCTAAGCGTAAGGAAAAGGAGGCATGAGGGTTCTGATTGTCAATACCAGCGAGCGCACTGGAGGGGCTGCCGTTGCAGCCAACCGTCTGATGAAAGCCTTGAACAACCATGGTGTCAAGGCGAAAATGCTGGTACGCGACAAGGAGACCGACACCCTAACGGTCACGGCTCTGCCCCGTTCGCCATGGTTGCGATGGAACTTCCTTTGGGAGCGTCTTGTCATCTTCATCAGATGCCGTTTCTCTCGGAAGCATCTCTTCGAGATAGACCTGGCAAACACTGGTACAGACATCACCCGTCTGAGGGAATTTCAGGAGGCCGACATCATCCACCTCCACTGGATCAATCAAGGCATGCTCTCACTCAGCGTAATTCGCAAGATCCTGCGCTCAGGCAAACCCGTGGTCTGGACGATGCACGATATCTGGCCAGCCACCGCCATCTGTCATGTCACCCTCGGTTGCCGGCGTTTCACCACCCGCTGTCGTGGCTGCCGTCTGTTGGGCAAAGGTGACGGCGATGATCTCTCTACCACCGTCTGGCAGCGGAAGCTCCGGATGCTCGAAGATGAGAACGTCTACTTCGTGGCTTGCAGCCGCTGGCTCGAGTCGGAGGCGAAGGCCAGTGCCCTGCTCAAAGGCCACAAGATCACTAGCATCCCCAACCCCATCGACACCCATATATATAAAAGGTATAATAAGAAGGAGGCCCGTGAGCGTCTCGGACTGCCTCAGGATCGTCGCATCATCCTCTTCGCCTCGCAGCGCGTCACCATGCCCCTCAAGGGTATGGACTACCTGATAGATGCTTGTCGGCAATTGGCAGAAGGCAAGAGTCAGGAGTCAGGAGCGCCCAGTCCCTGCATCGTCATCCTTGGCGGTCATGCAGAGGAGATAACGGGGCAATTGCCGTTAGATACCTACCCCTTGGGGTATATCAACGATGAGCAGCGTATCGTCGATGTCTATAATGCCGCCGATGTGTTCGTGTTGCCCTCACTCTCAGAGAACCTGCCCAACACCATCATGGAAGCGATGGCCTGCGGACTGCCCTGCGTGGGCTTCAAGGTGGGAGGCATCCCTGAGGAGATCGACCACAAGCGCAACGGTTACGTGGCCGAGTACCGCAGTGCCGAAGACCTGGCTCGTGGTATCCAGTGGATCCTCAACGAGGCCGACTACGAGTCGCTCAGCCGCAATGCCATCCAGAAAGTGGCCCACAACTACTCCCAGCAGAGCGTTGCCCTGCGCTATGCCGAAGTCTACCAGCAGGCTATGGCCTTCAAACACTATAAACTGTAAGCAAAAAAGATGACCATCACTTACGTCACCGTCACCTACAACGCAGCCAACGTCTTGCAGCGCACCCTCGACAGCGTGCTCTCACAGGACTACCCTGATATCACTCATCTCATTATCGACGGCGCCTCTACCGACGGCACCCTCCAGATGGTCGACGACTATATCAAACGCTCCAACGAGGCAGAGAACGGGCACCTCATCCAAGTGATGTCCGAGCCTGACCACGGCATCTACGACGCCATGAACAAAGGTATCCGCTCGCTCGACGGCGACTACGTCTGTTTCCTCAATGCCGGCGATTTCCTCCCCTCCCCAGACACCGTCAGCCGCATTGCGGACTCCATTTCTCACAACGGGGACAGTCCCCTTTGTGAGAAACCTGCCGTCCTATATGGCGATACGGACATCGTCGACGGTGAAGGCCGTTTCCTGCGCCACCGCCGCCTCGCCCCTCCAGAGAATCTCACGTGGAAATCGTTCCGCCATGGCATGCTTGTCTGCCATCAGGCCTTCTATGCCCGCACCGACTTCGCCATCGCCACACCCTACGACCTGCGCTACCGCTACTCTGCCGATGTGGACTGGTGCATCCGCATCATGAAGGCCGCCGCCAAGGAACGTGTGCCTCTGCAGAACCTTCACATGGTGGTAGCCAACTACACCGAGGAGGGCCAGACCACCCTCCACCACCGTGAATCGCTCAAGGAGCGCTATCAGGTGATGGTGCGCCACTACGGTCACGTCAGCACATTCCTCATGCACTGCTGGTTCGCAGTGCGTGCTCTTTTCAAATAAGATTTCCGGCTTATTTCTTCTTCAGGATATATTTCACGACAGCATCAGCATCCTTGCTATCTAATTTGCCGTCACCGACGAAGTCATATTCCACACCATAATTGTTGTTCTTGATGCGGTTCACCTCATCGACAACATCGGCAACATTCACCTTGTTATCCTTGTGGACATCGTAGTTCCAGCCAATATCCTCGCTCATGTTCTTCCATATCTTGAAAGCACCGCAGAGATGGAGCATCGACAGGTAGTGTACGAGGCCGTCATAATAGCGATATTGACCTGTCATAAGGTCGGCATTCCAAGCCATCTGCAAGTTTCTCTGGATTTTTTCGTCGTAGCCTGGCACATCCATCAGGGCATAGCATGCCACAGCATTACAGCCCTTTTCGCCCAGGGTGTAGCTCTCGCTGGGATTCGATCCGTCCCAGTTAAAGCGGGCATGCGTATAGTTGTCGGCCTCAAAGAAGTCGATAAGCCGCTTGGCCATCACCGTTTGACGCTCATCATCCACACCAAACAGGTAATAGTCCATACCGAAGTTCATAGCACAGCGCATGGCGTCGTACATATATTTAGTAGCATTCAGGTTATAGCTTACACTATGGGGCGTTCCGTCGTAGTTGCTATAATCAGGGAACAAGCCCGAGGTGGTGTTCGAGCTCCTATACAGATGAGTGCGGGTATTACTTGCTGCAGTTGCCCATTTATCCTTGTTAGTCGTCGACCAACGAGAGAACAGATCCACGAAGGCAGGCAGGTCATACGACGGGTCAGAGAAATCCCTCTCGCTGCCCTGCGGCTGGAAAGTGATGACATAGTGCTGGGGGTTGAAAAGGGAGCGCTGCGGGTTTTCCCACATTTTTTCCAGGATTAACTGCGCATCCTCCATGTAGGAACTGTCATTCCAGCGGTTAGCCGCAAAGAGCAGCGACATCATGAAATACATCTCGCCGTCAGGGGCGCAGTTGTCGTCACCACCAGAGCCGTTTTCTGAACGTTGCCACGCAAAATAGCCGTCCCAGCCACCGCCCTTGTGCCACATGTGGTTCTTGGCCCATGCCCAAAGCTTGTCAAACTCCTCCTTATGATTGGTCTGCACGCAGATCATCATGCCGTACGACATCCCCTCGGAGCGGACATCGTTGTTATTGATGTCCTTGATGTAGGCTTCAGTACCCTTGTCGAAATATACCTTCGAGTTGTTATCACCCTTGAAATAATGGTTCCACATCTGGTCGAGCTTTGCCTGGATCTCCTCATCGGTTTTGCCCAGATAGGTCTTGAACGGACTGGGATAGTCGCCCGTGAAATAGGCACCCTGATACTGATAGCTGCCGGCCCCCTTCAGATACTCCTCTTCAGGGCCGAAGTAGGCACCGTTGACATCGAAGTAGCATGATTTCTCTTCCGAGGGCTGTTTGAAGTACCTCCCCGTCTTCATATCTACCACCCGAGCCGTCGCCCCAGCATCATTCAGCGCATTGGCCAACGCCTCTGCCTCTTCAAACGTGACATTCTGTAACACATAGCACGGTGCCTTGTCCACCAGTTTCTTGGTGTCTATCAGCGCAAGGCCAATATGATCTCTCACTGCTTTGGCGGTCAATGGTTTGTTAGTAGTTGACACCAGCCTAGTGCCATAGTTTCCAGAGGTAGCCCACACCATGGTAGTGGTTAGCAGGGCGATAAGGGTGAATACAAATTTCTGTCGCATAAGGAATAATGGTTGATCTTTTCGGCTGCAAAGGTACTGAAAATCAAGCAGAAGACCAAATTAATTCCTGCTTTTTTAATTTGTTAAGTACTTCCTGCCGTTCGGAGCAGATCGCAGTCGTCCGCATCTGATACAATATCATCATAATACGTTTGTCTTCATGCACATTCTCCGATCCACTCACTCCATAAAAAATCCCCATGCTCCAGCCAGAGCATGGGGATAAAAGAGATTCTAAAGCCTTGAGGGTCTGTGATATTCTCAAGAAGGGAAGTCTGGCTTACAAGTCTTCGTTGCTAGGGTCTTCGGAAATATCGGGCTCTACATCTGCATTAACATCACCACCTGAAGAACTGTTACTCTTAATAATATTTATGATCCTCACGATGTCTGCGGCATTCACTTCTTTGTCTTTGTTCACGTCGGCATTCACGAAGATAAAGTTCTCTGCCTCACCTGTCATAATGTAATCCTTGATGGTCTCGACATCATTCTTATTAACAAACCCGTCGCCGTTGACATCGGCTAAAATCAAAGGTTTTATGTTTGTGAAATTCTTCCAGCAGTCGGCACTCTTGTAAGTTTCAACACAGCCTTGGGGCACATAGAGTGTACATTCGTCCTTGTCTACATTTTCAAAAGGATCATCGTTGGTATCAGAACCTGCACGGGACATAGCACTGGCGGCATTAATGACTTCCTCACCGTAACGATATATGGTCTGCGGATACTTGCTGAGATTAATCACTGTTTTCAGATTCTTACACTCAAAGAACGCTCCAGGACAGAGGAATTTGAAAGAAGACGGGAGAGTGACCTTTTCCAGACTCATACAGCAACAGAAGACCTCATCAATGCGCTCCATACCTTCCGGCAATACGACTTCCTTTATCTCCTTATTGTTCATATAAAGACGATAGTTTAGTGCAAACCTGCTGCCAGCACATCCGATCCTGCAGAAGGCATCAAGGTCAGAGATGTTCACCCTCAGGTCCAGAAGATCCTGACTACTCGGATAGACATACTTCCAGAAGTTGCTCATTCCAATGAAGGTGACGCTGGCAGGGATGGTGACGCTTGTCAGATTGCGCATGTAGAACGCTGCCGTCTCTATCGTCTCCACTCCCTCGGGGATTACAAGGTCGCCCATGCCTACAGCTTCCCCTCCTGCACCGAGGGCGAAGGCCGACCGCCCAATCGTCTTCAGACCTTTGTTCAGTTTCAACTCATTGATGGTATTTCTGTAGAAGGCCCATTCGCCAATTTCCTCCACACTGCTCGGGATGACCACCTTGGCCAGATCGCTCCTCTTGGTTCTCTGCAATGCACTGTTTCCGATGCTCTTGACAGTATTGGGGATTTCGACTTCGGTCACAAGAGGGGTGTCGTCTTCGTAACGCATGTCAAACACCGAGAAGTCATAATGCATAATCGTGTCAAACCATTTTGATGAATAGTCTTCCTCGCCGCTACCGATATGCGTGACATTGTAGGTGTTTCCACCGTGCGTCACAGTTGTAGGAACGTTGACCTTTCCGCCTGTCTTGGAATCGATGGCCATCAGGGCCACGCTCTGGCTATCGAGCACCCTGTAGAACAGTTCCCGTGTGTCGTTGGAAAAGACAGTAGTCTGACCGCCACCAGAGACGATGCTGCTCAGTTCCTTCCAGCCTGTTTCTGTCTCATACAGTTCCTTCAGCCCTGCAGAGGGTATATGAAGCGTGGCGGTAGTGCTGCCCTCAAATGCCTTTTCTGCCATACAGGGAATCGTCGCATTGGCCGTCACTTTCGTCAGACTGTTGCAATAGGCAAAGGCATACTCGCCAAGATAGCGCAGACGGGCAGGAAGCGTCACCTCCTTGATACTGGACATACAGAAGGAATAGTCCCATACTTCCACGACACTCTCAGGCACGGTGTATGTGTCGCCGTGGTTACCCGGATAAGCAATGAGCCAAGTCGGTGCCAACTCATGGTTATCTTGCCTCACATAGAGTACTCCGTCGACGATGCTGAGATCCTGATACTTTGACCACTTCCTGATAACGCCATTAGTATTGCCGTCGACCGTGAAGTTTTTTAGCTTGGTACAGCCCGTGAAACCTCCGCTTCCCATGTCGAAGTCTGTCATGTCGGTATTTGAGGCAAAGTCGAAGATGGTCAGAGCCGAGCACCCCACGAAGGCGGCCTCACCAATCTTCTTCACCGAGGCGGGCAGCTTGATGCTAGTCAGATTCTCACAGTTGTAGAAGGCATTGTCGGCAATCTCCGTCAGACCAGTGAAATACTGTAGCTCGTTGAACGAGGTGATATCCTTGTTTTGCTTGAACTCATCATTAATCTTGGTCACAGCTGCGGCCTCCTCCTCAGAGAGCGAACCGTCGCCATTTGTATCCCAGTTAGCGATGCAGATGGCCTTTACGGCATCGCTAGCGAAAGCGATGCCGCCAGCAGCGTCGCCCATCTCGACAATAGTTGGGAAGTCTGCCCAATTAGCCCAAAACTCTCTGTACTTTTCCAAACTTCCTTTAGGCACATATAGTGTGAGAGGTTTATCTGCAAGGAAAGTGAAACTGTCATTATGTCTTGCTTTGGGTTCTTTAATATAAGAGTAAATAGTCTCAAGATTATCACTTGTGAATGCATTAAAGCCCGTCTCATAAGCATATGGATCGCCATTATTGTCTTTTCTCAATTGTATCGTACTCGGGATGGAAACGGTTCGCAGGTTATCACAAGAGTTGAAAGCGCCGTCTCCAATCTTGGTCACACCTTCTGGAATTACCACCTTTCCCAATGCGTCACAGTCATAAAATGCAGCGTTTCCAATATAGGTAACACCTATAGGAATCGTAATAGTCGCCAATTTCTCACAACCGTTGAAGGCATCATCCATAATAGCATTGACAGTAGATGGAATTGTAACTGTGGTCAACGAGGAACAATATTTGAAAGTCTCTTTCATTATCGTTGTGACTCCTGTGGGTATATTGACAGAAGCCAACTTCATGCAATAATAGAAAGTTCCTTCGCCAATTTTATTAACGCTGCCGGGTATGCTTATCGACTCCAGCGCATTGCAGCCAGAGAAGGCATATTTGCCTATGCTTTTCAGCTTGCTCTCGCCTGAAAAAACAACTGTTTTAAGGCCCTGCTCGTCACCAGAATTATAACAATCTTCAAAAGCATTGTCTCCGATACTCTCTATAGTTGAGGGAATTGTTACAGACGTCATATAGCGCCGACCTTCGAAAGCTTTCTCTCCAATACCCGTCACTTTGTAGGTCTTTCCATTATCCGTCACTTCGCTTGGGATAACAACCTCCCCCTCCAAGTCATACACAGATGGAGCGGCTACTATCATAGCAGTTCCGTCATCATATAAGACATAAGTATATCCATTGGCATCCACAAAAGAATTATCCTTGATGTTTGTGAAATCCTTCCAGCCGTCGGTACTCTTATATGTATCTACGCAGCCATAGGGCACCACGACAACGCATGTAGTTTTGTCTGTTTCCTCAAAGGCAATAGCACTTTCATCGCCTGTTCCGCGGCTTCGGGCTGCCCAATCGGTGAGCGGTATATATTGGATATTACCAGGATTGTTGGAATTGTTCCTTATCTGTCTAACGGGTGACTTCCTGAATGCGGCTCCATAATCAGTAATGCTGGCGGGAAGATTGACTTTCTCAATACCAAGGATGTCGATATATACATCACTTATTCGCGTCATATCATCAGGAATGGTTATCTCGGTCACGGGTTTACCGCAGATAAGCGTGTAAGGAGCCGAAAATGGGTTTAAATGCCTCATTTCCTCGTCGTCATAGGTATTGATCCTGCTGAAAGCATCAAGGTCGTCAACGTAAACCTTATTAAGAGTTGTTGGGAAAACCCAACCCTCCATCTCCTTGACGGGAGTAGGTATATATACTTGGGTAAGACTCGTCCCATAGAATGTAAGAGAACCAAGATGGGTCACACTGCTCGGAATTTCAATAGAAGTGAGGGCAGAACAGTCAAGGAAAGTTTTTTCCAGGGATGTGATATTGCTGGGAAGCTTAACAGACTTAAGAGCTGTACATCCTACAAATGCAGCTCCTAGGGATGTAATGGTGTTGGGTATCTCTACAGAAGTCAGCCCAGAACCTGCGAATGCGTAATAACCTATGGATGTAATGGTGCTGGGGAATTTAACAGAAGTAATACCCTTATATCCATTGAAGCAGTAGTCGCGAATCTTGGTCACTCCGCTGGGAATAGTCATTCCGCCCTTCACTTCCACACCCTTCACATAGAGTTTGGCGCCCCAATAGAAGGGGTTTTGTGCAGACCACAGTAGTAATGTCATGTTACACCACGTACTCAAATCATCCACCTTGATAGCATCCAAGATTTTCACATAAGCTACGCCGTCACCAAGGCGAAGATATTTGACGCTATTGGGTAGTGTCAGCGAGCCTAATGTGGTTTTTCCTTCAGAACTCCCAGAAAGCCTCACATCCGAGACCGTTCCCGAAATAGTGATAGACGAAATAACATAGTCATAGCATGGAAGATCGACTGATGTCACCGTAAATGTTTGTCCCTTATAGTTGGGATTATTTCCAGGATAAGTAAAGTGACCAGGCATACGAAGGGTCTTCGTAATCCTATAGTTCGTTTTCATATTAGTGCCTGGAACCTCATCATACTCAACCACACTGGGATCAAAGCCAACTACCTTGGCTGTTCTGTCACTATACAGTTCTAACTTATAATCTAACTGTCCGCTTATTGTTTCGATTTTTTCGGTGGCATTAGTCTTCAGTGTGGCACAACATAGCGCCAGCACTGTTAATAGTAGAATAGATTTCTTCATAAGCATATTGTTTGTTTAAGTTAATAATTACCTCTTTACTGTCCAACACCCCTAGCCCGCCGCCCACTGGCATCAGTTGCGCTGAAACCGCTCGTGGGCTAAAGCAATGCCGCAAAGATACAAATAATTCCCGAAACGCGCAAGCATTTCGGGAATTATTTGTAGTATGTCTGTTAAAATCTATTGAATGTCGGATTTACACTTTTTCAATCTCTTCCGTTGTCAAACCTGTCACCTGAGAGATAATAGCGGGGGAAACACTAAATAAGCACATCCTCATCAGATGATAGCGAAAATACATCACTGTTTCTCAAACAGTCCTTTCAATGATCCGTAGTTTCTTCCTTTTGGATCACCGTTTAACGAAAGGGTCTTGCCATCTTCGCTTAGAGCATAATATGAGGTGTAGACTACATCCCCGTTAGGATCACAGATTGATAACTTGTCTTCAGTAGCACTCCATTTGCCAGGTGTTCCCCAGTTAGGAGATGCTTTTGTGTCCCATTCAGTATAATAAGCGGAGCCATTCTTTTCTAGCTTAAGGCCAATATACCATGCCGTTGCTCCTCCTTTGTGGTATTGTGCCCATGTACCGACGAGAACACTATTGCTTCCACTACCAGGTTCATCGTCATCATCACCACAAGACAAGAACCCCACACTCATGACTGCCATTGTTACGGCAATCATAAAACTCCAATACAAATTCTTCTTTTTCATTTTAGATAATATTTATTGTGATTTATAATCCTCCTGCAAAGGGTTGAATTGCGCATCAGCTGCGCTGAAGCCGCTCATTGGCTAAAGCGATGCCGCAAAGATACAAATAATTCCCGAAATGCTTGTGCGTTTCGGGAATTATTTGTAGTACGTCTGTTAAAACCTATTAAATGTCGGATTTACACTTTTTTGTCTCTTCTGCTGTTATGCCCGTCATCTGAGCGAGCGTACTTTCGATAAAGGCAAAGATGGTGTAAATCGAACGAAATACCAAATCTAATACTAAATAGTATAAAACGATGCCGCGCAATGGATGATGAATAGTATACTTTGCCACATCATTATGAGGCGCTGGCTTTTGCCTATAGGCGAACGATCGTTTGAGTATAGGCAAACGGTTATTTGAGTATAGGCAAACGGTAGTTTACTGCCTGTAAACTCACTCGCCGGCCTGACCTCCGTATGACTCAGGTCTAACCTCCGTACAACTCCGGTGATTACCAATGGAAACGTATACCGAGGGGCAGGGTGATGTTAAGGGGATGTTCTGTGCGATAACTCTTCAGGTCGCTACCGTCATGAAAGAAGTATTGCAGGCTGGGCTCCATGTAGATGCCAAGATGGGGCGTGACGTCGTATTGAATGCCGATACCGAAGGATGTGGACCATTGGCAGGGGACGTCGAGCGTGGTTTCCTTGCCAAAGGTAACGATGTCGTTGGCGACATGCTTGATGTTGAGCGTGCTCCGAATGGGGAGTTCCAACATGATACCGGTCGAGGAGTAGAGGCTGAGGTGTGCCTTGTTGTACCATTGCCAACCGAATCGGAGCGGGATACCGAGATAGTGTAGTCGTTGACGTTCTTGAATGTAGGCTGTCGTGCTTCCTGTCGTAACTGTGGATTTCATTTGCGTATAGCTGAAACCCGTTTCGATGGAAAGCCGAGAGGTGAGTTGACGGCTCAGAGTTAGCTGGATGTTGAATGGTAACTGGTGTGTATGCTGTGCTACCATTTCGCCATGGTTGATCATCGCGTTCTGTGCTGCAATATTCATTAACGAACGTGTTTCTGCAGTGACCTCTTCCGTGGGGAAGGCATTGTTCAGAGACCAGGAGTAATCTATCCAGTTGCTGAACGAATAGTTTGTGGGGATAAAGGAGTTGGAAGCAGAAGCAAAGCTCTGATGACCGATGTTGGCAGCAGCCATATACTTGTCGCTTTGCCCTGTTTGACCGTAATAAGCCAGCTGGATATTCCAAGCAGATGACTTGGAAGATGTCTTCGTTGTGAATTGCGGCGTGTTCTCAGAGGGCAGAATCGGTTGATGTTGGAAGATGAGTGTATCTGTCTGGGACTCCTCTTGGGGGATTTTTGTTATTTCTGTCAAGGTATCAATATGCTCTTTTATTATAAAAGGTATAGAGTCGGGCAGGATGACGGTTTCTGCCTGATAACGAATAGGATGGGGTGAAGGTCTCTTGCTGACGGAAGCGTAGACGGGCTTGTCGTGTAGAGTCTCAATGACAGGCTCTGGCTGAGGCTTCTGTTGGCGCGAATGGTCTTTGGCTGGTTTCAAATCCCCGACAGCGTCAGGTACTTCTTTCTGTAATAGTTTCCAGACAGCCGTTGGGATGGCTATGAGCAGCAGGATCAACACCCACGACTGCTTGATCAATATCTCAAGCATCCGTTTGGCGTGGGATAGTTGTGAGGACGAGGTGTGGGGAGCAATGCCTAGCAGACAGCCGATCTCCTGATGTGACAGTCCCTCGAATACGGACAAGCGAAAAACCTGCTGATAGCCTGCCGGCAATTGCGCAACGAGCTTTTGCAACTGCTCAAAGTCTGGCATCATCCCTGTTCCTGTGATGCCTTGGCTATCGACGGCCACCTGATGTAGGGCTGCCTGTTCCTTTTCCTGATGCATCTTGTAGTGATATCCCACGTTGCGGACAATCGTCTCCATCCATGATTCCAGCTTGTCATCATTCCTCAATTGGTCAAGCGAGGTCAGGATGATCACGAAAGCATCATGAAGCAAGTCTTCTGAGACATTGTCACCCTTTGCGTATTGTCTGCAGATGCAGAGAAGTCGGGGACGGTATTGCTCGTAAAGCAGATGCAAGGCCTGTCGTTCTCCGGCCTTGCATCTGCTGATCAGCGTTTGAGCATCCATCCCGGTATGTCCTGACACAGTTAGTCTTCCCTTTGATAGGTGTTCCATCCCTCCATTTCGAGGGTGCTACCGTTGAGCGTAGCCTTGATGGTCACTCCTTGGGGAACGATGGTGGGATCGAAGTTCAGGCCAGCGCCGTCCTTGGAGAACCCTTCGTTAATCATGAACCCTGTGTTGTATTTGTAGACAGTTAGCTCTGCCTTTGAGCCTTCATATCTGACAGTATAGGCAAAGGACTCGTTGAGTTGTCCGTTCAAGAGTCTGTAGCCAGTGTTGTCAGAGCGGAATACCCAGGTGAAAGTGGATATAGTAGCCATCGCGTCACTCTTGAACTCTCCTGTCCATCTGCCGACTATCGGACTGCTGTTGTCTTTTCCCGGATTGCCGTATTTCTGACCGGCATTGACACGAAGCGATTCGTAGTTGTCACCCGTTTGTCTGAACCACGGATAGTTGACATAATAGAGGCCATTGTAAAGCGTCTGCATGTTGTCGTAGGAGCGGACTAAGTATTCGATGGCATCGCCTGCTGCAAAGTAGCATTTGTAATAGTAGCCGTGATAATTGTACTGCTCGCCCCCATGATAGTCGGTCAACACATAGCTGAAGGGATCGAGAGCCACCTCGTTGGTACCGTCCTTGTAAGTTTTGATCGTTCGCAGATAACCTGTGCCGTCATCGTGGAGGGCCATTACCTCGGTGATGCTGAAGGGCAGGTCTGGGTAGAGGGCAACGGTGGCTTGCTGGTTATGGTCATGCATAAGGTGCTGCCAGTCGTTCTGCCAGTAGCCCACGAGATAGTTGGGTGCTCCTTCGGCGCTTTTCACAACCTCTGTGGTCAGGACAAGGATGCAACTCAAATCCCTGGCCTTGCTCATGAATGCCTCGTATCCTTCTGGGCTGTTAAAATCGTGACGTTCACCATTGCTATTGAAGATATTGACCCAGGTGCTTGAAAACACGTTGTAGATGTCGTAATAGAATTCCCCTTCATATTCCATCCGGCATACTCGGGTACCCATGTTCGCACCAGCACTGATGGCCAACTCCTGAATAGCTAACGGCAATTGCTCAACATAGACATGGTTGACGGGTATCTTCTCGTCGTCCTTGAATGTGGCCGACTCAAACTGGTCGGTGATGTCCACCACCTGCAATTTCATGCCATTCCTTTCGAATAGCTTGATGACAATCCCGTTCCCGTCGTATTGTGCCTTTTTCCGTACCAGTCCCAACAGCTCATATTGGTCAGAATTCGCTGTCGATGAATCTTCGTCATTTGATGAGCATCCTGCCAAAGTTGCAATTCCTGACAAGATAAGCATCAACACCCATAGAATACTTCGTTTTTTCATACCCTTCTTTTTTTGTTGCAAAGTTATTTCTTTTTCTTATATAGAGTATCACAAAACAGAAAGACTGCATGGCACAGACAGAATTTATGATTTATTAACGTTAAAAGAAACACCCGCTGTGTGAGGCGTGCCTCACACAGCGGTGATGATGAAGCTTCTAACAATCACTTATTGTGACACGATGCTCTCAGAGAAGTAATGATCGCGCAGAGGCTTGTTGACGGCCTTGCCGCGGAGGATGACCTCCTGCTGGAGACGGATGTCGGCTGACGAGGCACCCACCTTGACGATGTAGGTGCCCGGCTCGATGTTCCACTGACGGACGTTGTTGGCGTGGCTGTAGAAGCCGAACTGTTCCACGTAGAGACGCGTGGTGACGGTCTTGGTCTGTCCCGGCTCCAAGGAGATGCGGGCAAAGCCCTGCAGCTGGATGGGGCGGATGTTCTGATTGTCGGCAGTCGGCGAGAGATAGATCTGGGCAATCTCGTCGGCCTTTACCTCACCCGTATTCTTCACCTGGAAGGTCAGCTCCACGAAGTTGTCGGAGGTCTGTGCCTCGCTGTTCACCTGCAGGTTCTGATACTCAAACGTGGTATAGCTCAGGCCATAGCCGAAGGGCCAGGCCACGCGGGCATCCTTCTCTGCGCTATAGTTATAGCAGATAGGTTCGTTGATCTCCGTATTCGGATAGCTGACGGAGAGCTTGGCAGAGGGCGAGACGTTGCCATAGAGGATATCGGCCACGGCATTGCCACCTTCCTCACCCGGATACCAGGCCTGAATGACGGCGGCACACTTCTCGGCAATGCCTGAGATGACTTGTGCACGACCTCCGAACACCACGAGCACCACGGGCTTGCCCGTCTTAATCAGTTCCTCCACATACTGCTCCTGTTTACCAGGCAGACGAAGACCCTCACGGTCGCGGTTCTCGCCACAGAGCATCACATTCTCACCTACAGCGGCGATGATGACATCAGCCTCCTGGCTCATCTTCAGGGCCTCGGCCTTATCGGCTTTCTCGCCGGAGTCCACCTTGCGGTGCAGCAGTTCATACTCCCAAGCGCGAGCATCGCCCACCTCTCCGTATTTGGTCTCGATATCCTCTGTCCAATCGCAACCACGGGAATACATCACATTCAGATTCTCGGGCTTTTTGGCAGTCATGGCCTCCAACAGCTTCACAATGTGGGGGTTGTCACGATCGGCCACGTCCATCACCATCTTCCAGAAGTACGACATGGCGGGATAGGTATAGTCGCCACACATGGCCCAGATGGAGTTGGCATTAGGACCTGTGACGAGCACGTTCTTGACGTCTTTCAGCGGCAGGATGCCATTGTTCTCGAGGAGGACGATGGATTGGGCGGCAATGTCGTAGGCTGTCTGGCGCTCTTCAGGGGTGTCGAGCTTGATATCCTCCTTCGAATAGAGGTAGGCATCCTTATCGAAGAGTCCGAGGCGGAACTTGATGCGGAGCACATCCTTGACCGCACGCTCCAGAACCTCCGGCTTTACCAGACCTTTGTCGATGGCCTCCTGCAGGAACTTGTAATTGGCACCGTGAGGGAAGTCGACATCGTTACCGTTGTTGATGGCAGCAGCTGCCTTCTCTACGGTGGTCTCAAGTCCCGGAATCTGGTCGATGGCGGTATAGTCGCTCACCACCATACCGCCGAAGCCTACATAGCCACGAAGGATATCCTGAAGGATCTCGCTGTTGGCCACACACCTGGTGCCATGGACGTCGTGATAACCGGGCATTACGGCCACACTACCCGTGAGACGGATCATCGTCTCATGGGGGAGCAGGATCTCTTCCATCAGTTCCTTCTCCTCGGCATCGCCGCCACCGCCGTAACCCAGATAGTGCTTCGAACAGGCGCCAACGCCTTTCTTCAGGTTACCTTGCTGCAGACCCTTCACGAAGGCTGTACCCATGACGGCAGAGAGATAACCATCCTCGCCATAAGACTCTTCCAAGCGGTTAAAGCTAGGATTGCGACACACATCGACCATGGGCGAAAGGGCAAAGATACCTCCTATCTTGCGCAGGGTCGTACTCGTCTGGAATGTCTTCAGTTCAGCCAGCTCGGGGTTGAACGAACAGGCCTGCCCTATCTGTTGCGGGTAGATGGCAGAGCCTAGGGTATTGACACCCGAGAGCACCTCCTCGTGAAGGAGTGCGGGGATGCCGTTGGGAGTGTTGTTCATCAGCCAGTCCTGGATGGCAATGGCACGGTCGCGCAACTCATTGGGGTCGCGGGGCTGCTGCATACAGAACTGTGAGAAGTGGCCGATACCATAAGGAATAAGCTCACGGCACTTCGCTGTGTCGAGCTGTCCCTGCTCGTTGAAGAGCTCGTCCATATACATACTCCTTAGTTGGGCGATGCGCTCTTCCTGGGGCATCTTTGCGTAGAGTTCATCAACCTGCTGGTCGATATCGACGGCTGTACTGCAGCCGACTAACAGTGCGCTGACGCATAAAAACAATAGCTTTTTCATCTCTTTCATTATTTCATTACAATATTATTTCTTGAACTGCCACCAGTCGAGGCGGGTATCGCCCTCGGTGTCGCTGAAACAGAGGTAGAGGTCGTGTACGCCTGAAGCATTTGATACCTTTGCGTTGAAGGCTTTATATTTCTCTACAGAACCCGTCTTTGAAATCACGGCCTCGCCAACTACAGGGCCGTTCAGGCCATCCAGTCGGAGGGTGACCTTGCAGCTGCCTGTGGTAGCGGCTGTGATGCTGAACTTCTTGGCACCATTGTCAAAATCAACACCGCGGAGACGGATGAACTCACCGTTGTTGATGTCGTAGATATACATGTTCTTCTTGCCCGTCGAGGCTGGCATATCAGCTACCACACCTGTGTTGGGGATTCCCATCTTCGCCGATTTCAGGCCATAGCCCCAGTTCATCGTCTCGGCCTCCACCCGCTCGTAGGGATCGAGCCAGCAGAGTTGTTTCAGGGGTTCCTGGTCGAGCCAGTAGGGCACTTCCTGGATGGTGCCGTCCTCGTTGTAGGTAATCTCTGCGGCAGAGACGGAGCGACGCTCGTGGTGCGTGAACGTGTCGAGGTGCATCAGGTCGTAGCTCTGTCCGAAGATATAGGAATGTCCCTTGAAGTCGCAGATGCCGGGGTGGTTACCACGGTCACGGAGCGTGGGGCGCATGATGTAGTTCTTCCACTCCCATGGGCCTGTGGGGCTGTCGCTCATGGCATAGCCGAGGGCCTCCGGACAGCAGGTGGAGGCATAGGCGCAATAGTAATGGCCGTTGCGCTTATAGAACCACGGACCTTCCTGATAGTGCTTGATATGCGGCAGTTTCGTCACCTCACCTTTGAGAGAGATCATATCCTCGCCAAGAGGGGCATAGAACGTGTGGGGATTACCCCAATAAAGCCACGCTTGTCCGTCATCGTCGGTATAGACGGTGGGGTCGATATCAAACCAGTTGCTTTGATCCCACACCAGCGGCTTACCCAGGGGATCCTTAAAAGGACCATAGGGGGAGTCGGCCACCAGTACGCCGATGCCGTGGCCGTGGAGTGGGGCGTAGAGGTAGTACTTTCCGTCGCGCTCAACGGTCTGGATGGCCCAGCCGCCGTTCTCACGTGAACGCCAGGAGAAGTCCTTCAAAGAGGCGACGGCTCCATGCTCTGTCCAGTTCACCATGTCGGTGGTGGACCACAGCAACCAGTCGTACATAAAGAAACCTGCGGAACTCTTTTCGTTCACGTCGGGGATATCCTCAGGCGAGGCATCGTGGGAGGTGAAGAGAAACAGACGGTCGCCCACCACGATGGGTGAAGGGTCGGCTGTGTATTTCGTCTGAAAGAGGGGAAGGCTGATGCTGATCTCACCTTTTGCGGCGGCCTGCAGCATCAGGGAGTCGAGAATCGACTCGAGGGCATGGCGGCGCTCAGGCCAAGTGTTATAGTCGTCGGCCTTGATGGTATAGACTTTCTTGTCGCAGGCATTGTCCTTGCCTTGGCAACAAGCACCCTTGCCATCACAGCCTGTCATGATGCAGAATGGCGGAAGTTTCTTGGCAGCGATAAACTTATCAGCCATCACGTCGGCACCGCCGATCTTAAACCAACTCTCGATGGTGTCATCCTTTCCAGGGATAAGACGGATACAGAACTGCGGTTCGCCCTGAGCGGGACGATAGCGACCCACCTGGTGGTTCAGGTCGTAGCTCACCACACCGTGCTGGATGTCGGCCATGTTCATATAGTTGAATGTGGCAGCAGGGTTGTTGCAAATGCTCGGCTTGAAACCTTTCGATGGGGCGAGGTACATGTTCTGTGGATCAGCCACGGGGGTACCGTCGACGAGGAAGTAATAGGTGAAAGCCTCATAGATATGCTCGTCGACCTCCGCACTCCACACACCGTCGCTGTCGCGCTCCATGGTAATGGGCTTGCCGAAGATTTCACCAGCCAGCTTCACCTCCTTGGCATCGGGGGCCTTCATGCGGAAGATCACGCTGTCGTACTTATATTCGGGCGAGAGGATGGGACGGGGAAAGAGGCGAGCCATTACACCAGCCGTGAACTGTGGTTCCTTGCCTGTGGCGGCGAGGGCGGGCTGTCCATTCTTCATAGCCTGCTCGGCAGCCTTGGGCTTGAAGAGCAGAGGGAGGGTCTTGCTCAGGAAATACTTAGCGTTCATCCAAGTGTGGCCGAACTTGTCGTGGGTATATTCCTTCACACTGCGGATGCCGTGGTCGTCGAGGAAGGCCATATAATCGCGGGCGTTGCCATAGAGGAAGTCATCGGTGCCCACACCGAGCCAAAACAGACGGATCTTGCTGTTCGTATCCTGGGCGTTGTCGTAGACCCCGGGGATGTCCGTCGAGGTGAACGAGCTGTAGCTGCACAGATAGGCGAACTTGTCCAAATGGCTCAGGCCGTTGAAGAGCGCTTGGTTGCCACCTCGCGAGAAACCGCCAATGGCGCGGTGGTCAGCATCGTTGATGGTACGGTAGTGGCTCTCTATGTAGGGCATCAGGTCGTTGTTGAGGTCGAGGCTGAACACATCGCTTCCAAAGCGCGATCCCGGTGCTCCGAACATGCCCGTAGGTGGTGTGGGCAGAAGCTTATAAGGGTTGCCGTATGGCAGCACAACGATCATCTCCTCGGCCTTGCCCTCTGCGAGCAGGTTGTCGAGGATATAGTTCACGCGACCTACCTTGTAGTACACCTCCTCAGTATCGGTAGTACCGCTGATGCAGTAGAACACGGGATACTTCTTCTCAGGATTCTCCTTATACTTCGGCGGCAGATAGACTACGGCCTGATTCGTGGCCCCGAGACTCTTGGAGTAGTAATGGATGTATTCCATCTGACCGTGGGGCACATCCTTGATGTCGTGGGCCAGGGCCTCCTTGCCGGGAATCTCCAGCAGGCTGTTCTTGAAACCCTCATTAGGGAAGTACTGCGGGTTCTCGGGGTCCATCACACTCACACCGTCGACAATGAAGCAGTAGGGGTACATGTCGGGAGCGACGGGGCCGAGGGTGACGGTCCAGAGTCCTGTTTGGGAATCCCGTGTCATGGCGTTGCGCCCGGCAAACTGTACATCGACCAGCACCTCCTTGGCTTGGTTGTTCTTGTACTGGAACGTCACGGTACCGTCGGCATTGCAAATGGTCTGAGCGACGCTAACCAAATGACAATAAATCACTAATAAACTGAGCAGAAGTCTTTTCATAAGTTTTATGTTTTAATGTTTAATCTTCAATTTCCCGTCTACAATATAGATGCCTTTCTTGAGTGGGTCTGTGACGCGACGACCCTGTAGGTCGTAGACGTTTAGAGGTGAGGAGTGAGGGGTGAGAGGTGAAAGAATACCAGTCTCGTCATCGGCATGGGGCCAGTTCACATTGTAATATTCGGCATACCAGTCCATGCAGGCCTTGCCACAGGCTTCCTCCACACCTTCGAAGGCGGGTACTACGGAACCGTCTTCCAGCAATTGGTCGATATCAATCAGACAACCTGTGCCTGAAAGGGTCATAGAGATATTGCCAAAGTAATCAAGCATGGCCTTGTAGCACACGCCCCATTTCGAGGTGGAACCCGTAGACCATGTGCCGTAGTTGGGTTCTACCCAATCGCCGTGCTCGTTATAGTGGCCGGCACCCGGCTTCTTCGGACTCCAGTCCACCTCAGTAATGATGACAGGAGCGAAGTCCACCACGGGTACCGAATTGTGGAACTCAGTGATCTTTTTCTGTTTGCTCCTTTCGATATCCTTGTCCTTATCTACACTTTCATCGCTGCAACCATACCAGCCTGTGTAATCATGAACGGCATAGCCAATGTTGTCGCCCTCGATGGGAAATATCTTGTAGTTTCTGTAATTAGACTGCCAACCTGTGCCTGGTGCCCAAATGATACCTGTGAAGCCATTTTCACGGATCTTGTCAACAATAGGCTGGAAGTAGTCATGCATGGCACGGGCATCGGCGTTGTTCTGAGCGTTCTTCAGATTGACAGGTTCATTGGCGAGTTCAATGCTGATCTGACCTGGGTGCTCCAGCACGAAGTTCTGTTGAGAGAAAATATCCCATACAGTCATCAGGTAAGCCTGATAATAATCGCCAACCTTCAAGTTCTGAGGGCAGACACCCGGCGGGCGTACCACCACATACATGCCGTGGTTCATAGCCATCTCTGCCAACTTCAGGAAGAACGATGGCAGGGCTCTTTTCAGACGGTTGGGATAGAACTTGCTGATGTCTGCCTCGCCTGTGACATCAGCAGGCTGATCTTTTGCACCTTCATACTGATAGCCGCTGACGGGACTGTTAGACCATACAGGGTCAAGATGTAAGCGGAACAGATTACACTTCGCAGTCTCCAGTCCTGTGAAAATCTTTTCGAAATAAGCCAGACATTTCTTCATGCCGTCGTTATTGTAGTCGGCATAATTGTTGGTATCCCACGGACTACCCCAGCGCCAACCATTGAAATACATATTGGGAGTGTCCATCACACCATGCAGCACGACGTGATTTCCATGTTTGTCGACAAGCCATTTGCCATCCACGTGGATGGAGGGGAGGGGCTTCACTCCCTGTGCCTGAATTCCTGGAGACAGGCATAGTAAGCAAAAGAAAGCTGTCAGCAGACAGACTTGGATAGGGAAAAAGATGATTCGTTTCATGAGTGTTACTTTTTTGGGCACAAAGTTACAAATAAAAATGCATAAGTATTCGGCTTCCATCCTATCAATTTATAACAGAAACTTTATTGGAAATAACATTCTCGAGGTCAGACGCCGATTTGGTTTGGTGTTTCGAAGAACATTCCTTATATTTGCATCTCAAATCTTAATCAGCATCTTATAAACTAGAACAGAAAAGATGAAAAAAAAATTAACTGCATTACTCTTGGGTGTGCCGCTTCTGCTGTCGGCACAGAACCCCGTCATCCGCGACCAGTTCTCGGCTGACCCTACCGCTCGTGTATTTAATAACAAGGTGTACCTCTACCCCTCGCATGACATCATGCCTCCCGCTGGACAGCGGCAGGACTGGTTCTGCATGGAGGACTACCATGTGTTCTCATCTGAGAATCTCACCGACTGGACCGACCACGGTGTGATTGTCACCCAGAACAAAGTACCTTGGGTACGTCCCGATTCCTATTCGATGTGGGCACCCGACTGCATCGAACGTAACGGCAAGTACTATTTCTATTTCCCTGCTGGTGCTGAAGGACGTGGATTTGGCGTTGGCGTGGCCATTGCCGACAATCCTGAAGGACCGTTCGTCCCAGAGCCGGAGCCCATCAAGGGCATCAACGGCATCGATCCCTGTGTGCTCCAGGCATCCGACGGTAACGCTTATATTTTCTGGGGCGCTGGCCGTTGCGCCAAGCTCAAGGACAACATGAAGGAAATCGCTGATGACACCCCGACGGAAAAAGTAAAGTGGGGCGAGCGCGAATTCGAGATGAAGGGTGTCAACTGCCTCAAAGGTCTGCCCAGCCGTCAGGCTGAGGGTCCGTTCGCCTTTGAGTACAACGGCAATTATTACCTGACCTATCCATACGTTCGTGAGAACACCGAGGTTCTCGGCTATGCTATGAGTAAGAATCCGATGGGTCCCTATGAATACAAAGGACTGATCATGGCCGAGCACGACAACGGCTGCTGGACCAACCATCACAGCATCGTCAACTACAAAGGCCAGTGGTATCTGTTCTATCACCGTAACTGGTTCTCGCCGCGTGATGACAAGCGTCGCTCTGTTTGTATTGAGAAACTATTCTTCAATGCCGACGGTACCATTCAGGAGGTGAAGCCCACCCTACGTGGTGTTGGCATCAACCAGGCTACAGAGAAGATTGAGATCGACCGTTACAGCAGCGCAAGCGCAGACGTAACCTATCAACTGATCGATACCGTCAACACCTTCCGCAGCTATGAGGCCACCATCCCCGCCAAGGGCAGTTGGCTCTGCTACAGCGATGTCGACTTCAGCTGCATTACCGACGGATACCTCGTCCTCTCCGCTAAGGCAGCCGCCAATACCTCTTTCTATATTCGCGAGAAGAGTGCGACAGGTAAGATCATCGCCAAGATCGAAATGACCGTGAAGCCAGAGTCTCCCGCAGGTGCTCCTGCCATGTTCCGTCGCGACTTTAGCAACCAGTGGCTCACGATGACCGCTCCGCTGGAGTACACTCCAAAGGGTGTCACCGACCTGGTGATTACCTGTGAGGGTGATGCTGCTGTCAGCGTCGACTGGATCCAGTTCAAGAACCGTCCCAAGTACTTCTCGGCAGTCACCACGCCGTCGGCACAGCCCGATGAGGAAGGCTTCATCCGTCGTTGGCTCATCCTCGAGCCCCTCGACAAGCCCAACAGCGGCAATACCGTCTTCACCGACAGCTATCTGCGTGAGAACTTCGCCACAGAATACTTCAAGGGTCAGCAGACCATCGTGCCGAAGGACGGCCAGAAGGTGAAGGCTGAGTACAAGAAGGTAGAAGTTGCTCCGGGCTTCGGTCGTGGTTTCGGACAGGAGCCTGCCGAACCAAAGGTCACTACCGTGAAGCAGACACTCACCTGGCACGCTCTCGACAGCGAGAACTACAACGTGAAGCTCTTCCGCTTCGCTGAGAAGTGGGGTCAGCAGGTCTATGGTGTCCTCTTCTGGACCGTCACCATCATCGACTGCGAAGAGGACATCGAGAATGTTCGTCTGGCTGTAGGCTCCAACTCCGCCTCTATGTGGTGGCTCAACGGTGAGGAGGCTCTGTTGCTCTCCGGCGACCGTCGTATGGTGAAGGACGATGCCATGTCGTCACGCCTCACCCTAAAGAAGGGCCGCAATATCCTGCGTGGTGCCGTCATCAACGGCCCGGGCATGAGCGACTTCTGTGTCCGCTTCATCGACGAAAAAGGTAACCCTGTTAAGAACTATTCAATCAAAGCACAATAATCAATTATGAAAAGACTACATAGTATCCTGGCGGCCCTGACACTGGCCACAGCCGCCAACGCGCAGATTGGCGCACCCTACATCCACGACCCCTCGACCCTTGCTGAATGCGAAGGTAAATACTATACTTTCGGCACAGGTGGTGGCGGTCTGATCTCTGAAGACGGCTGGAGCTGGAACAGCGGTGCCGACCGTCCTGGTGGCGGTGCTGCCCCCGACGTGCTGAAGATCGGTGACCGTTACCTCTGCATCTACGGTGCCACGGGTGGTGGTCTCGGAGGCGGTCACGCTGGCCGTATCCTCACGATGTGGAACAAGACTCTCGACCCCAAGTCACCCGACTTCAAGTGGTCTGAGGCTGTTGAGGTGTGCTACTCCGACGGTATGGAGGATCAGGACGCCATCGACCCAGGTCTGCTCCTTGATCCCTCGACGGGTCGTCTGTGGGTTTCCTATGGCACTTACTTCGGCACCATCCGTCTCATTGAGCTTGATCCGAAGACCGGCTTCCGTGTAAAGGGTAACAAGGAGAAGGATATTGCCATCGACTGTGAGGCCTCCGACCTCATGTATCGCGACGGCTGGTACTACCTGCTCGGTACCCACGGCACCTGCTGCGATGGTGTGAACTCTACCTATAATATCGTTGTGGGCCGCTCTCGTAGCGTAGAGGGTCCCTATATAGATAATGTGGGCCGCGATATGTATCATGGTGGTGGTAAGATGGTGATCGCCGCTGGCGGCCGCAAGACCGGTGCTGGTCACTTCGGACGTTTCATTGTCGACGAGGGTGTCGAGGTGATGTCGTTCCACTGGGAGGCCGACTTTGAACTCAGTGGCCGTTCTACGCTCGCCGTCCATCCTCTGCTCTGGAAGAACGGCTGGCCATACGCCGGCGAACAGTTCAAGGGTGGCACCTTCGAGATCGAGTCTGAGCGTCGCGGCTATGCCCTGGAGCTCGCTGTCGACTTCGTCCGCATGCAGCAGCAGCGTCAGGGCTGGTTCAACCGCAATCAGATGCAGGAGCCTGCCAAGCCCATCGCCTGCCAGACACTCGCCGAAGTCATCGGCACCTGGCCCGAGGGTGACATCCCCGCCCGCATTGGCGACTATATGTTCCGTCCCCACCAGCGCTGGACCGTCATCCCCGTCGACTCAGCAGGAGGCTATCTCAGCGCTCCCTACTTCAAGATTGTCATCGAGGGCACAGAGCGCGCTCTGACCGCCACTGCCGACAAAGAGGTTGTCACCGTCCCCGCCTATACCGGCGCTGACGAGCAGCTCTGGCGCATTGAGCAGCTCACCGACGGCACCTACCGCATTATGCCGAAGGCCATCCCCGGCATCGAGGGTGTGAATACCACGTACTGCCTCTATTCCGCAGGCGACAGCACTCCTACCCTTGCCAAATATGACTTCTCGAGTGACAACTCCAAGTGGAACTTCCGTAACCACTAAAAACAAGGAGTTGCGATAAAATGAAGAGGCTGTGCCGATGATCGGCACAGCCTCTTCATTTATTCCAGAACTTCCTGCCGCTTTGGATATAGATGCCTCGGCTGCGTGGCAACACCCTGCGGCCTGACAAGTCATAGCAGGGAGGTTCGGCAGATTCCTGACGCTTGACAGTCCGGATGCCATTGGGCTGGAACGTGTCGAGGTTTTGGACGGTGAAGCCCATCCGCTCCATCTCCAAGGAGGCCCAGATAAAGGGGCCTATGCCCTTGGCATCGTTGTCACGTATCGGCTCACTCATGTAATATTCAAACGAACCGTCACGCTTGGGATTGCTCTCCGGCCCGAGACCCGACACAGAACAGCACTTCGTCAGCGACATCGTCCCGTCACGTTTCTTCGTCACAAACTCCTTCACCAGTCCCCGATAGGCTCTGATGCCAGTATCACGGTAGCTATCGTCAAGATAGCCGAGCCGCCAGCCCTTCAACATACAATAGGTAAACATCGACGAGGCCGTCGCCTCCAGATAGTTACGGGGATCATCCACGTCGAGCACGTCGAACCACACACCGCTCGCCTCATCCTGATAGTCAGTCACGCTCTTCATGGCACGCTGAAACAGACTGATGATCTCTTCCCGGCGGGCATAATCCTCCGGTAGAGCGTCGAGGACCTCCACCATCGCCATCGTGAACCATCCCAAGGCCCTTGCCCAGGTATGCTGGCTCAGGCCTGTCTGGGGATTGGCCCAGAACATCTGGTGCGTCTCGTCCCACGCATGCTTCCAGAGTCGGGTTGCCTCGTCATAGGTGCGCTGGTCCGTCTTTGTGATCTGATCCACAGCGTCATCATAGTACTCCGTCACATACTCTGGATTGAGCCAAGGTGCAGCGAGCACATAGAACGGCAGACCCATGAAGATACCGTCGAGCCAAACCTGCCGAGCATAGATGGCCTTATGCCACCACACGCCCTCATCCGTCCGCGGCTGGTTTTCCAGCTGTCTCATCAACAGGTCAAGGGCCAATGAGTCTTTCCTCTCGGGGAACAACTGATAGTAGCGCATAAGGAAGTGCCCTGGCCTGACATTGTCGAGGTTGAAGTCGTTGTAACTGTAACCCGTGATGTTACCTTTGGCGTCGATCATCGTCTTGGGGTATTCCTTCAGATACTTCTCCAGCTGGTCGCCGCCATAGGTGGCATACACGTCGAGCATGCCGTCGAGCTCAATCCCCACCTGATACGACCATCGTGGTGCGTATGGCGAGAAGTCGAGGTTATAAGGATGTGGCACACGTTTGATCTCCGAGTAGGCCATCCACTCACTATAGTGCTCATAATCCGCTGCTTGAATGCCGAGGCATACCATCAGCCCGAAGATTATCAATTTAGTTTGTTTCATTCGTTATGTTACTTGTTAGTCTAATCGCCGGCAAAGATAATAAAATTCCGCCAAACATACAAGTAAATTGTAGAAAGGTTATAGGTAATATAAAATAGACACGTGTCTGTCACAGATAGAAAATAAAAAAGAGAACCAGGTAATTACCTGATTCTCTTTCGCTTATCTAATCACAAGCTTCTTGCCGCCATGGATATAGACGCCCTTTGTAGTGGGCTTGCCGCTGAGACGACGGCCCTGGAGGTCGTACCAAGCATCATTGAACATTGAACATGGACCATTGACCATGACGTTTTGGATGCCTGTGGTGGTGACAATGCCGAAGAGGCCGTCCTTGACGTAGTAACCACCCTGCTCGAAGACCAGATCGGCGGTCTGCGGAGAGGTGTTGTTGTTGAAGATGATCATGGCAGGCTTGGTGGCAGCAGAGTTATTCTGCTTCTTACCGTCCCACGTCCATTTCCACACGGTGTTACCGTTCTCGGCCGTACCCAACTCCTGACAGGCAACGCCAGGCCATGTGCCGCCAGTGAAGTTCTCTGAGGGTGAGTCTGACCATGCCCAGCAATGAATGGTATTTGACCAGGATGCTGGGGCCTCAAAGAAAGCACAGACCTCACCCTCGCCAACCGTACAGAAATCGGGGATCTTCACCTCGGGCTCCTTCTCGGGCTCCCTATAAGTAAAGGTACGCGTGATGACGCCGCTAACACTGCTGCCGATGAGCAGTCCGACCTTCAGCGTGATAGTAGATGTGGCATCGATCTTGAGGCTGGTACCCGAGGCTACTTTCGTGCCGTTGGTGGCCGTTGGCTCAGAACCGTCGAGTGTATAGACAAGCTGGGCACCGTCGGAAGCCGATACCGCCGTTAGCACGACATTGAAGGGATCATAGAAGTCACCGCTGCCCTTGTCGGCCCAGGCGGTCTCAAGACTCTTGCTCAGATAGTAGGCATAGTGATAGCCAGAGAGGATCTTCGTCCACTTGTCAGCCTCAGGTGCCAGTTTGGACTCATCGCCCACCACGCAGAGCAGCTTGTCGTCGGTGGTAACGGCATAATAAGTCGTGATGTTCGGAGAGCTGTATCTCGAATAGGCCGATGTATTGCTGATGCCAGCCAGCTTACGGGCCTCGATCATCGCCTTGATCTCTGTCTTATATGCTTTCCAATGTGTCAGGAACACACACGGTGTACCAGGCATAGCCAGCAGATAAGCGTTGGCAGCGAGGGTGTCCTTCTTGATGGGATCCTGAGCGGCATTGGAGCGTTTCTCCGTATCGTGGTTCTCAACGAACGTCACAGCATACTGGCGATAGGCTCCACTCTCATAGTTGCTGCTTACGAGCGGCCAGTTACCCTCGTTCTGCTGGTTCAACTTTGGCCAGCTGCCATTGTTACAGGCATTGCGGACGGTATAGCGGAACTGGAAGTCGAAGGCAGCGCTGGTCTTCTCTGTGCCGTCGATCCACTTACGGATCGTGTTAGAGCTGTCCCAGCACTCGCCAACGGAGAACTGCGGTTTGCTGTATTCGTTATAGAGTTTCGTGTACGAGGCACTGTAACCCTTCACCATATCGTAGCGGAAACCCGTATAGCCGAGGTCGTTGAGCAGGAACTGGAGATAGGCCTTGACGATCTTCTGCACGTTCTCACTCTTATGATCAAGGTCGCGCATGCCTCCCCAGCCCTCGCCAGTATCCTTATTGCCACTCAGGCTGAAGCCGTTGCTGTCTGCCCACTTCTTGGTGTCGCCACCGTCATCGTCGGCACAGATGTCTGTAGAGACCATCTCGTAGGTTTCGCCATTATAGGTTTCTTTAGGGAAGTCCACCCAGTTACTGAGGTTCTTGCGGTGGTTGATGACCACATCGCCGATAGTGCCGAGACCAAGTGCCTTGAAGGTCTTGATCATCGAACGCAGCTGCTTCTCGTTGCCGAAACTGCTGTTATGATTAAACCAATACAAGTCGTCGTATCCCATCGACGTGCCACCGCAGTTACCACTCTGTGGAACCCAGATGAGGTCGAAACTGGCGGCCAGGTCGTTGGCCTGCTTCTCAAGTGCCGACCATTGGGTATCGTCGAAAGAATCCCAATAGAACCCCTGCAGCATGACACCCTTATAATCCTTGGGCCAGCCCTGAGCCATCGCAGCCACGGCTATCAGGCAGCATACCAATATAGAACCAAGTCTTCTCATAATCTCAAGTTGTTTTTAGTACTTCTCTATACAATACTCAAATGGTTCGAGGGTAAGTGCTTCGCCAAGTTTCTTCCATTCTTCAGGAATCTTCACCGTCTTCTGCTCGTTGCGGACATTCACCAGAATCAGATAGCGTTCGGCATCGTCGGCTTTCTCGAAGACGAGAACATCATTGTCGGGCCAGGCCTTCATCTTGCCTTTGCGAAGGGCGGGATGCTCGTTGTAAAGACCTATCAGCATCTGATATTCCTTGTAGATCTCTGGCTTGGCAGTCCAGTCCACGGGCACATACTTGAAGAAATTGATCGGCTCAGGATAACCCACCTCCTGTGAGCCGTAGATGAGAGCGCCGCCATGGGGGAAGATACTGGCCACGTAAGCTGCCATCGCACCGCGGTCGTTGGTAAACTCCACGCACGGCGTGGCCTCGGTAGAGTGGTCATGATTGGTGGTGAAACGCAGCTTCACCCTTCCTGCAGGCAGCTGAGCGTATTCAGCACTGTCGGCCTTAATCAGGTCGGATGCAGGAGCACCCTTCCACACCTTCACGAGCTCGTCCTTATAATCCCAGCCATAGTTCATGTCGAAGCCGCCAACGGTGAAGTTATCCACATTCTTACCTTCTGCCAGCATCACGATCTTTCGGTCGCCTGCAGCAGCACGGAGCTGGTCGATGGCATCCTTCCAGAAGTCGGCAGGTACACCGTCGGCCACATCACAGCGGAAACCGTCGATGCCGACGTCGACAATCCAGAACTTCATGGCGTCGATCATCGCCTCGCGCATATCCTTATTGTCATAGTTCAGGTCGGCCACATCATACCAGTCCCAAGGACGCGGGTGGATGATCGTGTCAGCCACTTCGTCGTGGGTGTACCAGTCGGGGTGCTCCTTGACCCAGGGATGATCCCAAGCCGTATGGTTGGCCACCCAGTCGAGGATCATACCCATACCGTGCTCATGGCACACTTCGGTTAGACGCTTGAAATCATCGATCGTACCGAATTCAGGCGCAATGGCCTTATAGTCGCTGATGCAATAGGGAGAGTTCTTACCCTTCTCAATACCGATGGGATAGATGGGCATCACCCACATCACATTGACACCCAGGTCACGAATTGAGTCGATGCGCTCAGCCACAGCATTCAGCGAGTTGCTGGGAGCAAACACGCGGGGGTTCACCTGATACATGGCAATATCGTCGACTGCCGGCATTTCAAATGCCGTGGATTGGGTCTCCTGTGTCGGTCTGCAGGCCACAGCGGCGGCCACAATACTGACAGATAATAGTAATTTCTTCATCATCATGTTGGTGTTGGTTTTATGCTTTGAAATAATCAGGCGAGCCGTTGCGATAAGCGGCTCGCCTGAATGAATATTGGTTATCAATTACTTCTTTGTAATCTTGCAGTAAGACTTTGTCTCACAGGTAGCGAAGAGCTGAACGAAGTATGTACCAGCCTCAGCAATCTTCAGGTTAGCACCACCCGCAGTCAGATTGTCTACTGAACCACCCCAGTTGATGTCCCAACCGTCGTTAGCACGAAACTTCAACTCATCGGCAGCCAATTCGAGTGTGGCTTCCCAGGCACGAGTCTCCTTGTTATAAGTCATGTCGGTGTCATCGCTCCAACCACCTGTCTGAGCGGGACCTACAATACCGATTGTTTTAATCGGAGTCAGCTTGTAAGTCATGTTGGCAAGGTTCACCTCTGCCTGATAGAAGCCAGGATCTGCCAAGACATTACCAGAGCCACCGTCATCGATCAAGGTACCAGAGAGGCCATCGGCATTGATGGTGCCTGTACCATAGTTACCCTGACTCCAGTCGTTGAAAGCACCTGTAAACTTGAAGGCACCCTTACCACCTGACCAGTCGGCATCCTGAGCATAGAAGAATCCTGTGTAAGTACCATTGCCGTCTGGGCAATACAGCGGCTGTGCAACAGCACCCCAGTCGTTGTTCACACCTGCCTCGTAGATGTACTCCTGGAAGTTCAACGGTATGATGGTGTAGGTCATGTCTGCCAGGTTGATCTGGAAGCGATAGAACTTAGCCTTACCGTCAACGCAGAACGAGTGGTCACCATCGAGGTTGTAGCGACGGTCGAACGAACCGCTCAGGTCTGTGCTAGCGCCCTTGGTTCCGAACAGTTTGTTCCATGTGCCACCAGCAACAGCATCAATGGCATCCTTGTCGCCGAATGCGAACCACATGTCACCACCATTACCTTCGAAGGTATAGGTGAATACAGGATCTTCAAACACATCCTTTGCGCTGTGCGAGAACTTCATGGTCATTGCCGACTCTGCATTCCACTCACCAGGTCCACCAATCAGATAATATGCATCTGAGATGTTGACAGGCTCAATCTTGTAGCTATACTCCAACATATCGAGTGTGATGCGGATCTTCTTGGCACCCGTCACGTGGAAGGAGTGGTCGCCACCCAGATTGTAACGGCGGTCCATGGTTCCCGTGAGATCCTCGCTGGCACCCTTTGTACCGAAGAGTTGAGTCCAGTCGCCGGCAGCCACTGCATCGATGGCAGTATCGTCGCCGATAGCGAACCAGCAGTCATCGCCACCAGCATCGACGATGATGGTGAAGATAGGATCCTCGTAGACATCAGCATCGCTGTGCTGGAACTTCTGTGTGCGGGCTCCGTCGGCACTCCAGCCACCGGCAGCACCGATGACATAATATG
>Ga0247608_10001574_pt1 | contig 31081 bp, 28 predicted proteins | sample 176DNAGHGlowgp2_FD_193490 | JGI IMG/M metagenome (GOLD analysis project Ga0247608, IMG submission 193490) | Sheep rumen microbial communities from Palmerston North, Manawatu-Wanganui, New Zealand - 1766 DNA GHGlow gp2 | ecosystem: Host-associated > Mammals > Digestive system > Stomach > Rumen ...
CAGAAAGTGGAGTACGACGAGGACGCGCACAAGTGGGTCTGCACGATGGAGGAGCCGTCGACCGGGTCGCTGACGGCCAACACGCCGTATCTGTTCATGCCGAGCGAAACGAAGATGACGTTCCCGAACTTGGCGGGCGGAGTTGTGACGCTGCAGACCACGACGGCTAACGACGGTGTCTATGGCGGTGCCACGACCGATGCAGCCTGGAATTTCCACGGCACGTATAAAGGGAAGAGTTGGGCAGTTGCCAGCAATGACTACGGCTTTGCAGCCCAAAGTGGCATAGAGGCTGGCGGCGCGGCAACCGTTGAGGCTGGGCAGTTCGTCCGCTTCACTACAGGTGCCTTCATCAAGCCCATGCGCTGTTATCTGTCGTATGTTGGCACGTCAGCCCCAGCCCCGGCACGCGGCTTGACACGCGCAGCCGCTGCCACCGACAACCTGCCCCAGAGCATCACCGTGCGCCTCGTCAGCCGCAGCGGCGAGACTACCGCCATCGGCACCCTCGACACCAAGACGGGCAAGATGACCTTCGACAGCGAGGCATGGTACACCCTCGATGGTGTGCGCCTCGGCAGCAAGCCAACGAAGAAAGGATTGTATATCAACAATGGCAAAAAGGTTGTAATCAAGTAAGGAGGACACGGCAATGAAAAAAAAATATATGAAGCCATCTGTGAGAGTAATCGAACTGCAACACAAGTGCCAGTTACTGGCTGGCAGCGGCGACCCCACAAGGGAAGTACCCTGGTGGGACGGCGAGGGCAATGCCCCCGCTTTCGACTGGGTAGAAAAAGGCAACCAATTCGGTGGCTGGGACGTTGAATGAGGTCTGAAGGCTGAGGGCTGAGGTCTGATGTCTGATGTCTGAAGTGGGATCACGGGACGGCACGTCGTAGTGCTTGTCGGTGAAGATTTGGGATATTAAGAACTGTGGCGCACGGAAATGAGCAAGATGTGGAGAAACTGGAATCGTTTTATTCTTCGTGAATAAAGAGCTTGCCTATTGTATCGCGCTGGCCTTTTAGCTGGCCGTCGACATAGATGCGCAGACCTTTACCCACATGATAGCGTGAACCGTCACGGTCCCACACTATGGTAATGGTATGGCCGTGATAGCGCAGGTTGTCCAAACAGAAATAGCTCCACTTGCCGGCTGGCAGCAGGGGATTGACCTCGATGCAGTTGTCCTGACGAGGGCGCAGGCCACAGAGACCGGTGATGATGAGGTCGTTGAAGGTGAAGTGTTACGCTCATACTATTTCCTCTTCCATCCTTAGTTCCTTGATGAATTCATCAACTGTTTGCAACTTACGGCCTTCACGTTTAGCGGCTTTTACCTCGTTGAGTGCGCGGGTCAAGGTCTCTTTCACGTATGCCTTCTGCTTGGCGGTCTTGGCATCGTCAGCCTTTGGTAACTGTAGGCGGCGGATACTCGGCGCTAATGTTTGTCGCTTTATTCTTGCTCGTATGAAGAATATTTATTATCTTTGCATGGACTTTGCGGAATGCAAAGACGTGTAAAACGAGACGAAGGATATGGAAGAGACAATGCTTACAAGGACGGAGCTGCTGTTGGGCAGGGAGGCCGTAGCAGGTATGGCGAGGATAAGGGTCATCGTGTTCGGCACGGGCGGCGTGGGATCGTGGTGTGCCGAGGCTCTGGTGAGAAGCGGCGTGCGACGCATGACGATAGTAGACCCGGACCGGGTGATGATTTCGAACGTGAACCGACAGCTGATGGCTACGACTACGACCGTGGGGCGCCCGAAGGTGGAGGTGATGAGGGAAAGGCTGCTCAGTATATGCCCCGAGGCCGAGATAACAGCTATACAGGGGGCGTTTACGGAGGCTACGGCACAGGACTTCGACCTGGAGGGTTACGACTACGTGATTGACGCCATAGACTCGCTGAAGGACAAGGCGCTGCTCATCGAGACAGCATGCCGGACGGCGCACACAAGGCTGTTCTCGTCGATGGGCGCGGCGCTGAAGATGGACCCGACGAGGGTGCAGACGGCTGAGTTCTGGAAGGTGAAGGGCGACCCGCTGGCCAGGGCGCTGAGGAATTGGTTCAAAAGACAGGGACGACGCCCGGTGCGCAGGTTCAGGTGCGTGTACAGCGACGAGCTGCTGCCGAATGCCGGCCGCGACGAAGCTGGCGGCGCGGGACGGGCGAACGGATCGGTGGTGCACGTGACGGCGGTGTTCGGACTGGTGCTGGCCGGACTGGTGGTGCAGGACTGCGTGAAGAAGACGGAGGCGCGGCGGGAGGCGACGGAGGCATGAGGAAGCTGACGCTGGCAAGAAGGCTGAGCCTGATAGTGATGGGGGTGCTGGTGGTGATGTCGGCCGTCATCATGGCTGTCGTGTTCTCTATTACCAGACGGACGATGGTGGCGGAGACGGAGTCGCGCTACGAGGGCATCGTCATGCTGACGAACGAGAAGATAAGGGGGGTGATGTCGGACGTGTACGTAGCGGCCGTGAACAACCTGAACGTGATAGAAAGGGACATTGACAGTGCCGACAGGCTGCGCGAGCACCTGGAGCGCATGGTGGGTCTGAACCAGTATATGTCGAGCTGCCGGCTGGTGTTCGAGCCCGGCTACGGACCGGCCGGGGGACGGCGTCAGGAGATTTATGCTTGGCGCGACGCAGCGGGCACGGTGAGGAGCAGGCTGATGGACGAGGGGCACCCGGACTTCCTGGTGCATGACTGGTACAGGGAGGCCTTCGAGAAGGAGGAGGGCGACTGGACACCGCCATACTTCGACCGTGCGGCCTCGCGGCAGCTGACGACGACGTACATGACGCACGTGCACGACCGCCACGGCCGGCGTGTGGGCATGCTGGGGGCCGACGTGTCGCTGGAGTGGCTGAGGCGCAGGCATCAGCGGCTGGACAGGGAGAACCACGAACACTTTGAACGTGGCTTCAGCCAGCAGTCGTACAGCTTCATCATTGACAAGGACGGCACGTACCTTATTCACCCAGACCAGGGCAAGGTGTTGAAGCGCAGGTTCCAGGATGTGGCAGCAGAGAGCCCCGACACGCTGGACGACAACATGGCGGTACGCATGCTGAACGGTGAGAGCGGTATCGAACGCATCATTGACGGCAAGATAGACGCGTGGGTGTTCTACTCGTACATCAAGTACACGGAATGGACGGTGGTCATCATAGTACCCGACGAGATTATATATCATAACGGTAACGTGCTGGCCTCTGTACTGCTGACGGTGTTTGCCGTAGGACTGGTGGTCATCTACTTCTTGTGCAACCACTTCCTGCGGGCCAACATGAAACCGCTGAAGCGCTTTGTGACGGCAGCCGACCAGGTGGCCCGCGGACGTTTCGACGTGGAGCTGCCGGTGGTGAAGAGCCGCGAGGTGGACGCGCTAAGAACGGCCTTCAAAGGCATGCAGACATCGCTGCGGCAGTATGTGGACGAACTGAAGGACACCACGGCGTCGAAGGCGGCCATGGAGCAGGAGCTGAAGATTGCCAGTAACATTCAGATGCAGATGCTGCCGAAGGACTATCCGCCGTTTCCCGACAGGACGGACATCGACATCTACGGCGAGGTGGTGACGGCGAAGGAGGTGGGAGGTGACCTGTTCGACTTCTTCATCCGCGACGAGAAACTGTTCTTCAGCATTGGCGACGTGGCGGGCAAGGGCGTGCCGGCGTCGTTGGTGATGGCCGTGGCACGATCGATATTCCGCAGTGCTTCGATGACGCATACGTCACCGAAGCTGATAGTGGAGAGCATCAACCGCTCGGTATGCCAGAGCAATGACTCGTATATGTTCGTCACGCTCTTCATGGGTGTGCTGGACCTGCAGACGGGCAGCATGCAATATTGTAACGCGGGGCACGAGCCGCCGGTGCTGGTGGGTTCGCACACGAGGTTCCTGCCCATAGAGAACAACATTCCGTTAGGCCTGCGCCCGGAATGGGAGTACAAGGAGCAGGAGGTGAAAATCCTGCCCGGCACGACGGTGTTTCTGTATACCGACGGCTTTACCGAGGCCGAGACCGTTGACCATAAGCAGTACGGGCGCGACCGTATGTTCAAGGAGGTCATGCTGCTGGCAGCGCGCAGGCTTGACTCGCGCACGCTGGTAAAGAACATACGACAGACGGAACGTACGTTCGTAGGCTTCATACCGCAGATGGACGACATATCGCTGCTGGCCATCAAATATGTGGGTAACCTGGAGAATGTGCGCTACCACAGAAGCATACTGCTGTCGAACGACGTGCAGGAGATTCCCATCCTGACTATCTTCATAGACGGAATATGTCAGGACATGCAGTTCGACGAGATGACGACGGCGGGGGTTAACCTGGCTATCGAGGAGGCAGTGGTGAACGTGATGAAATACGGCTACGCAGAGGGCGTCAGGGGCGACATTCTGCTGGAGGCTACGTCTGACGACGAGTGTGTGTACTTCGTGCTGCGCGACAGCGGCACGCCCTTCGACCCGACAAAGGCGCCGGAGGTGGACGTCGACAGCTATGTGCAGAAACGCTCGGTAGGCGGGCTGGGCATTCACCTCATACGTCACTATATGGACGACATAGCCTATGAATACACAGACTCACAGAACGTGCTCAGAATGACCAAGAAACTGGATAGGAAGGAAAGTAAAAAGGTAAGAACGAATAAAATAATATAAGGAAATGGAAGCAACAATTAGAAAAGACAACACGAATCAGGTTACACTTATTCTTGACGGACGACTCGACACCTCGGTCACCCAGCAGACGGAGAAGGAGGTGGAGCCGCTGTACGACTATGAAGACTGCGAGGTGGTGATAGACTGCAGCCGACTGGACTACATTTCGTCCAGCGGTCTGCGACTTCTGATGGCCATCAACCAGCGTTGCAGCGCCAACCACTGTGAGCTGTTTATAAAAGGCTTGCAGGACAAGGTGTACGACGTGTTTCAGACTACGGGGTTCATCCACCTGTTCCGTTTCAAGTAGGGGTGTGTGGCGCGTGCGCTCTCATTAGGGACGCGTCACGGGGCTCCTGAAGGCTACGAAGTAGTTGGCTATCTCGCCTTTGAGATTGTAGAGGGGCTGACGGTTGCCGGGCATGGCGGGAGTGCCCAGGCGTTTCATGGTGTCGTTTTGTATGATGAGCTTGCCGTTATTGTCGTAAAACGAGATGGCAACGAAGGGATTGTCGAGAATGGCCTCGTAGCCCTGTTGCAGATTGTGTGCGGCCTGGTTGTCCTCGGTAGCGTAATAGCGTGAAATCTGAGCGGCCTGGTTAATCATCTTGCTGTGGTCGGCACAGCGGCGGGCCATGCTCCTGATACGCATACGGAGCATAAGGCAGGCGAGACACGTGAAGAGGGCCGGGACAAACAGCACTTCAGCGACAAGCAGAACGGACGGGACGGCAGACGGCAGCGGTCGACCGGGGTGTAGCCAGTGGTCGTGAATGGCAGCAAGGCCCCCGTCTTGCTTCAGGCGCATGAACTCGTCGTCGATTTGCTCGACGAGCTGTCGGTCTCGGCTGGCAAAGCGAATCTCGACAAGGGAGTCTGTGCCTATATGCCGATAGTCGAGGATGCTCTTGGAGACGTAGTAGGAGGACGTCCAGTTGTCAGGCATGCTTGTCAGTATCAGGTCTGCACTGCCGTGCTCAATGGCTTTACGTACTGTTTCCGCGCTGCCGAGCACAAAGTGGCACGGTATGTCCAGTTGTCTGGCTACAGCCTGTGTGATGTCGACAAACAGGCCTGCGGCCTCGCCGTTGTCGTCGGTAAAGGAGTAGGGGGGAGTATTGTCATCAGACACTACCACGACAGGCCGTGCATTGGTATATCTTTCGGAAAGAGCCTGAGCCGACATCCGGATTACTGACGACAGCAGGACAAACGTGATGATGATGTATCGGTGTCTCATATGCAGAAAACGATTAAACCGAGCAGTTCCCCTTTGTTGTTGCAGAAGGTCTTTATCTGGTACTCTGTCTGTTTGCCCGCAACAGACAACGTGCCACGATAGCCGTCGGTCTTGTTCAGGTCGGTAAACGACGTTGAGAGCAGATGGTTGATGTGAACATGCTTTTCTACCTCCTTGTCAATGTCGAATGAGAGAAGTTCGCAGGCTGTGGGGTTGGCATTCTGAAGGTAGCCGTCAGCCCCGAAGGTGATGACGCCTGACTCGTCGTTGTAGAACACGGTCCAGTAGCGCAGCGAACGCATATTGTTCTGCTGTTTCAGCTGCAGCTCGGTGGTAACGTCCTTCTTGGTGGCTATGATGACGGCGGGCTTGCCGTCATTGTCGCGCGTCAGCACAGAGAGGGTGACGACAAAGTCGTGAAGCTTGCCGTCGGCATATTCCGGGTCTCTGGCTTTAAGCTCGAGCGTCAGCTCGGTCTCTTCATGGCCACGCAGGTCTTTGTGCTGTGTCGACAGTCGTGCCAGATGGTCGGTCAGCTGCTTGAAATCTTCTTTGTTGTAACGGCGCCCGAACTCTTCATACGTACAGGTCTCGGCGGCCTTTCCATGCTCGTCAAGCCAGGTAAACTGGCCGTTCTTTACGTTGTATGTCCAGAAGCGCACCTTGTGGTCCTCGGTCAGCAAGGTCAGTTGTCCGTTCACTTTCTTATTGGCTTCACGGATGTGCTTGTCTTGTTTCAGTGTGCGCACCAGGCAGATGATACAGACTATTAGCAGAAGCGATGCCATGACGGCCAGACACCATGTCCAGAGCGGTGTGGCGCGGGGCTTGTCGTGCGGGTAGAACCATTTTTCCTCCAATGGCGTCAGGCTTCCGGTGGCATAGAGCTTGGCATAGGTCTTGTCGACAAGGTTCAGCAGCTGAGGGTCAAACGACATGTACTTGAACTCGGTGTGAGGCATGTTCACAGGTGTAAGCAGCAGGTTGTCCAAATGGTAATGGCGTATGAGCCATTGCAGTGAAAGGGTGTTCCAGACTATCTGACCGTCACCGTGCTCGTTGACCTGACGTATCGTCCTGCTCATGTCGCTGCTGGGCTTGGCATTGGCGGACCAGCCGTAGTCAAGCATCAGGTGGTGGCAGAGACTCGAGTCTTTTACGATGACGGGCAGCCCTTTCCTGCTCAGGTCGCGGAAGGTACGGATGGTCACGGGGCTGCTCTTTGGTGTCGCTACACTCTGGGTGAGAAGGACGACGGTATGGCGGCTGTAGCTACTGTGTATGTTATAGAAGGTGGCTGTAGGGCCGAGGGTAAGGTCGGCCTTGTGGTTTTTCAGGTCGTACAGCACCTCTTGTTGTGGCTTCAGCTTAATGATATAAGGTATGCCCAGCTGCTTCATCAGCATTTTTATCAGGTCGATGTTGAAGCCGGCTGGCTGGCCCTGCCCGTCAAGGAAGGAGAAGGGCCATAGGTTCAGAGGATCCTCGTAGACCAGGGGATTTTCCTTGGAATAAATCCTCGCATCAGCCGTCTGGACAGAGACACAGAAAATATAGAGTGATAGTAATATAGTCAACAAACGCGAAATCATGTCTTCATGTTAAAACAAACACGTTGCAAAGATATGATTTTTTTCCTGAAAAGACAAGGAAAATTCAAAAAATGTTGTAACTTTGCAGACGTTTATGCCGTTTAATCGTTTGATTTTGGATTAATATACTACTATGACGAGAAGAAATGTTGCCTATTTGTTTATGTTTTTCCTGATGGCAAGTCAATATTCTTTGGCTCAGGACAATCTGCACATCATGAAGCTGGAGTCGGAAATGCTGCGGCTTATTTCGGGCAGTGACAGGGACGGCTTTATGGAAATTACGGAACGGCTGAAGACCGAATGTCAGAAGCAGGGCAACGAGCGTTTGTTCTATACAGCATGGGGTAACCAGGCCACTTTCGAAGCCACGCATCAGAACTATGTGAAGGCCGACCAGGTGGCAGACAGGATTGAAGAATATGCCGAAGACCAGAATAGCTACTGGGGTAACTATATTGCGCTGCATACAAGGGGTGTTACGGCTTTGCAGAAGCAGGACTACCAGACGGCAGAGGACTACTTTATGAAGGCTGTCGACTTCCGTCACAAATACTTCCCCGACGAGAGTGCCGGCGACGACTTGCAGGAGCTGATGAAAATAGCTAACCACCGGAAGGACCAGAAGGCAGGACTGAAGTATGCACGGCAGATTCTGGCAGAGCCTAACGTGGCATCGATTCATAAGGGCAGGGCGCTGTTCCGTTTGAGCCAGTTCGCATTCAACAAGAACAACAAGGACCTCTACGACAGTATATACAACGTGCTGATGGAGCTGAAGAGGACTGACGGCATAGGTACCATAGAGCCTGTCGTCGAGGTAAACTACCAGATAATCAACGGACGTTACGAAGAGGCTCTTAAATTATGCCAGGCACTTTCACCGGAGAAACGGGCCGAACGTATGGCTGTTATCTATCACCGTATGGGCGACAACGACAAGGCCTATGAGTATATGGCCAGGTTCAAGGCTATCAACGACTCTATTGTGCTTGTCTCGCATGGCAATGTTGTAGCCAGTTGCTATGTGCAGATGAACAACGAACGATTGAAACTGGAGGAGAAAATGCTGAAGGACGAGAACGCACGGCTTAAGCGGATGCTCGTCTACAGTATTGTTATAGCCGTCATCCTTATCCTGGTGCTTATCATCTGGCAGCACCATCTGAGAATAAAGCGGCTGGAGAAGCAAAATGCCATGCTCGACAAGGCGCGTAAGAAAGCTGAAAAGGCTTTCGACATGAAGAATGAGTTTATAACCCACATTACAGAAGAGCTGCGCGAGCCGTTAAACCCCATAGAAGGTTTTTCGGACATCCTTGGAACCAAGGACTACGAACTACAACCCGAGGAACGTGAGGAACTGAGCAACCTTATCAAGCAGAATTCGAAGCACATCACACGCTTGATTGATGAAATGGCTGAGCTCTCACTCTATGAGAGCAAGAAGTCACTGCCCGTCGACTATACACTGTCGCCCAACCATATTTGTCGATTGATGGTCGATTCCATGCGACCCCGTTGTAAGGAGGGGGTCAGGATGTTCTTCGAGTCTGACCTTTCTGACGATTACGCCATACAGACCAACCAGGAAGCACTGGAGGCGCTGCTTAACCATCTGCTTACCAATGCCATACAATACACTGACCATGGCGTCATTACGCTGGCTTGTACTGAGTATGAGGATTGGGTGCGCATTAGCGTTACTGATACGGGCAGAGGAATCTCTGAGGAGCAGAGGGAACATATCTTCGATACCTATAGCGAGGTGGGCGACAATGTCAAGCTTAACGGCCTGGGACTCATTATATGCAGGTCCATAGTCCGTCTGCTTAGAGGCGAGATATGGCTCGACTCCAACTACACGGAAGGCTCACGATTCGTAGTAGAACTGCCCCGTTAACAACACAATACTTTTTGAGATTATTATTCAGAACACATAATATGTATACTCTAGACGAAACTGATCTTCAGATACTGAAGACATTACAGAAGAACTCGAAACTGACTACCAAGGAACTGGCTGACATCGTACACTTGACGCCAACACCCGTCTTTGAAAGACAAAAACGACTGGAACGTATGGGATATATTGTTAAATATATGGCCGTGCTGAATCCGGAGAAACTGAATCAGGGACTTCTGGTGTTCTGCAAGGTGAAGTTGAAGCAGATAAACCATGAGATAGCTGATGCCTTTGTGCGACACATCAACCGCATACCTGAAGTCATAGAGTGCTACAACACGTCTGGTCAGTACGATTACCTGCTGAAGGTGCGTTCGGCTGATATGAAGCAGTATCAGGATTTTATACTCAATAAGATGGGTAATATAGAACAACTGGCTTCCCTCGAGAGCACTTTTGTGATGAGCGAGGTGAAGAACATACACGGAATAAATATATGAAATAAAATAGTGAAGAAGTGCTGTTAATTGATATTTATTTCGTATCTTTGCCAACAAAAACAAAAAGATAGAGTCATGACGCTGATAATCGTAACAATGCTCATCCTGTCCTACCTGCTGATAGCCACGGGGCATCTGACAGGGGTCAACAAAGCTGCCATTGCCATGTTTCTGGGCACGGTGGGGTGGGTGGTATACGTCTGCTGGGGCGCCGACTTTGTGATGGCTCAGCATCCGGATGATTATCGGGAATGGCTGGCAGGAGCACTGCCTACAAGCGAAACGGTAAAGTTGTATATATATAATAAGGTGTTTCTGACCTATGTCGGCAAAGCTGCTGCCATCGTGATGTTCCTCTTGGCAACGATGTCCATAGTAGAACTGTTGAACAACAATGGATGCTTCGACTTTATTAAGGAATGGATTCGGACCAGAAACTCGAAGCGTCTGCTGTGGACCATTACGCTGGCCACCTTCATATTGTCGGCAAACCTTGATAACCTGACTACAACCATGACGATGCTGGTTATCATGCATAGCATACTTCAGAACTCTCGGCAGCGCATGTACGTTGGTTCTGCCATCGTATTGGCAGCTAACTGCGGCGGTTGCTTTACCGTTATAGGCGACCCTACCGGACTCATACTTTGGGGCGATGGAGCCGTAACTGCCAGCCACTTCTCTGCATTTCTGGCCATTCCTGCTATCCTGGCTTGGGTAATACCTACCATACTTATCAATAGGGAACTGCCCGACCGCTTGGATACAGCATGGAGTCCGTCGCCATACAGGGGCGATGACACCAGGCTGAATCGTTGGCAGCGAGTCATTATGCTCATCGTTGGCATTGGCGGACTATGGTTCATACCGACATTTCATAATATCACTAAACTGGCTCCGTTCTTAGGAGCACTGTGTGTGCTCAGTGTGCTGTGGGTGGTAAACGAAGCTTTCAACCACAAACTGTTAGCAGCCGACCAGATGTTCCAGCGCCGTGTGCCTATGTCGTTGCAGTATGGAGCCCTGCAACAGATGCTTTTCGTCATGGGCATTATGATGGGAATGGGAGTCATCACCGAGACTGGCGTGTGGGGCGATGTTGCAACATGGCTCGACGACAATGTGCATGACGTGTGGATGATGGGCATAGGAGCCGGACTGTTGAGCTGCATTGTCGACTCGTTTACCATTGCAATCAGCAATATATCACTATTCCAAGTCGGTGTTGGCGATATTGCTGTCAATGGCGCCTATTGGAGCATTATCGCTTTCTCTACGGCCGTAGGAGGATGTCTGCTCTCGGTGGGTAGCATCAGCGGCATCGCCTTGATGAAAATGGAGCATGTAAGTCTGGGATGGTATGTTAAGCATCTCACACCAAAAGTACTGCTGGGATGGATTGTCGGCTACGTCATACTATGGCTCGAGCTGAACGTTGTCAGCTTCTGAGCTCTTTTGCTAAAGCTTTTCCTATAAAACAATATTATAAACAATAAAAAATAAGCTACTATGAGTAAAATTCAAACTATCGGTATTCTTACTTCGGGTGGAGATGCTCCCGGCATGAATGCAGCCATACGTGCCGTGACGCGAGCTGGCATCTATAATGGTTTTAATATCAAGGGTATTTACCGTGGCTATGACGGACTTATCAAGGGTGAGGTCAAGACGTTTACTACTGAAAACGTTTCTGGCATCATTACCCGTGGAGGTACTATCTTGAAGACGGCCCGATCCAAGGAGTTTATGACTATGGAAGGAATGCAGAAAGCCTATGAAACCTGTCAAAATGAAGGAATTGACGCTTTGGTCGTCATTGGTGGCAACGGTTCGCTTACAGGTGCCCGCAATTTCGGAATGGAGTTCGATTTCCCAGTCATAGGACTGCCAGGTACGATAGACAATGACCTCTATGGTACCGACAATACAATAGGCTATGATACTACGATGAACACGATTATGGAGTGTGTTGACCGTATTCGTGATACGGCCAACTCGCACGAGCGTATTTTCTTCGTAGAAGTCATGGGACGTGATGCCGGTTTCCTGGCACAAAACTCTGCCATCGCTTGCGGTGCTGAGGCTGCTATCATACCAGAGGAAATGACTGAGGTTGACCAGTTGGCACAATTTATGGGACGCGGCATCAGAAAGTCCAAGAAATCATGTATCGTTATTGTCTCCGAGAGTCCTAAGTGTGGTGCCCTTTATTATGCAGACCGTGTCAAGAAAGAGTTCCCAGAGTTTGATGTTCGTGTGTCTATACTAGGGCACCTGCAGCGAGGAGGCACCCCTACGGCTCGTGACCGAATACTGGCCAGCCGTACGGGCGTAGGTGCCATCGAAGCTATCAAACAGGGCCAGCGCAACGTCATGGTGGGTGTGCGTAACAACGAGGTGGTTTATGTGCCTTTCTCGGAGTGTATCCGTACAGACAAACCCTTCGACAAGAAACTTATTAAAGTCCTCGACGAACTGAGCATCTGATTTTTCATTAAAAATGTATCAAAAGAAAACATTTCCGAAAAAAAGTCGGGAATGTTTTCTTTTTTTAGGAAAAGTTTTGTAACTTTGCCGTCACTATTGACTAAAACAACAAACAATTTAAATATTAAACAACTGCTTATGTCACAGATTAACGGACACATTTCGCAAATTATCGGTCCTGTCATTGATGTGTTTTTCGATACAGAAGGTCAAGATGCGGAAAAGGTGCTCCCTAAAATTCACGAAGCATTGTCTATAGAACGTCCCAATGGTACACAGTTAATTGTTGAGGTGCAACAGCACATCGGCGAGGATACTGTGCGTTGTGTTGCTATGGACAATACAGATGGTCTGCAGCGTGGATTGGAGGCAAAGCCGCTGGGGTCGCCTATTCTGATGCCTGCCGGCGAACAAATTAAAGGTCGTATGCTGAACGTCATCGGTCAGCCTATTGATGGTATGAAACAACTCGACATGAAGGGGGCATACCCTATTCACCGTGAGGCCCCGAAGTTCGATGAGCTATCTACGACGAAAGAGGTGCTCTCTACGGGTATTAAGGTTATCGACCTGCTTGAGCCTTACCTGAAAGGTGGTAAGATTGGCCTTTTTGGTGGCGCTGGTGTGGGTAAGACAGTGCTTATAATGGAACTTATTAATAACATTGCCAAGGGCCACAACGGATTTTCTGTGTTTGCAGGAGTAGGGGAGCGTACCCGTGAGGGTAACGACCTGATTCGTGAGATGATAGAGTCAGGTGTTATCCGTTATGGTGAGAAATTCAAGGAGGCTATGGCACAGGGTAAGTGGGATCTCTCACTTGTCGACCCAGAGGAATTGAAGAAGAGCCAGGCTACACTTGTATATGGACAGATGAACGAGCCCCCTGGTGCCCGCGCATCGGTTGCCCTTTCAGGACTCACCGTGGCTGAAGGCTTCCGTGATGGAGGTGGCAAAGATGGTGGAGCAGCTGATATCTTGTTCTTCATTGACAACATCTTCCGTTTCACTCAGGCTGGCTCTGAGGTGTCAGCATTGTTGGGACGTATGCCTTCTGCCGTGGGTTATCAGCCTACATTGGCATCAGAGATGGGTACAATGCAGGAGAGAATTACCTCTACAAAATCAGGCTCAATTACCTCTGTACAAGCAGTTTATGTTCCTGCTGACGACTTGACGGACCCTGCACCTGCCACAACGTTTACCCATTTGGATGCCACTACGGTGCTTGATCGTAAGATAGCAGAGCTGGGTATTTATCCTGCTGTTGATCCCTTAGGCTCCACCTCGCGTATTCTTGACCCGCTCGTCGTCGGTAAGGATCATTACGAGTGTGCACAAAGGGTAAAGGAAATTCTTCAGCGTTATAAGGAACTTCAGGACATAATCGCCATTCTGGGAATGGACGAGCTGTCGGACGAAGACAAGCTGACAGTGAATCGTGCCCGTCGTGTGCAGCGTTTCCTCTCTCAGCCATTCTCTGTGGCAGAACAGTTTACTGGCTTGCCAGGTGTCATGGTGCCCATTGATGAAACTATAAAAGGATTCAATGCCATTTTGGACGGTGAGGTAGACGACCTGCCTGAACAGGCATTCCTCAACGTAGGAACCATTGAGGATGCTAAGGAGAAGGCAAAGAAGCTTCTTGAAGCTGCTAAGGCATAAATCGAAGTTCATATTTATAGTTACGAGTTATGTTAAAGCTGAAGATAGTATCACCTGAGCGAATAGAGTTTGACGGAGAGGTCGTAAGTGTACTTGTGCCAGGCTCGCAGGGACAGTTCGAGATACTGAACGACCATGCTCCTATCATCTCAACCCTTGACAAAGGTGTTGTAGAGTACGGACTGCCTAAAGGAGAGAAAGTACAGTTGGAGGTTTTGGGAGGCTTTGTGGAGGTACAGCAGAATGCCGTATCTCTGTGTGTAGAAGTAAGCTAAGTAGAGAACCCCACACGGATGATGACAAATGGAAAGTCTATTGCAAAAAAATAAAGTTGGTACTTTGGCGAAGTTGTTTCTTGCCTCGTCGATATTTCGGCTTTTCATGGCAGCGGCAGCAATGTTGGTTTATTGCGTTATGATGCGCGACAACTTGTATGCCATCAAATGGTTTGCCATTGTCTTCATCGTATTCTATCTCGTTACACTCTTATTCGATGCGTTATTCTTTGCATTCGTAAGTAAAACAAGTAAGTAAATCCAAATGAGAAAACTTAGATCAATATTCCTCGTCGTGGCTCTTGCCTGTTTGGCTCTTCCCTTGCAAGCGGAAGAGAAGGAGGGTGGGGTGAACCTGAAGGAGATATTGTTCGGTCACGTGCAGGACAGCTATATGTGGCATGTCACCGACTTTGGCGGACATCCCGTGATTATTCATCTGCCCATGATTTTTTATTCCGAGCATTCTGGTTTCCATGTGCTTTGCTCGTCTCAATTCGAGCATGAACCCAATGCAGAATTATTGCGTGCAGGCGAAGGATATGCAGAGGGTTTCTACATACAGGGCGCTGAAGACGAAAAAGGTCGTATCGTGGAACGTGTAGGCAGTGAGTTGGTGCCAGTATGTTTCGACATCAGCATTACCAAGACAGTACTGGTGCTCTTCATCAATGCTATTCTGCTGGTTTGCTGTATCCTGACGGCAGCCCGATGGTGTAAGAAACACAAAGTAGATGACCCAGCTCCGAAGGGATTCACTGGCCTCGTCCACATGTTCGTCATGTCGGTGTATAATGATATGATAAAACCGTCATTAGGTGATGAAGCGCCGAAGTATGCACCTTATTTGATGACGTGTTTCTTTTTCATCTTCATTACCAACATAATGGGTGTAATGCCATTTCCTCCTGGGGGGGGCAATCTGACTGGCAATATCACTTGTACGATGTTCTTGGCACTTTGCACGTTCATCATTGTCAATGTGACGGGTACAAAGGCTTACTGGAAGGAAATTTTTTGGGGTGACGTACCTATGTGGTTGAAGTTCCCTGTCCCTCTGATGCCTTTTATCGAGTTCTTTGGTATCTTTACAAAGCCCATAGCCCTGATGATTCGACTTTTTGCCAATATGCTGGCAGGTCACGTGATAGCCATATCGTTGTCGTGCATCATCTTTATTATGTTTGCGCTCGGTGGCGTGATGGGGAACGTCCTCGGAACAGTGATGACACCTGTATCGGTGTTCTTGAGCATATTCATGATGTTGCTTGAAGTTTTGGTGTGTTATATTCAGGCGATGGTATTTACCATGCTGTCTGCTGTGTTTATAAGCATGTCACACGTTAAAGAACACCATGCTTGAAAAGAATAGAATTATGAAGTGTTGGCATTGCCGATTATAAAGTAAGAATTAAATATTAACAAATTAAAAATTTAAGATTATGATTTCATTATTATTAGCAGCAGATGCACTCGCAAAGCTCGGTGCTACTGTAGGTGGTGGTTTAGCAGTAATCGGTGCTGGTATCGGTATCGGTCGTATTGGTGGACAAGCTATGGATGCTATGGCACGTCAGCCCGAGAAGATGGGTGGACTGCAGAGCTCGATGATTCTTGCAGCAGCACTAGTCGAAGGTGCTACCTTCTTGGCTCTTGTGATTTCTATCCTAGCACTGTTCGTATAATCTACGATAAGACCAGCGTATGTCACTGATAACCCCTGATTTTGGACTATTCTTCTGGATGACCGTAGTCTTCCTCGTGGTCCTCTTCATCTTATGGAAATATGGTTTCCCGGTAATTGTGAAGATGGTCGACGAACGTAAGGCATTTATTGACGAGTCCTTGAAAAAGGCCCATGAGGCTAATGAACGGCTTGCCAATATCCAGAAAGAAGGTGAATCCATCTTGCAGGAGGCGCGTGAGAAGCAGGCTCAGATATTAAAGGAGGCAGCCGAAACGCGTGACGCCATAGTGGAGAAAGCGCAGGACAAGGCTCGTAGTGAAGGCGCCCGTCTACTGGATGAGGCTAAGTCAGCCATCGAACAGGAGAAAAAGGCCGCTATTGCCGACATCCGCCAGCAAGTAGCCACGTTGAGTGTCGAAATCGCAGAGAAGGTTTTGAAGCAGAACCTAAAGGACGATAAGTCGCAGATGGATTTGATTGACCGTATGCTGGATGAAGTTTCTGCAAACAAGTAAGTAAGAGAAATAGCGTATGGATATTGGTGTAATATCGATGAGATATGCGCGAGCACTATTGAAGAGAGCGACAGAAGCCGGACAAGAAGAGACGGTTTATCAGGAAATGATGACCGTAGCCAAAAGCTATGTCGATGTGCCCGCTTTGCGCCAGACGATAGACAATCCCATGCTCTCGAAGGACAAAAAGCTGTCGTTGCTGACAGTGGCTGCAGGCGATAAACCTAGTCAGTTGACTCAGACTTTTATCGCTCTTGTTCTGAAAGAAGATCGTGAGAATGTGATGCAATTCATGGCTAACTCTTATGTCACGCTTTATCGTAAGCAGAAGAACGTCATCCGTGGCAAACTAACTACCGCAGCCCGTGTAAGTGCTCAGACTGAGCAAAAGATGCGGCAGATGGTGGAGAGTAAGACCAATGGCACAGTTGAGTTTGAGACCGAAGTAAACCCTGATATCATTGGAGGCTTCGTCCTTGAATATGATACCTACCGTATGGATGCCAGTGTGAAGTCGAAACTTAACAGCATTCTACAAACACTAAAGAAGTAGAGTCTTTTACTCTAATCATAAAAACTCTAAACGAAAAAAAACAATGTCAGATAAAATTAAACCAAGCGAAGTATCTCAGGTGCTACTTGAACAACTGAAGGGTATTCAAAATGCCGAGCAGTTCGACGAGGTAGGTACCGTGCTCACCGTCAGCGATGGCGTGGCTCGCATCTATGGACTCCGCAATGCCGAGGCCAATGAGCTACTCGAATTTGAGAACGGCACCATGGCTATTGTTATGAACCTGGAGGAAGACAATGTCGGTTGTGTGCTTCTAGGTACGACGTCAGGCATTAAGGAAGGCATGGTGGTCAAGCGTACTAAGCGTATTGCTTCCATTCGTGTCAACGATAACATGCTGGGCCGTGTCATAAATCCGTTGGGACAGGCTGTCGATGGTAAGGGCGATATAGACCTAACGGGAGCTTTTGAGATGCCTCTAGATCGCAAGGCTCCTGGTGTAATCTATCGTCAGCCCGTGAAGGAGCCCCTGCAGACGGGACTAAAGGCTATCGACTCAATGATTCCTATTGGGCGTGGCCAGCGTGAGCTAATCATTGGTGACCGTCAGACAGGAAAAACAGCAATTGCTGTTGACACTATCATTAACCAGAAAAGTTTTTACGAGGCAGGCAAGCCTGTGTACTGCATATATGTAGCAATTGGCCAGAAGGCTAGTACAGTTGCCACTCTTGTTCAGACCCTAAAAGAACATGGTGCAATGCCATACACTATTGTGGTTGCTGCTACTGCTGCTGATCCTGCTGCCATGCAGTATTATGCACCATTTGCAGGTGCTGCCATTGGCGAATATTTCCGTGACCGTGGCTTACCAGCACTTGTGGTCTATGATGACTTGTCAAAGCAAGCTGTAGCCTATCGTGAGGTATCTCTTATTCTACGTCGTCCTTCAGGACGCGAGGCTTACCCTGGTGACGTGTTCTATTTGCACTCTCGTCTGCTTGAACGTGCTGCTAAGATGAACGAGCAGCAGGAGGTAGCCGAACAGATGAACGACTTGCCAGAGTGTATGAAGGGACATGTGAAAGGTGGTGGTTCGTTAACAGCGCTTCCTATTATTGAGACACAAGCTGGTGATGTGTCAGCATACATTCCAACGAATGTTATCTCCATTACAGATGGTCAGATATTCTTGGAGAGCGACCTCTTCAATCAAGGTTTCCGTCCTGCTATCAATGTTGGAATTTCGGTATCTCGTGTGGGTGGTTCTGCACAGATTAAGTCCATGAAAAAAGTTGCTGGTACGCTGAAGATAGACCAGGCTCAATATCGTGAACTTGAAGCCTTTTCGAAGTTCTCCAGTGACATGGATGCAGTGACGGCTATGACGCTTGACCGTGGTCGCAAAAACAACCAGTTGCTCATCCAACCTCAGTACAGCCCCATGCCCGTAGGTGAGCAGGTTGCTATTCTCTATTGTGGTGTACATGGCTTGATGCGTGAGGTTCCTATTGATAAGGTTCGCGAGTGTCAGACACAGTTCCTAGATAAGTTACGTACAACGGCTTCCGATGTTATCGAGACGTTAGCAGCAGGAAAGATTGACGACGACGTTACGAAGAAGATAGAAGCCATCATGGCTGACATTGCCGGAACGTATAAAAATTAAGAGCCTATGCCTAGCCTGAAAGAAATTAAAGGCCGCATCGCCTCGGTCAATAGTACGCGTAAGATTACGTCAGCCATGAAGATGGTGGCAAGTTCCAAACTCCACCATGCCCAGGTTGCTATTCAGAATATGCTGCCTTACGAGACTATGCTTGAGCATATCCTCAAATCATTTCTTGCTGCAGAAGCAGAAGCTCAGACAATCTTTGATCAGGAACGCCCTATCAGGCGTGTGGCGTTAGTAGTCTTTTCTTCGAATTCGTCCCTGTGTGGTGGCTTCAATGCCAATATCATCAAGATGATGCAACGCACCTTTGACGCTTATGCTCAAGACCTAGGAAAAGATGCTGTTGAGATTTATCCAATAGGTCGTAAGGTTTCAGAAAAGGCACGCAAATTGGGCTACCATGTCATTGGTGACTATGCTGACCTTGTGGATCATCCGAATGTTCGCCAGTGTATTGACATCGCTATGGAATTGGGAACCAAGTTCGCAGACGGAGAGATAGATCGTGTAGAACTAATCTATCATCACTTTAAATCTGCAGGTTCTCAGGTGCTGACTAATAAGACGTTCCTGCCTATCGATTTGGAGAGCGAGTTAGATCGTGACCACGAACGTGATTTGACGAGCAATATTGCCACAAAGAAGGCCCAAGACTATCTGAAGCGTCATCGAAAGAAGATTATGAATGCCCAAGGTGAGGAGACAGAGCCTTTAAATGATAATTTCATTGTAGAACCTGACATGAATACCGTACTTTCTGAGCTGATGCCAAAGATGGCTCATTTGATGCTTTATACAGCATTGCTGGATAGTGTCGCCTCTGAGCATGCGGCACGTATGGTTGCCATGCAGACGGCTACAGATAATGCAGACGAATTGTTACGCCAGTTGAACCTTCAGTACAACAAGTCACGCCAGCAGGCCATTACGTCTGAACTGCTTGATATCGTAGGAGGAAGTGTGAATAACTAATCCTAGTTGTGGATGGAAAAAGAAGAACTGAGGCTTTGATTTATTGTCAGAGCCTCAGTTTTTTTGAAAAACATTTGGTGTTTACAAAAATTAGTTGTACCTTTGCGTCCGATTTTCGATGGAAGGTTGGCAGAGTGATCGATCGCGCTGGACTCGAAATCCGGTATACCCCTTTCGGGTATCGGGGGTTTGAATCCCTCACCTTCCGCCAAGAAGACGCATCGAATGGTGCGTTTTTTTGGTAATAAGGCCAAAGAATAAAATAAAAAAGTATAGAAAAAGATGAAAGCATTTGTATTTCCTGGACAAGGAGCGCAGTTTGTAGGTATGGGCAAGGACCTGTACGACAATAATGAGACAGCAAAGAAAATGTTTGAGACAGCCAACCAGATTCTTGGCTATCGTATAACCGACATTATGTTTGAAGGAACTGATGATGACCTTAAACAAACTAAGGTGACTCAGCCTGCCGTTTTTCTACATTCTGTTATTAGCGCCATCTGTATGGGTGACGATTTCCAACCAGAGATGACGGCAGGTCATTCTTTGGGTGAGTTTTCTGCTTTGGTCGCTGCAGGTGCACTATCGTTCGAGGATGGCTTGAAACTGGTTTATGCACGTGCTATGGCTATGCAGAAGGCATGTGAGGCTCAACCTTCCACGATGGCCGCCATCATAGGCCTTCCCGACGAAAAAGTAGAAGAAATCTGTGCCGCTGTAGCCCAGATGGGTAAGGGCGTCTGTGTGGCAGCCAACTACAACAACCCTGGTCAGGTCGTTATCTCTGGTGATATAGATGCCATCAATGAGGCTTGCGAGCAGATGAAGGCAGCAGGAGCCAAGCGTGCTCTGCCCCTGAAAGTTGGAGGTGCCTTCCACTCTCCCCTGATGCAACCAGCAAAGGACGAGTTGCAGGCAGCCATCGAGAATACGCATTTCCAGACCCCCAAGTGCCCTGTCTATCAGAATGTCGATGGCAAGCCCCATAGTGATGCATCCGAGATAAAACAGAATCTTATTGCCCAATTGACTAGTTCTGTTCGTTGGACTCAATGCGTGCAAAACATGATTGCTGATGGCGCTACAGATTTCACGGAATGTGGCCCAGGTAAGGCGCTTCAAGGCATGATAGCTAAGATAAACAAAGAAGTCTCAGTCCATGGTATTATTACAGTATAGTGTAGTTACTATATAATTTAAAAGTCTTTGATGGAAAAAGTCCTGATATATCAAGTCTTTACCCGTTTGTATGGCAATCGTAACAAGACTCGTAAGATTAATGGTACGATTGCCGACAATGGAAGTGGTAAGATGGCAGACTTTACCCCCGAAATACTAGAATCGATAGCCTCGATGGGCTTTAGTCATATATGGTATACAGGTATTCTTCGTCATGCCACACAGACCGACTATAGTGCCTACGGCATCCCTCGCCAGCATCCTGCAGTAGTGAAGGGTAAGGCAGGTTCTCCATATGCCATTACCGACTATTACGATGTCGACCCAGATTTAGCCGTTGATGTTCACCAACGCATGCAGGAGTTCGAACAGTTGGTCGAGCGTACACATCAAGCAGGACTGAAGGTCATCATTGATTTTGTGCCTAACCACGTTGCTCGTCAGTATCACTCTGTTTGCAAGCCTAAGAAGGTAAAAGACCTTGGTGAGACTGACGATACGATGATGGGCTTTGATCCCCAGAATAATTTCTACTATTGTCCAGGTCAGCGTTTCGACCCCTATTTTGATTTGTATCATGGTGAGTTGGAACCCTATCTCGAAGAGCCTGCCAAGGCCACTGGCAATGACCATTTCGATAATGCTCCAGGCCAAAACGACTGGTATGAAACCGTCAAGTTGAACTACGGCGTTGACTACTATGCTGGTGGCATAGGCTATTTCGACCCTATGCCCGACACATGGAAGAAGATGACTGACATTCTGCTGTTTTGGGCAAAGAAAGGTATTGACGGTTTTCGTTGCGACATGGCCGAGATGGTTCCTGCTGAGTTCTGGTTTTATGCAATCCAGCAGGTTAAGAAGAAGTATAAGAACATCGTATTCATGGGCGAGGTATACAATCCCAGCGAATACCGTCGTTACTTGGCTTCCGGCTTTGACTGGCTATATGACAAAGTTGGCATGTATGACACACTGCGTGCCGTGATATGTCATCATGCTCCGACATCATCCATTAGCAGAGCATGGCAGTCAACAGACGATATTCGCGATCATATGCTCTATTTTCTTGAGAATCACGACGAGCAGCGACTTGCCAGTGATTTCTTTGCAGCTGATGGTCGTAAAGGAATACCTGGTATGATTACGTTAGTATTGATGCAGCAGAATCCGTTTATGATTTATGCCGGTGAAGAATATGGTGAACGAGGTATGGACCATGAAGGTTTCAGTGGCATCGACGGCCGAACAACTATCTTCGACTATTGGAGTGTTGACACTCTTTGTCGGGCAGCGCAGAAGAAATTGACTGATGAAGAGCAACAACTTTTTCGCATTCATCAGACGACATTGTTGTTGTCGCGTAGCGAGAAAGCCATTACCGACGGTGTCTTTTTCGATCTCATGTACGTAAACAATCATTTGGAGCGCCAATACGCCTTTCTGCGCTATGCTACTGGCGAACTCCTTTTGGTGGTGACGAATTTCGAAGACCGAGATGTTGTTGTCGACATTAATATCCCAGCCCATGCCTTCGAATATTTAGGACTGAAGGAAAAGAAGGTTGTTGCCACTGACCTTCTGACAAGGGATCTTTTGGCCATGTCTATGCGTAAAGATGGCAGTATCAAGATGGAGATAGCCGCCCGTAGTGGGCGTGTATGGAAGATGAAAATCTGACACATCCCATCTCCTATCATAAAGATTTCAGAAACGAGAGGCAATATTTTATGGCAGAAGACTATCTTTTGAACGAGCACAACAAGGACGAGTTCCCTCCAGCTCATACAGCCGAGCATTTGCTCAATCAGGTAATGATTCGCCTATTCGGGTGTGAGCGTTCTTATAACGCTCACATCGAGCGCAAGAAGAGCAAGATGAGTTTTCATCTTAACAACAAACCCAGTCGACAGGAAGAAAAAGAGATAGAACGCGAGATGCAACGTCTGATAAGTGAAGATCTTCCAGTGACGTTTGAGTATGTTAGTCGTGATGAACTGCCAAAGGGTATTAGTCTTGACCGTTTGCCATCCGATGCTTCCGATACATTGCGCTTAGTGCGTATTGGCGATTTCGATGTCTGCCCATGCATTGGCAAGCATGTTCGTTCTACATCACAGATAGGCCGCTTTGAGATGCTTGGAACCAATTGGGACGAGCATGAGCGTTCGTTCCAAGTACGATTTAAGATTATTGCTCCATAATCAGTGAACACTAATTATCTTAAAGGGCAATTTTCATGAAAACAGGGAAGTGGTCAGAGTTAGATAGCTCGCCTCGGTAGTAAGTGAGGCCCTTAAGCGATTCGTCGTGGAAAATATAATCAATGCGCACTGGTTTCTTCTTGTCGCGCATGGTGTACATGAATCCGCCGCTGCCGCATTCCTTGAATCCGTCGACCATATCGCCAAGCATAGTGTTATATACAAAAGAGTAGGGGATGTCATTGAAGTCTCCGCACAGTATGCAAGGTTTGTCTGACATGCGTTTCTCGTTGGCTACAGTTACTGCCTGACCAACACGGAACATCATGCCCATCATGTAGTTTCCATAGATGACATCCAACAGTCTGTCGCTGCTTACCTCTATGCCTTCTCGGGCTTGAAACTTGGCAGCTTGGCGTAGGGTACGGTTGATACCAGTGGTCTGTAAGTGTACGTTGAAGATGCGTATTTGTTTGCCGTTGACGTCTATGTCAGCCCACTGTGCACTGTTGTTAGTTTCATCGAATAGCATAGTCTTATGCTCACGTATGGGATAACGGCTAAAGATGACCATATCGGAACGTCCAACCTCCATGTAGGGGAAGTATTCTTTGTAGGCTTCAGAATTCTTCTTGTCGCCACTTGTCTCGTTGTATTCCTGTACACATAGAACGTCAACCTTCTGACGGCGCATCTCGGCAAGAATGTCGAGTGCCTTGAACCCTGTGGTCTCACGTCCGAACATTGCTACATTATAGCTCGCTATTTTCAGTCCTTTTTGCTTCTCAGCGTCTTTATCCACAGAACCGAACTGGAAGATGGTGCCAATGTATGGTATGCAACATGCAATAGTGACAACAGGTATGAGCGCAAAAAACCAACGTCGGCGTATAAGCCAATATAGCAGCATGACGGCGTTGGCTATAATGAGTAATGGCAGTGCGTAAACGAGCATAGCTCTCGCAGTGTTGCCTATAGGACTGACGTTGCCACCGAAGAGTCCGACAAAGGTTAAAAGTGAAATAACTATCTGAGCTACGAGGAACATCATTGCCACGTATTTATAGACAGCAAGCTTACCCATAAGTATATTCTGTTTTTAGCGTTTTACATATTTTTCTACCATATCCAACAGGTCTTCCACTCTGAAAGGTTTTGCCATGAATTCGTCACAACCGGCGTCTTTGGCTTCGCGTATGTTTTCATCGAAGGCATAGGCACTGAGTGCTATGATAGGTATTCTTGAATTGACTTCTTTGATAATCCTTGTTGCATCCAAACCGCTCATACTTGGCATGCGAATATCCATTAGAATGAGATCGGGATGCTGCTCCTCTGCGTATGTCACTGCTTCAATGCCGTTATGTGCTCTTACTAGTCTGTAGCGTTTTGATAGCACAATCTTAACAAGTTCAAAGTTGCTGTCCTCGTCTTCTGCCACTAAGATGAGTGGTGCGTTTTGAAGGTTTGCCTGCGTCGTTGCGCGTATGGTACGTGAGTTTGTTGTAATGTGTTCGTTGCGTGGCATGCCACCGACATTACCTTCAAAGGGTAGTACAAATCGGAAGGTAGAACCCTCGCCCAAACGTGACTGCACACTGATGTGCCCTTGCATTTTTTCAATTATTGTTTTACAAAGAGCCAGCCCCAGACCATAGCCATTTTGACTTTTCTCTGCATCGCGCGACATATATACGTCGAAAATACTGCTCAAATCTTCAGGTGCTATGCCTGTACCTGTATCACTGACATAGAACTCCACCTCGGTTCCGTCGTTTACCAATCTGTAACCGTATTTAATATATCCTTTTGCAGTGTGCTTTAGTGCATTGCTGATGAGGTTGGAGAAAACTTGGGTAAGCCGGTTCGCATCGGTATTCAGATTGATATTGATGTTGGGCTTATCCCATATAAGTTCCACACAATCGGGGCAACGGAACTTGAAGATGTTCTTAAGTCCGTGGCACATCTCGTTAAGGTTGGTAATACTTTTTTTGATACTAATCTCACCGGCTTCAACACGTGAAAGATCCAAGATGTCATTAATGAGTGAGAGCAGTCTGGCGTTGTTGCTCTCAATAATCTCCATGTATTTCATGCGGTCTTCTGTAGAGTCAGTCTCGGCCATCACGCGTGAGAAACCCTCAATAGCGTTCAGGGGTGTGCGTATTTCATGGCTCATATTTGCCAAGAAGAGCGACTTCATGCGGCTGGCCTGCTCTGCTTTCTTGGTTTTGTCCTCGTATTCTTTCAGCTGCCTACTTACATCTTCAAGTTTACGTTCAGTGGTATGTAATGTTGCGTTTAGCTTAGCTATTTGCTGAAATAGTTGTTCACGTTCTCTTTGGTCCATTTTGCCTATACATATATATGCTGTTGCAAAGATATAGAAAAATATTCAAATGAGCAAAATAAATGCAAGAAATTTTATCCTCTCATTGCTTTTTCCCATGCGCCGTTTGTCTTATGCCGCATTAAATAGTGTATTCCACTGAATACATTCATGTTCATGAAGAGGAAATAGTAAGGTATGTACACTATTTTGTTTGTGTGCCCATTTCTGTACATCATCCATCCGCAGAGGGCTGTCAGATAGAACAGGATTTGCAGTATGGCGAAGATGTTATACATAGTTCCTGCATTCATCAGTACGAGTGCAATGTTCAGTGGTATGAGCATCAGAAGGGCAAAGGGGGTGATTGTCCATCTGAGTACGCGGTGTGAAACAAACTGGAAGGCAACGACGAAATGTGTCCACCAGCCGTTTTTCCCTTTGGTCTTTGACATGGGGAAGGGTAGCATCATATCTTTCAGCCACCAGATACTTTGAAGTCCTCCAGCAGCAATGCGTCGTTTACGCTTTGACTCTTCCTCCATGTTAGCAGAGCCATATTCCATGGCATATGCATCCTTACAGTAAGCGATGCGGTAGCCGTGGTCCACCATTCGCATGGACATAACGAAGTCGTCAAGCAAGGCCGACTCAGGCATAGGCTTGTAAAGGCTGGTGCGTATGGCATTAAGCTCACCTGCTGCTCCCATGGTGGAATATAGTTCACTGTCCATCTGTTTAAGTGTACTTTCATAGCGCCAGTAGAGCCCTTCTCCCTTGGCTGCGGTATGTGCGTCATTGCGTGCTATAACGCGTTTTTCACCTGCCACACAAGCTACGCGTGGGTTCATGAAACAGCGTACTATTTCCTTGATGGCGTCGGGATTGAGCAAAGTGTTGGCATCGGTCATAACGGTGATATCCGTCTTCACCAGACCGATGCCATGATTTAGAGCCGCCGTTTTGCCACGTCGTTCAGGTGCAAATATTATCTCTATGTCAGGATGGCGTTTCAGACGTTCGTTTGTCTCATCTGTCGAACCGTCGGTGACCCAGACTACATGCAACTTGTCTTTGGGGTAGTCCAGCTGCTGGGTGTTCTGCATTTTCATATCAACTATATCCTGCTCGTTGTAAGCACAAATGAGCAGCGTGACATGAGGCAATACCTCTTCAGCAGGCAACTGGACAGGGGCCTGTTTCCCACAGACAAGACGCTTTACTTGTACTAATAATGCCAGCAGTAGTCCGTATCCTATGTAAGTATAGAATACGATGAAAACACATATCCAGAAGACTATTTTCAATGCTGTCATGTTATAGCTGTATCTGTAAGAGATTTGTTATAAGTCTTTGCCCTTCTTGTCGTTGGCGGCTCAGGCATTGTCTGTCTCTTCCTGCATATCAATAAACTGGCGGTCTTTGTCGTAGAATTCGTACTGGAGGAAAGCCAGTTTCTGAGATGGTATGATACGCACACCCATACCGTATTTCATCTGCCACTGGCGCTTGAGTGACCATATTCCTTGGTTGATGTATGCGGCGACGTAGGGATGTACGTGCAAGAAGAACTTTCTGATGCCTATTTTGTTGACCATACGGTCAATTTTGCTCTCTAACTGGTCTGTAAATAGGATAGATGACTTTATTTTCCCTTTTCCGAAACATGTCGGACAGGTTTCCTCTACGTTGACATCCATTGCCGGGCGTACTCGCTGACGGGTTATCTGCATAAGCCCGAATTTGCTCAACGGCAGGATGTTGTGACGAGCTCTGTCTTTCTGCATGTTCTTGCACATGCGTTCGTAAAGCATCTGTCTGTCTTCGGCCAAGTTCATGTCGATGAAATCAACCACGATAATGCCTCCCATGTCTCTCAGTCGCAGCTGTCTTGCCAACTCGTCGGCAGCACCAAGGTTTACTTCCAGCGCATTGGCTTCCTGTCCGTTTTCTGCGCGAGTTCTGTTGCCCGAATTGACGTCAACGACATGCATTGCCTCTGTATGTTGTATGATGAGATAGGCTCCTCGCTTATAGTTCACTGTTCGTCCAAAGCTTGACTTCAGCTGCTTGGTAACGTTGAAGTTGTCGAATATGGGTACGGTGCCCGTGTATTTTCTGACAATGTCTTGTTTGTCAGGTGCTATAAGGCTTACGTAGTCTTTCACCTGATGGAAAATGTCCTCGTCGTTGACATAGATGCCGTCGTAAGTGGGGTCGAATACGTCACGCAGCAGTGCGACGGCTCTGCCAGTCTCTTCGTACACTAATTGTGGCGTCTTGGTGGCTTTCTGTGCTTTTGTTATGGTGTCTTCCCAGCGCTTCACGAGCGTCTTCAGTTCTTTGTCCAGTTCTGCCACGCGCTTACCTTCAGCCGATGTCCGTACGATGACGCCAAAATTCTTGGGGCGTATGCTTTGGACAAGTTGTTTCAGACGGGCTCTCTCCTCGCTTTTCTTGATCTTGGAAGATACCGACACTTTGTCTCCGAACGGCATCAGAACCATGTATCTTCCTGCAAAGCTGAGTTCTGCAGTCAGTCGTGGTCCTTTAGTCGAAATAGGCTCCTTAACCACTTGTACAAGTATTTCCTGTCCTTGTTTCAATGTGGTTTGCACGCTTCCTTCCTTAGGCAGGTCTGGCAATCGTGATGCCTTTGCGATGGGGAAAAGCTTCTTTCGGTCACTTTGCACCTGCTTGAGGTACTTTTCGTAAGAGCTATATTGGGTACCGAGGTCAAGATAGTGCAGGAAGGCATCGCGCTCAGAACCTACGTCTACGAAGCAGGCATTGAGTCCGGGCATCAGTTTTCTGACTTTGCCCAGATAGATGTTGCCCACAGAGTAACTTGCCTCCTCGCGTTTTTCGTTTTGGTATTCCACCAAATTCTTGTCTTCGAGCAAGGCTATAGATATTTCCTTAGGCTGTACATCGATGATGAGTTCGCTAGTCATATTTCTTACACTAGTTACTGTTTTTACACTTTAAAGGAGCATACCATCAAGGCCGTCTGGCCCATCAGGTACACTCCTCTCATTACTCTCTAAAAGTCAGTCAGAGTAAGTTGTCTTACTTGCTCTTATGACGATTCTTGCGCAGTCTTTTCTTACGCTTGTGAGTTGCCATCTTGTGGCCCTTCTTTTTCTTTCCGTTTGGCATAATCTTAAAAATATTAATTGTTCACTATTTCATTTTCTCAATAAAACTCTTGGCAGGTTTAAAAGCCGGTATGTCGTGTTCGTCGATTACCATGGTGGTGTTTTTCGAGATGTTGCGTGCAGTCTTCTTGGCACGGTGCTTCACGGAGAAGGTTCCGAAGCCACGCAGATAGACGTTCTCTTTGTTATCTGCCATGCATGTGCGTATTTCTCCCATGAAGGCCTCTACGACTACGGCAACATCCTTCTTGGGGAGACCCGTCGTCTCTACAATTTTGTTGATGATATCTGCTTTTGTCATTGCTATTTTTGTTTGATGTACTTATTTCGGACTGCAAAGTTACTAATTTTCAACGTGATATGAAAATATTCAGAGCATTTTTTTTGGAAAATATATATTTTTTGTATCTTTGCAGCCTAAAATAAACGCTTTTATAAGATGAAACAGACAAAAATAGTGGCATCGGTGAGCGACCGCCGCTGCGATGTTGACTTTATACGTCAGCTTTTCAATGCTGGTGTGAATGTGGTGCGCATGAACACAGCCCATGCTTCGAAGGAGGGTATAATTAATATAATAAGGAACGTGCGAGAGGTGAGCCATCACATCGGCATACTGATAGACACAAAGGGTCCAGAGGTTCGTACTACAGATTGTGACGTTCCCATTGAGTATAAGACTGGCGACGTAGTGAAAATCTTCGGTCGTCCTGATGTCAGTACTACGCATGACATCATTAACCTGTCGTATGCGAACTTTGCTGCAGACGTCTATGAGGGCTGTCACATACTCTTCGACGATGGGGCGCTGGATATGGAGGTGATAGGCATCAATGGTCCGCAAGTGATTGCGCAAGTGAAGAACGACGGCATCTTGGGTTCGCACAAGAGTGTCAATGTGCCCGGTGTTCATATAGCCTTGCCGCCACTGACGGACAAAGACCGCAAGAACATCATGCTTGCCATCGAGCAGGACATTGATTTTATAGCCCACTCTTTCGTTCGCTCTGCAGCAGACGTGAGGGCAGTCCAGGCCATACTTGACGCTTTTAATTCGGACATCAAGATAATCTCTAAGATAGAAAACCAAGAAGGTGTTGACAATATTGATGAGATTATAGACGCCTCGTACGGCATTATGATAGCTCGTGGCGACCTGGGTATCGAGGTACCCATAGAGCGCATTCCGGGCATTCAGCGGCAGATTATCCGCAAGTGTATTGAGAAGAAGAAACCCGTCATAGTGGCTACGCAGATGCTTCATTCGATGATTCAGAATCCGCGTCCCACCCGTGCCGAGGTGACCGATATAGCCAATGCCATCTATTCCAGCGCTGACGCCCTGATGCTTTCCGGCGAGACCGCCAGTGGCAAGTATCCCATAGAGGCGGTACAGACGATGGCCACCATTGCCGAACAGGCAGAGAAGGACCGTCAGGCCACCAGCTATCTGGCGCCATTGTCGCAAGTGAGCGACATTCGCGAGTTCATGGCCCATGCGGCCATCGAAGCTACGCAGAAGATAGATGTGAAGGGCATCATAACCGACTCCAGCACCGGTGTCACGGCCCGTAACCTTGCCGCCTTCCGCGGCCTTCACCCCGTACTGGCCATCTGTTACAACGATAAGCTGCAGCGGCTTCTGAACCTCTCGTACGGTGTGATACCCATCTACCAAAAGGAGCATATTGGTTCCGAACGGTTGTTCCTGGCCGCCGTGCGCATGCTTCGGCAGAAAGGTCTTGTCGAGCTCGACGACAAAATAGCCTATCTGAGCGGCAATGTCGGTGCGGGTGGCGGAACGAAGTTCCTTGAGGTGAACACGGTCAAGGAGGTCTTCGAGCAGAACTACCAGTTCCACCTGCCAAAGGTCTAAAAAAAACAAAAAAACGCGCGCATAGGCCACGGTTTCGCTTTTTTTTCACTATCTTTGCAGGAAAATTGCGTTTAACGTAACATGGACCATATCAGAAATTTTTGCATCATTGCACATATAGACCATGGTAAGTCAACCTTGGCCGACCGTTTGCTGGAGTACACAAAAACCATTCAGGTGACAGAAGGCCAGATGCTTGACGACATGGATTTGGAACGTGAGCGCGGCATAACCATCAAGAGCCACGCCATCCAGATGGAGTATATGTACAAGGGTGAGAAATACATCCTGAATCTTATTGACACGCCGGGCCATGTGGACTTCTCGTACGAAGTGTCGCGCTCGATAGCGGCCTGTGAGGGTGCGTTGCTGGTAGTCGACGCCACACAGGGCGTGCAGGCACAGACTATCTCGAATCTGTACCTGGCCATCGACAACGACCTGGAGATAATCCCTGTCATTAATAAGATAGACATGCCGTCGGCCATGCCTGACGAGGTCGAGGACGAAATAGTAGACCTTATCGGCTGCGACCCTGAAGACATTATCCGTGCCTCAGGCAAGACGGGCGAGGGCGTTGAGCAGATACTGAACGCCGTAGTGGAGCGCATCCCGG